>VYME01000006.1_pt1 | contig 389301 bp, 366 predicted proteins | sample 5115281 | NCBI WGS metagenome assembly VYME01 (sample SAMN12291780, study PRJNA351875) | freshwater metagenome | isolation source: freshwater lake | place: USA: Michigan, Wintergreen Lake | collected 2013-08-08
CCACTTAGCGAACCAAGTAGTACCATCGGCGATGAGAAGCTTGACTTCCGTGTTCGGAATGGGAACGGGTATGGCCTTCTCTCCATAATCACCAGGAGTAAATACCATACTCCTGGAAAACCGCTGAAAGTCAAATAAGAAAGAGCAATATTCAACAGCTTAGATTGATTTTTTTTTCTAGGGATTTAGATTGCAGAATGAGTTCACCTCGTCAATCTTCGACCAATGTCGAATCTTCTCGAGCCATTGGTCGATACAGAGCCATTTACCGTCATGGGACTGCGTGTTCGCACCTCTAATGCACCTGGCGAAGCATCTTTGGCAATACCTGGAATCTATTCTAAGTTCTATAAAGATGAGATCCCTAAAAGATTGGACACCTTGAGACGATACGACCCATTGTATGCTGTCTACTTCAATTACGAAAAAGACGAGTCAGGCAAATACGATTTTTTGTTAGGATATTGTGTTGGAGACGAGGCCGTCCCTATGCATGGATTGGAAATCGTGAAAATAGGCCCGCAGAACGGACGTTATTTTTCTATCCAACCAGGTGCACCAGAAGATGTGGTTCCTAAATTTTGGGCCGATATCTGGAAACGAAAGGAAATTCACAGTCTTCGCACGTTTCATTATGACTGGGAAGAATACTCCGAAGCAGGCATTAGAGTTTTTTTATCATCCAAATGATTTAAGATATAAACCCGCCAGTCTCTTACCACCCAAACCCAAATTCCGACAAACAAAGCAGTGGCGATCCAAACACCAAACAAGGCACCAGGAATTAATAAAAAATCCACCACTCCATGTTGAAGGATCGCAAGCCCAAGAGCCAAAAACAAAAAACGGATTCTTTCTTTTTTCGGTTTCGCATTGGACTTTAACATAAAAAAACCAAAACACAAATTGATCAACAAATGGATGTTACTGGAGTGGACTGTTCTTGCTAAAAAAATTTCAAATTTTTTATCTGCGATTTCTCGAGCAATGTATTGAATATTCTCCACGAGAGAAAAACCCAAAGCGACAAAGGCAGAAAATAAAATGGTTTCTGTTTTGAATATTTTTTTCTCATAATCATAACCAAATGCGAAGGAAAGAAACAAGATAAATGTAATCTTAAAAGTCTCCTCCATCATCCCCGCTTGTATAAATGCTAAGTGCGCAGTTGATGTAAGCAAACTGACCTTTTTTTTGGGAACAAAATCGGTTTGTGGCCACAACACGGGATGCAACCAAATGATGAGTACAGTTGATACCCATCCCAGTAACAAGGCAAATACGATGCCAATTTTTGTGCTGATACTTTTGGGAAGGGAATAAGCCTTATATACAGCCATCGCCCAAGGTATTACAGAAAGGATTCCTAAAATATAATCCCAAAATTCGATTTTTAATTCGTTCATTCGGAGATTTCCTCCATATAACGGCCATCAAACATATGAACCATTTCCTTTTGGAGGGGTGTGGGTACTGAGTTGGGATCAATTGGACCATTCCAAAAAAGTTCTGTTACGCGAATATTCCCTTCTGTATTTGGCGGTGGAATCAATGGTGAAAGACTTTCAATCAACTCCAGTGTCAATCGATCCTGATCGGGATAATTTGAGCCTTCCACTAATTCTACATCGATAATATCTCCATCTTGTGTAATCGTATAAGAAACCACACTCGAATAGGGATGAGGAGCTTTCGCCCAATATTCCATATAACTCTCAGGCACTCTCATTTTGGCAGAAATATAATTTGAGTAAGTCGCTGGGACTTTTTTCCCGCGGATTTTTTTGATATAGCCCGACTTGGGTCCATTATCAGCTACTTTCTCATCTGTAATTTTTTCACCTTGTTCTTTGTTAGTTGTATCGGTCCCAGTGATCACACCACCGTTCAAACCTTTAGTTTCATCTGGGATGTTAGGATCGATAAAATAAAATTCTAACTTATCTGGCTGGAAATGTTTCGATTTATCTGCAGAATTATTTTTCTTAGAGGAGTTTCGTTGGATGGAATTCGGAATTATGAATACAAGAGAAAGTATGATCAAATGAAAGAGCAATGAAACTGGCAATATATTTCTAAAACCTTTGCGAAGTCCGGAAACAAAAATCGGTTCCTTCTCATCTTCCGTTGCCTTTCTGTAACCTAAATTCTGAAGTGTAAAGTTTTTACTGAGAAGTGAATAAGAATAAACATAAGTAAAAGTAAGTGCAAGAATAGTGATGACCAAATAACTAATATTTTGCGAGGAAACAAAAAAATCTTTATCTGGAATTCCGGGTTTTAATCCCATACTTCCTAAAAACAAAATACTAAAATAGGGAGAAAGGTATGAAAAAAACCAAACTGCAAAAAACAACCAAAGGAGAAGACCAACAAATAAAAATGGAAATCCGCGCCAATAATCATCCAAGTAGATATGTCCATAGCCAGGTAACAATCGTTCCCGGAAGACTGCTCTTTTTTTAACTTCCATCTCCTTTAAAAATGAAAATTTCTCTTGTTTCTGAGCTCGGTCTCGCCAACTTTCCCTCAACCTAATTCCAGTTTGGTATTTAAGAAAAAGTTTAGCAAATATCGCAGGTGATTTGTTTTTGTTGAAAGAAAAAAGAAGTATTGCCGTAGATAAAAAATAATTGAAAACAAATTGGTAAATGTCTTTTAATGCGGCTAACGGATTACTCGGATTTGGTGGGGAAATTTTTTCAAGAATAAACTGGAAACCAAAACTTAAAAACAATCCCATAAAAAATACCAATAAAAAGGTATCGAATTTTGTATCGCGGATTACCCTTTCAGTTCGGAAATGCACATTTTTTAATTCTGGTGGACGATGTGTTTCTCTCGTTTTTTTCCGATGGGACTGCCTAGAGGACGAACTCACATAATTTACGAAAAGAGCGATACCAACAAACAGGATAAAGGCGCCCTTAATGCCATTGATCGTGGATTCATCTTTTAAAAAATCATTGATAATATTCTCGGTATCAAAACTAGACCGATGCAGCAACTCCAAAGGATAAAAAACAGCCCACATAAAGAGGTAAATCCAGATGACGGCTAATGCTTTTTTTCGCAAAGAGAAGGTCCGTGGGAAAGCAAAGAGAACTCCCAGTGGAAAAAAGATGCCAAGCGAAAATAGAGGGGACATCCAGATTAAAAAACTGACAGATTTTTTCACCCAAGGCGAAACAGGATTATGATTTAAAGAGCTCATTCAGGTAGTATCTCTAGGAAAATACTTTGAATTTTCATGGAAAACAAAAAATTTGGTGGATATGGCACAGCCGAAAGAGAAAGAAGAGCAATCCTTAAAATCCATCGTCGCAGTCTCCAAAAGGAGAGGTTTTGTTTTCCCGGGTTCCGAAATTTACGGTGGCCTCTCCAATACCTTTGACTATGGTCCCAATGGTGTAGAGGTCCTAAATAATTTAAAAAGACTCTGGTGGGAGTATTTTGTCCATAGAAGAGACGATATTTTGGGACTTGATTCTTCGATCCTCCTCCACCCTCGCGTATGGGAAGCCTCAGGACATGTTTCTAATTTCAATGACCCACTTATGGACTGCAAGAAGTGTAAGGCAAGAGTTCGTGTCGACAAATTCCTAGAGGAAAAAGAGGGCGAAGGCGCTGCCACAGGGAAATCATTAGAAGAACTTACGGCTCGTATCCTAGAAAAAGCATACGCATGCCCGACGTGTGGTTCGACAGGCACTTTTACGGAAGCACGCCAGTTCAATTTAATGTTCAAAACCGCACACGGAGCATCTGAGGAAGGTTCGACGGACATCTACCTTCGTCCCGAAACGGCACAAGGTATTTTCATTAATTTTAAAAACGTTAACCAGATTTCCAGAAAGAAAGTCCCGTTCGGCATTGCGCAGATCGGAAAATCATTTCGAAACGAAATTATGGCAAGGCAGTTTATTTTCCGTACGCGAGAGTTCGAACAAATGGAAATGGAATTTTTCTGCGAACCTGGAACGCAAAAAGAATGGTTTAAATATTGGGTGGATTATTGTATGAACTGGCTTGTGAACGTGGTTGGCTTAAAAAAAGAAAACCTCCGAGTCAGAGAACACGAAAAGGAAGAATTGTCATTTTACAGTGATTCGACGAGTGACATAGAATACAAATATCCGTTTGGTTGGGGAGAACTCTGGGGTGTCGCTTCCCGTACAGATTATGACTTAACACAACATGAAAAATTTTCTAGTGAAGACTTAAAATACCACGATCTAGAAGAAAAGAAAAAATACCTCCCTTATGTCGTAGAACCAGCATTAGGCCTTAATAGACTTTTTTTAGCGGTATTATGTGACGGTTACGAAGAAGAAAAATTAGAAAAAGATGAAGTGCGAACTGTTTTACGATTTGGGAAAAGAGTTTCACCGATGAAAGTGGCAATTTTTCCACTTATGAAAAAAGATGGTTTGGATGAAAAGGCCAAAGAAATTTATCGAGATCTATTACCACATTGGTATGTAGATTATGATGAAGGTGGAGCCATCGGCAAACGTTATCGTAGGCATGATGAAATTGGAACCCCTTACTGCATCACTGTGGACTATGATTCCATGTCAGACGGTACGGTTACAATCAGAGAAAGAGATTCAATGAAACAGGAACGTATTGCGATTACCTCCATTAAAAGTTACCTCTTCGAAAGATTGATTTAGTGCTAAGAGAACTGACAGAACAGGATCGAAACCAAACTATCGAACTCATTTCTCAGTTTTTTAGAAAGGTAAATGAGCTCGATTTAGACGGGCTCTTCCAAATCAGACCTCGTGCCGCTACAAAATTTACGGATATTTATTTTAAACTTCTGGGCTCTGGCAAAATATATATGAAGGGAGTTTTTGACGAAGCGGAATTGGTTTCCCTGCTTATCGGTAGAATAGAAGAGAAGCCTCACCTAACAGAAGAGCAGTCCTTGTTTATTGACCTTGCCGTTACAAAAAATGGCAAAAAGAAAAAAGGTTATATGAAAACTCTGCTTCAGGATGTGGATGATTGGTGTCGGAATAAAAAAATTCCGAGTATCGAACTTCGAGCGATTCTAGCAAATACGGAAGCTGTAGATTTTTGGGACCATTCCGACTTTCAAAGGTTTTACATTCGCTATAGAAAGACTGTCGATTTATAAAAAAAGATTACTTCGTTCCGCACTTTTTTTTCTTAATATCATCACACACATAGGTTCCGATCAGCCTCCCAGCATCGCAACGAAATTTGGCAGCTGACTTTTCCTCCGTGGTTCCTGTGGAAGCAGAAGCCTGCTCAGAACAAGAAACATACGGTTGGTAGACGGTAAGGGAACAAACTAAATAATCAAAATCCGCTCGTTCGCATGCCCGATAGGAAGGATTACTGAATTCGCAGTTTTGGAAGAAAAAAAAGAAGATGAAAACACTAAAAAAAAATTTCATCTTTCGTTAGACTGGAAATTTGTTTAGAAAGTCAAAAGAGGTCAAACAAAATGGAGCATCAGAATTTTTTATTCCAAAATTCAAAATCGGATTCCTTTTTCCATTTTACAAACGATTTGATTTTTGACCAAAAAACTGCTTTTTTATCTCCCTTCGCCAATCACGTTCTTTGGAATAGGTCCCAAAAATCTTTTTCCTTTTATTGTGATGGTAAAATTGTAAAATTGGAACCTAGAAGCTTTTGTACACTGACAGCTCTACACCAACGGAACTTTTTAGGAAACCAACCGAGGATTACAGCTATCTCGTTTAACCGAGAGTTTTATTGTTTAAGGGACCATGACCACGAAATTTCTTGTAATGGCATTTTATTTTACGGTGCGCAAGAATTTTCTATACTTAAAATTCCTGAAAAAGAAAGTATCGCACTTGAAACGTTAGTCGATCTTTTCCAAAGAGAATTTTCAAACCAAGATCCCGTACAAGGAGAAATGTTAGTAAGTTTGCTAAAAGTCCTCATCATCCAACTCACTAGAATTGGCCGAAATCAAATCATCGCGATCCAAGGCGATCCTCAAGGAATTGAACTCATTCGCAAATTTAATTTGTTAGTCGCTGAAAATTTCCGAAAAAGAAAACAAGTTGCGGACTATGCATTTCTACTCGGAGTCAGTCCCAAAAAGTTATCGGATATTTTTAGAAAGGCTCATATCCCCCCTCCTTTACAAATCATCCACGGACAGGTCATCTTAGAAGCAAAACGATTGTTATTGTTCTCATTAAAAACGATCAATCAAATTTCGGATGAATTGGGTTTCGAGGATCCAAGCCAATTCAGCAAATTATTCAAAAAAATGACAAAAGAATCCCCTCTCCAATACAAAAATTCCAGCCAGAATCCAGGGGAGGATGGGAAAAATTGACATAAAATTAGCGGCTTTCTACCTAGACGAAAACCCATTCCCTGGTATAATAGAACAAATATGAAACATTGGATTTCGATCGTTGCCCGCATCTGCATAGGCATTATTTTTTTACAAACTCTTTACTTCAAATTTACAGCCGCGCCCGAGTCTGTTTTTATTTTTAGTTCACTTGGTATCGAACCATGGGGGCGAATTTTCGCAGGGGTATCAGAACTTGTAACGGTCCTTTTACTCGCCTTGCCTGCTACAGTTTGGCTTGGAGGAGTGATGAGTGTTTTTACAATGGCAGGTGCTTTACTCGCACATCTTTTTGTCATTGGGATTGAAGTTGATGGCGATGGTGGTTTACTTTTTTTTCTCGCCTTACTTTGTTTTGTTGGCGGAAGTTTGCTTGTTTACTTTGAAAAAGAAAAACTTATTTCACTTACCAAATCAATTTTATCAAAACTCAAAAAATGATTTTATCCGCAGAAGCCAATCTCCTCTTACAATCGATTGAAAAAGTTATCTTTCAGTTAACGAATGATATGTATAAAAAACCGCTTACTATTTTATCATTATCTAGCATTTCTCAGCATGTCCGCCATATTTTGGAGTTTTACCAAGAGTTTATTTTAGGGATCCAAAAAGAAAAAATTGACTACGATGCCAGAAAAAGGTCACTTAGAATTGAAACTGACAAGGATTATACGCTTGAATTCATTTCGATCTTAAAACAGGAGTTGGAGAAAGTGATGGCGAATCGCTCTATATCGGTCCAAGTTTCTACGCACGAAAGATCCAATCGTCCCGTCGTGGAAAGTTCCGTAAAAAGGGAACTTGCGTATTGCAACGAACATTGTGTCCACCATTTAGCCATTCTTAAAATTGCATTGCATACCGATTTCCCGGAAGTTCAATTGCACAGTGGTTTTGGGATCGCATTTTCAAGTCAGTTTTCAATGGAAACAACCTTAAGTTCCTATTCTTCCTAACAAAATGAGAATTAAGTCAGCACATAGAGTTTTTTCGCTCTAAAGAATCCGCCAAATTTAGGTGAGAACCAAGAATCTAGGCGATTTTATGAGAAAAAACAAATTGAAATTTACCTAGGGAAAGAAATCGTATTAGAATATGGAATGGGAAAAAGTACTAAGAGACGCCGTAAAAGAGGGTTCTATCAAAGAATTGCATTTAAGGAAGGTACCTTCTCTCAAAACGTGCGAAGATTGGAACAAAGTTTCCGAGTTAGGTCTTGTCGACCATAAAACAAAATACGCCTACTACAAAGGTGGTCTTGTGAAGTATGGGGATCGGCTGTTTTTTGTTTCTCAGGAGAGGTTAGATGCGGTTTCTCCCTTTCGCAAATGGGATTTTAAAACAAAAATCAAAATCACAGACCCAGAAGCAGTGGCAGAAAAAAATAAATAATCGTTTTTAACTTTTTTAACGGTTCAAGCGAATGATCATGTTCAGTTTTTCTGCAATTGTGATCACTTCCATAACCTTCGACTTTTCGATGATGATCCCAGTTGGGCTCACCTCTTCTAATACAAACTTTTTACCCTTGATTTGACCGAGTAACAACTCCATCACCAGAGCATCTTTTGTTCGGACAAGCACAGAATCTTCTGTGATCGTGACAATCGGTAGATTATTTCCCCAATCATCTAACAAGAAGAGTAAATTCTGGGCTAGTTCTGCTTTGCTTGACTCTCGTAAAAAATGAATGAATGTTTCTTTTTCGTACCCAAGCAAAATTCCCAATTGAAAAGAATCTTTTGTCAGAACGAAAGTATAAACCCTGTCATAGTCTTTTAATTCACAAAAAGCCTTTAAAAGATGGATACCAAAAATCGACACACGATCCGGAAAAGCAATGATCGAAAAGTCTGGGTTGATCGTAATCCCACCCTTCTCGGTCGGAGTTGTAAGAGGGTCATGGTTAAAATAATGTTTTCCGAGTTCCGATAGGCTAAGATTTCTTTGCGGATATTCTACTTCGATCAGACCAAATAATTGTAAGTAAAAAATAGCAGAAATGATTTCTTTCCGCAAATCTGCTAAATCTTCTTCATAGGTTTTGATTTGAAAAGTCGGTGAAAAAACGAGATGGTCCCGGACTATGTGAGAAAATATAACAGAAACATTTATCTTACCGTGAGCCATAATCAGCTTCACGGTTTTATCTAGAATGCCTTTTTCGTAAAACGGAACTTCGGCGGCAGTAAATACTTCAGGTGGACTGAGTCTTCTGGTCCTTGCTTCATTCACTTCGTGAATCACAAGTTTCATGATTTCAAAAATATCTTTCTTTAAAAAATCATCTGTTTCACTCGTAAGGATAACATTTTCACCCTTAATATCCACGAAGCCTAACAACTTTAATATCGGGAGTATCAGTTCAATTTGGTAAACTTGGCTTTTTTCTGGAAATATATCAATATCAGGTGAAAGAAGTTCTGTCTCAGTGCGTTTGTGGTCCGCTTGTTTGATTTTACCTGATTTGGCTAAGTTCAAACCTTTTCTAGAAATGTAAGATACGAGTTTTTTAACATTTAAGAAAAAATCGAGTCCGTTGGCACTGACTTTTTCTTGGCGAACGCGCGTTCCCTTTTTGACAGGCGGTAGTATTGGTGAATATTGTAGGTGGTCTAGGATCTCTTTCGGGATCACAATCACACGAATAAATTTATCTTCTACATAATAAATATCACGTATCAGATAAAGAGATGTTAGGTGAGGGATCGAAACTTCAAACTTCCCACGGTTGACTGTGATGTAGTTTCGGATGGTGTCAGCTTCGATAACACCACCATGCGTATAAATTTTGTGTAATACATCGCGATCAAAATCGCCAAGTGAATCTAATACTTTTTGGATTGATTCAGCGGTAAGTGCGTGTTCTAAAAAATGTTCAACGGAATCATGTTTTTTCGCTCCAACGGCATCTTTCCACTCTGTAGGAATTTCAGCATAAGTTGCTTTATGAAGGGACTTTTCAGTCGAAAACTTAAATTTTTCACCCTTCTGGTTCGATTCAACCTTAATGAGTTTTAAGAACTCTTCATAGGCATGGTATTTATCTAAATTGTTTGTGAGCCTTTCTCGGTTTTTCCTTTGGTAGACAAGGTAATACTTTCGGAGAACGTTTAATTCCATCTCGATATTGATGGGAGGAATATTTACTTTTCTAGCGATCTCACCGAGGGTCATGACTCCCTTGTTTTTTAAGATAGAGGTGATGATGTTCACCTGGAGGGGGGAAAACTTCTCTAGAACCCCTTTTAGGTAAAACTCGCTCTGGAAAACCTCCATCAGGCCGTGGATGGTCGACTTTTTGTCTTTTCCTGGAAGTTTATGGATGTTCCAAAGAGTGGCGATTTTCTTAATTTCGTTCAGATCGAGCTTTTCTAGCTCTTGATAGAGGACACTCTCTTGGCTCATGGGGATGTTTTGATAGGGTTTTAGAGGTCGGCTATTCCTGCAACTCTATTTCAATTAGGTAGACCTGAGGGAATTTGTCGTTTTCGAAGCTTTCCTGCATCCAAGAATTGACCTATGGAAACTCTTTCAGACTACTTTTCTTTCGGCTTCCATTCCAGTGCCAGATTCCTCCATTCCAGTTTGGTATTTACCACGAAGGCCGCGTCCATACTTGCCATGTTTGCCAGCGGGAAAGTGAACCACAAAGAGGTAGCCGTCGTTCTACGAGAGTCATTTGAATCTCTTGGTGCCACCTATATCAAACTTGGACAATTCATAGCAAGCGCCCCCTCTTTATTTCCGGAAGAGTATGTAAATGAAATGCAAAAATGTTTAGACTCTGTTCGACCTGTGCCATACGCTCATATCCGCCGAGTCGTAGAAAGTGAATTAGGTGATAGTATCCAAAACATATATTATTCTTTTGATGAAAAACCTCTGGCATCGGCATCTATTGCCCAAGTGCATGCGGCGATCACCAAAGAAGGATTAGATGTCGTAGTAAAAGTACAAAGACCAGATGTTCACATCACTTTAAAGACTGATATGCAGATACTGGGATTACTTACTAAAATTTTAGAATGGATTGCACCTGAGTTTAAAAAATCTGGCCTTACAGGTATGTTTTCGGAATTCCAAAATTCCATTTTACAAGAGATCGATTTTATCACTGAGGCAAAAAATATCGAAGAATTTGAAGCATATCTTTTGGAGGTGGGAGAAGAACGCGCAAGAGTTCCAAGAGTGTATCATAGTCTCTCTTCAAAAAAAATACTTACAATGGAACGATTTTATGGCGTTCCCATCACAGATGAAAAAGGTCTTCGCAATTATACAAATAACCCTCGTAAGGTTCTAAATGATGCGCTTGAAATTTGGTTCTCATCCTTGGCAACCAAAGGATTTTTTCATGCAGATGTCCATGCTGGGAATGTGATGATCTTAAAAGATGGCCAAATTGGATTCATCGATTTTGGCATTATCGGACGTATATCCCCGAATGTATGGAAAGGTTTGATTTTGTTTACCCAAGGCATTGGTATGGGCGAACCAAAAATGGTGGCTCAGGGTTTGATCAGCATGGATTCTACCGAAAAAGGTGTGGACCCCGATGCTTTCGCCAAACAGCTAGAAAATGTTTTTCAAGAGATGGAATCTTTGTATTTGGCAGTTGCAGAAGGGGATGCTACAGGGATCGATGAGTCAAAAATCAATCATATGATGTATGAACTCAAAGAAATTGCCGAAAAAAATGGATTAAAAATTCCAAGAGAATTTGCTCTGCTCATGAAACAACTTTTATACTTTGATCGATATGTTAAGTCGATCGCACCTGAAATAAATCTTTTTCGAGATACACAAAAGTTTGTTACGCGATGAATTCCCTTATTGAATTGAAAGAAAATGAATCAGCAAAAATTCTAAAATTCGATCGTGATTTTATTTCTTCCTCACAAGTAACAGAACTTTTAGAATTGGGTTTTTATCCAGGCGCAGACATACTTTGCTTAGAAACGATTCCCTTCCTCGACAAAATGATATTTTTGATTGGCGGAACAAAAGTTGGTCTCAGAGCAAGCGATTGTAAACATATTTTAATTTTAATATAGTAAACAGGATGCAAAAACAAAATAAAATTTATCTCGTAGGAAATCCCAATTGTGGGAAAACCACTTTATTTAACCAGTTAACGGGACTTAGACAAAAAACCGGAAATTTTAGTGGCGTAACAGTAGAACAAAAATCTGGAAAGGTAAAAACAACTCAGGATGAAATTACACTCATCGACCTTCCTGGAACTCACGGAATCGGTGCGAAAGCAGAAGACAAGCGGATTACGTATGATGTTTTGTTAGCTCGTAATCCAGAAGATAAAATTATTTATGTATTAGATGCCTTAAACTTAGAACGTGGACTTCAATTTTTACTCCAAGTATTAGATATGGGTGCTCCTGTTATGGTTGTGATGACCATGAAAGATGTATTGGAGAAAAAAAATATTACAATTGATTTAAAAATATTGGAATCAGAACTCGGAATCAATATACATCTAATCAATGCTAAATCAGGAGAAGGCATCCACTCCCTAAAAGAAATACTCGATCAAAACTCACAATTTAGATCAAATACCAGAAAATGGAAGTGGGAAGAGAATGAGGAAAAAGAGATATTAAAACTTAAGAAAAACTTAAACATAAATTCCACATTGGCAGAGTTTATGTTAATCCAAAGCCTTAAATTTTTATCGAGTGATCCAAGTTCTACTGAAAATAAATATTTAAATTCTTTCCCAGCTGAAACCGTTTCTTTTCTGCGATCAAAATTTGATTCGCACAAATTTAATTTTAATTACGAAGAAGAAATTATAAGAAAATCTTTTTATATCAAACAGTTACTCTCTAAATGTTTAAAAGCTGGATTTAACGAGAAACGGGAAATTGATCATAAGTTAGATAGCTTACTTTTACATCCATTTTGGGGATTGGTTTGTTTTTTTCTTTTGATGGGAATCCTTTTCCAAACTTTGTTTACTTGGGCTGAATACCCAATGAACGGAATAGAAGCGGGCATTTCTTGGATTCAGGACCTAATTCGAAATCATTTTCCCGAAGGTCTACTACGGGCATTAGTCGTTGAAGGTATATTAGGTGGCGTTGGCAGTGTTGTTGTCTTTATTCCTCAAATTGCTCTTCTGTTTATATTTTTAGGTTTCTTAGAAGAGTCAGGTTATTTAGCTCGTGCCAGTTTTCTGATGGACAAAACGATGGGAAAATTTGGTCTTTCGGGAAAATCTTTCATCCCTCTTTTATCCTCTGCGGCATGTGCAGTCCCAGCAATTATGGGAACACGAACAATCGAAAATAAAGCTGATCGCATAACTACAATTATGATTGCACCACTCATTATGTGTTCTGCAAGATATCCCGTATATATTTTGGTCGTTGGTACCGTCTTTGATTTCCCTCCAATTTTTGGATTCCTAAATGTCCAAGGACTTGTTCTTTTTGGGATGTTTCTTCTTGGAATGATGGTATCGCTATTTGTTGGTCTTATTTTCCGTAAAACTGTATTTAAAGAAGATTCATCTTATTTTATTATGGAACTTCCAAGGTATATGCTGCCTTCATCCAAAAGTATCGTCCACTCGGTTTTTCAAAAGGTTATTACATTTTTAAAATCTGCTGGCCAAATCATCTTATATATTTCCGTACTACTTTGGTTTTTATCTGTTTTCCCCACACGGTATGAAAACGGTAAATTTGAAACGAGTAATATAGAAACTTCTTATATCGGACAGGCTGGTAAATTCATAGAACCAGCGTTACATCCTATGGGGTTCGATTGGAAAATCGGAATTTCAATGATCACTTCTTTTGCTGCGAGAGAAGTTATGGTATCAACATTGGCAGTTATGTATGGAACAAGTGATGATGAGGAGAACGAAACCCTCCGTGAAAAACTTCGAACCGAAAAAAAAGAAGATGGATCTCCCCTCTGGTCTCCGCTGACAGGACTCTCTCTTTTAGCATTTTTTGCCTTTGCCTCCCAATGTATGTCGACTCTTGCCATTGTCAGAAAGGAAACGGGAAGTTTCCTTTGGCCTGTTGTACAATTTGTCTATATGACAAGTCTGGCCTTGTTTTCGGCAACGCTCATCTTCCAAATCGGAAAAGCTTTGGGATTTTCATAATCTGCCGATAAATTCCTTAGAGGCAGACTTTGGACTTTACGATAGGCAAAAAAATCATCACTCGAAATTCAAAACCATATCTAATTGCAGAAATTGGTCTCAACCACAACAACGATCTTCAAATTGGAAAACAAACAATCATTGCGGCAAAAAAAGCAGGTGCAGATGCCGTAAAATTTCAGTCCTTTGTTACTTCTGACTTTGTATCTGAATCCGAAGCAGATGCAAAATTTTTGTATGATATATTTAAAAAATATGAACTTTCAAAAGAACTCCATATCTCATTCAAAAAAATTGCAGAAGACGAAGGATTAGATTTTTTTTCCACACCACTTGACATTCGTTCGGTGAAACTTTTGAAATCTTTAGGTGTTAATATACTTAAAATAGCATCTGGTGATATTGTAAACTTACCTTTGCTTCTAGCCGCGATGAAAACAAAACTACCTATGATTGTTTCTACGGGAGCTGCCTTACCAGAAGAAGTTTCTCGAGCCTTATCCTTATTTAAAAAATACGATTACCCGATTGCACTTTTACACTGTGTCTCACTTTATCCCACTCCCCCAGAAAAAGCCAATTTGTATTCTATACCTTTTTATTTGGACACAACTCCCTATGTAGTAGGATTTTCAGATCATACGGCCGGCATATTGGCACCAGCCATGGCTGTCGCATTAGGTGCTAGTATCATCGAAAAACATTTCACTTTAGACAAAAACTTGGACGGCCCTGATCACGGTATATCGATGGATCCCGCAGGCCTAATGCTCCTCAGAAGCGAAATTGATCTCGCCTATCAAATGAGAGGTGATTATGGAAAAAACGTCCATCCCGAAGAGACAAATGGTTGGTATTTCGGACGAAGATCCCTATACAAACGTGGGAATGAGATTTTGGCCATGCGACCGGCAGTACATACGAAAGATGTAGATGTAATGGAAGCTTGGGAGATAGAAAAAATAAAAGACCCATCCTCCATTAAAGATGATGGGCCTATTCGAAAAAAGTTTTAGTCGATTATAATTTACTAATCAACCGATCTAATAAGGCTTTTAAAAATTCCGGATTCGGAGTACCGCTTTCGATACGTTTGTCGTTGATATACAATGACGGTGTCGCTTGTATATTTAGTTTTTCTGCGTTGTCGATTTCTTTGTTCAACTGGTTCTGAGCCTCTTTAGAACTCATACAAGTTTTCAATTGATTTGTATTTAAAGAAAGGGTATTCGCCAAATTCAAGACCGTCGATGCCGAATGAGTGACGCCTTTTTCTGTATTATCATATAAACCGTGATACATGGCGGCAAATTTCCCTTGTTTGTCGGCACAAATAGCAGCCATTGCCGCAATACATGAGCTGGCACCCGGTCTCGGTTCACTCACCAATCGATTGCAAGAACCATCTAAAGGAAAATTTTTATAAACAACTCGAACCATTCCGTCGTAATCGGCGAGAACTTTCGCAAGAATATGCGATGTATGCAAACAATGACCACAGTTAAAATCCGCATACTTTACGATCACAATTGGTGCATTGGGACTTCCAATACTAGCCGAACCAGAAAGATCAATGTTTAGTTTTTCACCAGCTTCAAATGCAGTCACCCGATTCATTATTTCGGTCTTATCCATTCCTTGGCTCGTTGCTAAAGAATTTGCACCTTCCTTGGTAATTAGTTTCGATGTGGCAAAGGCAACAGAAAAGTTAAATAGAAAAATCACAAAAAGTGTCCCAACACTTTTAACAACTGTTTGCAGTAGTGTTTTAGGATCTTTTTTGAATCCTTTTAGGGCAATTACACAGATAACAATGATGATAATTGTCACGACATACGTAATTGCACATAACTGACACAAGGTTCCTATGATTCCAATCGAAATTCCGAGTAAAACAACATCCAATAAAAGAGCCAAAACGGAAATACCTAAAACGATTTTTAACCTTTCTTCGTTTTCTTCGGTAGAGGTAGATTTCAGATTCATTCCGAATAGAAAAACGAGAGTTCCATAAAATCCAAATCCAAATAATGCGATAGGAACATTGCCAAGCAAAGGGACAGAAGGTATAAAGGAATAAGCGCTTTGTGCTACTTTTTCACACGAGCCTGCACCTCCGAGAGCCGAACATGCGCTATCCGCTATATTTGTTGATCCCAATCCAAAGAATTCAATGGCGAGCAAAAAGGATACGACAACTCCAATAAATGCTGTCACCATCCCGATAATATTCAGTTTTTTATGATCCATATTGTTTCCTTATTCTTCTCTTTTTAACCTTTAAATTCTAAAAATGCTTCTTTTAAGTTAATTTTACCTTCGTAAAACGCCTTGCCAGTGATTGCGCCATATAACAGTCCATTGGTATCAATATGCAGACGTCGAATATCCTCAATCGAACTTACACCACCAGACGCTATCAACTTTATGTCGGGAAATTTTTCTAATATTTCTTTGTAGTATTGAAAATTAGGTCCCGACATCATACCATCTTTCGAAATATCGGTAAATATGATATTGCGAACTCCGAAACTCACCATTTTTTCTAAAAATGGAAATATGTCGATGCCTGAATTTGTTTCCCAGCCTTTTGTTCTCACTTTTCCGTCTTTTGCATCTACGCCGACGACGATTCTGTCTACTCCAAATTTTCGAATCCCTTGTGAGACGACTTCCGGGTCTTCGACAGCAACAGTTCCAAGTATAAAACGATTTATTCCAAGATCATCATAAAAAGACATCGAGTCGAGCGAACGGATTCCTCCACCTAACTCTAATTCCATGTTACAAACTTCTCTTATTTTTCGAATCGCCTTCGCATTGGTTGACTTACCAGTTTTCGCAGCATTTAGATCCACAATGTGCAATAACCGAGTACCCTCGGATTCAAACTTTTTAGCTAACTCCTCTGGAAATGCGGAATAGACCGTTTTCTTTTGGTAATTGCCTTGGAGTAACCGAACAGCTTCGTTATCAAGCAGATCGATAGCTGGAATAATTTGCATGAACTATATCTCTATAAAATTGTTTAGAATTTTCAATCCGAGTTTATCAGATTTTTCTGGATGGAACTGAGTACCCATAACAGAACCTTTTTCGACTACCGCTGGGAACGATTCACCATAATAGCGACAGGTTGCCATGCTATCCAATCGATCCACTCCCGTAGGACGATAAGAATGTATGAAATACATAAATGACTCATTCTGTATGCCTTTTAATAATTTTGAGGACTTTGATTTAATTTCATACAATTTGTTCCAGCCCATATGGGGGACTTTGATCGATGATTTGCCATCAAATTTACGAATTTTACCGCGAACTAGGCCCAGACCACCTATGATGTGTCCTTTTTTAGAAGTTTCATCTGAGTCTTCAAATAACACCTGATATCCGATACAAATTCCTAAAAGGGGTTTTTCTTTTTGAACGTGTTCTTTGATGGGTTCAATAAAACGTGCTTCCATTAGATTTTGCATGGCTTTGTCAAAATGACCATCCCCAGGAAGAATCAGTTTATCCGCATTTTTAATGTCTTCTGGGTTATTCGTAAATTTAAATTTGTCAGTATACAAGGAAATCGCTTTTAGAAGGGAATGGATATTTCCCATACCAAAGTCTAAAACAGCAATCACTCTAACATACCTTTGGTGGATGGGATTTGACCAGATGCTTTGTCATCAGTGGCAATGGCTTGGCGTAGTGCTTTTCCAAGAGCTTTAAAAATAGATTCATGGATGTGGTGTTTGTTTTCACCGTAATGCACAACTACGTGTAGATTCATCTTTGCATTTAAGGCTAATTTTTGTAAAAACTCTAACGAAAGTTCTGCATCATAGATTCCAAATTTTCCATCGATCTCGGGGCCCGTGTATTTAAAATAAAATCTACCGCCTAAATCGACAGAAACAGTTGTTAGCACTTCATCCATCGGCAAAGTAAAGTGACCGTATCGGAAAATCCCTTTTTTGTCGCCTAACTGTTTGTGAATCATCTGCCCGAGCAAAATCGCGGTATCTTCAACGGAATGGTGACAGTCGATGCCTATGTCCCCACGTAAAAAAAGATCAATATCGAGAAGTCCATGTTTCGAAATATGAGATAACATATGTTCAAAAAACGGAATCTCTGTATCAAAACGGTAATTTCCCGTACCATGGATATTTAACTCCATCTTGATGTCAGTTTCCGAGGTTTTGCGGGATTCGATCATATTTTAGATGCTTCCGTAGAAAACATCTATGTCAACCGAGAAAGTGGTGGAATTATTTTCCGAATCTTTGTTGGAACATGCGGATAAGCTCCTGGATGGAGTCTTCGACATATTTGAAGTGTTTTGGTTTCATAGGTTCAAGAGGCATAAGGGAGTGGATATTTTTATACCGCTCAAAGGACTCACGAACATATTCCAAAAATTTCCTTCCATTGATGCCATACTTTTTAAACATAGCTTCATTTTCTTGGAAGATGTTTTTTAATTTTTCGCCGTATTCAGTTTCATTTAAAAAGTAAAATCGGAGATCCTGACGAGATTGGGAAAGTGCCATATCGAAGGAAGTGATAAATCTTGCAGAATGTGCTTCAGAGTTTGAGTTTGATGCTGGGTGAGTCGTTTTCGCGATTTTGTCAAGAGCAGTGGAGATAGCTCTTTTTTCAGATTCCGCCTTCTCGCGTTCGAAGTCTTTGATTAACTTTTCTCGTTTGAGAATTTCTTCTACTGAACTCGATTTGTTTTCAGCCATGACATTGATTCTAATCATTTAGAATCAATGTCAAGAATTTAGAATTAAAATTTATTCTTTTGCTTTTCTAAGAGCACAGTTAGGGAGCCACTCACAACGAAGACAAATCGGATCTTCGGGATTATACGTAGGTGGTGGACAAATATTCGCTGAGGATACTTGTTTGTCTGACAAATAAGTTTCAATCTGCGATAGACCTTTCAATTCCGAAATTTTGGTTAAGATCCCTTCGTTGATTTTTTTTTGGTCCAAAAAAAGATCTTCAATTGTGGTCGTATCTTTTTTTATGTCACGTTTGATTGGTTTGTCCTCAGCTTCCCATTCCAATCCAGGGAAATTTGGAATCGCCGATCGATTGAGATTTTTTTCGTAGTAATGAAAGAAAATCAAACCAATAAGGGCGCCTCCAAGATGACATGTATTGGAAATACCTGTGTTAGAGATAAGAGTTAAAAAATATCCGATACCTAACGAAACCCAAATGGCATTTTTTGCCTTCACCCGAAAGATGATCAAAAAGAGTTCTGAATTAGGGTACAATTGGCCAAAGACAGCAAGTAATCCAAAAACAGCGCCCGAGGCACCAATGGTTGGAACATTCATTTGATCCAATATTACGATCTGTCCACCTAGCATAGAATTAATATACGCAAACAAAAGTACAAGAAGACCACCACCTAACTGAGACAAAAAGTATAATAAAACAAACTTTGATTTCCCAATGACAGGTATAATATACGTGCCTAACATATAAAGCCCATACATGTTAAATAGCAGATGTATCGGCAACAGATTCCCTGTCGAATGCAGAAACCCATACGTAAAAACCTGCCAGATCGCCCCTCGAACAACAAGCTCGGGAATCAATCCGAACCGATAAACTAACTGTTCGTTGGCGAAGTGTTGGAGAATAAAAACTAGACAATTAAAAATTAAGATTACATTTAATGGATGGGTGATCGGGTGACCAAACAATTGTGACCCTGTGCTACGATTATCTCTCATATCTTCTTCCAATATTTAAGAATGTTAGAAAGAAACAAGGGAAAATAAAAAAAGGGGGTTCCTTTCCGATCCCCCCATGGAGTGACTTGGACAAAATCAGGCAACAGACTTTGTCCGGATTATCAATCACTATCTATGATCGGAAGTTATCAGTGCCTAGTTAACGGATATGTAAAAAATTTAAGCGATTTTTGATAGAGAATAGAGAGCTTCTCGGTTTAGGATATCGATGCGGTTTTTTTCCACCGAAATAAAATCTCTGGCCTTCAAATCGGAAAGTGCTCTCACTAGAGTTTCCGTCTTTGTTCCGATAAAGGAAGCTAGGACATCTCTTGTGATTTTCAGCTCCACTTGGTTGCGCGCACCCTGTGCATTGTCGAGGACGATGAGAATTTCTGCTAATTTTTCGTGCACTTGTTTGGTGCCTAGGGAAAGGACTTGTTCTTCTGACTCTCTCCACTCTTTCGCCATTTGGCGGAAAACTTCCTTTTGAAAGCTGGGATCCGATTGGACCAGGTTTTCAATCAAATCATGCGTGATAAAGCAGGCCTGGGTGTCTTCCACAGCTATGGAATCATGGTTAAAAGCATTGTCGGAGATACAATCCCGGAATCCTATCCAGTCCCCGGCAGTCCTCAAGGAGAATGTCTGCTCTTTTCCGGAAGGAAGGTGGGTAAAAGTGCGAACCGAACCAGTTTTGATAAAAAAGAAACCTGTCGATGGGTCACCGGAACGGTAGAGATACTCCCCCTTTTTAAACTCTTGGTAACCTTTTTCTCGGTTGATGCGATCAATTGTCTCATGAGCGGCACAAATAAGCACATTGTGATTGCGATAGTCACAGTCAAAACAGTCAGGTATTTGATTTTCATCCATTTAAGGGCACTCTTTCTGAGCTAATCTGCTACAAAAACAGACAGTTTGTCCAGTTGAAATTTAGAAATCTTCTAAAAAAATCACCGCCCGAGAAAGATAGGACTTCTTTTTTCCACAATACTCTTCAGCGTTTCTCGAAAATCCGCGGAAATGAAGTTGCGAGCTTGGGAGGCTGCTTCTTTTTTTAAGGCTTTGTCCAAAGATTTCCACTGATACGAATTTTGTTTCAACTCTTGTAAGGCCAAGGGAGCTCCCTCCGCCATATAGTTTGCAAGTTCAAGTGCTTTCGCATAGACTTTGGACTTCGGCACGGAATCAACTGCCAATCCCCAATTTTTTGCATCTAACCCAGAGAATGTTTCTCCCGTAAAGAGAAGTCGACCACCTAAACCTTTGCCTAAAAGTTCTGGAGCAAGGAAACTACTACCCATACCCGGATGGATCCCAAGACGAACAAAATTAAAAGAGTATTTTCCATCGTCGGCGAAGATTCTCAAATCACAAGCGAAACCCAAAGAAAGTCCAGCGCCAATGGCATGACCGTTTAAGGCTCCAATAACAGGTGTTTTTAAATTCCGTATTGATAAGAAAAAACTATAAAACTTTCTCATATCACGTTTGTTTTGTGAATATGTTTTTTCAGAGAAAGAACGCAGTAGATTTAAATCTCCCCCCGCTGAAAAAACATCATTCCTTCCGCTCAAAATTACTGCCCTTGGCAACACTTTTTGATTGGCGATTCTTTCAACGGCGGAATAGAACTCTTCTCCCATTTTCCAGGTCATCGCATTCCTGGAAGTTGGATTGGTCAAAAAAATGGAAACGATCTCACCATGAGAGGCAGAGATAGATTCTATTTCTAAGTATTCATATTTCAGGTGTTTAGACTGCGACATCACAAACGTTAAATCCCTCATACCAAATTTTGTCCTGCAAGGAAAGCGGCGCACCGGCTAATCCAAGATTCTCAAAATAATCCAATAAAATTTCTAGATGTAGGTTTTCTTCTTCAGAAGCATTCAAAAAAGCGGAATCAATTCCTTTGCTGACCAATGCTTCTGAACGTACGTAATTTTTAAAATACTCTGGTTTTCCAGAATAGATCAAATGAGCAGAAATAAGATCAAAACGTATGGTATCAACGATCTTTCGAAGTGAGGATTCGCTCTCTAAAAAAAACCTGGAGGCTACTTCAGTCTGAAAATAATCTCCCCACCTGATGATATCAGGAAGTACTCCAAACTCGAGTTTGATCTTCGCCTGTGCTTCCTCGTCGGTAAATAACGTCGTCGCGAATCTCTCAACAGTTTCGTACAATTCGACAAGAATTGCCAATTTTTCCGGCGAGATTAGCCCTTGCCTAATCATAGGCAAAAGTTCTGGGTTTACGTTGTTTGGAAGTGTTACTGCCATATACTTCCCATTTCGGCTGATTCTGTCAATTTCAGCTCATTTTTTCGGGCCGCCACCTTGCATTTTGGCTACTCAAAACTCGATAATCTATATATGGCGATTGGTAGAACGGATTCGATGCAGGAACTGATTACGATTTTAGAGTCCCTTTTCCATGAGACGATTCTAGGGTCTGACGTAAATATCGTAAAACACTTGTTTTACTACCTAAAAGCTGACAATCGAGAATTTGAATTTATTTATGAAGAAGAAATTCTCATTGCCGCAGTTGAAGATATCAAAGCTGATACTGTCACCTTAACAATCCCAGACCTTGTTGAAAAAGGGTCTAGACGCGCACGTGTTCGATTCGAAGTAATGAATATCAACTATCAGTTTGAGGTTGCGATTCAGGATATCCACCATGATCTCACAACGATCCGAACACCCACTGAACTTCAATCATATCAACTAAGATCAAATCGGCGGATCCCTGTAGATGATCTTTTTATGAATTTTATCATTCTTTTTAGATCATTAGCTGGTGGATCTCGCGAAGTAGGAAAAAACCTATATGCTGAGAGCAGATTTCCACATCTTATGAAAGAAATCCGAAAAGATCGCCCCGATATCAAACTCGTAAATTTGATTTTAACAGATGCAGTTCAAAAAGTCACAAAAGACTATGAACTGAAATTTTTCAATGAGTTGGAGTTTTTATCTGATGACGACAACTTAGTCAAAGATGTTTTACAGAAATTAGGACATACTATTTATATCTCTGATTGTAACAGAGTCGAATCTTATATCCAACCAACAAACAGCGAATATCTATTTAACTTTCATCAAACTTTTGAATCCATGATGGTCGAATTTGGAGAGGATTATACTAGAGAATATTTTGAGAATTTAGCTAGAACTGAATCTCGAGAATTTTTTGTCTCCTATGTGATTGCGCCAATAAGGTTATATGATGATGTAGTTGGATATTTAAAAGCTTATTCTACTGCGATGGACCGTTTTACGATTTCTTATTCTCAGGCAATATATATTCACGAGTTAAGCGAGATATTAAGTTATGCTTTTACCAAAGGAGCGATTCAGTTTGGCAGTTACGAGACGATGCAAAGCACAACTCGCGTTGTTGATATTTCGTTAGATGGATTACTCTTTGAAATTCAAGACAAACGTTTGTTTCATTATTTAAAACGTCACAATATCATTAAAATGTTCATTCCACTAAAAAAAGAAAAAACGCTGATTTTAAAAGGAGAAATCATTCGGTTTTTAGATCGCGGTGACCATTTTCACTTAGGAGTAAACTACTTTAGTTCCGCGCCAGATGATATGTTGTATCTAGAAGATTTTCTATTTGAAAAGAGTATGAAAATTTTATCGGAGTAATCCAGCACTCTTTTCTGCTTCATGAATCGCCTTTAACAAATCCTGAGAAATTGTCGAATCTCCAGTATAATAAAGTTTCATATCTCTTCCGTGAGAAATTAATTTGTCCCGATATTCATTTTCTTTTGGATTCGAGCGCATTTCTTTCCACTTTAAATTGTAGAATTCACATGCAAGCCGTTGTAAATAAAAATCTGCCTTGCGAATTCTCAATGCTTTCCCAAGCGCAGTTTCTGCTTCTTCAGACCATTGTTCTTTTTCTTTTCTTTCTTCGGAATTTGTAGAATTATTCTTTCGATATTTCAGATAAGCTATTTCAAAACTGTAGAGCCAAACTTCAAAATTTTTATCTTGAATCAATCTTGCTTCTTTACTTACTTCCGTAAGACGGCTTAAACTTTTATCGTAACCTTTTCCTTCTGTTTTGAATTGGTGTATCAGAAAACGCATATATTCAACTAAGAAGATTAACTTTTCTTGTTGGTTGGAGAATCTTTCTCTATTTTTCCACGCCTGTAAAAATTCAAAACCAGCAGACACATAACCCTCTCCATCCATCAGATGAACTTTTCCGAGTGCAAAATGAGTATCGGGGTCTTTTGAGTCTAAGGAAATTGATTTTTTATATGATTGAATTGCTTCATCAAACTTACCTTTGGCGACAAAATAATCGCCTTTTTTCTTCGATAAAAAGGCTTCATCATATTTAGTATTATCTATAGGAATAGCAACGGTCATGGGACGATCTTCGATCAATCGTAGAAATCCTTCTCCTCTTACTTGCCATCCAAAAAAGGACGTCAAGAACACAGATTTAACCGTGATTAGACCTACAATATTTCCGTCGCGATAAGTTTTATGATCCAAGTTTTTTTCTAAAAGATAAAGTGTCTGGCCAACACGAATTCCTTTTGGACCCATCACTTTTATAGTCACTGCATCGGGCCTGGTATCAATTTCAAGTTCGGCGTCAACTTTGTTCGATTCAAAATCGCTGGCTTTTTCGACACCAATCACTTCACCAATGACAATCATCCGCGAAGGATCCAGACTATTTTGACTGCGGAAGGCAAAGGCCAGCTGGTTCTCGGAGGACTGAGAGTTCAGCCTCGAGATACCTAAAAAAAGAAAAATAATACAAATGGCAAAGAACTGTCTGGACATTCTATCCAAACTATCGACAGGAATCGATAGGAAAGTCAAAAAAATCGGAGTCGGCTGCAAACCAAATCCATTCTCCGAACTTTTTTCTTAGTTTTTTTTAAGGAGAATTTGTCATAGAGCTGGTTCCATTATCATTCTTTTGCCATCCGCATAACTTTCAGAGGAAAATAGAATTTTGCGATGTTTGCCAGCATTATAATCCTCTACTAAATTTCCGTAAAAAGGACTGCCTAAATTTCCGCTATTTCCGATCGGTAACTGGGTCATCGAATCATTAAATCTTCCATAATCGATGACCCTTCGTTTCGAAGGTCCAGAAACTGCAATCCAGTCCTCTTTCATCAATTTATATTTCAAATTGTTTACGACCTCGGCTCCACCTGGGGCTGGCATTGGTCCAATATTAAAAATACCACCTATCAAAGGTACTACGCCAAGAGGATGGGGATGTTTAATCTTATACAATTTTTTCCAACTCCAGAGGGAAGGAGTTTGAGAAACATTTTGTTCCAAATACTTGACCGTGTCTTCTAGAGATTTTACAAAAATATCACCTTGAGTTTCGGTAATGCCTACTGTATTTTGATCATCCCAAAATCTAGAATTTGGATTTCGAATCAAACCTCTGTACGCATTCCTATATTCAGCGATTTCGCCATACAATTGAAAATTCTTTTCACCAAGCTCATCTAACAAAGCATTCTTTAAGGTGAGATAATAAAAAACATCATAGACGGTTGCACCTAACGAATCTGGAGTATGCTGATAATCCCAATCTTTTAAGATCTCTACTGCACGTTTACCCTTCGCTGTTTCTATTTTTTCCAGATGCGGAAGTGCAATTTCTAAATAATACGGCGCAAAAGAAGAAAATGTATCATTTTGTAGACTTGCAAGTTCTTCCAGGCTCCATTTTTCTTGTCGACCCAAAACATCCGTTAATCGCAGAAAACGGTCAACTGGTTGCCAGTTCCCGTCCACAGATACAAGACCTGGTATTTTACCTGACGTAACCTTATTATTCGCCGTGACAATAATTCCGTTTTTCGGGTTTATGAGTTTTGGATTTGATGCACTTGGCACATATCCGATGACATCATTTTCACCAGTCGATCCCTCTAAAATTTTTCTGGGATTTCCCGATTTTAAAATTGGGAACCTTCCGACTGAATAATAGGCAATATTTCCTCGAACATCCGCATAACTAAAATTAAGTCCGGGGGCAGCAATAAGAGAAGAGGCCTGGTCTAGTTCTGAAAATGTATTTGATTTTCCCATTTTATAAAGAACATCCAAAAGTGGATTCTTTAAATGATAATGTACCCAATACAAACTCAAAGGTCTTCCCGAGTAACCTTTTACAAAATCGGTGATGATGGGCCCATGTGGTGTAGATTTGATGGAGATTTTTTCTGATTTCCCATTTTTAAATGGGATAAGATCATCGGTTGTCTCAAGTGGGATCCACTTTCCCTGGTATAAAACCTTCTCCTCTTCTACTGTTTCTGCATAAAGATTGACATCGTCCTGTTCCAACATGGTAAGACCCCATGCCTTTTCTTTGTTATGTGCTATTAATGGGAAAGGTACGATCGCTAAAAAATATCCATAATTTTCATAACCAGGAAACTTGATATGAGCTTCATACCAGGTGCCTGGATTCGAAAGGCCGATATGTGGATCATTGGCAAGAATTGCTCCACCGCTTGCACTTCGGGACGGGGCAATCAACCAAGAATTGCTACCTTCTAAAGGTTCGATCGGTAAATTTAGGTTTAAGACAGTATGCAGCAATGCAGAAAGTGTTTTATCAGTCTTATTGTGCATCTTAATTGATTCAAAAGAAGATAACTGCTGTTCCTTGGAATTCTCTTTTTTATCGAGCGATTCTGTTGGCAAATTTTTATCAGAATTTGAAAGGGAAGGAATACCTGGTTGGGATTCTAAAATCGTAACATTGTTTCCTTCTAAATCGTAGCGCGGAAATAATTCCGAGACAACTCTTCCCGATAACTGAGATTCGAAGAGCGTAAATAAACTATCCGATTTTATCCCTTCTGCAAATGAAAAACCCATATAAAATAAAAAAGCAACTGCATCCACTCGAGTAAATGGCTTCGGTTTTACACCTAATATGGTAAATTCGATCGGATAAACTCCCTCCTCGATATATGCATTTACACCTGTTAAAAAATAATCTAATTGATCCCAAGCTTCAGGATAAAGATGATTCTTTTCTTTCACATAAGCTTCGGCAGTTTTTTTCAGGAGTAATGTTTTAAGAAATCTATCAGATTCTAACATAACATCCCCAAACAATTCGGTCAATTCCCCTTTTCCAATTCGTCTCTGTAGTTCCATCTGGAAAAGTCGATCCTGAGCCATCACATAACCCAATGCGAAATAAGCTGACTTTGCATCCTCACCTTCGATATGGGGAATTCCAACTTCATCACGATATACAATTACCTTTGAGGTTAAAAAAGGATGTTTGATATTTGCTGAATAATTTGGGGCTTTTTTTGATACGAGACCCCAGAAGATAAAGTGAAATATCACGGGAAGCAACATTAAAAAAATAACCCCTCCGTAAAGAAGGGGTCTTTTTTTAAAAGTTGCTATAACATTTGCTATGGCAATATTTTTCATGTTGTTCTTATTGAAGAGATTTTAACTGTCGAATTCGATCTTGTTTGTCCTGGGAATCCCAAACGACTTTGGCAAAACTTTCTACTTTGTAAAATTTTGTTTTGTATTCGTCTTTATACGGATAAACGAGTTCACGATCTGGTTCGGTAGTTTTCGCTGCCTGAAGTTTTCTTAACCCCTCTTCGCCTTGGTTGTACCATTCTGGATCAATAGGCAAATTAACTCTATGACCTCGGAAGGAGGTAGCCAAATAAGGACCGTCCAAATCTTTATCGCGTAGAATTTTTCCAAAAAATATAAACTCTACCTCATTTGAACCCGCCTTTAAGTCACCATCATAAATGGCGTACGCAATGTACTCTCCATTTTTTTCATCCTTTAAGTTTGCTTCTAAATGGTATTTTCCTTTTTTATATACGTTTACCACTGCCCTTATCACGAGTGAACCATCTTGCAATGCATCCGTAAAAACTCCATTAAATTCAGCTGGAACAGTAGGTGACGAAAAGAAACTTGCTGTAACAGTCGTTTTAAGGCTCTCTGGTCCGTAAGTTATATTTGCAACAAGGGACATTTGTCCCCAATCTGCTTTTTGAGGTTTCCAAGAGAAAGTGTAAATATTGTCTCCTCTCGTTTGATCTCCATCAGAGCCGTTGTCGTTGACATCTGCACTCACCGTACCATATCTCTGGCCTTCCCATTCCCGAAAGACTTGGTGGGAATCGATGGAAATTTTTACTCTGTTTCTTGCTTTGTCTCGGCATTCTAGAGTTACATACATGATATCTTTGTTACCAACTACAGACCAAGTTTTTGGTTGGAACAAACAAACGTATCCATTTGCTTCTTTTGTTTTTATATCGATTTGGTAATCAGGCGAGTTTTCAATGATGAATGGAAATGCCAAATCATGATTCAATATCGACATCGGTCTTGAGAAAGGAGGATACTGAGCCCACTCTTGGTATTGCTCAATTAAAATGGCAGGAGTCGCTCCATCTTCAGGAATCTCTCCTCCCGATCCGCCGTCACCACCGCCCGTATAATTGCCGCTAGATGGATCGTTCGAACTTGACATCATATCTTGTTTTGATTTTTGACCGTTTTCTGAATCTGAATCTTGGCCATTTTTAAAGACGAAGAAAACGATAACGATTACAAGCGACAATACTATTGCGAGATACAATCCGTATCTACGAAGAAGCTCCATACCTTAACCACCTTTTTAGTAAAAACGGATTAGAGGCTGGAGCCAAAGGAAAGGATGTAAAGTAAAATTTATTCTGCTTTTAGAAAAGCCAGTTGTTCATATACAGTTCTGCTATCTTTGAAATTTTTCCAGGAGTGATAGTGCACTGCAATGGATTTTGGGTAAGAGCTAAGTCCTCCCCACTTTCTAAATCCGCCAAGACCTGCATTATAAGCAAGAAGAGCGTCTTTTGGTGAACCAGTTTCCTTCATCAAATCATTTAAATAAAGAACACCCATCTTGATGTTTAAATCAACAGTATATAAATCCTTTTTATCCTTGTAAGGAATGGATTTTGATTTTGCGAGCCACATGGCAGTATCAGGCATAATTTGCATATACCCCAAGGCACCTTTATGCGACTTTGCAGTTCTTTTGAATTGGGATTCAGTTTGGATCACTCCCAAGAGAAAAGCAACTTTGTCGATATTCTTATCCTTCGCAAATTCTGAATTTTTTGGAAACGAAAGCAAATGTGAGTGGTTGTAAATCGCGGAGGCAAGCAGCTCTTTTTCGCTACGGCCTAGACTTGGTCTTTGTTTCCCGATATAGTCGGCAATCTTTTGGATTTCCTTTTTCTGACTGGAAAGATCAGCTTCACGACTGGTTTTACCATAGGATTCAAAAAGAGAAAGGAACACTAGGATTAGAATCAGAGAGAATTGGATCAGTTTTTTGCCTTTTTCGCGTATCATGTTTTCCCCCGTTGTGCATCGCACAATCAGTAAGACCAGTTTTTTATGCGGCGCACAATTGTCCACTCCTTTTTGTGCGCTGCACCAAGCCTGGAAGACGCAATTTATTTGATTCTAATTGACGGAAACACTGATTCTGATCTCGTTTGGCATGTTTTGCTGCTAAATTTCTACAGTTTTTATTACTTTGGCCTCGCAGTTCTTACGGGAACGGCGTTCGTATATTTTTGGTATAAGAAAGAAGTTCTACGAAAGTCCTTCCTAGATTACCAAATGTTTCTCATCTCTCTATTTCTCTGGAGTCTGACTTGGTTCATTTGCAATTCCTTCGTGGAGGAATGGACAGCGTATGTTTTTGTTTTTTTAAAAAATCCAGCGGTCGTGGTTCTTGGTACGTCCATTTTGTCCGCCTCCTTCCGTCTGGGAAAAGACGATTTCCCAAAACTCCGATCCATCGTGATCCGAGTGTCTTATTTTCTCGGGGCAGTTTCCGTATTTTATAATTCTTGGGGTTTTTTTGAGCGAGTTATCATATTTGACCCTAAACTCGAATTTTATGTCCCACTCCAATACAGTAAGAATCCTCTAGTTCAGGGAAGTATCGTTAGCATAGCTACAGTTGTTAGTTTGCAGTTACTATTTTCTTTTTTTGTTCTTGGATTCAAATTTCGAATTGGAAATAAAAATGCGAGAAAACAAATTTTAAACTTCGTATTTGCGGCTGCCTGTATTTTCTCCCTGTCTATTTTGAACATTTCTGTAGATTTGCAACACTTCCCAAATGATACTTATGTTTTTTTATTAACGAATGTTACATTTTTAGCGGTAACCATTGTCATCCTAAGCGCATTGAACCAAGAGTATGTTCCATCAAACGTTGGATTTAAGATTATGACTTTTAATATAACGTTGATGTATCTCGTACTTTCTCTAATCGCAAACATACTATTTAGTCGGTACAAAGAAGATTTTATAAATGACTTGAATCGGGAAAAGGATTTTGTAAAGGCTCAAATCGAAAAAGGTTTTCTACATCCAATCGTTTATCAAGCCGACATTGTTTTTAATTTAGAAGATAGTTTTTTTAATATAAATAAATTTCAAAAGCCTCATTCAGAGTTTTCAAATTTAGACAATCGGATTCCAAGTTACTTATCATTTAAACTAGAAAAAGGTTTTCCTGGCCCAAGCGGATTGTTTTGGATGGGAGACTTCAGCGTATATAACAAACATTTTGTGATCGGAATTTCATATAAAGACTATCGAAGGAAAATAAATTCAATTGTAATCTGGTTTATACTTACCTTGGTTGCGACTTTGACTACGATTTTTCTTTTATACCCACTTCTTCACAAGGCGAACGTGATCAATCCTCTTAATCGATTATTAGACGGAATTCTGCGTATGAAACGTGGAGATCTGAATACAAAGATTGAAATCACAACATTCGACGAGATCGGAATCATTACGGATAGTTTTAATGAGATGATTGGACAAGTCAGGGATTCAAAAGAAAACTTAGAATTATTAATACGAGAGAGAACAGAAGAATTACATAAGAAACTAATAGAATTACGAAATACACAATCGCAGCTTTTACTTGCGGAAAGAATGTCTACACTCGGACGAATTGCAGCGGGTGTGGCACATGAAATCAACAACCCACTAGCAGCCATTAAAGCAAGTTCCAATTTTCTTGGAAATTACGCTTCTTTTTCAAATATTAGCTCCAATAAGACTAACAATGAAATAGAGCAGGCTATTCACAGTCTACTTTTTGAAAAACAAGAAACGGGGAATGGCTCTGCCATTTCGAAGTTAAAACGGAAGCGAGAGCTTTCCCTTTCTTTCGAGCAGGCAGGTTTTCAAAATCCTAGTGAAATCAGTGATACTTGTTACGATTTAGGAATTACAGAGCTACCAAAAGAGTTTAAGAAAATTTTTTCGACAGAATCCGCTAGAAAATCCTTTTTGGAAACACTAGAAAAAAGACAGATTCTTTTTCATCTGAAAATTATTGAATCCGCAATCGATCGTGCCTCAAAAATCGTTTTTGCACTAAAACATTATTCCTATTCGGGACCGAAAGAAAACAAAATTACATTCAATCTAAAACAAGGTATAGACGAAGTTTTACAAATGTATACGAACGTTTGGAAACAGGGAACGGTCATTGACGTAAATGTAGATTCAAATATAAATGTATTCGGATACCCTGATGAGCTTGTACAGGTGTGGACTAATTTGATCTACAACTCCATTCAGGCGACGGCAAAAATAAGTGGAATAGTAGATGTATATTCAGAGATCAATGGTGGGATGGTATCTGTATTTATAAAGGATAATGGTCACGGAATTTCAAAGGAACACTTGCCTTCAATCTTCGAACCATTTTTTACAACCAAAGAACTAGGTATGGGTACAGGGCTCGGGCTTCCGCTCGTTAAAAAAATCATCGAAGCCCATGAAGGCGAAATTTTTGTAGAGAGTATCCCGGGACACACGGTTTTTGAGGTTCGATTGCCGATACATACTCCGTAATTAAGGTTTCGCTTTCTTCATCGATTTTTCCAACTCATCTCGGCTCGTAGTGATTGATATCTCTTGTTTGTGTCGATAATACTCTCGATTCCAGTAACCTGCCGGCTTCAAATTGATTCTTTCTTTTGATTGTTCTATCAATTTCTCGTCACTTTCCGTAATATTAGTTACCTTCTTTGTTTCTTCTCTTTGTTGGCGAAGCTCTTCTCTTTTTCCTTCTAACCGATTACCAGATCCATTATCTTTGTTATCTTTGTTATCTTTGTTATCTTTGTTATCTTTGTTATCTTTGTTATCTTTGTTATCTTTGTTATCTTTGTTATCTTTGTTATCTTTGTTATCTTTGTTATCTCTTTGTTATCTTTGTTATCTTTGTTATCTTTGTTATCTTTGTTATCTTTGTTATCTTTGTTATCGGGTGGGTTTAAACATGTGTTTCGCCATTCTGGTAACGATAGAATGGCGACTTTTACCTCTTTCATACCTTGGTACGAAGATTTTGCATTTTTATAGTCTAATTGTAAACCTGACAGTAAGGTGCTAAAGAAAAAACGTTTTTCCGCAAATTGCCAGAGTAGAATGGTCTGGTCATAGCTACATTCTTCCTTATCGAGTAAGTTAATTCCCCATTGAAATAATATCTGCCCGTCCACATAATAAGCTTCCCAAAAAAAACGATTGGATCTAGTCAATTTGTCTAGTAAGTCGTGTCCCTCTTCATAATTCTTCAAATTTAGATAGGAGATTCCGAGATTCAGCAAAGGTCTTTCTTGTCGAAAACCGTAGGAAGAACTTTCTAAATATTTTTGATTGGCCATAGAAAACTGATTAGATCCGAATAAACGAATTCCAGTATGGTTTGGTTGAATTGATGGATGATTTAATCTTCTATTGGCGCAAGAATAGATGCCAATCTGAAAGATCACAATTGAACCCAAAATCAAGTATTTCCACTTTTTTAAAAAAGTTAGGACTGGTTCTTCTTGCGGTATTTTTTGGTTAAGCTCCAATTTTCACCGCCTTACGAATGTAAAGAAAATCGAATAGAAAAAATAAAAACGGTAAGATTAAAAATATAGGAGTTAAACTTTTTTTACCACCAGCTTCCCATAGCAAAACTTGTTCTTTGTCTTTTGCCTCTTCAATCGCTTGGCTAAGTTGTTCATAACCTGGGTTATCCGAATGGGTTTGAATGAAAACACCTCCAGTATTTTCAGCAATTGACTTTAGGAACTCATAATCTGGAATACTTTGCCGTTTTTGAACACTAACCGTGGTCGTTGCCTGGTATTCTTTACCAGAGGCGTCTCCTCCCAGATTTTTGTCGGTATCCACAGATTCCAAGAGATTGAATACCAATTCTGTTTCAGCCCCTTCAGGTTTCCCTAAAGCAACCACGTGGATCGGAACATGTAATCGGGAGAATATTTTTAAATATTCAAGTGCACCCGACTTTTCTTCTTCGGATGCATCTCCGTCCGAATATAAAATTACCTGAAATCCCTCCTGTAAATATTTTGACGAATCTACTAACTCTTGAAAGGCGGAAATATAATTTGTACCACTGTGAAAAGAATTATAATTGTTGATTTCATTGAAAATGATATCTCTGATCCACTTTTTATCGGGAAGGGGATGGGAATGTTGCGATGCGGATCCTGCAAAAGTAATCACACCAAACGACACGTCTGAAATCTGAGTCATAAGACTCATCGAGTGATACCTGGCTTCTTCAAATCGACTCCGCGGGATATACTCATATCCAGGTTTTTCCCCGACATCGGTAGCTTCCATACTCCAAGACCCATCAAATAGAAAAAAAACAGATGTCTGTTTTGTTTGAATTTCAGAATCTCCAGGTGAATATGGGCCCGCCAAAGAAATCAATAGGGAACTAAACGAAAGAATAAAAAAAACAAAATAAATCCAAAACTTAATATAACTGTATTCTGACTGATTCTTTACTCGCAAAAGATACGTTAGTTTTTGGATTTTAGAAGGGTGTACTAGTTTTTCCAGGGTCTTCAATGCAAGATAGTTGGTTCGAATAAACCAAACACATAAAATCAGAAGCGGAATCAGAAGCAGAAGAACCAATGGATATAAAAAATTCATTACCGGACCGGCCTCCTAAGCCAAATACCCGCCCCGATAAAAAACACAAAAAAGAAAAACATACTCAAAAGTGCGAAAGGGAAAGTTAGAGAAACTTTTTCGTTTACTTTCTTAACATCTAACGGATGTTTCTCCAAACTACCAATTTCCTTAAGTATGGAACGCAAAGAAGCGCCCTCCTTTGCTCGGTAATAAACGCCACCCCCTGCTTTTGCGATCTCTTGTAAACTTATATCATTTAGGCTGGTGATCACTTGTTTTCCGTCAGCACCAATAAAGGGTTCTCCATTCGCCTGGAAAACGGGAATCGGATCGACACCTGCCAGACCGACCATATATAGATGAATTCCTTCTTTTACCGAGGCTTTCGCCGAAATGAGAGGATCGATTCCTCCCGTGTTTTCGCCATCCGTAATCAGAAGTATGGCTTGCTCTCTTTTCTCTACTTTTATTTTTTTTAATTCCTCAACAGAAAAGAGAATCGCATCTCCAATATTTGTTCCTCCCACCTTACTATGGTTAATTGATTGGAAGTGTATGCCATCAATTGCTTTTTTAAGAGCTATTTTATTATTTGTAAATGGGTAGTGTAAATATACCTTTCCGCTAAATACAATGATTTGTGTCCGGTTCCCTCTAGTTTCATCTAAGTATTCATTCACTAAAATTTTCATGGCTTCTAGTCGATTTGGGGAAAAATCGGCAGCTTGCATACTTGCGGAGAGATCTAAAGTTATCGTTAGGTCAATGCCTTCTAAACTAATGGAATCACGCGACAAACTTATATTCGGTCCAGAGAGTCCGATCACCAAACATAAATAAGCAAGCCATTCGGAACTTAAAACGAGTTTTTCGATAAAGGGTTTCGAATTATACTTGGTAGATATCCAGCCAACGGGAGCAAAGGCAACTGTATTCGATTGATATCCATTTTTTATTATGTAATACAGTCCAAACAATAATAACAAAGCAATAGGATAATCGAAATTCATTTAGATTTCCCCTTACTTTTGTTATTTAATAGTCTTATTTTTTGAACAAAACCGATAGCCGTTTCGAGTGTCGGTTCTTCCTTTTGGTAAGATGCAAAAACCATATCCACATACAAATCCTGAGGTGCTTTCAAAAGCTTCCTAAAATTGGTCGAGAAAATGTCTCGCCAATTCAGAGTCTGTACTGGATATATTTTTTTTATATAATATTCTAAAGAATATTTTTCAAATTCATCAGAAAGATTTACGGCTCGAACAAATCGACTCAATTCAAAAATCGCAGAACGAGGGTTTGTTTTTGCTAACTCTTCAATTTGTTTTAAGGATAAATATCGCTCTTCCTTGTACGACCTATTTGGGGCTATACTTTCGATAATAGGCTCGGACAAAGGCCTATCCTTAGGTTTCAAAGACTCCAGCCATCTAATTAAAAATCGAATGATAAAAAACAAAAGCGCCAAAAACCAAGGGAGTAAAAGTAAAAATGGGACAATTACTTTCAAAAAATAAATTTCCCCTTCGGATAAAATCTCCATCGGAATTAGATCTGGAATCTCCAATTTCATTAACTAGAAATCCTTCTTTTGCGACTAAAGTAATGGCCTAAAGCCTGATTCGGAGAAACGTTCGTAGGAAAAGATTCCCAACTTAGTCCATATTTTATCGAGAGATCCTTTAGATGTTTTTCCTGTTCTTCTATACTCCGAAATTTATTGGTGGGTAAATGAAATTTTTTTTCTTTATTTTCAGGATCTAAAAACTGAAATTTTAAGTGAGGGGAATTTATATACTCAAACGGATCATATACCTGTAACAAGGCTAAATCATGTGAGCTAACCAAATAACGGAGATCATCCGGCATATCTAAATCTATAAAGTCAGAGATTAAAAAAACAACAAATCTATGTCCTTTTTTTCTTTGTAAGGAGTGTATCGCAGTTCTAATATCTGTTTTCCCACTTGAAACTGGATTGTCCCTGTATTGAACCAACCTTTCCAATAAACGGTACAATTGCCGTTTCCCAGTTTTCGCGGGTGCCTCCTCTAGAACCTTGTCTTGGAAGAGAACATAGCCTAGTCTATCACCTGTTTTAATGGCACTGTATGCAAGTGTGGCAGCAAGCTCGATCGCATAATCAATTTTATTCCTCTCTTGCCAACCCGTATACATGGAAGGACTAATATCGACGGCGATATATATATTTCTTTCTCTTTCTTCTTGGAAAATCTTAACATACGGCTCTCCCAGTCTAGCCGTCATATTCCAATCGATGAGTCGTATCGATTCTCCTGCAACATATTTTCTCGCTTCTTTAAATTCTGTCCCCTTACCTGGTATTTCTGTAAGATAATGTCCATCTAACACAGATGTGGCATTTTTTTTAGAAATAAGTTCGAGAAGATGAACTTTTTTTAAGATATCAATCGATTTAAAATCTTCCAAAATGATCCAGCTTAATGTTAGGCGGGTGCCTTAATTTTCGTCAGAATTTTTTGAATGAAGTCTTCCGGTTTCATTCCCTCGGCTTCTGCCATATAATTCAAGGAGACACGATGACGTAATACCGACAATGCGATACTTCGAATATCTTCTGCCGTGGCAAAATCCCGTCCATATAACAACGCAACAGATCTTGCAGTCTGAGCAAGAGCGATGGAGGCTCTAGGTGAGGCTCCATGTTGTATCCATTGTTTAAATTCCGGTAATCCGTACGTTTCAGGATTCCGCGTGCATAAAATAATTTCGGCAATATAATCGATCAGTTTATTTTCGATATGAACAGTTCGACTTAATTCTTGTAAGGTGAGTATTTCTTTATCAGAAAAGGATGGTGCCAAAGTAGGAACTTGAACTTCCGAAATGACCATTTTTACAATTTCCGCTTCTTCTTCTTTTTTGGGATAACCAACAACTAACTTGAGTAGAAAACGATCCAATTGGGCTTCAGGCAAAGGATAAGTTCCCTCCTGTTCGATGGGGTTCTGAGTCGCAAACACCAAAAAGGGCTGAGGCAATTTTTTCGTTTCTTGCCCCACTGTGATTTGCCTTTCCTGCATGGCTTCGAGAAGTGCAGATTGTACTTTAGCAGGAGCTCGGTTGATTTCATCCGCTAAAATAAAATTTCCGAAGATTGGGCCGTACTGATTTTCGAAGTTAGCTTTTGACTGGTTGAAAATTCTTGTGCCAACAATATCAGCAGGGAGCAGGTCTGGAGTAAATTGAATCCGTCGAAAATCGACCTTGCAAACTTGAGAGAGCAAATTGACAGCTCTTGTCTTAGCTAAACCTGGCAATCCTTCGATCAGCACATGTCCATTTGAAATCATGGCAACTAGAAGACCGTCTACTAATTCCTGTTGGCCAACGATGCCTTTGTGCATCTCCTTTCTCGACTCACCTAATTTTTCACTCGCTTCTTTGATCGATTTCAATTTCTTTCCTTCATTGCCCTTAACAGGGAAATCAGTTGGTATTTTGAGAAAAAATACGAATTTTCAATCAAATTAATAAAAACTGGCAGATTTTCTTTGAAATTTTAATTTTTCATAATTTGAAAAAATTTAGGGATTTCCTACATTTTTTTCTTGCCATAATTTTGCCAATCTTACACAACAATTGAAACAGATCTTCGGAGAATAAAATGACCAAGCGAACAACCATCAAATCTTTACTCGTATTTCTTGCACTTACACTTGCAGGATCCCTAAGCGCCCAAACCTACACTGTGTTCATTCACGGAAAATCAGGTTCCAACCACAACGGGGTAGGAACAACCGACGTGAACAACTACTGGGGATCCTCTACTGGTTCTGTATCTGGTGCAAAAATTTTCATCGGATACGATGGAACTACTGACCCAAGAACTTACGGTTCTTCTCGTGCCCAAACAAACATCACGACTGGCCTTACAAACTTCTGCAAAGGATCCAATTCTTGCAAAGTTGTATGTCACTCGGCTGGTTGTTACGCAATCGAATTCTGGCTTTCTAATTTAGGTGGAACGGCAAGTTCTAGAGGCTTCAATCTCACAAAAGTAACTGCACTTGCTGCTGCTTCTGGTGGATCAGAACTTGCTTCTGCATTGAATGCGATCACTTTTGGATTTGCTGGCAATGCCATGGACAAAGCTCTTATCGTGGGAACTGCTCGCGGTGCTTTCAACCACAACAACACTGGATCCATTGGAGTTTTCCATGTTCCGGGTTACAAAGGAATGATCGGAGCATCTCTCATTCTTCCGGGAGAAGATGATTACGCAGTTGCTTATCACTCTTCTTGTGGTTACAATAGGACTGGTGGTCTTAACAAATGCCAAGCTTCCCTCACTCAATACGAAGGGATCTGGCCTTTCGGTGGCAATAGAACCTATAACCAATACTCAGGTCACTTCAGAGCGCCATCCGTCGGGTCTTCTGGACTGTATCAAGACCACAGTCAAATCAAAAACGAGGGCTGGAGATAAGTTTTACGGAACGAAAAACAAACTTTTTTCTCCTAAAAGGCTGACACAAACCGTGTTAGCCTTTTTTTTTGGGAATTCCCTCAGCCCAAACAGGATTCTGACAAAAATAAAATTTTATTTACCATTTGGATAAAAAAGTCTTGCCACATTTGCTACACTTGTGTCTCATTTAGGTAAATGCCTAACTTGGAGAAAAAAATGACAAAGCGAACAATTCTTAAAACTTTAACAGTACTTTTTGCACTTACACTTGCAGGCTCCTTAAGTGCCCAAACGTACACCGTGTTCATTCACGGAAAATCAGGTTCCAACCACAATGGTATCGGAACAACCGACGTGAACAACTACTGGGGATCCTCTACTGGTTCTGTATCAGGTGCTAAAATTTTCATCGGATACGATGGAACTACTGACCCAAGAACTTATGGTTCTTCTCGTGCCCAAACAAACATCACGACTGGCCTTACAAACTTCTGCAAAGGATCCAATTCTTGCAAAGTTGTATGTCACTCAGCTGGTTGTTACGCAATCGAATTCTGGTTGTCAAACCTTGGAGGAACTGCTTCTTCCAGAGGATTTAACTTAACCAAAGTAACTGCACTTGCTGCTGCTTCTGGTGGATCAGAACTCGCTTCTGCATTGAACGGAATTACTTTCGGTTTCGCTGGTAATGCCATGGACAAAGCTCTAATCGTGGGAACTGCTCGCGGTGCTTTCAATCACAACAATACTGGATCTGTAAGCGTTTTCCATGTTCCTGGCTACAAAGGAATGATCGGTGCTTCTGCCATTCTTCCAGGAGAAGATGATTACGCGGTTGCTTACCACTCTTCTTGTGGTTACAACAGAACTGGTGGTCTTAGCAAATGCCAATCACCTCTTACGCAATATGAAGGAATCTGGCCTTTCGGTGGAAACCAAACTTACAGCCAATACTCTGGTCACTTCAGAGCTCCGTCTGTAAGCTCAACTGGTCTTTATCTAGACCACAGCCAAATCAAAAACGAGGGCTGGAGATAAGTTACAAACTTACCTCTCTTTCTCCATGGAGAAGGCTAGCGTATCGCTAGCCTTTTTTTTTGCCGAAATCAACCTTATCTATCCGAAATCCCTAACCCCGCGTGACTCGTACGACACCTAATTTTTTATTTTGACGCAAATAAAAAAAATGTTGCCATATTTGTTACATTTGGATTTCGTTTAGGCATATACCTAAACGGGAGATCTTCTATGCGTAACCTTCTCATCCTAATGGCAACACTGCTCTTCTCTGTAAGTGTCAGTGCACAAACATACACCGTGTTCATCCACGGAAAATCTGGTTCCAACCACAACGGGGTAGGAACAACCGACGTGAACAATTATTGGGGAACCTCTCCTAATTCTGTCTCTGGATCAAAAATTTTCATCGGTTACGATGGAACAACTGACCCGAGAACCTACGGAACTGCTCGAGCTCAGACAAATGTGACAACTGGTTTGACGAACTATTGCAAAGGAGCAAACTCTTGCAAAATCGTTTGCCACTCAGCTGGTTGTTACGCGATTGAGTTCTGGCTTGCCAATTTAGGCGGATCCGCTTCCTCCAAAGGTTTTAATTTAACAAAAGTAACTGCTCTTGCCGCTGCATCTGGTGGATCAGAGCTTGCTTCCGCACTCAATGGTGCCACATTCGGTTTCGGTGGAAACGCAATGGACAAATCCTTGATCGTTGGGACCGCACGGGGCGCATTTAACCACAACAACACTGGATCTATCAGTATCTTCCATGTTCCTGGTTACAAAGGATTGGTTGGAGCTTCCGCGATTCTCCCAGGCGAAGATGATTATGCAGTAGCTTATCACTCTTCTTGTGGTTACAACAAAGCGGGTGGACTAAACAAATGTCAATCAACTCTCACACAAAGTGAAGGTATTTGGCCATTTAACTCAAATGTGACCTACACACAATACACAGGTCATTTCAGAGCTTCTTCTGTTACATCTACAGGTCTTTATTTAGATCACGGACAAATCAAAACAGAAGGTTACAGGTAGAAATCATTCGTCCGACAGTTTGTTAGACGATAAAGCCCGAGGGTTTTCCTTCGGGCTTTTTTTATCCTTTTTTATATAAAAAATTCCCTAATAAAATTCCAATCATAACAAACGTTAATCCCAAAATCAAACTAAGTAGAATATTTACGATTCCACCCAGATTTTGATTGTTCCGGAAGAGGAGAGCTGTTTCTAAAGTGAAAGTAGAAAATGTTGTAAAACCTCCTAAAAAACCTGTCGCGAAAAACAGACGATGCCCAGAATCAATATAGTATTTTCCCAAAGCAACAAACAAAAGGCCAATGCAAAAAGAACCAATGATATTTACGATAAGTGTTCCGTAAGGAAAATCTGAACCAAACTGTTGGTTCACAAAACGATCAAGAACGAATCTGCAGATACTTCCTATCCCACCACCAACAAAAACCAACACCAAACTATTAAGTTCCGACATAGGGATGAGATAAGAAATCTAAAAACTCTCGCAACTACTTAAAAGAGATCGGAAGTTTTAAATAAGAAACCCCATTGGCTTCTTTAGGTGGAAGTTTCCCTGCATCAATATTGACCTGAATGCTTGGCAATAACAACTTAGGAGCGGACAAAGTTTGATCCCGGGCCTTACGAAACGCGATGTATTCGGCTTCGGATGTTTTTTCTGAAAGTTGGATGTTGTTTTTTTTGCTCTCTCCAATGTTTGTTTCAAATTTTAAATCCCGACCATTTGGCAGATAATCATGTCCCACATAAACTTTGGTATCTTCTGGAAGTGAATACAGTCGAGAATGAACAGAATGATATAACTCTTTGGCACTACCACCAGGGAAGTCACACCTACCTGTTCCGTAGTCTGGCATAAACAAAGCATCACCCGAAAATAACTTATTATCTATCAGATAACTCATGCAAGCTGGTGTGTGACCAGGAGTTGGTATCGCTTTCACAAGTATTGATCCAAATTCTTTTTCTTCAAAATCTGAAAATAGAAAATCAAATTGAGACCCATCGGTAGGGAGATAGTTTAAATTAAAATGGGAATTGAAAGTTTCCTGAACTACTTTGATTTTTTCGCCGATTCCGAGAAGAGCTTCTGGAAATTTTATTTTTAAGTATTGAGATCCTGATAGATGATCGGCATGGGCGTGGGTTTCCAAGATTCCCTTCACCTTGATTTTGTTTTTCTCGAGGAAATGAAAAACTTCTTTTAAACTTTTATCTGTCACGATGCCCGACGGTGGATCAAAATCAATAACGGGATCGATCACGATTCCGTCATGCGATATTTCATCAAAGACAACGTAGGTTAGTGTAAAGGTAACAGGATCGAAAAAATGTTGGAGATTCAAATCATTAACCCATAAATTTTAATAAGCGAAAAAATAACAATTAACGTAAAGATAATCTTTCTTAGCATTTGGAACTTTGATTTAGAAAAGCTTTTTTCAACAAATGGGAATAAGATGACAACAAGGAACAAACCTAAACCTAACAAAAGAAATTCCTGAAGTTTCTCGAAGCCAGTACCTATTTGCCATTGAAATAAAAAAGAAAAGAAGGAGGTGATAAAAATCGGAAATAAACTTGTCGCGATCGCTTTTTCATGTGAAAATCGGAATAGACTGATCAGTGCTGGTACAAGGAGGACCCCACCTCCTAGCCCCGTAAGTGTAGTCAACACCCCTAATACAAAACCTAATAATGCAGCGAAAATGGAAGAAATGTTTTCTTTATGGTTTATATCGATTTTCTGATTTTCATATGGCCACCAAACACTGATAATGCCAAAAGTAGAAATTGAAGTTAATAATATAAAAATCATAAAATCAGACACATTTGTTTTAAATGAAACAACCACATAACTTCCTAAGACCGAAAATGGAACAATCCAAAAAGCAAGTTTCCAATCTACATTTTTCGACTTTGAAATTAAATTTAAAATCGCTGCAACAGAAACAACTAATAGTGAATATACGGTAGCTTCTTTTAAGGACATCCCTAAAAAATGTATTAAAAGTGGGATCGAAATAAGTGCACCACCAGATCCCGTAAGACCCATAACAAATCCGATTATGATTCCAATCCAGAGTGCACCTATCATTTTCAATTATCCATTTAAATGAAAATTTTCTTTATCTCTAAACATTTGTCGTTTTCTCGAATTGCCAACGAAGAAGTAGTAAAGAACCGGAACTGCAAATCGACTTAGTATAGTTGCGGCAATTTCACCAAACATTAGGGATACGGCCAATCCTTGAAAAATTGGATCGAATAACATGATAAAAGAACCAACAATAACGGCAGAAGCAGTGAGCAACATTGGCCTAAAGCGAACAACACCTGCATGAATCACAGCCTCCTTTATCTCGATACCTCTTTCGATTTCAGCCTCAATAAAATCGACTAGGATGATAGAATTCCTTACAATGATACCGGCACCAGCGATAAATCCTATCATCGAGGTGGCAGTAAAATACGCGCCCATAATCCAATGACCAGGTAATATTCCAATCAAAGAAATGGGAATGGGAGCCATAATGATAAGTGGCACGGTATAACTTTTAAACCAACCAAGAACCAATATATAGATAAGAACCATAACAACCGCAAATGCTCCACCCAAATCTCTAAAAACTTCATAGGTGATAAACCATTCACCATCCCATTTAATTACAGGCTTTGTAGTATTCCATGGCACTTCGGCAGTTCTGGTTTCATACTTTATTTTTGGTGCAATTTTCAACATCCCGTATACAGGCGCTTCTTCTTCGCCAGACAATTCACTCATAACGTACGAAACGGGTTTTAGATTTTTCCGAAACAAAGCTCTATCCTCTTCTATTTTTGGCGAGCCAAGAACGAGAGATGCGGGAATGACACCTGTTTCCATCGACATCAGATTTTGGCCATCAAATGGTCTTGGGTTCGAGCGAAACTTTTGTTCTACGGAAAGATTGATCGTAACTTCTTCCGGTTCCCCTGGAGCCGACAAACTTACTAAAGGTGATTCCGAAAACAAATACTTTCCCGTACCTGCGAGAGCCATAGCTCGGATCCCAAATATACCTGCTTTCTCATACGAAATCGGATAGATCAACTTTGGTCGCCCATTCCTTAGGCTCGTATCAAGATCAACAACACTTTGTTCTGCGGCAAATATTTGATAAACTTCTTCTGTAACTTTTTTTCTTTCTTCCGCATTTGGTCCATAAACTTCAGCCACCATCGTTGCCATAACTGGTGGGCCTGGAGGGATTTCCAAAACCTTTGTAATCGCTCCATATTTAGATCCAAAATTTCGAATCATCGGACGAAGTGATTCAATAATTTCATGACTTGACTGACTTCTTTCTCCTTTATTCATCAAAACGATTTGAAGATCATTCATAGATTCTATGTTTCTTAAGAACGAATGTTTGACCATACCAGAAAAAGAAAATGGAGCGGGTTCACCGGCATAAACTTGTACCTTGACGACATTCTCATTTTTCATAAGCGCAGAAATCAATTCTTCACTTCTCGCGAGTCCCTCTTCCATGTTGGTCATGGGTGGATAATCAATCAGAACTTGGAATTCCTCTTTGTTATCAAAAGGTAACATTTTTACCTTCACTAATTTAAGAGCTACAAATCCCATTGAAAGAATAAGCAAACCAATTGTAATGAAACCAAATATACTCGCGTTCTTTTTGTTTAATAAAAGCCAATTAGTAAAAGTAATATAAATTTTATCCAATTTTGAAATCTCAGCTTCTTTGTTTTCAATTTTATTTTCTTTGTGCTCGTGTTTCAAAAGTCTCACAGATGCCCAAGGAGTGATGATAAAAGCAACAAACAACGATAAGATCATTGCAAGACTCGCACCTACAGGAATTGGTTTCATATATGGACCCATGAGTCCTCTCACAAATGCCATAGGAAGGATCGCAGCAATTACTGTAAAAGTTGCTAAAATTGTGGGATTGCCAACTTCAGATACACCTTGTAGGGTAGCCTTTACAATTCCTAAGTGGGGATTTTCATCAAGGTGACGTTCGATATTTTCTACAACAACGATAGCATCATCTACCAGAATACCGATCGAAAAAATCAGAGCAAATAGTGTAACTCTATTTAACGTATAGCCCATAAAATAATAGATCGCTAACGTTAGGGCGAGTGTTACAGGAATCGCAATCGCTACTACCAGAGAAGCTCTCCAACCCATCCACAGAGCTATCAATATAGTGACTGAGAGTGTAGCAATCATCAAGTGTTCAATCAATTCGTGAGACTTATCCGCAGCCGTACTTCCATAATTACGCACAACAGATAATTTGATATCTTCGGGCAGACCATTTTGAAATAACTCCGCACGAGTTAGTAAGTCTTCTGCTAAGGTAACAACATTTGTTCCCTTTGATTTTGCAAAAACAATCGAAACTGCATTTCTTTTGGTTTCACCTAACGATTTGTCGAACAAATAGGAGGATTTTGTACGTTGTTCTGGTCCTTCTGAAACGTTTGCGATATCACTTAATCGAACCACACGACCACCGCGCTGTACGATCGGAAGTTTTTGAATTTCCTCAATTCCATTTATCTGGCCGCCAACTTCAACATCCATTACTCTGTCTTTTGACCAATTTTTCCCAGCTGGCACAAAACTATCATTTGCTTGTAACGCATTAGCAACTTCTAATAGAGTGACGCCGTATCTAGACATAGCAAGTGGATTTACGATAACTCTTACAACTTTCTTTCTTCCGCCAAGCAGCTGTACGTTTGATAAATCCGGAGTCGAAGAAAGTTCGCGTGCAAGAGGCGCAATTTTTCCGCGAAGGCTAAAATCATCCAATTTGTCAGAACTGAAAGTGAGAGTCAAAAATGGAACGTCATCAATGGAAAATGATTTAACGACCGGTTCCATTACATTTTTAGGCAGTAGATGTTTAGTTTCCATCAATTTGTGATGTATTTTTACGAGTGATGGCTCGATTGGTTCTCCAACTTTAAATCTAACTGTAACGAGGCCACCATGCCATTTACTAGTTGAATAAACATACTCCACCCCTTCTAATCCCCAAATGGCCCGCTCTACAACTTCAATGACCTTTCTTTCCGTTTCTTCTGGCGAAAATCCTGGCGATGGAAGTTGGATATCGATCATAGGCACACTGATTTGTGGTTCTTCTTCTTTGGGAGTCAAAAAAACGGAGAATACACCTATTATAAGACTTCCGATTGCTATGACGGGCGTAAGCTGAGAAAACATAAACATCTCAGCAAGGCGACCGGCAAAACCTTTTTTAATTTGTTGCTGTTGGTTCATTTACATTTCCTTTTTGTAAAATATGAAATTCGGATCTAACCCGAATATAATTGAGTTCGATATCTAAAAGATTTTTTGCGACATCAACGGAACGATTTAAAACTTCTGCAAATTGAATGGCATTCACGGCCCCAGATTGAAATAACCTTTGCATATAGGCGACTTGTTCCTCTTGATTCTTCATAGATTCTTTGATAAGCGTATAATTTGATCTAAGTGCACTTTCCTGATTTGTTAAAGATTTAAAGAGAGCCTCCTCTTTATTTTTGTTCTCTTCGAGTTTATTTCGCAGAGATTCTGCTTGTAATTTTGCTTCATCAACAGCACCAATATCTTTCGGATTGTACAAATTCATCTGCACATAAAATCCAGCATTATAAGCTGTTTGTGTGCTTCTACTCCCTGAATAAGCATTAGCTTCTGAATAAACCCCTACTCTTGGTAAAAATTTAGACATTTCCATATCAGGTTTTAAACTTTCACCTTCTGTATATGCGGAAAGGGCCTTCGTATAATTCGAGTAACCATGCTCAGAAACATTAGGAAAATATTTTTCCACAAAAGAAAACAATTCTTCTGATATTGGTAAAATCTTATTTGTTTCCATACCAGATAACACGGATAAGTTTTCTTTATACTCAAGCCCCATGACTAGGCATTCTTTATCCATGGCTTCTAATCGATTTTTAAGTGATTTCAATGCTAAATAACCTGAATACCCGACAGGATTACTTTTGTTAGCCAGTTGGTATCCAGATTGAAATCTAGACTCGATTTTAGCGATTTGTTGCAAGCGATTTCTAAATTCAGCAATTGATTGTAGACCACGGAAAAACAATGCGGAATTTACATACTCACGATCACGCATGGCTTCACTTTCCAATTTTAAACCCAAAGATCTTTTTTCTTGGATCTTCGAAAGTGTTTTACCTGATCCACCTTCATAAATTGCTAAATCTATCCCCAAACTACCTCGCGAATATGTATTTGATCCTGGATAATTTAATGTATCTTTCGCAAAAAGATTAGCAGAATCAGAGTTTAGAGTCGTATAAGGCTGGTTATTGCTGTCTAAAAAATTTCCGGGACGAACTCTTGCAGATGCTGTCGAAAAATCAGAATCATTGGCCGATCTTTGCCCAAGTTTGCCTAGCAGATTCAATGCGGGATCATTCGTATTGTATGCACGAACATCTGTATAAATACGAGGTAACCAGTGTTTATCGCTCCTTTCTTTTGCAACTTCGGAAGCCTTATATTCCAGTTGCTTCGCCTTTCGACCCAATGAATGTTCTTCTACATTTCTCCAGAGTTCGTCAAAGGACAATGACTCTGCAAATGAAAGGGAAGGAGTTAACACCAGAAAAAGTAAACCTCGCATTACCCGGTTTTTCATACGATTACTCCCGACTACACTTTGCAGAAAAACCGAGTTTGTTAAGAACAACGGACATAACACAAAATCCCGTCGTCGCAAAAACAACTAAGTTCAATCCAACGAGTAGATTTAACAAATACCCCCAAGGTGTTAAAAAATAGCCAATGCTGATTCCGATTAGGCTAAACATCCCAGCCAAAAAGAAAAGTGTTCTCTCCAAATACCATGTTTTTGTAGACGCAAAAAACATTACCATACCCCCTATAGTATATCGTTTTAAATGACATATACCCTTGGGGGTATATGTAGGTCAATATTCTTTTAAGGAATTTTTAAAAAAGAGAGGATTTAGAGGGAAAATGCAGCTTTTATTGCCTTTTTAACATCGAATTCGAGACTATTCTGATTTTTCTTTTCTTTGAAACAAGAATCCATATATTCTTGTATGTAGGCTTCTCCGAACTTTTTCATGGCCTGATGGGAAGCTTTTAATAGCAAAATCGCTTTTTCACAGTCCTTTTGGTCTTCGTGGATTGTTTTTTTAATCGCTTCCAATTGTCCTTGGATTCTATTGATTCGGTGAATGAGTTTGATTTTTTCTTCTTGTCTAACCATAGCTTCATATACCCGTTGGGGTATTTTATCGGTCAAGTAAAAATCAAGGTAAGTGATTCAGAAAGGGATTGCGTGTAGGAAAAAATTACAAAAGGTATACTTATGGATTTACTTCTGGTTTTTTATTACTTAATTTTTTTCGCAATTTTGTTAGCACCCTTTCTGCTTTTTCACTTCAAATTCCATGAAACTGCCTCCCCATTCGGAAAAGACGATAATGAAATTTTATCTCCATTGCTCCAAAAAAAATCGAATACCTTGGATTCATTGAAAGATTTGCGTTCTGATTTTCACTCAGGAAAAATCACGGAAGAAGAATTTCAAAATGCAAGTATTCCGTATTTAGAAGAATTAGAAAACCTTGAAGTTAAACTTACAGCCGTAAAATCTCAATCATCGCCTCAAGTATTGACGCCCGTTAAAATTTCGGAAGAATGGACATGTTCTAACTGTGGGAGTTATATCAATGTTCCAAGGGCTAAATTCTGTCCAGAATGTGGGTCTACTCGATTGGCTTAAGATTCGTTACTCGGGACAAATTGCATTTCGTATAATCGTTTATACTTAGAAGATTGATTCGCTAATAATTCCGAGTGGCTGCCTTTTTCTATTATCTCTCCGTTTTCCAGATAATAAATTGTATCAGCAATTTTTACGGTCGATAGTCGATGTGCGATTATGATCACGGTTTTATGTTCATACAATCGAACAAATGCTTGTTGAATCAATTTTTCTGACTCAGTATCTAAGGCACTTGTTGCTTCATCTAAGATGAGTACTTCGGGATTAGCTAACAAAGTTCTTGCGATCGAGATCCGTTGTCTTTGACCACCACTTAACATAACACCGCGCTCTCCGACAATTGTATCAAATCCCTCTTCGAAAGAATCGATAAATTCTGTGGCAAAGGCATCATCTGCCGCTTGTCTTATCTGTGCTTCTGTTGCAGAAGGATTTCCATAACTAATGTTTTCTCGAATGGACCCATTAAACAAAAAAATATTTTGTGATACGACTCCGATTCTACGTCTCAAGTTATCCAATTTTAAATCTTTCGCATTTACGCCATCCCATAAAATATTACCTTCAGACGGATCAATTAATCTAGGAAGTAAATCAATCAAGGTAGATTTGCCTGCACCAGAAGAACCTACAATGGCGATGGTTCCTCCTTTTGGAATCTCCAATTGTATAGCCTTTAAAGCATATGTTTCTGTGCCAGGGTAGAGATAAGAGACATGATCATAAATTATATTTTTTTGAAGGGGGCCCAGAGATTGTGAATTCACTGGATCTTTAATATCCGTTTCACGAGAGAGTATTTCAAAAACCCTTTCACCTGCTGATGCAGACGCTTGGACTAAATTTACGAGGATACCCATTTGTTTTAAGGGCCGCATCAGAAAGATAAGAGTGATAAAAAAAACTAAAAATCTACCTCTTGAAAAACTTTGGTCTTCTAAAAGATAAGCCCCAATTCCTAAAAAAATCATGGTTACAATCGAACCAGATAATTCGATCATCGCCGGACCAATTTGATGGTAAAAATGGGTTTTAAACGTTTTCTCTGATAGATCGTGGTTTACTTCGTAAAAACGAGCCGCCTCTTTATCTTCCATAGAAAATGCTCGTATCACTCGAATGCCTGATATCACTTCTTGTAAATCCCCGTTTAGTGCCGACAAACGATCTTGTTGGCTCTTAGTAGATTTTCGAATTCTATCTGCAAGGGTACTCACTGGACCTAAAATAAAGGGGATGATGATAAAAATTAGAAAAAACAATTCCCAACTTAACACGAGTAAAATGACCAGGTGTATAATGATGGAAAAAAAATCGTTGATGGCATCTTTTAAGTCATTCGAAACAACTTTTCCCACTGTATCTACATCATTGATGATGCGGCTCATTAGAATTCCCGTTTTTTCTCTTAAAAAATCATTCAGTGGTAGTTCTTGGAGTTTTTCATATAAAGAGAGTCTTAAATCACGCACGGATAATAAACCTGCAGAGTTAACGAAGTAAATTGTCCCAGCTAAACATAGAAGTTTTAACAAATAGATAGGAAGGATCAACATACAAAACAAGTATACCAATTCATCTGGAGTTCTCTTCGATAACTCGCTGTTAATGTAAACTTTAAATTTCGCAAAATAAAATTGTCCAGATTCCAATGTATAAGGAGATATCTCAGACTCAGTTTTTTTTAACATCTCTTGGTCTATTTTTGTCAGGGAGAGCTGAAACTTATAGTTTTCTCCAGAACCAAGCGAATCAAAAATGGGAATGAGAGAGGTTAAGGAAGCACCATTGAAAATTGATACAAAAATGGACAAAAATACGCCGATACTGAGTCTGTATTTGTATTTCAGTAAATATGGCCAAAGTTTACGATAGATCTTCACGTATGAGAACTATTTCCTTCCTTTTGGTCTTCTTGTCCCTCACTTTTTGTCAAAAAGAAGAACGTGACTTCGAGATCTCCTTTGCTTTTCCAAGTGATCCACCCAGTTTAGATCCGCTCTACGCAACCGATCTTGTGAGTCAAAAATTAGCACGATTTTTGTTCGCAGGTTTGTACGAATTTCAGAATTCGGAGATCAAACAAAATTTAGTAAAAGAAGATCTCTTCCTTCCAACAAAACCTTTTCCAAAATTAATCATCAATCTAAAATCGGATAATGGGCTACTGGCAGACGATGTAGTTTTCTCTATAAAACGATTGTTACAGGATGGCTCACCCAGACGAGGTGATTATCTGATGATCAAAGATATCGTCAAAACTTCAAATTCTTCCTTTTATCTTCTGTTAGACGAAAATACGGTAGAAAGAGAGATTAAGGAAAAGCTGGCCTTACCTTTTGCCTCCATCCTGAGTCAAAAATCTTTCAGAAATAACGATTCGTTTGATTCGTTTGGTTTATATCGTGTAGAAGAATGGAAAAAAAATGAATTTTTAAAATTAGATCTGAAAGATAAAAATCAAAGCCAATTTCCAAAAACTATCTTGATCAGAATTCTACCCCAATCGACGACTGCCCTCTTTCTTTATAAAAAAAATAAAATCGATTCTTTCAAACTTACAGATTTTTTACTTACGATTCCTGAAGCAGATAAGAACCATACAAAAGTTAAACAGGGAAAATCAATTCAATATGTTGCCATAAATCATAAAAATCCCTGTTTTGATAAAAAATTTCGACAAGCCTTGAATTTTGCAATCCCTAGGGAACTGATCATCCAAAAACTTTTAGAAAACCGTGCTGACCCAATCATTGGTCCGGTTCCGAAGCCATTTTTTGATTCGGTTTTTAAAAACGATCAAATGCCTTTGTATAACTTTGACCGAAATAAAAGTCTAAGTTTACTCAAAGACTCCAAATGTTATCCTAAAATTTTAGAAACAGAATTAGAATTTCGAATGCGTGGAGATGATGAAAATCAAGCGAAAGGCAGAGCCATCGTTCAATCTCTAAGAGATATCGGATTAAAAGTTCGGCTCCTAGGAATGGAAAAAGCCCCTCTTTACAAGGAGAATGGAGAAGGGAAGGGTGACCTAACTTTACTTACATGGTATTCTGATTTTCCATCTGTCTGGAATTTTATAGATCCGCTATTCCATGAAAAAAAATTAGGTAACGGTGGCAATCGATCCCATTACATAAATTCAAAATTGACTAAACGTTTGGATCAAAAAAGAAACTTTGAGGATGCACGCAATCTAATCCATGAGGTTGAAGAAGATGCTCCTATTATTTTTTTATGGTCCATCCAAGAGAATTATTTAGTCTCAGATAAATTCATTCGTTACGAATCACTTTCGGATTTTCTATAACGGGTGGTTCGAGTTCCACACTATCAATGCTGATAGGTTTTTCTTTATTACCTGACTCATTGTAGATTGTATTTTCAGACTCATCTTCATTCTCTTCCAACACATTCATGTTAGGAGGAGTTGCCTCCAACTTAGTAAATCCCGCCCTTTTACCAGGCAAATCTCCGATAAAATAATACTGCTGATATAAAGGCATTTTACAAATGTAATCTGGTGATGTCTCGAGAAGTGTGCCATCGTCCGCACAAACATCTACTTTTACAAAATCGCCTATAAAAGGAGTGATCAAACGATTTCCTATTCCTAATTTTGATTTTACATTTTGGGTAAATTTAACCCAAATTCCACCAGAAACACCAGAACCAGAGCCGGGAAACGGAGCTCCTTCATCGTGACCTACCCAAACGACCGTTACATTTCTAGGCGAAAATCCCGCAAACCAAACGTCTCGAACACCTTTCAGAGATTTCCATCGACTATTTTTCGCTTTAGGAGATTGAACAGTTCCTGTTTTTCCAGCAAATAAATTTGCTTCTCCTGCGGTCCTTTTTAAGTTCATAGTACCTTCTTCTGTTAGAACGGACTCAAGCGTATTTATCGCCATAGCACAAGCAACTGGATCTAATATTTGTTCGGCGGCTTCGTTGGGAGTCGTCTGATAGAATTCATTTCCATCAACATCGGTAATTTTTATGATTTTACGAGGTGTTACTCGTCTTCCTCCATTCGCAATGGTGGAGTAAATGATCGCTAGCTCCATAGGTGACAACTCGCCAGAACCTAATGCCAGGGAAAGATTTCTTTGGAAACGATTGCTAAGTTCTTCATCCGAAAGGGATAAAATTTGACCTAACTTGGATAAAAAATAACCCGTTCCGATTTGATCTAGAAGTTTTACCGAAACTGTATTAACTGATTGGGCAAGTGCCGTTCTCACTGTCATCTCGCCGCGATATCCTTTATACCAGTTTTTGGGAGAATAACCAGAAAAATCCAGTTTTTCATCTTTGATTCTTGAAGATGGATTCACAATTCTCTTTTCAAAAGCCAATGTGTAGACAAGCGCTTTGATCGTAGAACCTGGTTGTCTCCTCGCATCCTCGGCACGATTAAACCTAAAAGTATTTGAAATTTTGTAGCCGCCAACTAACGCCTCTATATCGCCAGTTTCTGGGTCGAGCGAAATCAATGAACCTGTCATTTGTGGCAAGATCGTCTTTGTTAACTCTGCTAAATCTTTTTGACCTTTGGAAGAATATGCTGATTCTTGTTTTAGTAAATCAGAGCGGACTGAATCAACACCGATCCGCAGAGATTCCTCAGCCATTCTCTGTTTTTCGGAGTCAAGAGTGGTATAAACTACCATGCCTCTTTCTTCTAAATCTTCATTAGAGAAAGTATCTAAAACGAATCTTCGAACCTCTGTGTTAAAATCTGGAGCCAAATTGATTCGAAAATCTTTGTCGGCTCCGTATTTGCCAATATCGCTGTTGTAACGAGGATTACCTTCATCGTCTTTATATTCTTTTACTTTATATATAGTTCGAAATTTTCGAAGATTCCCTTCGATCGATTCACCAAATTTTTTCGGAACTTCAGAAGGAACCAAATGTAGTTCCTCGTTCCGAGCCATGTCAAATAAAACTCTCTTCTGCCTGTTAAGTGCAATTCCTAAGTTTCGAATCGGATTAAAAATACTAGGTGCTGGAATGGTTCCAACTAACATCGCGGCTTCTTCTGGTGAAAGTTCTGTAGCTGGTTTTCTAAAATAATATCGGGCCGCCTCCTCTACTCCAGTATTCCCTTCACCCAAAAAAATTTGATTTAAATACATCGCGAGTATTTCTTCTTTTGAGAATTTACTTTCGATATAGAAGGTACAATATAGCTCTGTAATTTTATTAAATAAATTTCTTTTGCCAAGATTTAAAGTCAGTTTTGAAAGTTGTTGTGTGATAGTGGATCCGCCTTGGGACAATCGAAATTGGATTAAATTTGTAAAGACAGCTCTTCCGATCGCCGTATAATTTACTCCACCGTGTGAAAAAAATTCTCTATCTTCCGAGGACAATACAGCCCAAATCAACATATGATGTTTCTTTAAATTATCCGTCCGAATCGGTCTAAAATTTCTTCTATAAAATTCACCTATCACCCTACTATTCCGATCTAAAATTTTAATCGATTTTGGTTGAAAGTTGTCATAGAAATTTGAAACTTCCGAACGATATTTTTCCAACGATCGTTCTACTCTCTGTTGTTCGCTCGACCATACAACATAAGCTCCGCCTAAAAAGAAGAATACGAGAAAAATACTGGTAAACAGACTTATGTAAAAAACTAGAGTTCTTTTTTGCCAAACTTTGTTTAGAAAATTGAGTAGATGTTCTCTAATAGCAGATAACACGAGTATAAAGGTAGAATTTTTATTTATCATTTTCTTTTATTCTTAACAATTGATTTCTTTTTTTTAGGGAACATCAACTCTGCAACTTCTTGGAAATTACTTACAGGAAAAAATTGAACCCCACGTTTTACATAATCTGGAATTTCTTGGAATGCTTTTTCGTTGTCCTGCGGAAAAATGATTTTTTTAATACCAACTCTTTTTGCTGCAACAATTTTTTCCCGAAGTCCGCCAATCGCCAATACTTCGCCTGTTAGCGTTAATTCTCCAGTCATCCCAAATCCGCTTGCCACAACCACTCCCTTCGCCAATGAGAGGAGTGCGGTTGCCATCGTTACTCCCGCACTAGGCCCATCCTTCGGAGTAGCACCATCTGGCACGTGTAAGTGGATGGATTTTTTTTCAAATAGAAGATCATCTTTTAAATAATTTTTAATAAAAGAAAGTGCAATATTCGCAGACTCTTCCATCATTTTGCCCATTTGCCCAGTTAATAATATGCTTCCCTTGCCTGGCACAAAAACAGCTTCAATGAGTAAGGTGGAGCCGCCGGCACTTGTCCAAGCAAGCCCAAGTGCAGTTCCAGGAACACTTGGAATTGTCATCCGATCGTCAACGAAAGGAGGAGGACCCAAATTTTCAAAGAGATCTTTTTCGCGAATTTCTTTCGAATATTTCTCTTTTAACACCTGTTTTAGTGCTAATTTTCGGACAAGTTTATCAAATGTTTTTTCAAGACCTCGAAGGCCTGATTCTCTTGAATAAGAATTGATCAAATGAACGATAGTTTCTTTTTTCATCGAGAAGCTATCTGCCTTCAGCCCATTTTTTTCGAATATTTTTTTCCAAAGATATTTTTCAAAGATCTGAACTTTTTCCTCGGTGATATAACCCGAAAGTTGAATCACTTCCATACGATCGAGCAATACTCTTGGGATCGGTTCGTAAGTATTTGCGGTCGCAATAAAAAATACCTGTGAAAGATCAAATGGTAGATCTAGGTAATGATCTCTAAATGTTACATTTTGTTCGGGATCTAAAACCTCTAGGAGAGCCGATTGAGGGTCACCTTGAAAACCTTGCGACATTTTATCGATCTCATCTAACAAAATAATAGGATCTCTTTCTTTAGAAATTTTTAGTGCATTGATTATTTTTCCAGGCATGGCACCAATATATGTTCGCCGGTGGCCCTTGATTTCTGCTTCGTCTCTAACTCCGCCAACAGAAAAACGGAAATACTTTCTTCCTAAAGCTTCTGCTATGGATTTCGCGATCGATGTTTTTCCAACTCCGGGAGGTCCCACCAAACATAGAATCGACCCTCTTGAATGTGGATTTAATTTTCTTACTGCTAAATATTCTAATATTCGTTCTTTTACATCTTCTAATTTATAATGGTCTCTGTTTAATATTTTTTTTGCATGGAGAATATTTATCTCTTTAGGTTTCGGCTCTTCCCAAGGGAGTGCGTCTACTAAATCAAGATAATTTCTTACAACATTATAATCACTACCTATAGGATCTGTATTTTTGATCTTTTCAACTTCTCGTTCTACTTCTACAACAACTTCCTCGGAAACAGGAATAGCTTTCAACCTTTCGAGAAGTTTTTCATATTTAATCTCTGTTTTATCTTCTCCTACTCCTAATTCCTGTTGGATTGCTTTAAGCTGTTCTCTTAAAAAAAACTGTCTTTGTTGGTTATCTATTTTATCATTGATTTGGTCTTGGATTTTTCGTTGCAGTACGACCAACTCAATCTCTTTTTTTAGATAAAGTAATACTTTTTCTAGTCTATCATTTAACGAAGTTGCTTCGATAACATTTTGGTATTCATCCTTTTCTAAATTTAAAATAGAACACACAAAATCAGACATTTTTCCTGGTTCATTGACATTCATCATCGTAAGCTTCATGTCTTCCGTGAATAAAGGATTGTTTTGAGCTAATTCTTTTGTGAGAATCAAAAGTGTTCTCATCAATGCTTTGATATTATTTTTAGAAGTGCCAGACTCTTCTTTCGGATAACTTACGTTTGCAACAAGGTAAGGCGTTTTTGCAGTTATTTTTTCAATTTGAAATCTTTGGATGGTGTTTACTAAAATGTTCATACCACCATCAGGTAGATTGATTTTTTTTAATATCCGTGCGATCACACCAACTTGGAATATATTGTCTTCCGATGGCAAATCACTCTCATCTTCTTTGAGTAAAATAAGGCCGATAAATCCAGCACCTTTACTCGTCTCTTCAATAGAGCCAATAAAACGACCAGGAGGTACAATGAGCGGTGTAATGATCCCTGGGAATACAGGTCTTACTTTGATTGGTAATAAAAAAATTTCAGTTGGTAAGGCATCCTCAATCCTGACTAATTTTGTGGGACTTTCCCAAGAGTCGTTTTGATCCAATGGACACTCCTAATTGTTCCCTTTCAATGTGCCTAAAAGGAAAGGAGGTTGCAACGATTTTTAGTTACCTCTTTTCGATCGTATCTGGACCTAATGCCAACATTTTATCGCGAAACATGGCTGCTTTTTCAAAATCGAGGTTACCTGCAAAACGGAGCATTTCCTTTTTCAAAGCTTCTCGCAGTTTATCCTTTGTTTTGTATTTTTTTAAAGTAAATTCCTTTTCCATCTGCTGCAATGCTTCTTCCTGTTCGGTCTCCTCTCGCATCTCACGCGGAAGGATATCATGAATGTCTTTCAGAATGGTCTGAGGAGTAATCCCGAATTTATTATTATGCTCTTCTTGGATTTTCCTTCTTCGTTCCGTTTCACTCACAGCTTTTTTGATCGAGTCCGTCATCCGATCAGCGTATAAAATGGCTTTGCCATTTACGTTTCTAGCCGCACGTCCAATGGTTTGGATAAGTGATTTAAAATTCCGCAAAAACCCTTCTTTGTCTGCATCTAAAATTGCGACAAGAGAGACTTCAGGAATGTCCAAACCTTCTCTCAGAAGATTGATACCCACCAAACAATCGTAAATTCCTTTTCTTAAATCTCGAATGATTTCCACACGTTCAATTGTATCAATTTCTGAATGTAAATAAGCAATTTTTAAACCCACCTCTTTGTAATAGTCTGTCAAATCTTCTGACATTTTTTTTGTTAAAGTTGTGATGAGTACTCTTTCTTTATTTTGAATTCGCAATTGAATTTCGTTTAACAGATCTTCAATTTGATTGGTCGTGGGCCGTACCTCAACGATCGGATCTAAAAGTCCCGTTGGTCGAATGATTTGTTCAACGATTGATTCACTTTTATTTAATTCACGATCATCTGGTGTTGCGGACACATACAAAGTCTTAGGTGTTAGACTTTCGAATTCTTCAAAGTTCAATGGTCGATTGTCAAGGGCACTCGGGAGACGAAATCCAAAATCTACGAGCGTTTGTTTTCTTGCCCGATCACCCGCATACATTCCGCCGATTTGAGGTACCGTCACATGCGACTCATCAATGATCATCAAAAAATCTAGATTTGGGAAGTAGTCAATCAAACACGCTGGCCGATCGCCTTCGTTCCTTCCCGTAAGGTGACGAGAATAATTTTCGATGCCAGAACAATAACCTAGTTCAGTTAACATTTCCATATCATAGTTTGTTCTAGATTCAATCCGTTCCGCTTCGAGGTGTTTCCCCATTTTAAGGAACTTTTCTTTTTGTTCCTCCATCTCTTCTCGTATTTTGACTATCGCATCCTTTACCTTGGGTCCAGAGGTGATAAAATGTTTTGCTGGGTAAATGATCATACGATCTAATTTGATTTTGGTTTTTCCAGTGATTGGATCAAATTTTGAAATTGTTTCGACCTCATCTCCGAACCATTCAATTCTTATTCCTTCTTCTTGATAAGATGGCATAATTTCGATCGAATCCCCTCTTACGCGAAAATTTCCCCTGCTAAAGTCGATGTCGTTTCGACTGTATTGGATTTGAAGAAATTTTCGGATGATATGGTCACGATCAATCCGATCGCCAGTTTTTAGCATAACTACCGAGTTCATATAATCTTCCGGTGAGCCTAAACCATATATACACGAGACCGAACTTACTATAATGACATCATCTCGTTCCAAAAGACTTGATGTTGCACGTAATCGAAGTTTATCGATCTCTTCGTTCATGGACATATCTTTTTCAATAAAAGTATCCGAAGATGGAACATAGGCTTCAGGTTGATAATAATCGTAATACGAAACAAAATATTCTACAGCATTCTCTGGAAAAAATTCTTTAAACTCACGAAAGAGCTGCGCTGCAAGCGTTTTGTTATGCGAGAGAATTAATGTCGGTTTACCAACTCGGGCAATCACCTCACCCATTGTAAAAGTTTTTCCAGAGCCTGTGACACCGACGAGAGTCACTTTATTTTTTCCATTTTGAAATGCATTTGCAATCGATTCGATTGCTTGGACTTGGTCTCCTGCAGCAGAAAAAGGAGACACCATCTTAAATTTTGCCATATAACTTAAAGTTTACGAGTCGCTTTTAGATACGCCTGTTTGCGGTTGTCAATGATATCAAGATCCACGGAATCAAACAATTTTTGCATCACCATCATTCCACGCATCAGAGTAGCAGTTGAGGAAAATTTACCTCGAAGAATATCATCTTCAAGATCGAAATCTTTCACATTGTTGATCATCTCTAAGGTGAACACTTTCGATTTATCGATGGAAAAATTAATATCCACATTCAAACCGTCACCGTATTTTGCGGCATTTTCAACGGCTTCAACCGTGGCGATACAAAGATCCATACGAAGATCTTCGATCACTCCGTTCATCTTTAAAAAATAATCAAGCCTAGCACGCACGTATTGCATCGGATTGTATTTTAAAGCTCCAAGTACAGTGAACTTTTCCGAGGAGCCTATCTTTTTGGCAAGACTTGATTTTTCTGGAAGCAGATATTCCCGTGGGTCAAGTGGGTTCGTTGTGACATCGCCCGAGGAAACAAGGTGGTCGACATAACTTTGGACGTTTTCCAGGGAAGTGTTCGGGAGGTCCTTAAACTTGCGGAAAACCTCCATTTGTACCCAAGAAAAAAAATCCTTCGCATTGCCAGAGACACCGCAAGAGAAGAGAGTCTTAATCTCCTTCTCAAGTTCTGTTTGTGACAATGGGAACGCCATAATATTCCCATTTCAATGAGAACGAAAGTGTTGTAAATTGTTTTATATACTAGACCCTATTTGTACCGACACTGACGCAGTGCTTCATAAAGCACGATGGCCACGGCATTGGATAGGTTGATGGAACGGGATTTTTTTCCCATAGGGATCGAAAGGATCCGATCTTTGTCGTGGGAATTACGAATTTCTTCCGGCAAACCACTTGTCTCCCGTCCGAAAACGAGAACATCTCCGCTTTTAAATTCTTCGTCCCAATAGGTCGACTCTCCAAATTTTGAAATCAGAAAGATCCTTTGGTTGTTTCGAGTTTTTTCTTCGCGAAAGGTTGTATAGTCAGTAAAAAGCCTCAGATCTAAGTCTTGCCAATAGTCCAACCCTGCTCTACGCACTGCCTTTTCCGATAAATCAAAAGCAGGTTTTCCAATGATAGAAAGAGGAACATCTGCATTCACACACAGACGAGCGATATTGCCAGTGTTGGGTGGAATTTCAGGTTCAAAAAGAGCGACTTCCAATATAGAAGCCTATTTCTTTTTTTTGTCTAAGGATTGTTTTAAAAGTAGCCCAAAACTTGAGACTGCCTTTGGATCTTCATCGTTTTTGAGATACTGTTGGTATTCGAGACGATCTTTCGCCTCAGCAGCTTTTGTAATCGATAAAGCGATTTGTTTTTTTTCAGGATTCACTTCTAAAACAAAAACTTCTACTTTTTGGCCAGGCGAAAACACTGTATTAACTGGCGTTCGCTGAGGGACCCCGGTTTCTTTATTCGGGATCAGCCCGCTAAAGGAGTCATTGAGCTTAGCAAAAATTCCAAATGGTTTTATCGATTCAATTTCTGCTGTTAGGATGTCCGATTCTCGAAACGGAACTTTCGTCGCCCACGGGTCTTGTAAAAAATCCTTAGCACTCAGTGAGAATTTACCCTCTTCCCAATTCAGAGAAATGATTTTTGCACGAAGGGACTCTCCGACTTGAAATTCTTTTTCCAAGTCTGCATTCTTTCGGAAGGTAGCTTCACTCGCTGGAATGAGAGCATCGAATCCATCCATATCAACAATCAAACCAAATTTATGAATCGATTTGATACGACATGTAACAAACATTCCTTCTTTGAGTTCACCTTGTAAGATTTTTTTCTTGGTTTCCTTTTCACGGTCACTGATTTTTTTTTGGGATAAAATCGCCTTTCCCGTTTTTGAATTTAATTCAGTTATCATAAACTTAAATTTCTTTCCGTAGATTTCTTTCCCTTTGGAATCTGCGTCAAGTTGTGAATAAGGAACAAAACCATGAACGGACCCTAGCCTGACTTCATAACCTCCGTTAGACTCCATGGCTATCTGACCCCATACCGGAATTTCGGAAGAAATAGCAATAGTTATATGATCCTCGTTTATGGACTCACCTGTTAGGCAGGAAGTAAAATAATAATCTCCAGAGTCTTCCTTCAGAAAATAAACAGTTAGGATATCGCCTTGTTTTGGAGGTGTTTCGTCTTTCCATTCTTCAGAAGAAATATTTCCAACAATATTGGATCCTACAGTTCGGATGAAAACGTAATCGTTTTTAACAGAGACAACCTTGGCTTCATGTCTCGAACCAGGTTCAATCGACTTTCGTTTCTTAAAACTCTCCTCTAAGAGTCGATCAAATTCATTGGTTGGGTTAGAGTTCCCTTTCATGGCTTTTTACCTACTTTCTCTGGTTTGGGGGTATAAACCAGTTTTCCACCCAAGACCATGGATTCAATTGCAAATATTCCGAGACGAGTCACAAACGGATTCCGTTTGTGAACGGAAAAGTGAGCTGGACCACCCTCTTGGATTAGACCTTTGTGATCAGCTTTTAGGAAATTGCAAGTTTTGCGTGTCAGAACATCGACAAGTTCCATTTGGTCGGCAATCACGGATTCGGGATCCACATGTGGTTTTTCTAGAATTCGTTCCTTCCGAAGTTTGCCAAGGAGCCTTTGCCAGAAGGATACTTCATTTTCCTCTCGAGCTAACACTTCTTCCTGGAACGATTGATTTTTCCAAATTTGAAGCCATAGATCTGCTTCTAGGATTGCTCCCATTCCAGGGAACGAGGAATAATGACCAGCCCCAGAGGAGAATAGAAGTCTTTCTTTCGGAAATTCTTTCATCCCCTCTCGGAAAGCGATAAACTCTTTTTCGGAAATTTTAGCTTTTGATGAATCCCCGTTTTCAGGCAGGCTAGGAATAAAACTTTCATAAAACTTATCCACAAAAACAGGATGAAATTTTGATAATTCATTTAACTTGGATTTCAATGTCAATGGATCATCTTTAAGAGATTTTAAGTAAGTGATGTTCATCATCGGCGACCAGAGATAATTTCGCCTTTGAATCGGCTCTAAATTCGCATTAGGCGGTATCAAATGAAAAATGACATCAAAACCTGAATCCAGAGCATCCTCCCAAGAAAGAGGATCAATAAATGAATAAACAACGGGCACCAAACCCTTCTTTCGCAATTCGGTTCTCAAATAAAAAAGTTCTGTCTGCGAATAAGAATTGTTTTGCGATCGTTTCAAAAAAACAGGTACAATTTTAGATCTATTTTCGCCTCCATTTGATAGAGGCACTATTCTTTCAATTATACTGAGTAGATCATATTGTTTTAATGGTTTGTCCTCGGAAGGGAAATGTGTTGGAAGTAAAATCGGCTTATGCGACTGCGAAACCAAAGGACCAACCAGACGTCCTCTTTCGATTTCTTCTTTGAGTTTGTCCAAGTTTGGATCTGCAACGGACTCCACATGGCTAAAACCAGTGGATAAAAAACCGAGCAAATGGGATGGAAGGGCTTCCTTCGTCATTTCACCACCCATTGAATTTACACTCAAAGTCACACTTGCGTCGCAAAAGCCTGGCAATAGATAGCGGGTGATGTCTTTTTTTGTGTTCCCAGTCGGTTTTATAGATTTGATCTGACCTTTTTGAATGTCTATGTCACTTAACTCTCCAAAGCTCTTTTTTTCTGGGTTCCAAACTCGAACACCGACCATTTTCAAGTTTTGGGAGAAAAGAATCGAGGGGTAAAAAACCGATAAATAAAAGAGAAAGAAAAGGCATATTCGTGACTTGTTTTTCATATTTGTCGTCATAGTATCTTGACAATGGGGCTATAATTTAAATGATTTCGGGTATGGGAAAGGAAACAAGCGAGATTTCTGACCACATAAAACTACATGTGGAAAATGGGAAGATTCTTTCCTTGAAGACCCATCGTATCTCGAAGCCCGTTGAAGAGCACATTAAAAAAGCCGTAGAACTGATTCTCGATAGACTCACTCATCCAACACTCGTTCCCACTTTGTATACCATAATCAAAGAACTTGCGATCAATGCTTGTAAAGCGAATCAAAAACGAGTTTTTTTTGAGGAAAGAGGTTATTCTTTTTCCAATCCCGCCGAATACACGCAAGGCGTAAACGAATATCGTGAACTTTTTTCAGAAGAGATGTCGAATGATTTTGGTGTGAAGGCCAAAAAGAAAGGTTATTTCTGCCTCATCAATTTTAACTTCAATGATCATGGAATCACTATTGAAGTTATCAACAACACACCTATCGCCAAACAAGAAGAAAAGGCTATACGAGAAAGGTTAGAAAAAGGGATGGCTTATGACGACATTGCCCAGTTCTATCTTGACAACGCGGATAATACGGAAGGTGCAGGATTAGGTTTAGCGCTTATTCTCATTATGCTAAAAGGTGAAGGCATTGATCCTAATTATTTTAGAATCATCATTGGAGAGGATTCGACCATCGCCCGTTTAGAGATACCACTCTCAAAAAGCTTTACATCAGTTCGCGAAAATAAATCCTCTTAATTATTCATGTCTCTTCCTCTTTCTGCGACCATCATTACATTAAATGAAGAGGATAATTTAGAACGCACTCTTGAGGCTCTGCATTTTGTCCAAGACGTAGTCATTGTCGATTCCGGTTCTACCGATAGAACTCTTCGCATAGCAGAAAAATTCCACACTCGAGTATTCCATAGGGATTTTGATAATTACGCTAGCCAAAAGAACTACGCATTAGAAAAAACAAAATTTGATTGGGTACTTGCTCTTGATGCCGACGAAGTTGTTTCTCCGGCTCTAAAACATGAAATTGCCACTCTTTTTGAAAACCATGACCAGTCTCCACCTGATGAAGGTTATTTGATACCTCGACTCACTTGGTATTTAGGAAAATGGATTAAATTCGGTGGATTTTACCCAAATTACCAAACTCGGTTATTTTTGAAATCTAAGGGGAAATTTAGCGGAGGACTCGTTCACGAAAAAGTAGTCCTTCCCAACACACCAAAAAAATTAAAACACCCACTTTATCATTTTTCCTATCAAAACATTTCGGATCACCTGAGTTTTATTGATAGATATTCTAGCTTATTTGCCGAAGAAGAATTTCGAAAGGGTAAAAAGAGCTCCATCCTTTGGGCATTTTCCAAGGGATGTTTCAAAGCATTTTATATGTATTTTGTGAGATTTGGAATTCTTGACGGCAAACAAGGGTTTGTTCTAGCAACCCTTGGTTTTTATTATAATTTTTTAAAGTATTTAAAGTTGTTTGAAAAACATCAAAAACTATCAGTCTCGCCTTTCTTTGTTGTGGTTGATCCGATTCATAACATAAAGAGCGATAAACCCACCAAGAAAAATCGCGACAAGATTAACATTCGATAACTGCGTGGAACCGATCTTTGGTGACATGAGCCACATGATTACGTCTCGGATATAAGTTTGTAAAGTAGCAAAAACAATCAAGGCACCGATGCCCGCAACAAAAGTGGAACCCCAAAATTTTCCTAAAAGGTCCTTACGTTTATAATAATAAAAGTAATAGGCACAGGCAGCGGAAGCGAGAAAAAAGAATAAAATGTCAACAAGTATAGTCCAGGGCTCGGAAGGGGCCGCTATCGGAGTTAAAAACATAGAGTATTTACCTATCCATACTCAATTTTCGGTAATAGGCAACGCCGTCGAGAACATAAAAATTAATGGACTACGAGAAATGTATGTATACTAACAACACAAAGATTTATGGGATTTTGGGGTTTCCTCTAGGCCATACTCTCTCACCCCTCATTCATAATTATCTTTTTGATCAGTCCCATTTTAATGGTGTATATTTGGTGTTTGAAAGGAGGGACTGGCCAGAGATAGGACTGGCTCCGCTACAAAAAGTCGGCATCCGTGGGCTTTCCGTCACTATCCCATTCAAAGAGTGGGCATTCCAAGCCGCTGGTACTGCTTGTGAAACTTCCCAAAGGATGAAAGCTTCAAACACTCTCCTCCTCGAAGATGGGAAAATCACTGCAAAAAATACGGATGGAGAGGGTGCGTTACAATCCATATTAACAATGGATAAAGATTTGCTTTCAGCTTCAGACTCTTCACAAATTCTAATTCTTGGAAGTGGAGGAAGTGCAAAGGGTATTTTGTATGCCATTACTGATTATATAAAAAGCCAGAACAAAATCATTCAAAAGAAAATTAGAATATTAGCAAGAAACGAAAAAGCATCAATTGATATGATAAACTCTCTTGATTCTACAGATTTGATTTCGAATATCGGATATGAAGAAGCAATAGAAGAATCAAAAAATTTTTCGTTAATCCTCCATACGACTCCGATTGGCATGAAAGGAATCGACGGGGATCCATTATTACCAAAAAACTTTTTTCACAAACATAGCACATTATTCGATATCGTATACAATCCTCTTGAGACAGAGCTAGTCAAATTCGCGAAGGCAAAAAAAGCAAATATCATTCCAGGTTATTCTATGTTACTCTTCCAAGCAATTCGGCAGTTCGAATATTTTACGGGGATAGAAGCCAAAAAGAAATGGGTCAACGAACTCTCAAAATTACTATTAAAAAAATTAAAAACTAGATGAGTTCCTTTTTAGATCTACTTTTTAGCCTACAAAATCCTGAAAAAACGCGGAACTTCAATGTATTTAAAAATTATTCACTTAAAGATTTTGAAGACCAAATCAAACGATATATTATCTTATTAGAAAAAGACAGTGACTACCAACCATTCCGTTTTTCAGTTGTTGGTACGAATGGGAAAGGCAGCACTTCTTTCTATATGGCTTCTCTCTTACAGAGAGTATTTCCAGATAAAAAAATCGGACTTTATACTTCCCCTCACCTAATTTCTGTATACGAAAGAATCGTTTCGAACGGAAATCAAATTACAGAAGCAGAAGCAGATACAATTGTGAATAGATTACAAAATATAGATCCAACAAAACTAAAGGATCTTTCTTACTTCGAATGTTTGACTTTAATTTGTTTTTGTTTTTTTAAAAATCAAAATTGTTCTTATGAAGTGTGGGAGGCAGGTTTAGGTGGTAGATTAGATGCCACAAAGTTGACAAATCCGAATGTCATACTTTTAACAAAAATTGGCTTTGACCATAGCGAAATATTAGGTGACACCTTAGAAAAAATCGTTACTGAAAAAATACAAATCGTCGGCACTAACACGAGACAAATCTTTAGTTTTCCGGCATCTGGATCTCTAAAAAAACAAATCCAAACCCTTGCCGACTCCTTACACCTAGATTTACAGTTTTATCCAGAAACAAATACGTCCGATTATCTGAAAGCTAACTTCGATTTTGCGAACTGGGTTCTAAGTGAATTGGGTCTAAATCCAAAAAAACAGTTTCATTCCTTTTCGGAATTCGAAAGACCACAAGGTCGCCTAGAAACCATTTCCCAGAATCCACACATTCTTTTTGACCCAGCCCACAATCCAGACGCAGTCAGATATACCCTGAACTCTGTCTTAAAACAGGATCGTTGGCAATCAGGTGCCATTCTCGTTTGTGGTTGTCTGCCTGATAAGGACTCCCAGGCAATTTGGGAAGAAATCCAAAAATTCACATGGCATCGACTGATTTTTTATGAAGGAGAGGGTTTTTATCCCTGGTCCGAGAAGGGAAATCTTGTCCCAGGCGCCAGTTTCCTTTCGTCACCCGTGGAGCTCGCTCGGGTTTTAGAAGATTCCAATCATCCGGTGCTTGCCCTTGGCAGTTTCCGTCTTTACCCTATTTTAACAACTTTGTACCAGAACGATGTCATTTTGTAATTTTCGACTTTACAAATCCATTCCTGAAGAAATCATTCTTTTAGGAAACGACGTTCAGGCTAATGCAGACCCCCAAAGAACACACGAGAAGAGAGATTTTAATCGCGGCCCGCGAAGAATTCATTCAGATGGGCTTTGAAAAAGCTTCCATGCGAACCATTGCGAAAAAAGCAAAAGTTTCCACGAGCAATATCTACAACTACTTCGAGAATAAAGAACATTTACTGATGGAGATCTTAAATCCAATTCTTTCCGGAATCGAAAAAGCGTTCCAGTTTATCTCCCAACCAAATTATTTTGAAAAACGTTTCAATGATTCTTATGACACTTGGAAAGAACGCTTTAATGTTGCACTTGATTATGTGGACAAACACCGCGATGACTTCAGCTTACTTTTGTTAAAGTCTCAAGGATCGACTTTAGAAGATTTTCCAGAAAAAATTCTAACAAGACTTACGAGTTTGAATTACGAACAATATAAACATTTTAAAAATTCCAATCCCAATTACAAAGGTGAAGTGGGAGAATTTGTGGTCAGAAACATATTGTCCTATTTTCTAAATATCTTTGTCCAAATGATACGCCAGAATATTAGCAAGGACGAGATGCTTTTGTACGAGGATAGTATGTTGAAATTTTTACATTATGGCTACAAAGGATCGATTGCCTCTGATCTGAATTAAACTATTCTGGTTCTCTGATGGGAACCAAAATCAAAATCTGTGGAATCCGAGACATTGAAACCGTAGAGCTCTGCCAAGAGTTGCAGGTTGATTTTATTGGCTTTAACTTTTCTGAACAATCACCACGGAATACCAACGAGTCACATATTTCCAGTTTGCTTTCGGCTCGCAAGAATCACAATTTTCCCAAAATAGTTTTTCTATTTTTTCAAAACCAAATTTCCCAAATTGAAAAGTTAGTAGAAACATACCATCCAGACTTTGTCCAATTGATCGCTGGAGATCCGATCGATATTACTGACCTTTGGGATAGATATAGGTCGCAAAAAATTCTTCTGCCTGCGTTTCGATTGCAAGGGAAAGTCGGCGATGAATCTTTACTCTGTCCCGAACTTCCATTGGTTATTTTAGATAGCTATAAAAAAAATTTAGGCGGAGGCACTGGACACACCTTTCCATGGGAATTTGTAAAAGATGTTAAACGTTCCTATTTATTAGCTGGAGGCATTACACCTGATAACGTAGTGGATGTGATAAGATATTTAAAACCGTATGGAATTGATGTCGCAAGCGGTGTCGAAACTGACGGAAAAAAAGACCCATACAAAATAAGGGAATTAGTAAAAAATGTCAGAGGAACTTGATGGCCTAAATACGCCAGTTATGCGGCAATATTTAGATATAAAAGCACTTCATCCAGATGCCATTTTGTTTTTTCGTATGGGTGACTTCTATGAAATGTTTTTGGAAGATGCGAAAGAAGCGGCTGTAATATTAGATATAACATTAACTAAACGACAAAATCAAATACCTATGGCGGGTATACCTTATCATGCGACTGAAAGTTATATCGCTCGTTTGATCAATGCTGGCAAAAAGGTAGTCGTCTGCGAGCAGATGAAACCAGATGACCCAAAAGCAAAAATCATGACGCGCGAAGTGGTTCGGATCATAACACCCGGAACCGTAGTAGAAGATAATTTATTAGGGAGCTATCAGAACAATTATTTATCACTCGTTATGTGTGAAAAAAAGTATGTGTACATTGCATTTGCGGACGTCTCGACTGCAGAATTAATTTATTTTTATTTGCCAGAATCAAATGTAGACAGAATCAAAGACACCATCCAAAGATTCGCCCCTCGAGAAGTACTTTATGCATCCGACTCGGAAAAATATTTAAATCACATCATTCAAAACAAAAAAACCACTTTGACCTTGGTGAAACAAGAATTCCTTCCGAAAGAAAAAGAGAAAGGAATCGATACTGTTGTCCACGTTTTGGACGCTTATCTTAAATACAATTATCGTAGGCATGATTTTAAATTTAAATCGCCCAGGCTGATCGACGAGTCAGAGTTTTTAGGATTAGATGAACGTACGATTGAACATTTAGAGTTAGTCGAAAATCAGAATATCAAATCGCACACCCTTTTTGGAGTATTGAATCGATGTATCACCTCGCAAGGGAAAAGATTTCTAAAACAGAGAATTTTATTTCCATCATCTAATCCGGAAATGATTCGATCCCACTGGGACAAAATTCAGATACTAACATCCTTCAAAAAAGAGAGGTCCCAATTAGTATCCGCCTTACAAGAAATAGTTGATATAGAACGAGTACTTTCGCGTTTCCGAGGTGGCAAAGCCAGTCCAAGAGATTTTAAAGGAATCCAAAAAAGTATTTTATCTTACCTTAAAATTAAACAAATTCTAGACGAAATAGGTTTTTCTTTCGGATCTCTTCCGAAGGAGTTAGTAAACCTAAATATTAAATTTGATAAACGTTTATCAGATGGGGAGCTTCCTGTATTTCTTGGGAACTCACCTTTTTTGAAGTCCGGGTATTCGGAAGAATATGACAACGCAAGCATTGCCAAAACAAAGGGAAAAGACTGGATTTTAGAACTTGAAGAAAAGGAAAAAACAAGCTCTGGTTTATCTACCTTAAAGATTAGATATAATAAAATACTTGGATATTTTATCGAAATTTCTCGCGGACAAGCAAAAGATGCGCCTGGCCATTTTATAAAAAAACAAACATTAGTAACTGGCGAACGATTTACATCCCCTGAATTAGAAGAAATGGAAAGGACCATTCTTGCTGCGGATGAAATTATTGAACGTATCGAGAAACAAGAGTTTGATTATTTAATCTCTGAGTGTCTGACACTTTTCCCTGATTTTTTAAATTTAGCGAGTGAAATCGCCTCTCTTGATTATCACATATCGCTGACAGTATGTAAGGAAGAATACCAATGGATCTGCCCACAGATCTCTGATGATGGAACTCTTCAGTTGGTAGATTCCAGGCATCCAGTTGTGGAAGCATTTTTGCAAGTGGGAGAACGATTTGTCCCAAATTCCATCGACTTAAACCCAAAAGAAGATGCAATCGCAATTCTCACTGGTCCGAACATGGCTGGAAAGTCCACCTTTATGCGTCAGGTGGCCATCAACCAAATTTTGTTTCAAATGGGATCTTTTGTACCTGCAAAACAAGCCACTCTTCCTATCGTTGATCGCATTTTTACTAGAATTGGATCTGGTGATAACCTAACAACGGGAGAATCAACATTCTATGTGGAAATGAAAGAAACTGCCTATATTCTGAATCATTACACAGAACGAAGTTTGATCCTATTTGACGAAGTCGGTCGCGGGACTTCAACTTATGATGGCCTCTCATTGGCATGGGCCATCCTAGAATATATGGCAAAAGACTTTCCAAGAGCCAAAACTATTTTTGCCACACACTATCACGAGTTAACTGAACTGGACAAAGGAAACGGGATTTTTAATTTATATTTAGATACTTATGAAAAAGAAGGTGAGATATTATTCTTAAAAAAAGTAAAAAAAGGGAAATCAAAACAATCCTTCGGTATCTACGTTGCCAAACTTGCTGGAATTCCTGAATCTGTCACCGGAAGAGCTAGAGAATTATTAACGGGTCTAGAATCAAAGAAAAAAGAAATAAAGATTAAACAAGAGGAACCAAGTTTATTTGGAAATTTAGTAGATCCGAATCTTCATCTAAAATCAAAATCAGTGACTGAAGAAAAAATTTTAAAAAAACTTCAGAATATCGATATCAACAAAATTCCACCACTCGAAGCACTTCAAATTTTAGAAGAACTAAACAGATGGTCTAAAGAGAAAGAATAATACATTCATATCACAAAAATCAATCCAATTGAGAATCTGATCCTTTAAGCCAGTTTTTGCGTGAAATCCAATTCCAATATTTGCTGTTTTCAACATCAAACCATCATTGGCACCATCACCTACGGCAACAACTTGAGATTTTAAAATTTGATTTTCTGTTCTAATTTTATCGAGATAATAAGATTTTTTTTCTTTGTTGATGATCTCACCTAATATTTCGCCGGTAAAAACTTCGTCTTTTTCTTCGAGTTCATTGGCTTTATAAAAATAGATTTGGTATTTTTTTGAGAAAAGTTCCAGAACAGGATTAAACCCTCCACTGAGGATTATAATTTTTGTCTTTTTGGAAGGTAAGTCAGCTAACACATCTTCCATTCCAGGATTTAAACTTAAGAGGTCATAAACCTCAGAAAAACTCTTTCTAGAAAGTCCTTTTAGATTTTTCACCCTTAATTTTAAAGCTTCATCAAATGGCATCCCACCTTCCATCGCCATTTTAGTTACTTGTGCTACATCATCATATACTCCATGTTTTCTAGCTAACTCATCAATGACCTCTTCCCTGATCACAGTAGAATCCATATCAAAACAAAAGATACTCTCATTTTTTTCTTCTAAAAAAGTCTCAATACACAAAACGTCCATTTGATGCTCTTCTAAAGATTTTCTTAAAGGGAATAGATCCTTTTCTAAAACGGTTGTCGGGAAATTAAGATGAAAACAAGAATGTTGGTATAAAAAGCGCAATGTGCCAATATTTTTTTCAGAGAATTTAATTTTTCCATTTAAACACTCCTGGAAATATTCTGAAGTTAGTTTCCCTTTTTTTATAAATAAAAGATGAGCCACGTGTTAGATTACAATAGAGGTCTTAATTTTTTTCCCCAAATTTCATATCCCTTTTCATTAAAATGAATCGGGTCTCCATTCGGCCGAACATATATGTCATCGATTTTTACATCGTCTAACTTACGCATATCGTTCCATACTTCTATATAAGTCACATTTCTATGTGATTTGGCAAATTCTGCCAAAAATAGATTAAAGATGGGAACGATTTTATTCAACTCGGGAACCAATGTCGGTGGAGTGGCTAAAAATATAACCTTTGTATTTGGGTTTTTATTATGAATTTTTTTAACTATTTCTTCGACATTCTTTTGGGTATTCGACAAACATTTGCTATAGATCATATCATTGCCCCCGATTTCTATAACAACCGCTTGTGGATTTAAAGTCAAAACGTCGATTTCAATTCGCTCCAAAAGTGTTTCTGTCATATCGCCGCCAATCCCACGATTAACGACAGAAATTCCCTGAAATTCCCGGCTCATCAAGTCGGGTGTGAAACCTTGCACAAGGCTGTTTCCAACGATGACGTTTTTTGCCTGTTTGATTTTTGAATTCTCTTCTTGGAAAAACAAACGTGCCGGCAACCAGAATTTAGTTTTGTATTTTTGGAAATCTTTGGAGTTTTTCCACCCAGAACCAGAATGACATTCAAAATCAGGATGAAAATAGTCCTTCACGCGAAGGGTTCGGCAATGGACTAAAAAAATAAGGAGGAGGAAAACGGAAAGAATAGATCTCCCAGGAAACGGAAGTCTATTCTTGTTCGGACGGCTCATTCATTCGGAAGCGTTTTTGCCAATCCTTAATCTGGGACTGAGCGTATTCTTCCGTGTCACAAATACGAAACTCAATAGGATTATTGGTCGTAGTCTCAATGAGTTTGGCTTCGATGTACCCATTCTTCAATTTGGTTGTCTCTATGCGATATCTCATCTGTATCTCCAATTACCAGGATTTACTGACCTCTTATCTTGGCAATCTCTTCTAATGTCTCATCCTCTTTGTACTTTCCAAAGAGGTAAATCGCCAAAAGACAAAAGGCCGAAGCCAGAGGTCCCGTCAATCGAACACCCAATTCTCCTCCACTTTCTTCTTGTTCGACTTTACAAATGATTTTATTCGTCGATGTATTCTCATTTGGTGTTTTATTTTTGTCGACTTGGTTATTTTCAGGACTTTTTTGAACTTCCTTATTTACGTTTTCTGATACAGATGGTGCGATAATACCCGTTACGTTTGGTGAAACACCTTTTTTCTCTTCACTTCCGAGACCAACTAATATTAGTGAGCTGAAAATTAGAACCGCCAGAGTTTGTCCCAATTTTTGCATGAAGGTTCTACCTGCGTAGAATAGACCTTCCCGTTTCGAACCAGTTTTTAAGGCGTCAAGTTCAGCGATGTCAGCTAAAATCGCATTTGGCAAAATGCCTAAAATCGCAATCGGGATAGCTGCTACGGCAACGATCATATAACCTTGGATATACGGTGAGATAGGAAGGGAGTTTTTTCCGATAAAAAAGATCGAAAGAAAAAGTGCTAAAAAGATATAAAACCCAAGCAAGACTGTTTTTTTCTTTCCGATTTTTTTAGCTACGATGTTCACAACCGGGTAAAAAGCGAAAGATACAAGCAACATAATTGTCAAAAGTTGGGTGACAAAATCTCGTTCTAGTTGCAAAAGAACCGTTACATAATAGGAAATTCCGGTGGTTAACACAGTCAATGCGAGAAAGTAACACAAGTCGGACATCGCAAAGTATTTAAAATTTTTATTTTTAAATGTAAGGACAATGGCTTCCTTAAATGGAACACTCGATGCTTCCGATTCACAGTATGTTTTTTCTCGTATCGTAAAAACAGGAAAGTACATACAAATCGCAGCGAAGAGACAAAGGATTCCAAGTGCGTATTGGCGAGAAACAAGCGATTGTAAAGCGGGATCTGTCGAATACGTAAAAGAACTCTTCAGCGCATTAGAAATCATAGGCTCAGTCGACGCGACAATGATACCAAGTGCATAAGTAACAGAAATGTAAGTGGAAAGATTTAATCTTTCATTTGGTGTATGGCCAAGTTCTGGAATCAAAGCAAAATATGGCGTTACATACACAGTTAGAAAAAGATAAAAAAGCAGCATAAACGAGGTCATCCACACCAAATTGCCACTGGAAACAAAGTGATTCGGTGGAACAAAAATCAACCAACAGAACGCGGCAGCCGGAAGTCCTCCCAGCGCTAAAAAGGGAATGCGTCTTCCAAAACGAGAGGAAAATCGATCCGAAGAATTCGCAACCAAAGGATCTGTGATCCCGTCCCAAAGCCGGCCCACTGCGGCCACCACTCCGATAGTAGAAAGTCCCCAGAAAGCCATCTTTTCGATGAGATCAGGAAAACAATCCTCTCCTGCCTTGGGTGCAGGCGGAAGGTAAAAATACACTTGGTGTAAACCAATGATATTGATCAAAGTCGACCAACCTAATTGGCCTATGGCGTAAGAAATTTGTTTGCTAAATGGAAGAGAAGGCTTCTGCATCATTGTCTCGTGGGGGAAAGTAGGAGAATGCTAAACCCCCAGCGAAAAAAGGCAAACTACTTTTTAAATTTATAAAGCTCGGGAAAGTTTTTTTCCTCGTATAAAAAAGTTTCACTATAGTTTTCCCAGCCTTCCGGAATACCTTCTGTAAATTCAGGAATCATTCCACAATCTCGGATCATCGTCATGGTCCCATCTATATCGCTGCCTTTTACGTTTAGATATCCATCTGCAAAAAGGGAATTTGCTACATATAATGCCATAGATTGGAGAGAACCCAAATGACCTTCACGACCAGCCCCAATTCGAATTTCTGAATCAGGATTTACCAAACGAAACACTGAGAGTACACGGAGACAATATTCTGGTGTCAGGCTACTTTTTGTGATAGCGTGGCCTTTGATCGGGATGAAAAAATTTACAGGAATGGAGATGACGCCTAGTCTTTTCAGTTCAAAAGCAACAGATACGATATCTGAATGTTGTTCTCCCATGCCAACGATCAAACCTGAACACAGTCCAATATTCGCTTCAGATGCCGCCTCCAAAGTCGTTAGTCGGTCTTTAAAAGTATGTGTAGAGCAGATTTCATTGTATTTTGATTCAGAGGTATTTAGGTTGTGGTTGTATCTGTCGAGACCGGCATCTTTTAATACCTGTGCTTTTTTTTGATCTAAAATGCCAGCCGATAAACAAACACGAAGACCTAACTCTGAATTAATTTTTCGTATCGTCTTTGCTAGTTGGTCTACAGATTTGTCCGTTGGTCCCCTTCCAGAGGTTACCATACAAAAACGGTAGGCCCCGCCCTCTTTCGCTTTTTTTGCGTCTTCCCAGATTTCATCTTCACTCTTTAGAGAGTATTCTTGGATACCAGAATCACCACCTTTTCTTTGGGCGCAGTAACCACAGTCTTCTGGGCAGTATCCGTTTTTGATATTATCTAAAATATGAATCCGAACTCGGTTACCAAAATAACGAATTCGCTCTGCATTGGCTCTCGCCACGAGAGGTAAAATGGAGTCCTTCGATTCTAGGATGGCAAGGGCCTCTTCAGGGGAAATCAAAGAAGGTGCGCTGGAGGTAAGCGGAGAAGCTTCGGTAGCAATCATGATTGCAATGTCATAAAAATAGAGGGAATTGTAAATGAAGAATTCAGAGACTTGGAAGTGCTGTTTCGAGAGCTGCAAAGATTCGATTTAGGGAATTTTCACTTATATTATAACAAGGAGTGATGTAGACCGTACTTCCGAGTGGACGCAAAAGCACGTTGTGTTTGCCTAATTCCGCTCTAAGTTTTTTGCCGATGGGATTTAAGTATTCATCGTCTGCGATCGTTTGGTTCCATTCAAATGCCGCGACCGCACCGAGAACACGAGGATTTCTTATTTTTTCTGGCAACCTTCCCACGAGTATCCAAAGCAATTTTTGAAGCTGATCATTAAGTTTAGATACAGAATGAAGACCTTCCGAAAGAAGCAATTTTACACTGGCAATACCCGCGGCGCAAGCGATAGGATTTCCAGTCATTGTATGAGCATGAAAAAAAGAGGAATATGGATCCTCCGTTAAAAACTTCTCATAAATATCCTCTGAAACGAGTGTAGCCGCGAGAGGGAGACTACCTCCTGTTAGACCCTTTGCCATTGCCACTAAGTCTGGTTTGATATCCGCAACTTGGAAGGCGAAGGGTCTTCCCGTTCTGCCCATTCCAGTAAAAACTTCGTCTAATATTAGCAATACGCCATGTTCCTTTTTGAGAGCGTCTAGTTTTTGTAAAACTTTTTTATCATAAAAAATCATACCCCCTGCCCCAAAAACAAGTGGTTCTATGATGATTCCTGCATATTCATCCGCATTCGTTTTTAATTCTTTTTCTAAAGAATCCAAACATTCAACAAAACAGGATTCTGGTTTTTTTGAGAAGGGACAGGAATTACAATTTGGTGCCGGGAATTCTTTTGTCGTGAATCGTAGAGAAGCAAAAATTCGATTGAAGTAGGTCAAACCAGAAACATTCATTGCACCCAAACTGTCACCGTGATACGAAACAGAAAAAGTGATAAATTTATTTCGTTTGTTTTTATCTTTATAACCACTATTTTGATAAAATTGAACAGCAAGTTTTAGAGCAATTTCAACCGCATTCGAACCGTTATCCGAATAAAACACTTTTTTAAAAAGATTTCCACTGAGTTCCAATAATAATTTGGCTAAGTTTTCAGCTGGCGAGTGAACCATACCCGCAAGCATAACATGGTCTAATCGTGAAGATTGTTCTGTGATTGCGGAGACTATTTTAGGGTGGCAATGGCCATGGATGGATGTCCACCAAGAAGCAATGCCATCAATAAATTCATTGCCATGTTCATCATAAAGAAATTCTCTTTTAGCACTGAAAATGTTTAATAAGTGTTCCTCTGAAGTCTGAATGGTAAGCGGGATCCAAACGGAGGAATCCTTAGGAATCAAAATTTTCTCCAATATCTAACAAAGATTCAATGACAAGTTTGTTTGTATCAAAATTTGATTTTGCAAAATCAAGAAACTCCTCGCTTGAGAGTTTTTGCATCGGGAATGTAGTGAGACCAAGACAGGGAACTCCACCAAACTTCTGTATGATTTCAATATTATCATTCATAATATCGTTTTTTGGCCCAACCATATAAAATCCTACGACGGGAATTAATCTTTGAAGCAAACATTCTAAAGTCAATAAGGTGTGATTGATCGTACCAAGTTCCGTGGAAGAAACTAAGACTACTTTTAAGTTTGATTCTCGAATCAACTGCCAAGAAAGATAGTTTTCTGTCAGAGGAACAAAAACCCCTCCAGCGCCCTCGATCACCACGGGGGTTTCTCGAATTTTTGAGATTTCAAGACGCAATTTTTTGGGATCAATTTCTATGCCCTCTCTTTTGGAGGCATAATGGGGACTCGAGGGATGGGGAAATTCGTAAATCGTCTTTAGAAAGAAGGAATCATCAAAATTTGTGATTTTTTGGATGAAGGCGGTGTCATTGCCCTCGGAAAGCCCGGTTTGGACTGGTTTCCAATACTTAAACTGATGGCTCTTGGCGTACTTTGCAAGGAACAGGGAAGAAAAAAAGGTCTTTCCTATGTCAGTACCTGTCCCTGCGACGAAAAAAGCTTGGCTCACATTTCTCAGGGTTTTTTCAATTCTTGGTCCCGTCTATCCGATTTATATAGGAGAGGCCGTATGCAACTCCCACTCTGGAAATCCATTTTAAAACAAGACGACAACCCGATCACAGAAATTTCCGCATTCCTAAGGGAAACAGCTATCTTCCATGGTATGTCCAGGCGTACCCTTAGAGAAGTCGCAAGACTGATCCACAAACGAAAGTATTACGCTGGTGAGACTATTTTTTTTCAAAGCCAAGCAGGCACTGGGGTCTATTTAATTTTGTCTGGTAAAGTGGAGATTTCCTCAAAACGAGAGGGAGTTACATTGAAACTCGCCGAACTAGAAAAAGGCGCATTTTTCGGGGAGCTTGCTTTATTCCAAGATTTTCCAAGATCAGCAACAGCAGTAGCGACTGTGGATTCTATCCTACTCGGATTCTTTCAACCTGAACTCAAAACTCTATTGGAAACGAAACCGAGAGTCGGAAATGAATTACTTTTGAGTTTTGCTAGCATCATAGCTGATCGATTGCGAAAAACAAATGATACCTTAGAAGCCGCTTATTTTAAAAGCAAACGAGAGAAAATGAAATCATGAATACAAGCCAGTTATCAGAAGTTATACTTCGATTTTCATTCTTTGCGCTTGTAACAATTACAATTCTTATTGGAGTGATTGGAATTAAATTTCTTGCCATTCCAATTTTAATTTCGGGAATTCATTTTTATATCTTTCATCCCATTGTCGACCAGTTAGAATCAAGAGGGGTTCCTCGATGGTCTACAATTCTTTGTATCTTCGCCGTGCTCATTTCGTTTGCCTATTGGTTTTTAGGTTTTTACTTGCCAGATTCCTTTGCAAGTGCCGAACCGATCATCGCCGAGTGGTCGACCAAAATGGATGATCCGAATTTTCAGCTTTTGGATTTAGACAAACTTCCCATCTTTTCACAAAATCCGGAATTATGGAAAAAGATCATCAAACCAGAAGCAGTTGCAAAAATTGTGACCAATTCACTCGAAAGTTTTCTGCAAGATTTATTAGCACTTATACCCACTTTTATAAGTTGGATGATCATCATTCCGATTATTAGTTTTTTCCTGTTACTCGATGCGAACTTAATCTATAAAACAGTAATTAGTTTTATACCAAATCGTTTTTTCGAAATGTTTTTGATGGTTTTCTATAAAACAAACCAACAAATCACAAGTTACTTAAAAAGTCTTATCATCCAATGCGGCATTATGGCAACGGTTGCCTCTCTTGGTTTTTATTTGATTGGCTCTGACCATTTTTTCCTCTTTGGTTTTTTTCTTGGAATCGCAAATTCTGTTCCTTATATTGGACCACTATTAGGTGTTATCCCTCCTCTTGTGTTTGCACTTCTATTTCCTGACATGTCTCCAAATATAGGTGGAATTTTAGGTGTTGTTGCTACTGCTCAGTTAGTTGACAATGCGATTGTACAACCTGTGGTTATTGCCAATGCTGTTTCTTTACATCCACTTGTGATTATGATTGGGATTGCAGTGGGAGGGAATTTTTTTGGAATTTTTGGGATGTTACTCGCAATTCCCGTTATTTCTATTTTGAAAGTAACAATCGGAATTTTGTACGAATCTTTAAAAGAAAATCAAATCATTTGAGTTCGGAAAGAATGATTCCAGAAAGTACCAAAGCGCAACCAATTCCGCCAATCAGCGATAAACTCTCACCTAATACAAAATAGGCGAGTATAAAGGCAAATACGGGTTCTAAGGAATACAAAACACCAGCCCGAGTTGCCGAAACTGACTTCTGGTATTTTGCTTGGATTTGAGAAGTAAGAATCGTTGCAAACAAAGAAGTGTAAATCACACCGAGCCAAAATTTATAATCCAATTTAGTATTATCAATCGCTAGTGTCAGATTGTTTTCGATGGGTAGTGCTAAACTTGCAAGAATCGCAATAAAAAAGATTTCCAAAGAGACAAGGATGGGAATCGGAATTTTTCTGCTATAAATATCGATAAGGATAATGTGAACGGCAAATAAAAATGCACTCGCAAGTGTAAGCCAATCACCTACCGATATCACATAACCTGAATTCAGTGAACTTATATGGGAACCGTTCTGTGAAATCAAAAAAAGTCCAGTGAAAACAATCAAAACCGAAATCCACATGAGAAGTGATGGATTTTTTCGTTCTATGACTATCTGTAAAAGTGGAACAAAAATAACATAACTACCTGTAATGAAACCAGACTGCGTTGCCGTTGTTGTGATTAGACCAATCGTCTGCAATCCATAACCGGAAAGGGCTACAATGGCGATGAGAAAAACAGGAAATAGATAATCCTTACGTAGGTTCTCTTTGCGAAATAAAATTTTCCCGTATAGGAGAAGGATTGCAAGACCTGCTAGCCAAAATCGAATGGATATAAATAAAAATGGTGGTACTGAATCTAAGGCTAATTTGATCGTAACAAATGTCCCACTCCAAAATAAGGCCGCACACATCAGGAAAACTTCTGGAGGGATTTTGCTAAACATTCTACGTTCATCTTTTTCAACATATCATTTTGTTCAAGGAAAACATGGATTGGAAGTATAGAATACGAAAACCCGAAATGGGTACACCGCTTAACTGGGAAATTTATTTTCCACCAGGCCTAGCGACTTGGGCAAGTGAAAATGTCAAGCGTCTGTTAGATGATATTAAACTCCCAAACCAACCACTAATAAAACTGCGCACATTTACCGAAAAACTAAAATTGGAAAATGCGAACGCACATCAAATTGCATATTTGTATGAATATGGTCATTTCCTAAGAGACATTCGACTGGTGATTGCAAAAAACGATACCTGGAAAACAAGTTCAGCGGATACTCAAACTGAAATGCAAAGAGTCGTAGAATCCGCTTTCCCGATTGCGATCAAATTATTTAAAACTCCAGATAACATAAACGAAACAAAAGTCAAAAATGCTCTGCGCGGATCCTTTTTCGAAAGCGAAATTACGATTACCTTATCTTTGTTTGGTGAATTAGCTTACCAAAGAGGTGTAAAATCTCCACTCGCGACAAGTGCGCCTGTTCCGGAAGATCTAGCCTTCGCTCTGATTACATATGCGAAACAATTTGCAAATTGGGATGACAACTTAGAAAGTTTTTTTTATCTTCCTTTTGCTGGTACAGGAACGTTTGGTACGGAATGGCAAATTCAAGAGAATCATTTTCCCACGCACAAGTTGCCAAAAAAGAGTATTTTTTCAGAACTGACCCTATATCCAGAAAAAACGATTCAACATTACCAAAAAACAAGAACCTCAGAATCTAAAAATGTAAATACCATTGAACTTTGGTTAGATACAGATCCAGCCTTATTGACTTACCAACAAAATGAAAAAAGAAACTGGGAAAAAACATTTTCAAAAAACCTATCCTGGGTTATTTCAACTGGTGATTTTTTTAAAACCAAAGATCCGTTAAGTTTTACAGACCTAGACTTTTCCGAAATTGAAGACTTTGGAGTATTTTTACCCATCAACCCTCCGTATGGTTTTCGGAAAAATGAAATACAGCCCAAGGATGAGACCATATATTCGGAGTTAGGCGGTTTTATTCAATTTTTAGGCGAATATTTCCGTAAAAAAAAGAAAAACGCCCTGAAACAATTTGTTGGATTTATTCTTTGCCCTACAGAAGAAAAGTGGTTGTTGGTAAGAAATCATCTCAAAGGGTTTTCTCAAAAAACAATCCATGTAACCCACGGTGGCATCGATTTAAGAGTTCTTTTTTTTAGTTATAAAAATCAGTTTTGAAGCAGAATTTTTGTGAAAGAGATTCAATTAGAAGAAAGTTGGAAACGGATATTAGCCGAGGAATTTCAAAAACCTTATTTCCAAGAACTTCGTAAGTTTATTCGAAACGAATACCAGACTAAAGTTGTTTTTCCTCCCGCCAAATTGATGTTTGCGGCATTAGATTTGTGCCCGTTTGATAAAGTTAAAGTTGTGATACTAGGACAAGATCCGTATCACGGGACAGGCCAGGCGCATGGGCTCTGTTTTTCGGTCCGAGACCAAGTAATGTTCCCACCTTCCCTACAAAATATTTTTAAGGAAATCAAATCTGATCTTGGGATACCGATTCCAAAATCAGGTGACTTAAGTAGATGGGCCAATCAAGGAGTGTTACTTCTGAATGCCACACTTACTGTCGTTATGAACCAGGCTGGTTCCCATCAAAATAAAGGTTGGGAAAATTTTACAGACACCATCATACAAAAATTATCCGAAGGTAAGGATCATTTGGTCTTCCTATTATGGGGAAGTTTTGCCCATAAAAAAGGCGAAAAAATTGATTCTAACAAACATTTAGTTCTAAAATCTCCTCATCCTTCCCCTCTTTCTGCTCACCGTGGTTTTTTTGGGAATCATCACTTTAGCAAAACGAATGAATATCTGATAGAACGAGGAGGAACGCCCATTGAATGGTGATCCAAAAAAAGGATATTTTTTTGTTTTCCTAACAGGTGTTTTTTTTGCCTTTGAAGTGATCGGTTTTAAGGAAATATTCCGTAGATTCAAACTAAATCCAGAAATAGCGGCGTTTTATGGAGTGTCGTTAGCATTTCTAATCGTAACACCATATTTTATCTTCAATAAAGACAAGCGAACATCAGTTATTTTAACAATTAAGTCAAATGGCCATATATTGTTTTTAGGAACATTCTTCAATTCGATCGGAATCGTAATGTATTATTATGCCCTTCGCATCTCCGATCTTGGTCCTTCGGCATTGCTCATCAAAATGACAGTATTATACAATGTGATACTTGGAATTTTTTTCCTAAACGAGAAGATGAGGGGTCCTGAATTTTTAGGAATCATTTTAGCAATTTCTGGGATCGTCGTGATTTCTTCTTTAGAAGGCCAGATCCTGGTATCTTCAGCCATTATCATTTTAATTTCTGCCTTCTTCTTCGCAATTCAAAGTTATATGATCAAACGATACATAGAAAAAATAGATGGGATGGCTTTTGCCTACTTAAGGCTACTGCTGCTCTCTATTTTTTTTATTGTTTATATCATATATTCCAAGTCCTGGGTATTACTCTCACCTCTGTTAGCGCTATCGCTCGGTTTTTTTTCCGTTCTCGGTTATTTTTTAGGGAGAGCTTTTTATTTTGAGGCACACAATCATTTGCCCATCAGCAAACTCAATTCTACGCTTCTCATCGAGCCAGTTTTTCTTTTGGTCATTGGTGTCCTTTTTATGAAGGAACCAATTTCGGATAAAAAAATCATTGGCACAGTTCTCATCATGACAGGACTTTATCTGTTGATATTTCACAAAAGAGCAAAAATAAAATGAATCAAGATTGGAAATCAAATAAACTAGAACCAGACAGAAATCCTATCCGATTGACCGATATCGAGATCGAAGATTTTCTATTTGAGTTTTCGAACTGGACTTTAATTTCTGACACCGAATTGAAATTAAAAAAACTTTCCCGCGAAATAAATTTTCCCACCTTCATACAAGCATTTGGTTATCTTTCTAAGATTGCACTTCTATCCGAAAAACTAGACCACCATGCTGAAATTTACAATTCCTATGGAAAAATCAAGATTGTGATTTTTACTCACTCTCTCTCTACTCTCACGAACCTAGACCGAACCTTTGCCTTTCATGCTGAAATTTTAATATAAAAGATTAGTTGTTTTTTCCTATTTCAATGTATAATAAATCAGAGGGGAGATAGAATCATTCCAATGAGAAACAATGACTGGAAAAACAAAGCTGTTACGGCAGAAGATGCACTTAAACTCGTAAAAAGTGGGAATCATATTTTTGTACACGGAGCTTCTGCTACTCCGACACCTCTTCTCGATGCACTCGTAAAACGCCAAGACCTCACCAACGTAAAGTTATATCATTTGCACCTGACAGGTGAGATAAAATTTGTGGAACCAGAATACAAAGATCAATTTCGATCCGTCTCCCTTTTTACCGGTGCTGCCATGCGAAAGCCCATTGAAGAAGGACGGGCTGATTTTATGCCGATTTTTTTATCTGAAATCCCACTTCTATTTCAGAATCGACACGTGCCCTTGGATGTTGCATTTTTACAACTTTCACCACCTGATGTTCACGGTTATTGTACATTAGGAACTTCCGTTGATACTGCTAAGGCGGCTGCCGAAAATGCGAAAGTCATCATTGCCGAAATCAATGAACAAATGCCCAGAACTCACGGAAACTCTGTTGTGCCATTTAACAAGATTAAAGCATTTACATTAACCAATCGACCGTTACATGAACATCCTTTAGCGGAAGAAACAGATGTGGAAGCCAAAATCGGTAGCATTGTGGCAGATTTGGTAGAAGACGGATCTACACTCCAAATGGGTATTGGCGGAATTCCCGATGCAGTACTTACCAGATTGAAACATAAATCCGATCTGGGAATCCATACAGAAATGTTTTCAGATCGAGCCGTCGACTTATTTGAGTCAGGTGCCATTTCTAATAAAACAAAAAAGGTTCACCAATTCCGCTTGGTTACTAGTTTTGTTTCTGGCACAAAACGTTTATTTGATTTTGTGAACGACAACCCTGCCGTTGAATTTCATCCTTGTGACAGAACAAACGACACGCATCTCATTCGTAAAAACGATAAGGTCGTAGCGATCAATTCAGCCTTAGAGGTAGATTTGACTGGCCAAGTTTGTGCAGATTCCATGGGCCACAAAATTTTCTCTGGGATTGGCGGGCAGATGGATTTTATTCGTGGTGCTTCCCTTTCGAAAGGCGGAAAACCCATTATCGCTCTTCCAGCGACAGCCGCTAAGGGAAAGGTTTCGAGAATCTCCTTGGAACTAAAGCCTGGTGCAGGTGTCGTCACAACCAGAGGCCATATCCATTGGGTAGTTACGGAATTTGGCGCCGTCAATTTATTTGGGAAAACATTGCGAGAAAGGGCGGAACTCCTGATCTCTATTGCGCACCCTGATTTTCGCTCGGAACTCAAAAGCCAAGTATCAGGGCTGCGACATTTTACTTGGTAACACGAACGTGCGACTCTTATTATTATTTTTTCAATTTGAGTCGCCACATAACGAATGAATTTTAAAAATAGCTAAGGAGCGAATTTATGAGCAAAATATATAAAATCGACGGAGCAAAATTCCCTGATATGGAAACATTAAAAGAATCACTCTGGAGTCTTTATGCTGATAAAATGTCAAAAGAAGAATTCGAAGCCTATGTGAAGGCAAATGTTAAGGAAGAGGGTTAATCTAAGATTTCTATTCCCATCGCAGAACTAATCGGTAGTGGTGCGTTTTCTCTCCGAGTGTGAATCTCACCTTCTAAAAGTTCTGTGGCGTCTGCTGTCTCTGTGCGAAAAAGCGTGGGTATCGTCTCCTTTGTGACTCCATCTGTCGCGCGGTAGACTTCAAAGTGTAGGTGCGGGCCATCACTATAACCAGTGTTTCCCGAAAACCCGATCAATTGTCCTGCTTTTACAACTTGTCCCTTTTTTACAACCACCCCCATATAATTTAGATGCGCATACTGAGCAATGGTACCATCCTTATGTAATATTTTGACAAAATTTGCCTTGTGCAAAAATTTAAAATCAAATCCTCCCTCGGTATTTTGGTCTTCAATATCTAAAACTAAACCTGACCTAGCGGCGGTTACTGGACTTCCTTCTGGCATACCAAAATCGATAGCATAGCGGTTTCCACCCGTATGACTTTTTTTTCCGTTGTATGCCTGGTTGATACGGTATCGAAATCCTTTTTCAAACGGGAGTTCATAAACGACTTTGTCATCATGACGAACATCAAAATCACCCAGGATCCAATTGTACGATATTTGTAAGGTAGCCTTCGCTTTTTTATCGATAAGTTCAAATCTTATATACTTATACTCTCCCGAACCCACAAGTTTGGTGACGGATGGAAGTTCGCGAGATGGGATAACGTTTTCCATTTTAGCATTTACTTCCAATGTAACAACCGCTTGTGATGGACCTATATCATTTCGCAAAAAAACATCAAAACCTGTTTCATCTTGTACGCAAATGATGCAGACTCTTTCGTAAGAGCAATATTCGTTTCTTTCTCCCTCGGCAAAAATCAAACTCGGGAATAAGACCAGGAATCCAATCATCAAGAATTTCATAAAAACCGATCAAATTATGAACCAAATCACTATTTCATACAATTCATTTTCTAAGATTTATGAAAATCTTGACTGACATAATCTGTCATGTTTAGGAAATTTTATTTCATGAAACCGATTCTCTATATCTTTCCGATCTCCCATTTTTCCGAAAAAGCAAGATGGGCTCTCGACCTTGCTAATTATTCTTATGACCTAAAGGTTTTAACACCAGGTGAGCACATTCCAGTTTTAAAAGGAGTAGTTCCAGAAACGTCACTACCAGTATTACAAATTGACGAAAATTATACCCAAGGTTCATCCACTATCGTGGATCTAGTCGAGAAACAAGCATTTGGTGGATTATGTTCAGAAGAAGAAAAAGAGATGGAGTCAAAAATCGACCAAGTCATCGGGAAAGGATTACAAACTATGTTGTATCATTTTGTGCTACCATATCCAGAAATTGTAGGAAAATTATTTTTAACCACTCCCCCTTCTAAAAATCAAGATGTTCCTCCGCTAGAAAAATTTGATTTTATAGCATTGATTCTGAAAAAAAAATACAAAATCAATCCGAAGAATGTGGAACTGGTAATTGAAAATGTCCATTCCTTTACGCAAGAGTTACAAGAAATCTATAAAGGAAAAAAATTTTTTAACGGAGAGAAGTTTGGTCGAGTTGATCTAACACTTGCCAGTTTGATGGGCGTTCTCGTTTTTCCACCAGAGTCCCCGGCTTCTCCTTGGTTTGGTTCTGTGGAGATGCCGAAGACTTTTATCGAATGGCGAAACTCATTAAAGGCTGAATTTCTCTTTGATCGGCTCAGAGAGTTTTATAAGGAATTTCGCACCCAATCCAAATAGTCTGGATTCCCATTTTTTGACTCATAACAGACAATACAAGGGACTTCATAGGAATGAAGTTCCTTGATTCTTTGAATACATTTCTCCACCAAACTGACATTTGATTTTAAAAAGAGTAAAACTTCTCCCTCCTCTTGGAGTTTATTTTCCCAAAGGTAAATTGAAGTCATACCTGGCACAATATTTGCGCAGGCTGCCAAATGTTCCGTCACGAGGGTTCTTGCGATTTTGGTCGCCTCCTCCATGTCTTTTGTTGTCACATAAATGAATTGAATTTGTTCCATGTTTTTCTAATTTTTGACCATGATGTATCGATTTGTTTTTATTAGCCTCGGTTTCGTTTTTTTATTTGGGCTCTCAGCCGAATCTTTAAATCGCCCTACAATCACTTCAAGTAGCTTTCATTCCAATGCAACTGGTAAATTTCCACCCAGTTTTGCGATGGATGGAAAACTTCAATCGAGTTGGATCGAAGGGACAGGATCAGATGGAATCGGCGAATCCCTTACCATCACCTATAAATCGGAAATCAAATTCCAGACCATTGCCATCTACAATGGCTTCGGAGATCCCAAAAAATGGGCCAATAAAAATCGCATCAAAAAATTGAAACTAACAACTGATACGGGATATGAAGAAATTTTTAATCTGAAAGATACACTCTCAGTTCAAAAATTGAATTTAAAATCCGAATCCTCCGCTAAATTTATCAAACTTACGATTCTCGATATTTTTAAGGGTTCAGAGGAAAAAGAAACTTCTATCGCAGAAGTAAAACTTCTAGCAGATCAAGCAGGTCTAATCCTCACACCTCCAAAAAACACCTGGGCCGTTGGAAAATGGAAAACAGAATCCAATGTTGCTAAAATAGACTTACGTAATGATGGCACCTGTGAAATGGGATATGAAACTGCAAAGATGTTGTGTACCTGGACAGAAAAAGGCGACAAAATCCTCGTCCAGCTTGAGGCAACACTTCCTTTAACGAATTCAGATCGATTAGAATTAAGACTACGAAATAAAAACAAAGAACCAGTCATTGAAGTGAATGGAAAATATACGTTTATAAAAAACGAAGAAGTTTAAATTTCCATTTGTAAATTCCACTGCTCAAGTATCCAACCTAAGAGATTTTGAGCAGGTAAAAACTTCTCATTCTCTTCGTAATAGATTCCTACTGTTTGGAACAGTTTTCCTTTATGATCCCGAACAGGTGTGACAAAAAATATATTTGTCTTCGACTCCTCTTTTAAACGGGAGAGCCAAAGATATTCGTTAAAAGATTTTGTTTTATGAAGCGATAAAAATAGAATGCCCGACTCTTCCGTTCTGATATTTCTTCGCATGCGAATTTCGTAAAGAATACGCCCCATCGAATATCTAAAATTTATTTCTGAAAATATTTGAGCTTGTATCAAGGAATCCTTAGAAAATAAAAAACCATCCATAGCACATGGGCCGATGTATGGATATTCAATTGAATTAAAAACTGTTTTGATGATTTCTAAACTTTTTGGCAAAATATGTGTTAGCTGTTTTTCCCTTTCAGCGCTCATTTTTATTCCAAAAAAACTTCCGTCTTCGCCAACGATCATTTCTGTACTACCTAAAAAAATCGGACCAGACTCGGTAAAATCCCACAGAGTAGAAAAATCCAAAACCCTATTTTTACCAACCCATTCTTCGATAAAAATAGGAAACCCGAATAACTTTTTTTTGATTTGTTGTAACTTCCAACCTTGAGAGCTGTTTTCTATGATGATATGATTTCGACCCGCAATCCCAAATTCCGATTTTAATACAATTGGGGATGTCATCTCGTTCAAAACATCTATCAGCTGTTCCTCGGTCTTTATGAACTTCGTTTTTAAAGGGGAAAAATGGAATTCTTCCTTCCACTCTCTCTGGTTTAATTTTGAATTTAAATAACTTGAAATTGCGGTTTTCTGCGGGTTTGGAATAAGGAAGAAATTAGAAAGATCATTTTGGTTTCCCCACTCGACGAGTGAAATTTCATTCGGTAAAAAATCACCCTCTCTCCAGAGTTGCCCTATCTCGAATCCGTTTTTTATTATATCCGCTAAAAAATTTTGATCTATTTCGTCTGTAAGATGAACATAATCTCTAGACCGTGACAAAAAAAGAAAAAGTTTTTCTAATGAAGAACGCCTGCGTAATGTTTGTTTGTCGAGAGTAACAGGTGGGATTGGGAACCTATATTCAAAAAGGGGATCTAATGAATATAGGTTCGTAAAAAACCTCTAGTAAATTCTACGAATGGCAGTTGCTATCCTTTGGACATTGTCCTTTGTCAAATTTGGATAAACTGGAATACAATGCCCTCTTTGGTATAACCTTTCTGCATTCGGAAAATTAAGTTTGTTTTCTTCTAACACATTGTGCAAAGGTTCATCGATCGTTCGTTTTGTTCCGATATGAATCGATTTAAAATACCTATGTACTTCCTCATAACCTTGGTTTGAAACAATAATCGGAAATCTATGAAATGTATCTTCACTCGGATTAGAAAAGTAAGTCTCCAAACGTGAATTTTGTACGGCTTGCAGATAAGCGAGAGCAATCTTTTTTTGACGTTCTAAAATAACACCTAATTTGGACAGTTGTTCAATTCCGAGTGCAGCTTGGTAGTCGATAAGGCTATAATCAAATTTTGGCTCTCCGAGGTTTCGTTTAGATGAGACTCCGGATTTAAGTGAACGAATTTGGTTGGCAAGATTTGTATCACTTGTTGTAATCATAGCCCCATTGCCAGTTGTGATCATATTCTCAGAGTTCAATCCGCAAATAGAGAGCGAAGATTGTTTGTTAACGGCGATGGTTTCCGAAGTTGCCCCGATTGCTTCGGAATAGTCCTCCAAAACCAATGTCTCTCCTAACTCATATTTAGCGATTTGAATCAGTGAACCAAAGGTATGATCAAAAATCGCAACCTTGGCATTTGACTCTTTTCGTTTTCTATTAAAATCTTCGATATCAGGATGAAATGAATTTTTACCAAGATCAACTAATACTGGTTTGGCTTTTAATAGAAATATGGCATCCAGGGCGGAGATGGGCGAAAAACTCGATAAAATAACCTTGTCTTCTGGTCCCACACCTAAACCTAATAGCGCCAAATGATATGCCGAGGTCAGTGAATTCGTCGAAATGGAATGTTTAAATTTAAAAGTATGGCAAAAAGACTTCTCAAATCTTTCTACGATTTCACCACTTGACAGGTGTTCGTCTACAAGACATTCTAAAACACCTTTTAAATCCTCCCGAGAAAGGGTAGGCTTATGAAACTCGATTTCTTTTTGTTTTTTTAAAGGTCTCTGTAATATTTCCGCAGTCATCCAACAATCTTCCTTTATTATGTCTCTTTAAATCCGAGGAATTGAATTATGTCACTTCCTTTTTCACTTATGTGAACATAATTTTTCAATTTCGGCCCTAATTCCGAAAAAATAGGTTCGGTACTAGGATTTGTCATAAATTCTGGCAGAAACTATGTTACGTTCGCGTCTTTTGCAGAAAATGACCGAGTCCAACGGGATTTTAAGTCTGATGTCGGATCTCAGCGATGCCCTCGCAGAAACTGACGAAGAGGCTTGTTTTTTGGGCGGCGGAAACCCTGCGCACGTGAATGCTGCAGAAGCGATCTTTCGCGCCTCCTTCCAAGAATTGTCTGAAAATCCCCATCACTTGGTATCCCTCCTCGGAGACTATGCGGGTCCGATTGGAAACAAGGACATAAGAGAACTAACAGCCGTTTATTTAAGTCAAAAGTTCAATAGCAACCTTTCATATAAGAATATTGCCTTTTTCAACGGCAGTCAAAATGCATTCTCTTATTTATTAAACTGTTTTTCGGGGACAATGGAAGATGGAAGTTTCAAAAAAATCTGCTTACCTATTGTTCCAGAGTACATAGGTTATGCGGATCAAACCTGGGAAGACCATGTTTTTTTAGCAAACCTTCCTTTGGTCGAAAATATTTCTCCATTTCGATTTCGTTATAAAATTGATTCACAAAACTTAAATTTTGAAAACGTCGGATGTATTACCATATCGAGACCAACAAATCCCACGGGGAATATCATTTCCACATCAGAGTTGGATTTTTTATCTGCTTCAGCGAAAAAATACAACCTCCCACTTCTCATCGATCTTGCGTATGGAAATCCCTTTCCCAATTTAATCGGAGACTCGGAACCAGTGAAGTTTTCTTCGGAGAAAATACTTTCCTTAAGTTTTTCGAAGGTAGGACTTCCCGGAGTACGTTTTGGTATCATCATTGCGAATGAAGAGGTCATTGAATACCTTTCTGCCTTCGGGGCCGTCGGAAATCTAAGTTCTGGCAACTTAGGTGCAGAACTTGCTAGAATTTTTTGGAGAGATGATACTCTCTCACTTATATCGAATAACATATTACGACCGTATTACGCAAACAAATGCAAAGAAGCATTAGAAATCATAGATAAAACGTTTCAGCTATATGATATCCCCTATCAAATCCATTTACCAGAAGGCGGATTTTTTTTATGGATCTATTTTTCTGATCTTAAGATTTCCAATCGAGATCTCTATTCGATGTGCAAACGAGAAAAAGTGTACATCGTTTCAGGACATTATTTTTTTCCAGGATTCACAAACGATTTTTCGCACCGTGAAAAATGCATACGTTTGACATATTGTCGCAGTGCTAGGGAAATAGTTCGTGGGGCAGAAATCATTGCGGAATTTGTTGCCAGGTACAGTAAATAAGCCAAATGAATGATACGGATTTAGACGATTTTGAGGACTTAAAACGAGAAGATGGGACTCCTACACCGGCTGACGTCGTAACGCCCGTTTCTCAATCTTACATTCAGCTATCAGATGCCATTGGCAGTTTAACACCGACAGCTCGGTGTATCTTAGACGAACTCAAAGATTGGCACAAACGTGTCGAAAAACATGGCAGCAAAGAAATTCATCCTTCATATCTTCTAACACTTGATAAATTACCAGAAGCCCTCGGGAAATACACCAACTTAGGTGCGCAAGGAAAAACAGAAAATGCCATTCACCAAGCGCTCCGTTTGTTGTTGGACCTCGATCACCGCGGAGCAAATCGTGTTGCTTATGTTTATCCTTACCTGATTAAAAGTGGGAACAAAATTGCGAGTAAAATCGCTCTGATTGCACCACAAAAAGAAAGTAAAACAGATACCATTCCTTACCGCCAGGCATGTTTTCGTTTTTCGCAAGAATTGATCAAAATGCTTTTGGACAATCGTGCGAAAAAAGGCAGAAACTGGGACGAAACAAATCCTGGTAACCTTCTCATCCAAAAAAACAAAGATGGAAATCCTTGGTTGTATCCTAAACTCGGAAGTTTAGAATCAGAAATCAATTCCCTGGTGCGTAAGGGATTCGGAAATGTTCCTTACATTCCGATGACCGACTTCCTGATCGATTTTGTTAATTTTGCAAAAGAACAAAATCTCGCCATATCAATATTAAGCGATTACCATATAGTTCTAGATCATCTGGAACTATTGCCAGACGGAAGTTTTAAAAAATTACCTGAAGTTGTAAATCAGATCCTCGCACAATTAGATGCTCTTGAAACATTTACGAAAGATTACCTTTTAAAAATTGCACGCGAATCGAAATACGAGGCTTTCATCGATCGAGTGAATCAATATTTCCAGGACGAACATTTTTCTTCCGTGGATGAAAAGATGAATCCTGAAGATCGAGTCAAAAGGTTTTTATCTTTATTAGAATCTTTCCCTTTTGGTTCACAAAAAGGAAACCAAGCACAAGTCATACGAGAAACGGTAGATACCGGGATGAGAATCCTTAAACGCCTAACGGATGAAAAAGGATCTGTAATTCACAGAAAAGATGATAACATTTATTCTACTGTGAAACAAACAGTCATGTCAAAAATCCCTGAGTATACTAAAAACAATCATATGCTTCTTAGAATCAGTTTTGAAGATGAAGTTGCCAATGCAGGTATCACCTCTCCAGAAAAAGCAAATGAATACATCAAACGCTTAAAAGATGATGTATTTTCGGAATTTTCCTATCAAGAAGACAAACTACCGAATGGAAAAAGTGTTTTTTATGTTGTCGATCACGGATATATGGCAGCCGTCATACATAAGTTAGCCTTTGAAAGCAAAGGAAACCCTGAATTAAAAAAACAGTTAGAGTTTGCGAAATCCATCAATCATCGATTATCGAATCCTAAACATCCAGAACTGAATAACAAACTACGGCCCGATGCCATTGCTAAAATGAATGCGGGAGTAAAAGATTTAGAACACGAAGAAAGAGAATGGGAAAAATCTCAGGATATAAAAAGTAAATTCAATGTTGTTCCTGGTGTGATGACTTTTTTTGTTAGCACACTCGTTTTCATTACTGCGGCATATTACTTACGTTCGGCGGTACCACTATTTTTTGGCGTTCCGTTTTCCGTGGTTGCTGGGTTTATGGCAGCCATCTTCTTTCGGGAAAAATCAACGGAAGAAATCCGTGAGGACATAAAAAACTCTGGAAAGTTCGGGAATATTGGTGATTGGGGCAAACCGTCTTCAGGCTCAAACACGTTAGGATCCTCATCCGAAGAAGACCAACCGACGAGCCAAAAAGAAGAAAAAATTGCCAATATCTACCGAGCTGCAGACAATTTTGTTTTTCCAAAACGTTTTAACAAAATTACGGACAAAGTACTCGATCCAAAATCATTAAAAAGTAGAATCTATGAAAACCTTGATAACATCAAGAGAAATAATTTAACACTTGCTAAAGAAAAGAATGACGATAAAGTTGCATCCACTGTTGAGTATGCCGTATTGCAATCAGTTGCCACCATTCAAATTCCAGATGAAGTCGCCGTCAAAGATATGCCGTCGACGATTTTAATCAATAGAACAGATTTAAAAGCGGCACTTTTCCGAGGGCAATTGGCAGATTTTTATCGCGATGAAATGAATAAAAAGAAGTTCGATAAAAAGTTAGTGAAGTATTATACTTTTTTGATCAACACCATTGAAATGGAGTATTATAAGTACCTGCCAAAAAAACGAATGTAGGGATGACAGAAAATCGGAAAGAAATGTCAGAACCACAGAAGACAACTGCGTGTAGCTGAGATAATCTCTAAGTAAGATTTTAATTTCTTATAACGAGGTAAAAAATGAAATTTCCAAAATTCTATTCTCGATTCTGCTTACTGATCATTTTTCTTTCGGTAAGTCTCTCTGCCAAATCAACTCCACAAATTTTTGTATTCGAGTCCGATAGCTCTGGATTCAACACGAAAAATTTTTTCTACGATAACGGAGAAGAAGTCGTTGCCTTTGATACCCAGTTCACTGAGTCTTATGCGAAAGCAAGTATCGATTTCTTGAAATCAAAAACGAAAAATCCGATCAAGTATCTAGTGATCACTCACCCAAATCCAGATAAATTCAATGCCATCGCAAGTTTCAAAAAACTAGGTGCGAAGGTCATTGCTTCTAAGCAAACAAAGGATTCACTCCAAGGTGTCCATGATTACAAAAAGTACTATTGGACAAAAATTGCTAAGGCATTTACGGAAAAGAACTATCCGAAACTTGGTAAAGTGGATGAGACCTTTGAATCTGAATATAACCTAACTTTAAAAAATGGTGATAGAATTAAACTTACTGAACTTGGCTCGAAGGGAGTTAGCTCAAACCAAACCGTTGCTTCTATTGAAAATTTGAATGCTTTTGTTGTAGGTGATTTAATTCATTACCAAACTCATGCATGGTTAGAAGGTGGCATTGTTGCTGGTAAAGCCTCGCCTGATTTAAAGGCATGGGTCACATCGTTAGAGTCATTAAAAAAACTTGGAAACAAAGATTCTATTGTTTATGGTGGCCGAGGTTCAGAGGCGAAGCTTTTTGATGCAGTGAAAGAAGAAATCAAATATCTAAATTCTGCGGATGAGATCGTGACTGACTACATCAAAGACCTTGGAGATAAAAAAAAGGAACTAACATCTGATAAAGCGGAAGCTCATTACGCTGCGATACAGAAAATTTTCGCCAAGGAATTTCCTTCTTACAAATTGGATTATATGATTGGGTATGGAGTATATGGTCTCGTGAATTCGAAACTCTGAATCGATTCACAGCAAAGTTTTATTAAATCTAGCTTTACTCTTACTTCTCACCTCTCTGAAACTTTTTCGGAGAGGTACCCATGATCTCTTCAAAATTCGAATAGTAAGAAGATAGAGATTCAAAGCCACAGTCAAGCGCAATCTCGACAATAGATAGATTCGAGGCTTGCAGCAAGATAACAGACATTTGTATTCGCTTCAGTCTTAAATACTCCATGGGAGATATTTTTAATTCTGATTGGAAAATACGATCGATTTGCCTTATCGATAAAGGCAATACATTTTGAAAATCCTCTAATCTGATTTTTTTCTTATAGTGATCATCAATAAATCGTATGATCTTTTGGTTCCTTTCTTCTTTCGAGCTTGGCAAACTGATTTCAGTGGGTTTAGAACTTTGGATTTGTTTTTCGAGCAACTTCCATAACAAATCTAGGCTCAGCGATCGGATTTCACTTTTCTTGGGATTGGATGCCAAAGAAATGATGAGTTCCCGAAGCAAGGCACTACCCCGAAAGAATTGGATCCGATTTTTCCTTACAACATCTATTTCTCGTTCAAAGTATAACGAATGAAAGACGACCTGGTTTCCGATCGAGACTGCACGATGCAACGTAGCGGCTGGAATGTAGGCGATCTTATCGCCAAATAATACTTTACGATCATTTTCATCTTCGAATAAAAAGACTCCTTTCTCAACAAACAATACCTGGTGCAATTTATGTTTATGAAGGCCAGAATCCTGTTTTTTACCATAGGTTTTTACAAGGCTTATCCATTTATCGGAGAACCTTTTTTGACGGGATTTTTTCACTACGACTCTCTTTTTCGAATGTTCATGTTTAGGAATTTAAAGTAGAATCGAAGGAAGACCTAAAGGTAAGATTCTGAATACAATGGGATCAGGGTAAAGCAAACTAAAAATGAAAGCAATTCAAATATTCCAACATGGGGATGCAGAAGAGTTAACAGTGAGTGAAATCTCTCAGCCAGAACTCAGCTCAGGCGAAGTCTTGATCCAGGTAAAATCAATCTCCCTCAATCATTTTGATATTTTATCACGTAAGGGGATTTATCCTAATATGAAATTGCCACGAGTGATCGGAATGGATTGTTCGGGGATCATCGTTAAAACAAATTCTGAGACCACTAAATGGAATGTTGGAGACAAAGTCATCGTCCTCGGGGAGACACTGGGGCTTGGCGGTCCTGGTGCGTATTCTGAATTTGTGAATGTCCCAGAGGAAGAGGTATTTGGTTTACCAGATGCACTCAGCTTTGAAGAAGGATCATCGATTGGGATCTCTTACTTAACTGCCTACTATGCCATCAAAAACAAGCTAGGTGATATCAAGGGACAAAGTGTACTCATTCCTGGGGCAAGTGGTGGGGTGGCATCAGCGCTGATCCAATTTGCCAAGTACTTTGGTGCAACTGTAATCGCAAGTAGTAGGTCAGAGAAACATTGCGAAACGGCAATGCAATATGGAGCCGACTTTGCTCTGAAAACTGAGCAACTAGGTTTTAAGAAGGAAATCGATACAATAACAAATGGAAAAGGTGTGGATCTTGTCATCAATTCCGTTGGAGGGGCCACGATCCCGCTTTCCATGGAAGCACTCAAAAAAAAAGGAGGACGGCTTGTACTCATTGGATCGGCGGCGGGGCGAAATGTAGAGATCGATATCTTCCAATTATTGATCCGTGAAATGCAACTCATCGGTTGCAATTTTGGAAGTCTCACTCCAGAAGAACGAGGAGTCATCTATGAGGAGGTCAAGAAAATGCTAGAGGAGGAAAAATTTAAGATTGTCATAGATAAAACTTTTCCGCTAACATCCGCTAAAGAAGCTCATCTCTACATGGAATCAGGAACTCATTATGGTAAGATCATTCTGTTACCGTGATCCCAATCCAATGAGAGATCGCTAAAGATGAACCAAGAATGCCGGTGAGAAAAAGGATTTCACTCCCACTCGATCATCCGCACCACATCTTTATAACATTCTTCACGTAACAGAGATTCACCTTTCAGAGGTGGAAGTCCAGAAAACCAAGAACCATTCGGATATTTGAGATCAATCCAATAAGAAAAGACCGTAGCAGTTCCATTATTATTTTTGATGGATAAATTCAATAATTTGATATCGGCCAACCCGGAATCTTTGTAGTAGACCTCGCCATTTTTTGTGCGAATGCGAACACGTTTGGGAACGGCTTCGAACGAAATTCCCTTTTTTTCTTCCTTCTTTTGTTTCAATTCCCAACTATCGATTTTGATAGATTCAACTTCGTCCCACTTTAATTTTTTTTTGTATTCGATTCCATCTTTCAAATGAGAAAATTGAAAACCTTCTCCCATCCCTTCTGCTTCACCTCGAAGGGTTCTGCCATCACAAAGGGTCAAGGATTGGACTGCGGTTTTTTTTTCCCGCACATCCCCTCTTGCATCGCGATCTTCCTTTTTATCTTCAGTTCCCACTGTCGGAGAAGTTGGCTCTTTGGGCGGTTTCGGATCCGAAAATAAAAGATTAAAATTACAAATTTGAAGAATCAGAATCCAAAGAAAGAGTCGAAAGCGGTTCGGGTGAATCATAGATTGGTGTTTATCCATGGATGAATTTTTACACAATACGTTTCAAGCATTTCCTCTCCCACTTCTTTTACTCGTGATCGTCGCGTCCATCCTTTGTTTGGGAAAAGCCGCGGATGTACTGGTCGACGAAGCGGTGTCTCTTTCCCTTCGCTGGGGAGTTCCAAAAATGATCATCGGCGCAACGCTGGTAAGTCTTGGAACCACATTACCGGAAGTTTCCGTATCTGTCCTTTCTGCATTGGAAGGGAACCCTGGAATCGCTCTCGGCAATGCTGTTGGTTCCATCATTTGTGATACAGGACTAATTTTAGGCATTGCGATTTTAATTTCGCCCCCAAGCATTGACAAACGTTTGGTGAATCGTCAAGGTTGGATACAAGTAGGCGCTGGTTTTCTTTTGTTTCTAGCTGCCCTTCCTTGGAATGATTTAGGGTCTACGTTTACAACCGGTGGCCGCATCACCCAACTAACAGGCTTTGTTTTTTTAGCACTTCTTGCACAATACATCTACCTAAGCATTCGTTGGTCGAGGAACAAACCAGGGGAACTGGAAGAAGGTCTGGATGACACAACTGAAATCGACAACTCGTCTCTGATCCTTGTCATAGTAAAATTAGCGATTGCAATAGCCGTCGTCATTTTATCTTCTCAGGTACTCATTCCAGCCGTAGAAATCACGGCAAAAATTCTCTATATCCCGGATTCCATCATTGGCGCAACTTTAGTGGCTTTCGGAACATCACTCCCAGAACTTGTCACAGCCATCCAAGCATCCAGACGCGGTCACTCGGAACTAGCGATCGGAAATATCATCGGTGCAGATATTTTAAACGTCCTCTTTGTTTCTGGCGCTGCAGCAGCAGTCACCACAAACGGTTTAGACGCTCCAGTAAACTTTTTTCAATTCTACTTTCCTGCGATGATTTTAGTTCTTCTCGTTTTTCGTGCTGGCATCTATATATCAAAGGACACCATCAAACGTCCTATAGGTGTAGTCCTTTTAATCATCTATGTAATCGCTACAATCGCTGGTTACTTTTTTAAATAACTCTTACCCAATATGCGCCTCTTCCTAGAGGCGTTTTTTTTCCAGAGCTTTTGTAATTTCTTTCCTTCGACGAGAGGATTTGCCATTTAACCTCATTCATAACCTCATTTCCATAAAAAGATGGATTCTCTATATAACCTTTGTTTAGTGAAAGTAAATCCCATTCAATGATTTCTGCTCCTTCCCCAAGAAGTGATTTTCCCCCTTCATTGTCAAACTGCAAGGGATGATCAAAAACATGGATTTCACGATTTTGTGAAAGAGCACTCATTGCGGTGGATAGTGTTCCAGATTTTTTACCAGATTCCATAATATAAACATCTGTTACAAGGCCTGATATCAGACGGTTTCGTTTTGGAAAAGTCCACCTAGCAGGTTCTGTAGGAAAAATAAACTCGGATAGGAGCAATGTATTTTTCGAAGATTTTAATCGCCGATACAGATCTCGATTGCCTGGCGGGTATTCCTCTTCTAAACTTGTTCCTAGAACACCAATCACCCCAAGTCCGAGACCAATCGCTACCTCAAAAGCCGTCCGATCAATTCCGAGGGCCATACCAGAAACAATGCACACAGGTAATATGTTTTCTTTCAATTTTTCTATCAGTAAACCCGTTGCTAAAATGGATATTTTCGATGCTTTTCTTGTGCCAACGATGGCTACCGATGGAATTTGTAAAAGTGATAAATCTCCAACATAGGAAAGAGTTATCGGAGGATCATAAATTTCTTTCAATAACAAAGGATAGGCTGGATCATAAATATCAATCATACTCGGAAGTTTCATTTTTGAAAAAATGGAACATTCGTGCTCAAATTTTATGCGTTCTTCTTTTGTCAAAAGCTGGTTCAATCGAATGGAAAGAGATTTTAAAGAATCACACTCTCGCCATATTTTCGTTCGGTGACAAAAGGATAAAATTCTAGGATGAGAAAAATATTCCTTTGGATACACACCAAAGGAGGTCTATGGATTTGGAGTTTGGCTCTTAATTTTTTCCAGATTTTTAAGGACGTTTTGGTAAGAAATATTTTCTTTTAAATTTTCTTTGATGGCGCCTTTATCTTTCATATCTTCGAGCATTCCTTTGATACGAATGTACTCAGACTCCGCTAGGTCAACTTTCCCCACTTGGACTAAAAAATTAGCACGCGCAAACCGGGTAGGCACATTGTACGGCTCTAACTTTAAAATTTGGTCAATAAGAGAAAATGCATCATTTAACTCATCATATCCTGAATTGACCTTACCAGACCAAGCTTCTCCTTTCAGAGAAGAATCAAAATAAATAAGTGCCAACTGAAACGGGAATCTTGTATCCTGAGGGTCAAGTCTTGCCAATTGTTTAAAAAGTGCGATCGCTCGTTTTCGTCTTTCTGGTTCCCAGCCCATATCCTTAGAAGCATTCGCATATGCAAGGGCAGATTCATATATCAGTTGTTTGTCGAGTTTACCAAGTAACATGGCTTTCTCAAAATATGGCAATGCAGACTCAAAATTATGAATTTCGTAGTCTTTGTTTTTAAGATCTTCCCCGAGAGCTTGCTGGTAATAACGCGACCCTTGTTCAAAAGATCCAGATCTCATATAACCGCGTGCAATTTTCCAGGAAAGAGCACCAGCCTGGTTCGATTTCTGGACTAATTTTCTAATTTTTCCTTCCATCTCTTCCATCTCAGCTTCTTCGAGTGCCAGTTTTTCGGACCACTTGACTAGGTCCGACTCCGCTGGGGGTTTTGGGGATTTGTTTTTTTCCCATCGCGACTTCGTAAGATTTTGCCAGCCATCACAGGAGGTGCAGGTCCAGAAAAGAACAAACAAAGAGAAGTGAAGGGATTTCTCTAATTTTATTCTCATATTATTCGAATTTAGTTTCTTTCTTATGCCTGGCTAGAAAAAAATGAGATTATGTCTCTAAGTTTCGAGCCAATTTCAGAGGACCAATGGAAGGATTTATCTTCCTGGGATTGTGTCTGTTTTCCGGAAGAATCTTGGACAGAAAAAATGTTACGTACGCATTTGGAATTTCACGCGGGTTTCGTTCTGAAAGACGTGGATACAAAGGGATATGTTTTGATTTGCGAAACTCCCTGGGAAGTAGAAATATTTCGAATTGCCACGATGCCCACCTATCGGAAGTCAGGTGTCGCGAAAACTATTTTTTCTCACCTATTTAAAATATTCCCAAACAAAGATTTTTTTTTAGAAGTAAAAGAACAAAACGAACCAGCCATTTTATTATACAAAAGTGTTGGCTTTGAAATTTTAGAACTACGCAAAAATTATTATCCAAACGGATCGAACGCAATATTAATGAAAAGGAAAAGAGAAGAATGAAAAATGCATACGTAACAGGAGCATCGCAAGGGATAGGCAAAGAATTCGTGAGGTCGCTTGCCAAACAATACAATGTTGTTTTAATCTCGAGATCCATGCCCGATCTAAAAAAAGTAATTTCAGAAATCGAACCAACTGCGAAAGGTTTGTTGACCGCGCATTCATTTGATTTAACGAAAAAAAAGTCACAAGAAGAACTTTCCGAAATGATGAAAAATGATTCGGATTTCGAACTTCTGGTAAATAATGCTGGATTTGGGACTGTTGGTGAATTTTGTAAATTAGACATTGAAAAAGAATTGGAACAAATCAATCTCAATGTTAAAGCCCTTGTTTATTTAACTCATACCGCCTTGGCTGAATTCAAAAAAAATAAAAAGGGTTTTATCATCAACGTAGCATCGATTGCTGGTTTTTTACCAGCACCGGGTAGCGCCACTTATGCGGCTACAAAGGCATTTGTCAAATCTTTTACAGAGGCTATCCATGAGGAGGCTCTGCCCCACGGAATTCATGTCCAAGCACTTTGCCCAGGACTCACCCACTCTGATTTTCATGACCGAGCTGGAATCCAAAAATCAAAATATCCTTCGATCATGTGGCAAACCGCGGCAGAGGTAGTGGAAGAATCATTAAGTGCCCTAAGATACAACGAAGCCGTTTGTATCACGGGAACAGTTAACCAAGGTGTGGTGGGCCTAACAGGCCTTATCCCACGTTCCTGGATTCGCAAAGGGGCTGGCAAATTTATGGACACGATCGGAAACTGAGATATGGATGTTGCGCGTTTAGATTCATGGTATAGAAAATCTCTCGTCGTATTTTCAATTTTAGCTGGAATTGCTCAAATCTATTGGGAAGGCAATATTTGGGTTAATGCCTGTTTTGTGATTTTAATGGCAGGTGTAGTGGGTTATTTCACAAATTTTCTAGCTATCAAAATGCTTTTCCAGCCTAAACACGGAACGGTTCTTGGGTGGGCGGGACTTGTTCCCAAAAACAAACCTAAAATTGCCAAATCATTAGGAGAAAGTATCCAAACAAACTTACTTCATCCTGACATTATTTTAGCTTACATCTATGAAAGAAATCTCGTTGAATCAGGTTTACAGAAGATTGCAAAAGAAATCGACGAAGCACTTCACAACGACGACATCCGCGAAATCTTAGTTTCAAAAATTATCACCTTACTCAAAGAACGTGGACCAGAAATTTTAGGTGTGATTTTTGATTTTTCCGAAGAGACCATCAAAAAAATGGCCGCAAGACCCGAAGAAGTCCAGAAACTATGGGTCTATACACGAACGAAGCTGATGGAATATCTCACAGAACAATCAAACAGAGAAGAGATTGGAAACCAACTCAGAGTGTTGCTATTGGAAGAGATGCCAAAATTAGCGAACATGTTAAATGATGGCCTCGAAGAATATCTCCGTAGCAGAAATACTCTCGGTAAAATCGGCATAGGCGTAAAAAAGATTTTTTCCTTTAACGACGAAGCCATTCGAGAATTACTCCAAAGGTTCGTGCAAGATCCCGAAACATCCGATCAGTTTATGAAAATGATGGATGAAGTTATGGGAAGATTACAAGAACGACTCAATTCTAAAGAAACCCAAGACTTCATTACGACAAAAATATCCGACTGGCTTTCCGCAAGCGGTGATTATGCGAGACAAAATCTCCTCCCAACTGGAATCGAAAGGCTTAGACATTATTTAGATGATCCGAATAATTGGGAAGAAATCGACAAAAACTTTTTACGAGCTATGGACTGGGTGATCAGACGTGTCCTTGAGTTTATGAATAGCGAAGAAGGAAAAGTTTACCTCAAAAAAAATATCGAAAAATTTGTCCACAAAATCAACGTTACTGCACTGGTCGAAGAACGAGTGATGGAATTGGACACCGACGAACTAGAAAAGATGATCCTCGACAATACGGGCGGAAATCTCGTCGTGATTCAATTTTTAGGGGGGATTCTGGGAATGATCGCAGGGCTCATCCAAGTACACATTTATTTTGCGGTTCCTGTTGGTGCTCTAATTGGCGTTACATATATTGCACATTACAGGAATAAAAAGAAGAACCCTGGGAATTAAGACCCAATATTTTTGTCCTTAGCTTTGTTAACATAGTATTGCTCAGAACAGATCACTTCTGTTATTTCATGGCGAATAACACTACAAACTTTTTAGAATTATCATATTTTTCCTAATTCCATTGACAAATCCATAGACTAACACGATGTTGCTTTACAGATTCTTAAGAGGTAACAGACTCAATGTCAAGCAAGCAGTTATTAACTGGGATTTTTTTATTAGCATTTGCTTTTCCAGCCTGCACTGGTTTAAACTTAATCACTGTGCAAGGGGCAGGTAACACAAATCCTACGCATGAATATGCAAGTGCGGTGCCAGCCAACAAAGGCGGTTTTTTCTTCCATAGAAATTACACCCCAGGCTTTATCGGGTTAAATGCAGAAGGGCTTACTGAAACAGAAGTATGCAATCATTCTGTATTGTATTTAGTCTCTTGGGGGGACTCAAGCATTGAGAAAGCAAAATCAGAAGGTAAAATTACGAAAGTGGCTTTTGTAGATTACCTTCAGCTAGGTGTTTTCGGCGGTTACCTCTATCACAGATTCTGTTCATTAGTGAAAGGACAATAATCAATATGAAAATATTCAAAATAAATTTAATGATCCTGATTTTCCTGATCGTAACAAATTGTGCAACAGGTCCTACCATGGGTGGGCTTTTTACCTCCATTACATTTCCTGGAGAAATTAACGTTGAAAACAACGTAAAAGTGACAAAAAGTGCCAAAGGCTGCCAGTATTCTATTCTTGGTTTGATCGGCTTTGGAGACGCTAGCGCTGGTAATCTTGCTTTTCAGAATGGAATCATAAAGATTGCAAGCATTGATCACTCTTCACTCAGTGTCCTCGGAATCACTTTCAGGAATTATTGTACAATCGTTTCAGGTGAACAAAAATGAAATATTCTTATATTTTAATATTCATAATTTCCTTAATGCTAAATTGTGTTTCCTCCCCGATGCAAAGTTTTTTATTCACAAGTACAACTCAGCATTTAAATGGTGATGTATCTGGTAACCAAATAACCTCCGCTAAAATTTTAAAATCAGGCAAGTCATGCGCTGTTTCAGGATTCTTGATAAATATATTTTACTATGGATCTGGTAATTCCATTGAAGAGGCCGCAAAAAATGCTGGCATTACAAAAATTGCATTGGTTGATCGCGATTCCTTCACGGTACTTTTTAATTTATTTTACAAAGAGTGTGTGATCGTTTGGGGAGAATAATGATGAGACCTAGTTTCAAATTTTATTTTGCCTTTTTGTTACTCTTCTTACTGCTGACTTCAAATCTATTCGCAAAAGATTTTGATACGACACTAGAGAAACCGGATATAAAAAATCCTCCCGACAAACATCGGATTTTCCTTCATCTGTTAAGCGGTGATGGATCGATGGTCACCCCAGCGAAAGAAGAGATTCGAGGTTCTGACAATGCAGCAACCGTTGCAAGTTTTGCGGAAGGGAGTCCGTCTATCACGACTTCATTTTTTGGATCAGGATTCGGGCCCAAAGAGCCAACGGTCACCTCCACTGGCCAGTCTACTCTTGAGTATCGATATCTAGATAAATTTCGAGTTTTTTATGAGAATAGGAAGATAACGCAAGATTTTACTTACGGTAGCATTGCTGCAGGTGCAGTTTCCCTCTCAAATATTCCTGTCAAATATACAGATTCGCAAAAGAGGTTTGGAGTAGCATATTTTCTCCCAGTCTTATCGATGTTAAACTTTGGTGTTAGCTTGAGGCACGTAGAACTGCATCAAGCAACAAACTCGACATTTGGTAGTGCAAGAACACAATCTTTTTTAAGCGGAAATCAAGGAAACTTGAACCGAACATCAGTTACAAGCACGTATGTAGAGTATTTTGATCAATCCGTAAAGATGACAGGTTACGTGCCAGGATTTGGGTTTGAATTTAAACCCTTGAGTTGGTTTGAAATTCACATTCAGCATCTCATTTATAATTTAAAAGGAAATGATACGAGAAATAATTTTGCGTATGCAGCAGTATCTTCTTTATCAGTCACCGGTATTTCATTGGGTGATGGTAACGCAACTTATCGTGGTTATTCCCAAACTATCGATTTCGTTTTCCGTTATTCTTCTTGGTTTGCAACTCGTTGGGGATATACACGGGAGAACTTTATCAAAACTAATGGTGTATTCAGTTTTAGCAACTTGGATTCGAATCCGGCTTCGGCTATTGCCTCATCCTTATTTCTCCAGGCACTCTCAGAGGCAAATGTAAAATATGGATCCTATAATATTACGATTGAGTTCTCAAAAGGATTTGGCGGCTCAGGTCAATAATGTTGAAGAAAATAAATGTCATATCTCTTTCGATATTGTCATTTGTTTTCACTGCTCGTGAGCCTATCCAAAAGAGTTTAGAAACATAAGATGTGGTTTCTCTTGTTGCACTAAATTCGATTGTTAATAGCTGTAATGTGGGTGGGGACGGATTCTGGTCAGTGGATATTTACACTGGGTATGACAAGTGTATATCCGTCTCAAAGAAAGTCGAAGGGGAATCGTACGGCATTGGAAGTCTAAATTTTGCGACCATTCTATCTGAAGTTGAGAACAATATGTAGCCTAAGATTATCGCGGCAACAGGCGAATCATCTGGTATCAAAAAAGACAAAAAAGTTGCAATCGTTTTCGCAAGTTTAAGCGAAAGAATCAGCCAAGTCCGATTCCCTACCACACAACGAATTCCGAACTCCATTCTCTTATAAATACAGACGCAACATGGATCAACGAAGGCACAAGTGAAGCGGTGGTTTTCCCGTTTTCTGCTGATAAACAATTTTCAAAATTTCCTTATCTCTTGGTTGGATTTTGCCAGTGGAAAGACCTAACGTATTACCAGCGATAAATGAACCAATTTCAGTATCTGGATCATTTGTTAGGTCAGCAAAAAAAAAGAAAAATAAAACGACTAAGTTGCTCAAACTTGGAACAATTTTCATGTTTAAAAAAAACAATTAGAGAAAAAACACAAGCCCCAAATTTGACAAACAACTTAGCGCTATGCTAAACAGAGTGATCGCTACAAATTATGAAAGAACAGTCTGGTCTTGACCTGTCCTCCAACTGGCCGTAATATTTGTATCTAGTCTTCGATCACACTCATCGCATATTCTGAAATCGCATCTCTTCTTTTTTCTGCAAAATCTTTATGAAACCATAGCTCTTGGATATTTTTCGCCGATTTTTTATTGGCTATCGTGATTACCGTCATACAATGATCAACCGCATATTTCATCGCTTCTTTGCCCGTTTCTCCAAGACCTTTATTCCGTTTTTTTCTTGTGATTTCTGATCCTGTCTTGTTAACCTTAGCAACTAATTTATCATAGTCGGAATCATCGATACAAAATACCGTTTCTTTTTTCCCATCTTTCCACTTAACATCTACTTCGAATAACGGAGCAGCAGAGACAGCGATAAAACCAAGATCAAAAAGTTCTGGCCAATACTCGTAAAAAAAAGATAACATTAAGGATCGGATCGCATAACCATCAAAATCGGCATCCGTGATCACACTTAATTTATCATAATTCAATTCATCAATGGATTTCACTTTTGAATCGAGAGGTAAACCTACAATCGCTACAATGTTTTTCATCTCTTCGTTTTGTAGGGCTTTTGCCAAAGACATACCCTTACAGTTCAGAGGTTTTCCTCTGAGTGGGAAAAGACCATGTAATTTAGGATTTCTAGCTGGCCTTAATCCCGCTATGGCGGAATCACCTTCTGCTACAAAAAGAATTCTTCCTTCATCGTTTGGTTTGCCCGTAGGAGGCATCAGCTTAGGGATATTGTTTTTGGAAGCCTTACGGAGGCCTTTCTGCGCGTCCTCGAGCTGTTTTAGCTGGGTTCTGCGTTCCATCACCATCTTGATCTCTTCAATGAGGCCTGTTTTTTTCAGTAATTTTTCTAGGTGTTTGTCGACAGCCTTTCGGATGTCCTCATTGAGGTCATTGATCAAATAAGATTTGTCTTGGGACTTAAATCTAGGATTTAATATCCGAAGGTTCACATACATATGGAAACAACTTCTGACATCATTTCTTGTACATTGTGTGTTCAGTTTCTTTTCAAGGGAAACGATCTGAGATTTTTTTCTCACCTCGTCACACAATCTGTTTTCTAAATACTCGATAGCAGATCCACCCTGCGGGCAAAATATGGAATTCACCCAAGTTAAGGTTTTGTTTTGACCCACTACCACATAGGTATCCATATGAATTTGAGATGCAGATGTTTTGTCCGCATAATCAAGTTTATAGTAAACCATTTCTGAATTACTAAAAATTTCATCGAAACCTTTTTTAAATTTATACTTTTCTTTACCAGATTTATGTATAAATACAACTTCCAGACCAGGATTGGACATCGCGATATCTTGAAGGTATTGCTTCACCAAATTAATATTAAACGAAACGTCTAAATTATTAAAATAAGCTGGGTTAAGCTCAAATTCTACCGTTGTTCCGTGATCTTCTTTTTTTGCGGCTTCTACAACGGCGATCATTCCCGTTTTTTCGGAAGGAGACTTTAGTTGTTTGATTTGGTCGGGTGAAAGTCCAGGGCAATCATTAAAATGTCCATGTTCATCGAAGTATAAAAAGACTCTGTCTTGGTCATCTTTTGGAAGTTTAAAACTACGTATGACTTTTTTTACATCATCATGAATGGTAAAAGTTTTTTTGTACGCCTTACCACCGTTAATGGTCTTTACTTTGAAAAAGGAAGAGACCATTCTTACGAGGGAAATACCTACACCGTTTTGGCCGGCTACATGATCTTCCTTTACCTTATCATCAAAGTTTTCACCGTACATCAAGTGTAGATAAACACCTTCTGCATTATCAGCGGGAATTCCTCGTCCGTTGTCTTGAATGGTGACTCGCTTTCGATCTGTGGACAACTGAATGATCAAACGATTCATCTTATCTTTTTCAGGAATACTTTTGTCGTTTAAGTTCTTGCGATACTCATCGACACAGTTCATACAAGCTTCATCAAGACATTTGATTTTAGCAGGAATATCAGACAACTCTTCGTGTGAAATATCATAATTTCCTGAATTGTCTTTTTTAAAGAAGTGTTGCTCGAAAGTAGAAAGGGAATTTTGCCCAAGCCACATTCCTGTTCGCATCCGAACATGTTCAACGTTCGAAAGTTTTTTGAAATTCCTCGAATTTGATGAAGAAGTTTTTTCTTGTTTTGCGGCCATAAAATTACTTAGGATCCCATTTGGTTTTTAATTCATCGAGTTCTTCGATCATAAAACCGGTTAATTTTTTATCATCTTTTTGAAGGGCTGTGTATTCTGTGAATTTTGTCTTCGCTTCAACAATGGCATCTTCACATTTTCTAACCTCTTCTAAAGTCATACGGTAAACTGGAATCGAAGATAACCATTCAAAATAAACAAATTTTGCAGCCTTTAATTTATCTTCAAAATCTTTCTTTGATTTAATGCCTGTTACTTTTTCGTTCCACTTTTCTTTTATGAACCGAATGAGTTCGGAGTTTCGATCTATTTTTTCTTTTTCGAGTCCTGCTAATCTTTTAAAGCGGCGAATTAGATGTATTTTTCGGAAATCACAAAAATGTTTGATGATTTCTTCGACAGAGAAATTTTTAAGTTTTCCCTCGTGGGTAATGACGTTAATGGTTAAAACTTCATTATTTTCTTTCGCAAAGAGTTCCTTGATTTCTTTTTCTGAAGGAACTTCACCTTTTCTGGCAAGGAGTTCTATTTTAAACGTTTGGCTAGAATGATCAATGTAGTCCTTGAGCCAATTGTCCTTTTTTTCAATCAAATCCTCAAGGTATTGGATTACTTTTTCCCGATTCCAGTTCATCGGCGCATCAGTAAGATATAATTTTCCATCCGCTTTTTTAAATGCAAAGGTTGTGGACATGATGGTTGAGCCATTGTCATTTTTGGAAAGTTTTACTTCTCCCCCATAACCTTTGTACCATGGTGTAATTTTTTTAGGTTTGGAAGTTTTTAAATACGTGATTTGTGAATCGATGACTTCGCTGAGTTTGTGTGCGGGAATAAAACATCTAAATCCAGTTGCGATGCCTTGTATACTATTCAAAAGTACAAGAGGAACTTTACCAACAAAATGAATCGGTTCGTCTTCTGTTTCATCATAGTTTTTTACATAATCGATATCTGGTAAACTCTCAAAAAACCCTAAATCCTTAGCAAAATCAGATAATTTTACTTCCGTATAACGTGGAGAGGCGATTGCATTTGGGTCCAATACATCACCAAAGGTACCCTCCCCGTGAACAAGAGGATAATTATTTGCGAAAGCAAAGTCCTGCGCCATCTGAGACAATGCATCTTGAATCGATCTGTCTCCATGAGGGTGATATCCCATGGCAAGACCAGCCACCTTAACCGTTTTTGTATGTCGATTACGAGCATCACTGTTCCACATTGCCCATAAAATTCGTCGCTGAACAGGCTTTAAGCCATCAATTTCATGTGGTATCGCACGTGAATCGCATACATATCGGGAGTATTTTCTTTGGTCATCGTGGACCTGCTCTTCAAAGGGGCGGCGTGGATATTGATCTTCGTTCTTCATGATTCCAAATGACACAGGGATCGGTCGAATTGACTTGTCAATCCGTTTTCCCTTTTTAGATTGACTGTACGGTCTTATATATGTCCCCTAAAATGCCATTTTCCCCCCGAATCTATTGGCTTATTTACACTTTGTTATTTTTTTTTATAAGTGACTGTACTCTTACGAAATCGCTCTTCCGAAAAGCAAGTTCAGAGGCAGAAAGCCCTGCCATTTTATGGAACAAATACCCTAAAAAATTGAATCCGAAATTCTACTCCGAAGGCTCCACATATTACAAATTTGTGGAACGAAATTCACCTTCCGACGGGGGAAAAATCAACGAATGGGAGCTAACCTTTCTTGTTTTTGAGAAGGATTTTTTGAGTTCCATCAAGGATGTTTATCCAAAAGCAGAGACACATCTGTACAAATTGAACTTAAGAAAACGAAGTGGAACCTATACCAAATCGGATAGCCAAAATGATTTTATCGCAAAGTTTAGCAACCTTGAAAGTATAGAAATTTCTGCCGATGATCTAAAATCCTTGTTATTAAAACAAAATAACACAAAGTTTTCTTCGACAAACATAAATGAGATGGTAAGTTATTCCTTTGATGGTGAAGGAGCTTACCTAACATCAGAAAACATCACATCCAACCAAACTCGAATTTTTGAATGGAAAAATGATATCCCTTCTTCGGAAAATGCACCGCGATCCGTTTTTTTGTATTCGAATGCATCCGAAAAACCTACAAAATTTAGTTCTACTCATTATGACTATTTTCAAAACCAATTTGAAGTCTCTCGAATCGAACCAAATAAATTGTTTTATAAATCGATTTATATCGACTCAAAATTTGAAATCTATTTTTTACCACCCTTATCAAACAATATTTCTACAAAACCAAAAGAACCAGTAGGTTTAAAACGTATTGGTGATTTTCTTTTAAGAGAGGAAACACAATGACTTCATCAAAAGTTCGCACCCGGTTTGCCCCTTCGCCATCTGGTTTTTTACATGTAGGTGGCGCACGAACTGCACTCTTTAATTATCTTTATGCTAAAGCAACAGGTGGCACATTTATTCTGCGTGTTGAAGACACAGATAGAGAACGTTCTACGGAATCCTCGTTTCAAATCATCCTAGAATCATTAAAATGGCTCGGTATGGAATGGGAAGAAGGCCCAGGCGTGGGTGGACCTCACGGACCATATACACAATCCGAGAGATTACATATTTACAAAGAACATACGGATAAATTGATTTCTTTGAAAAAAGCTTATCGATGTTTCTGCACAGCTGACGAATTAGAAGGCAAAAAAAAACAAGCAGAATCAATGGGCATCCCTTATCTCTATGACGGAAAATGTTCAGACCTTACGGAAACAGAAATCCAGGAAAAACTAACAGCCAATACAGCCTTTACAGTAAGGTTTAGAATCCCGAATAAAATTGTAATCGTCGATGATATCATCCAAGGCAAAGTAAAATTTGAATCAAAGTTAATCGGTGATTTTATTCTGGTAAAGTCGGACGGATTTCCATCATATAACTACGCTGTGGTGATAGATGATGCCCAAATGGAAATTTCCCATGTGATCCGAGGAGTCGGACATTTATCAAATACACCGAGACAAATTTTAATTGGGGAAGCTTTTGGTTTTCCAATCCCAAAATTTGCTCATGTGAGTGAGATCGTTGGGTCTGATGGGAAAAAACTTTCCAAAAGAGCGGGTGCGACCTCCGTTCTCGCCTTCAGAGAATTAGGTTACCTTTCGGAAACCATGCGAAACTATATGGCTCTACTCGGATGGACTTCACCCGATGGCAAAGAATATATGCCTGACGAAGAACTATGTAAAATATTCGATATCAGCCGCTGCTCAAAATCTCCAGCTACGTTTGATGTTTTCAAAAAACTAAAAGAGGAAGAAAAGGAAACCGTAGATTTTAATAAATTGGATGCGTTAGGACTTTCCGAGTACCTAAATTCAAAATCAAAATTGAACTGGATGTCCAATAAACTCATCCGAGATATTTCACTCGAGCGACTGGGGAAGGAAATGGTTCCTTTTTTGAAAAATGCGAAAATACCGGAAGAATACAAAACAGGAACCCATCCCACTTTACTCTCCATCTTAGATTCTGTACGAGTCTACCTAGACCGTTTCATCCAAGCGCCACCTTACATCGAGGAATTCTTTCTAGAGGATCTTGCTTTCGAAAATGATGAGGCAAAAAATCTTCTACTCGAAGGAAACGGAATTCAGGTTGCCAAAACTTTTTTCGCCAATATCCAAACTAGCAATTGCCAATCAGCAGATGAATACAAAGATTTGATGACAAAAACAGGTGAAGCCACAGGTGAAAAGGGCAGAACGTTGTTTATGCCAATCCGGGCGATCACAACAGGCAAATCGCACGGTTTGGAACTCCCGATCCTTTTTACCCTTCTTGGCAAAGAAAAATTGCTCCGAAGGATGCTTGCGCTTGCAGGTCAGTTGGGATTTGCCCTTTCCTAAGATTTTTTCCGAATTCTGTCGCTAGAAACTAACTTTTGCGAGTTTTTAGCTTTTTTTCTGAAACATTTTTCGTATAATGTGCAATAAAAGGAAAGAACTAGGAAATCAACTTGGTACAGGCGGCAGAAACCTCTCAATTTGTGATGAACCCTTCACCAGGTTCCTATGCCATGTTCCTTCCTCCCGATATGGCTTCCGTAAAAGTCTTTCGTTCTGAACTCAGAAAGACCCTTGCTGAAAATCAATTCCCAAATTCGAACATCATGCAGATTGAACTAGCGGCCGATGAGGCGCTCACAAATTCCGTTGCGGCTAACGTCTGTAATTGTAGTGACGAAACCATTATCTGTCGATGGCGGATCAACGGATCCAAGTTCATTTTGTACATATTGGACTATGGGTCAGGCCTTCATAATGAAGACCCCATTGCGGAAACGGACAAAAACCTTCTGAAATCGAATTCTTCTCTTTGTTTCACAACTTTTATAGACAATATCAGAAACTACCAAGGCAAAAAACCAGATGCTATGCCCTATAATGGCAACCAACAGAAACATAAGAACATGGGAAAAGGCTTGAAAATTATCAGTGCCATGATGGACTCCGTAAAGGTATTGTTTCACGGAGAAGGCATGGTGGATGAAGCCCCGCAGGGGTTTAAAGTGATGGGTTCGATCCTGACACTTGAATACGATCGTGCCAAACATCAATAATTGATTTTACATATAAATACTTCTCGCGAATGGCGAGGCGGCGAACAACAGTTATTCTATCTTACGCAAGGCCTTGCTTCTGAAAAAATCAAGCAAGCTGTTATAGGTATTCCCAATTCACCTCTTGCTGATCGTTGTAATTCAGAAGGCATTGAGTTTATTCCCTTAGAAATGAAAGGAGAATTAGATTTTGCTGCAATTAGAGGGATACGATCTATATGCATTTCCAAAAAGGCATCCTTAATTCATACGCATACAGGACATGCACATACTCTCGCCCTGCTTGCCAAACGAAAACATCTGAAAATTCCTCTCATCGTCTCAAGGCGTGTCGATTTTAAACCAGCAACCAATTTATTTTCTAAATGGAAATACAAACATAAAGATATAAATTATTTTTTACCTGTATCGCATAAGATACGTTCTATTATGTTAGAGGCAGGAATTAGCCCTGAAAAGGTAATTACAGTTTATTCAGGGATCGATTTAAAAAGATTTATCAAACTTCCTACGGCAGAATCTCTAAGAGAAGAATTTTCTATTCCAAAAAAAACAATCATCATTGGAAATATTGCGGCACTTGTGGATCATAAAGACCAGGAATCATTGGTTCGTGCCGTCTCAAAAATGAAAACTCAAATAGCTTTTAAAGTCTTTATTGTTGGCGAAGGGAAACTCGAAAAAAAATTAAAAAGTTTAGCTAAAGAATTAAATTTGGATGAAAAAATAGTTTTTACTGGATACAGAAAAGATATCCCCGAGTTACTTTCGTTATTTGACATTTTTACACTTACTTCAAAAGAAGAAGGACTTGGAACCTCTGTTTTGGATTCTATGGCTGCGGGATTACCGATCGTAGCTACGAGAGGAGGCGGAATAGCTGAGATGTTAGTACATAAAAAGGGTGCGTTTCTTGCGAATGTAGCTGATACTGATAGTTTAGCAAATTATTACGATACTTTAGTTGAATCAGAAAATCTCCGATCGAACTTCGGTTCATATAACAAAGGTTCCGTGAAAAGATTTTCATGCCAAAACACAGTCCAAAAAACCAAATTGATATATTTTTCATTGCTTGGCGATTCTCTTTACGGAAAGGTATAATATATGAATAGGCTACTCATCATCGATGGCCACGCCCTCGCCTTCCGCGCCTACTTTGCATTTGCAGCCTCTAATTTAAAAAATTCCATCACAGGTCTTCCCAGTGGTGCTGTTTTTGGATTTTGGCGTATGTTGTTCAAACTACTCCAGGATGAAAAGGTATCTCATATTGCTTTTACCTTTGATCCAGGTACACGACTCCATCGAAATGATCTTTATGAGCCTTACAAGGCACAAAGAAAACCGATGCCAGAGGATCTCAAACCACAACTGAAAGAAATTTATGAAATGATTGCTGCTTTGGAATTTCCCATGTACAAACTCGATGGGATTGAAGCGGATGATATCATTGGTTCGCTTTGTAAAAAGTTTAGTAAAGATTTTGACCAGATCGTAATATTATCGAGTGATAAAGATTTATACCAAGTTCTTGACAAAAACATACATATGTTACGCGGGAAACGTGGAGTTTCCGAATTCGAACATATCAATCCAGAATGGGTAAAAACGAATATCGGTATCACTAAAGAACAAGTTCGAGATTATATGGGGTTAGTCGGTGATACCTCGGATAATATTCCTGGAGTAAAAGGAATAGGAGAAAAGGGAGCTGCAACCCTCATCCAAGAATACGGAAATCTCGAAACGATCTACAAAAATGTAAAGAACCTAAAAAACAAGGGGTTGATCGAAAAACTAGAAGCAGATAAAGAAAATGCATTCTTGTCTCGGGAACTAGCTACGATTGTTACGAATTTAAAGTTAGATATTAAAAAGTCAGATTTAAAGATTCCCAATTATTTTGAGCCTAACAAAGTGCATTTTTTTAAAGAAAAAGGTTATAATGTTCTTCATCGAGATCTCGCCAAACAAGCAGGTATTCCCGTAGAAGATGCGGCTGCAACAAAAACCACCGCTGCCAAAAAATCTAAGTCTAAAAAAACAGAAGAACCACTCACGGAACAAAATGAGAACTCTTCTGATTTACGGGCCAAAGACGATAGACAGAAATACACGAGAATCAAAACCGTCGAAGAATTAAAAAAGATTCTGTCAAAACTCGAAAACAAAAAGATCTTTTGTGTCGACACAGAAACTACTTCCACGGATCCCATGTCCGCAGAATTACTCGGAATTTCCTTCTCTGTCGAAGCGAACAAAGCGTTTTACGTAGCGGTTGCACATGAAGAATCTATTTATTCCCATACGCTTCCTAATAAAAAAGAGATTTTAGATGTTATGCGGCCTCTTCTAGAGAATTCAAAAATAAAGAAAGTTGGCCAAAATATAAAATACGACGCCCTTGTCCTTCGAAAATGTGGAGTCGAACTAAACGGAATTTTTTTCGATACAATGATCGCCTCCTATGTCTTAAAACCTGGTGAAAGACGGCATAATATGGACGATATGGCAGTTGATTACTTAAATTATAAAACTATCTCCTATGAAGAGTTAGTTGGTACTGGCAAAAAGAAACAGAATTTATTTGATATCGATCCGGATATAGTTTCAGACTATTCCTGTGAAGATGCTGATATTACATTTCAATTGTACGAAATTTTATCAAAAAAAATAGAAATCGAAGATACAAGTTCTATATTTGAGAAGATTGAAATGCCTCTGTTACCAGTTCTTTCTAAAATGGAATATCAAGGGATTTTAGTCGAACCGAACTATTTCTCAGGATTATCGTTGGTCTTCGAAAAAAAGATCAAGGAACACGAAAAAAACATCCATTTCTATGCCGGCAGAAACTTTAACGTAAATTCTACGAAAGAATTACAGGTTGTTCTTTTTGAAGATCTGCGTTTGCCTGCTGAGAAAAAAACACAAACTGGTTTTTCCACAGACCATTCAGTATTAGAATCTCTCCAAGGAACTCATCCCATCATTGATGATCTATTGGCAATTCGGAAATTTAACAAACTAAAGTCGACGTACTCAGATACATTGCCCACTTTGATCAATGAGCAGACAGGACGTATCCATACCAGTTATAACCAAACCATAGCGGCTACAGGTAGGCTTTCGTCAACCAATCCCAATTTACAAAACATTCCCATTAAAGATGAGGAAGGAAGGCTTCTGCGTAAGGGATTTATCAGTAGTCCTGGTTTCGAAATATTATCTTTGGACTATAGTCAAATTGAGCTAAGGATCATGGCTCATTTTTCAAAAGACCCGAATATGATCGGTGCTTACAAATCTGGAGAAGATATTCACAGAAAAACAGCTGCTGGTTTGTACGGAGTGAAGGAAAAAGATGTAACACCGGAAATGCGAAACAAAGCAAAAATCGTAAATTTTTCTGTCATTTACGGGGTCACTTCCTTTGGGCTTTCGAATAATTTAAAAGTTTCTAGAAAAGAAGCAAAAGAGTTTATTGAAAAATATTTTTTACAATACAAGGGTGTTTCCGAGTATATGGAAGAAACCGTACAGTTTTGTAAAAAAAATGGCTACGTAGAAACCCTGTTAGGGCGCAAACGATATCTTCCGGACATCAATAGCACGAACAAAATGGCAAGTGAAGCTGCCAAACGAGTTGCCATCAATTCACCGATCCAAGGCACTTCAGCAGATATGATAAAAATCGCCATGATCAATATTCAAAAGGAAATCGACAAACATTCATTAAAGTCTCGGATCATTTTACAAGTTCATGACGAATTGGTTTTTGAAGTTGAAACCTCCGAGAAGCAGAAATTTTATGAGATGGCGAAACACCATATGGAAACGGCAATGAAGCTCAGTGTTCCTATAACAGTCGAAGGTAAATTTGGAAAAAATTGGGACGAAGCCCACTAAAACTTCGTCTAAACTTCATCACTTTGTAACTTCGCTGTAACAGAGGGCAACTACCATGAATTCTATAAAAAAAAGAGGTAGTCACTCTATGAAAGCAATCCAAACACCTATCCTAAATAAAAAAGAAAGAGTACTAGAAGTACGATTGGCTGGGAACCAATTAGAAATCGAACGAGCGCTAGCGTTACGTTACGATGTCTTCAATCTTGAAATGGGCGAAGGTTTGCCTCAATCCTCAGCGACAAGAAAAGATCGCGACGAATATGATCTATACTGCAATCATTTGATCGTAATCGATAAATCAAACCAAGATAAAATAGTAGGAACTTATAGAATTCTCACTCGCAGAATGGCGAAAGAAGGAATCGGATTTTATAGCGAAAACGAATTTGATATCACATCTATTTACAATCTTCCCGATGAGATTGCCGAAGTTGGACGTAGCTGTGTTCATCCTGATTACAGAGATGGTTCAGTGATCTCACTTCTCTGGCAAGGTCTTGCAGAATTTATGATCAAACAAGACGTTCGATACCTTATGGGTTGTGGTTCAATTCATTCTACAGATTCCGAAGTCGCATCACAATCATATGCTTTTTTAAAAGAAAAGGATGCCATTGCACCTGAAGAATTTCGTGTATTTCCTAATCCAGACTATGCTCTACCTGGTTTCAACACCGAGTACAAAATTGAGGATTTGAAGGCCGTAACAAAAAACATCCCTCCTCTTTTGAAAGGATATATCCGTCTCGGAGCTAAAATCTGTGGCACTCCTGCGCTCGATTCTGTTTTTGGAACTACGGACGTTTTCATTCTCTTTGACAGAAAAGAAATTACAGAGAGATACGCGAAACATTATTTGGGTACATGATTCAAAACGAAGAGATAGATTACCAACATCCTAGTCGAAAGGATCAGATAAGATTTTCTCTCTTCGTTTCCTTGCTCGCTTCTGGCCTCTGTTTTGGTTTTTTTATAGGTATGCCGTCCTACTGGTTAGGATGGTTTGCCTTCGCGATTGCAGCATTTTCTGTCGCAGGTAATGATGCCGTCCAAACAATTGGAACTTTTTTCGAAAGCAAAAAGTCTGTCCATTGGCTGACAAAATTTTTTGCCTTTGGAGGATTATTAGGCCTCGTTCATGTTGTAGGCTGGTACTTACATGCGAACGAAATTCATTTTGATCGCCTCGATGAAATTCCTGAATCACACAAACTCAATTTATTCCAACTTTTTGCACCGATTCTCTTGCTTGTCATCACAAGATTACGTGCACCTGTCTCGACGACATTTCTCGTACTTGGTTTGTTTGGTGGAAGTTCGATCGACAAAATGCTCACCAAAACCTTTTTAGGTTACGGGATCGCGTTCGGTTGTGCCATTCTCATCTGGGCAATTCTAGCCAAACTAGATCCTGATGAATACAAAGAAGAACATCTACCAAACCCAGTCTCGGAAAGAATGTGGTCTAGGATGCAATGGTTTTCAACGATCTATCTATGGATCGCTTGGCTATTGCAAGATACAGCTAACATCGCAGTTTTCTTACCTCGAAAACTCTCTGGTTTTGAGTTAACGTTTGCTTTGTTTTTTTTACTTTTGGCACTACTCATCATCATCCGCACAAATGGCGGCACCATCCAACAAGTGGTATCCGAAAAATCAGATCTAAAATGGTCCAAGGCCGCAACCATAGTGGACCTTGTTTACGGAACGATTTTGTTTATCTTCCAATTCATCGATACCATACCCATGTCTACAACTTGGGTCTTTCTTGGACTGCTTGCAGGCAGAGAAATCATTCTCAATGTAACAACCCTTAGAGATCTCCCCTACCTAGATACATTTCGAAAAGTCGCCAAAGATGTGATACTGGCAAGCATGGGACTTGGAGTAAGTATTTTCTTTATTTATCTCTCCGAAATCCTAAAATAAAAAATGTTTACATGATACAGATCGTTAGCTTATTGTCATTATTGAGATTGATTCTCATTATATTTGAAACCGAAAGGAGTTTTTATGTCCATTGCCATGATGTTACGAGAAGGAACTGCGGAAAAACACCAGGAAACTGAAAAAGTTCCGTATCTCCGCGCGATTTTTCGTGGTGGTCTCGATGCCCAAACGTATACCTACCAATTAGAAAGTTTACTTTATGTTTATACCAAAATGGAGGCTCTGTTTCGTTTGAACCAGGATCACCCAATTCTTTCCAAACTGTATTTTCCTGAGTTATTCAGAGAGGATTCTTTAAAAAAAGATATCGAAACGTTTCGGTCAAAATTTGGAGTAAAAATTAGAGGCAGTGTTTCACCCAAAACACAAAGTTACATGGATCACATAGACCGAATAAACAATACCAACCCTATGTTACTTGCCGCCCAAGCTTATGTGCGTTATCTGGGAGATCTTTCGGGAGGTCAAGCCATCCAAAAAGTCATCACAAAGACCTTCTCTCTTTCCGAGGAAGAGGGCACCGAGTTTTATAAATTTCCACTGATTGCTGATTTACAATCATTTAAGGGAATCTATAGAACTGCTCTCGACACACTTCCGTTAAACGAAGTAGGAAAAGTGGAACTATTGGATGAATCAAAAAAAGTATTCGATTTAAACAAAGAGCTTTTTATGGAATTAGAATCTGATTTACGGGAAAATATTGGTGAAGAAAAATTTAGACAATTGTTACCTCAAGGCTAAACTCTTTTGACTTTTCCCTATACACTCATTACTCTAGTTTTCCTTTCCATGGTACCGGTCACTATGATCGTTCCCGTGGTAAAGGATGTGGTAAAGGACCGATTGTTCGGCAACAATTTGGATGTTGCCTTTTTTACGAGCATTCCGATGCTCGGATCCTTTCTTTTTGCTCCAATAGCGGGAATTGTTTCAGATAAATTTCAGAATCGTAAATTCATAATCGCGGCATTTTGTTTTATAGACGCATTTCTCTTTTATCTCCTGACTATCATCCGAGATATGAATCTTTTTTTGTGTGTAAGATTTTTAGAAGGAGCTTCTCATATTTTTATCATTGGACTCTTATTGAGTTCCGCTGCTGATCGCGAAAATCATCCATCTAATAACCGGTATTATGGGAAAGGTGTTTTGATGGGGATTACCGGAATGTTCTTGTCATTAGGAGGTGCTTTTGGCATGCCTCTTGGTGTACTCGGCAGAAAAAACCCCCTTCTGCCATTTTATGTCGGAAGTGGAATTCTTATTTTTGTGGGTCTTGTTACGCTGATTAAACTAAAAGATGTAGGGATACACAAACAAAAAAAATTTCAATTTAGTCATCTCAAACAAGCCGCCTTCGAAAATCCGTATCTTCTCGTACCCTTCTTATTTAATTTTATAGATCGCTTTACCGTCGGTTTTATCATCTCGTCTTTTAATATATACCTCAGAGAGACATTAGGTTTTCATCCCGGAACTTTAGGATTGTTTCTCGGATTGGTTCTTTTTCCCATGTCTCTCCTCTCCTATCCATCTGCGGTGTTGTCTCGCAAAACAGGCATTCTACCTTTGGTTTTAATAGGATCATGTATGTATGGAATCTTCTTGGGTTTAGCAGGGACAACCAACGAATTTTGGCTTCTATTTACATATATGTTGTTATGTGGAATTGGTGCGGGAGTTATGTTTGTCCCCTCTATGATGTTGGCCAGTAAAATGTCGAAACCTGGACTTACAGCAACCATCATGACGGCCTTTACTGGGGTTGGTTCTCTGGGCTTTATGTTTGGACCTATCGTTTCGGTTCATATGCATAAATTTTTTATAGAAAACTTGCCGAGCGATTACTCTTTCCCAGCATTATCTTTCTTTTTTGGATTTTTAGAGATTTTTCTTGTCCTTTTGACAATTCCTTTTTTCAAAAAGATCATCACAAAAATCAATTCTGCCCAAAAGGAAAGGGACGAGATATCACTTGCCAATTCCCAAGCCTTATTTTAAATTTAAGTTATTAAAATTTAAGAGGTGAACCTTGAAACGGTCAATTCTCCTTATTTCTTACATTCTTGTGATTCTTACGTTTGTTGCTTGTTCTTCGGGCAATAAGGTTTCGTCTACAAGCACCAAAATCCATCCGCATACTGCTCTCCGCAAACTTGAAATCGATTTGATCAAAGTGGGAGATTCTTTGGTTAAAACAGAAGCAGTTCTCGGAAAATCAACAGAAAAATCTTCGGACCCAGCTGGAACTGTTATGGTATGGTATTTAGTGGAAGATATCGAAGTCCCAGAGCAGTATTATACTCTAAAGGAAAAACCAGCCCAAGCAGAGATCGGCAAGTTCATCAAATTAATTTTTGATCCAAAAAACAAAATTACAGCAAAGGATTTTAAACTTTAATTTTCTTTTTCAGCTTCTTCTTCGGTGGTCAATGCACCAGGGAAAGGAAAACCAGGAAATACTTGTTTTTCTTTCCCTTCCACATCATCGTCATACATATCTAAGGTGGTAAATCCTAATAAAAAATCCATTGCTTCTCCAAAATTGAAGCCCAATCGCACCCCACCATAAAGTCCCCCCACCATCTCTACATTCCATAGATACCCAGGCGGATAACCAAATGGTTTCTGGTCTTCTTTTGGAAGATAAACCAAAAATTCCGTTTTACCTGTTTGGCGAACAAGATCCATGGTCAATTCTCTCTGAAAAATTTGTTTCTTTCTTTTTTTTCGTTCCTTGACTGGATCATTAAAATAACTAAAATATCTCATTTTATAACTTTTGATATTGTATCTATCGTTGTCGGTAAGGGGGATTTTTTTTTCATCCACCATCCATTTTCCTTTCTCATCTTTGATAGGCTCACCGCTATGGAAACTTTCACCACCTAAAAACGTGTAGACGAGCTGCTGAGAATGGTAACCACCGAAACCACCGCCCCTAACGCCATAACCACGACCTAAATCCTTTTTTCCTAATTCACTTTCACCACCTAAAAACAACAAACCAACTGGAAGTGGTCCGACCTTTACAGCTGCACCATACATAGGTGTCTCCGCGCCAACTGTAACAACGTCCAGTAGATCGTTTCGCCTATTTTTCCAGTAAGTCGCACAGTTCAGAAAACTAGAAAGCAGTAGAAGTTGGAGCCAAAATCGCATTCTTTTCCAAGATTTAAGATTTTATACTTTTCGGAATCAAAAAAAACACAAATCTGGGGTGTAACTGACATGCCGATCCACAACGATTCTGAAGACGACTTCCCGATGATTGAAGTCAAAAAAATGAATGAAACTGAAATTCGACTTTTTGCGCTCCTTTTCAATTTGATGAAAGAGCCAAAGGGGATTTCTTTCCAAAGTTTCAGAAAGATGATGCCGAGATATTACAGAAATCAGGACATCGATTCCGATCGGAAAAAACTCTATCGAGACTTAAACCAATTAAAATCCATGGGTTTTAACATCAAGGTTGCCAATTTCGGTTTCCAATCGGAAGACCATTATCCTTATTACCTCCAAAAAGAATCCTTAGATCAATTATTTAAATTCACAAAACAAGAGTTAGAATATCTTTCCCTCTTTTTATGCGCAGAAACTAATTTTGAAAACGAAGTTTTACTTTCCCTTTCACAAAAATTATTTTCGAAACATCTAGAGCTATATCCGCGTGGAATTAAAATCCATCATCTTAAAAAATCTGAACAGGATGGTTCAGAGTCAGATCTCACCAAAATAATCCAGGCCCTAAAAGACAAACGTGCACTCGTCATCCAATATGGCCGCGATGTTCAAGAACGCATCATAGAACCGTACCGTCTCATCCGAAAAAATTCCGAAGATTTTTATCTTTTAGCCTACGATCGGTCTAAAAAAGATCTCCGAAGATTTATTTTGCCGAAACTGAAAGTTAAAAAAGAATTACGAGAAGATTTTATTTCTTCTAAAAAACTAACAGATAAGGACCTAAATTTTCACCCTCTGGTATTTGAAAAGGGTGAGATAGTTTCGATTGTTTTGGAGATATCTCCCCTTTATAAAGACTCTTTCTTAAATTTTTTAGAGGGATATCCGTATCACTTGGAAAACAATTGTGTCCATCTTTCGACTTCGAATCTTGAAGCTTTGTTTCCGTTTTTCTTAAAATCGCCACAAGCACTTCTATCAGAGCAAACATCTCCGCATTTTTATTCCGAATTAAAAAAGTTTTTAGATTCAATGAATGAGATTTATTCGATTGCCAACTCATAAAATCAATTATCCAATCTCAAAATCTCAATTTTTAAATTTTACGAAATGTTCTAACTCTTTCTATTTATTGAACCAAAATTTGTTAGATAAAACCAACGTTCCACATAGTGGAAGTTTGGAGTGGTCTGAATTTATAAACCTTTGTTCTACATATTTTGATAATTTAGCGGTCATTAGCAGAAACCAAAACAAAGAAAACCAACGTACCGAAACATCAGAGGCGATAAAAAATAAACAAACTGTCTTAGGTGGGTACTTCGAATCAGAATTATACTCTTCATATATAGAATGTTTAGTGCCGAATTTAGAAAATGATTCTTGGACGATCTATGATTTTAGGCCCGTTGGCTCAAACAAATTAGATATCATTAGATCCTTCTACTTTCAGAAAAACTTACTCCACTCCCTTAATATCCCCGTATCTGATGTAAAATTGATTCGAATCAATTCTGATTATTTAAAAACGGGAGATGAAATTGAAAGGGATTTATTTTTAACAACGGAATCACTTTCCGATAAATTAAAAAAAGAGTCGGCACGTTTTGATGAAGATTGGAGTTTATTTTTAGAATATCAGAACATTCCTACGTTTCCAAAAATTGACAGTCGGTATCCAGGTTGTAACTCACCTAAGAGTTGCTACTCTGAAATACTTTGTTATGAAGATATTGTCAGTTATGAAATCTTTGATTTGAGAGAGGGACACGAACTTCCCAAAAAGTTATACCAATTGGGAATTAAAACATTTGGAGAGATTCCTGATGAGGAACTAAACCAAATCCAAAAAATCCAAAAAACAGTTCATGTTACGAATACTACACACTTCGACATAGAAAGATTGCGGGAATTTTTCGAAGGTGTTACCGAAAAAGTTTGTTTCCTGGATTTTGAGTCAATCAATCCAACAATTCCTATTTTTGCAAATACGCGTCCCTTCCAACATATCCCCTTTTTATTTTCCATTCATATCTGGGATCCGAAAACGAACCAACTCGAACATTTTTCACATCTGCATGCGCCAGAGAAGGGAGACCCCAGAAGGGAAATGCTCGAGGCTTTAGAGAGCATGATCCCGAAAGAGACTACAATTTTTTCCTTCAATGATTTTTTCGAAAAACAGATTATCTCAGATCTGGTGAAGATCTTTCCCGAAAAACTTAGTTTTTGGGACCAAGTGCATCCGTATTTTAAAGATTTGGCGATACCGTTTAAAAAGTTTTGGATTTATTCAGCGAAACAAAAGGGCAAGGCTTCTCTAAAAGAAATTTTACCAGCCTACTCGGACGTTACCCATGTAGGGCTTTCCATTAAAGAAGGCCAAGATGCCAATTACCAGTATTTGAGATTATTAAAAAAGCAGGTGACACAAGAAGAAAAAAATCGTGTTCTGGAAGATTTAGTTAGTTATTGCAAAATGGATACGTTCGGTTTGTTTATTCTATATAAGATGATCAAAGAAAAACTCAGCTAATTTATGTTAGGTATAAAAAAGTCCCTCGCACAACTCGTTTTTTCTTTGCCACAAAATTGGATTTATACTCTTTTTGGAGGTGTCTCCGTCGAAGATGGAAATGCCTTAAATCCGCAGTGCCAATTGGCATGTAATCTTGCTCGCATTTTTCCAAAAACGGAAACTCTAAGTCCACAAAAAGCAAGAAAGCTCTTCGCTGACAACATCAAGGTGTTTGATGAAGATCCCATACATGTCAGCCATTTGGAAGACAAGCTCATACCGACGCCTTCCGCCTCTTTTATTCCGATTCGGATTTACAATGCACATCCTCAAAAAGGAAATTTGCCAATAGTTATCTATTTCCATGGTGGGGGACTTACCATTGGCTCCATAGAAACACATGACGCGCTTTGTCGGAGATTGTCTTTTTTTGCCAAGGTGATAGTTGCGTCTGTAGACTATCGTTTAGCACCTGAAAACGCGTTCCCCGCGGCAATTGACGATTGTTTTCTTGCTTATAACTACATTCGAAAAAGTGCATACCTTTTAGGTGGATCACCAAATGCAATTGCAGTTGCGGGGGATAGCGCAGGTGGTTTGCTTACTACCGCCGTTTGTATTCGGGCCAAAAAGGAAAAAGTGACAGCTCCTGTTTTCCAAGCCTTGTTATACCCCATGACAGATGTTTCGCGAGAATCCGAGAGTTATTCTCAGTTTGCAGAGAAGTTTATCCTTACACGGGAAACCATGAGATGGTTCATCCAAAACTATATCCCGAACCAAACCGATCGAACTCATATGTACAATTCGCCACTTCTTTTGGACACAAAGGAGTTAAAAAATCTCCCGCCCACATATTTGTCCACGGCAGGTTTTGATCCGCTTCGCGACGAAGGAGCTGCTTATGCACGGGCACTGACTTCTGCGGGTGTTTCTGTACAATACAAACATTTTTCTGACTTGATACACGGATATATGCAAATGGTTGGCCTCATACCTGCCGCAAAAGAAGCTGAATCCGACTTTCACCAGGCGATCGTTTCTTTTTTCAGCACCCGAAAATTGTAGTCGATTCATTCAAGTATACCCAGCATTTTTAACGATACTATAAAGGAATGAAAGTTCGAGGTATGTCATGATTCACTTTTCTCCCATCTCCCTAGTTGTCCTGTTTTCCTTTTTTGTTGCCTTTGCACCTAGTTTTGCGGAAAAACCGGCTTCTCTAACTCTGAAAGATCGAGAATCCCAAAAACAAATCGATCTACAAAGAGCAAACGGTTTTTCGGACAACGAGATTGATACACTTCATGCTACGATTGCGGAACACCTGAAAAAAATGAAAAAATTACAGGATTTGGGAATCGACAAAACCGCAGCACAGTATTTAGGGCAAACACCGGATACTGTGAAGGAATTATTTTTAAAAGATTCAGATGGTAAACTTTATCTCGAATTCAAACTTCCGCAAGGGCAGTCGTATATTGATTGGCCAAAAATTTATCTTTATGATGGATTGGCTTTTATATACCCTAACAAAGATTTTACGGAGCTTGATAAAATCGTTTTGATGTTCAAACGAGTGAATGCTGATGGCACAGTTTATGTTAAAGAAATGCGGAGACTTGTGAATCCCACACCTAAATCTCAAAGTACAGAAAAAGATGAAAAAGGTGAGTTTAAAATTGATGTAAACTCAGACATCCAACTGGAATATTACCAAGCATTGACATCCGATACTATCTGGCCAAATGTCCCCGTTCAAAAGGCTACGCCATCTATTTCGATGGTCCTAAATGATGAAAAAGAACCAATGCCTTACGACAAACAAAAACATATCATGTTAACTTATAAAAAAATGATTCGAAAGGTAAGCAAATTCACCTACAGAAAATTAAGAAATATGGAATTGGATCAGAAACAACTAATTTCAAAAATCATCGATTTCAATTAAGCTTGGGATTGTTGCTGTTGGCGTTTTTTTAACAATTGGGAGATGGTTTGTTCTTCGGTAACATACTTACGTTTTAAATAAGAGATCGCATTGTTGATAAAAAGGGGAACAGTTTTGTCAGCGTCAAGCAAATCAAGTTTTGTCTGCATAAGGTCGTCAATAGTCGCCAAAGCCAGTTTTCTCTGGCTTTGGTGTAGTTCAAAATCATCTTCTTCACTGACAAACATCATTATTCTTGGAAATTATTGGCAGCTTCCACTCCGCGTTTTTCATCCACAAACAAATTGACCACAAGTGATATCGCATAAAACAATCCGACGACAAGGAATGCATTTCTAAGTGTTACGATGGTTTGGATATATCCGAAAAGGAAAAGTCCGACTGCCGCAGCAATTTTACCAGAAAGTCCCCACATCCCAAAAAATTCCCCAGACTTCGATTCTGGTGAAAAAATTCCGACGAGCGCTCTCGACGCTGATTGTGTGGATCCTAGTCCCATCCCGGCAAGAGAAGAGATGAATACAAACACCCATTGGACAGTCCAACTAGTGCCGAGCATCCCATTTAGAAACGCAGTCACATCCTGAACAAAATAGATCAAACCACAGACGACCAACCAGAGAACTAAAGTTAGATTGAATGTTTTTTTGGCCCCAATATTGTCTTGGACCACACCAAAAGCAAGTGCGCCGATCGCAGCCGATATCTGGATAAAAATAAACATCACTTGTTTGTGTTGCGCTTCAATGTGAATTTCTTGGGATCCATAAATAAAGGCGAAGGAAATGGCAATCGCAAGAGCTGCCATCGTAAAAAATAAGGAAAATAGATAGATCATCAGATCCTTAAAACGACTCGCGTCTTTTAAGGTTGTTACTACTCGATCAATTCCAATTTTTAAATAATTAACTTTGGTTTTATGGCCAAGTGGCAAATGTGGTTCTTTTAAAAACAAAAAAGTCGGAATGGCCGCCACAAGAAAAAAGATTGCGGTGTAAGGACCAACAAGCTTCAAATTTTCAAAATTGGTCAATGTATAATCACCAAGAGTTGTCGCAAGTACTACAGATCCTATACCACCAAAATAACCGATACCCCAAGCATATCCAGAAATTTTACCAAGGTCTTCCTTCGCACCGAGGGTTGGCAAAAAGCTGGAGGCAAAGTTTTCTCCAGAAGCAAAGAAAAAATTAGAAATGGCAACGAGCACAAATCCTAACCAGATCATACCTGGATTTACATAGTATAACATGAATGTTGCGATGATACAACCAATGTAACTGATAAAAAGAAATAGCTTTTTCGTAGATGAAAAATCCGTGATGGCTCCAAAGATGGGTCCTGTCAAAACTACAAATAGATATGAGACGGCCAAGGACCACGCCCAAAGAGAATTCCCATACTGAAAGGGATTCGCTGAATTTGGATCTGAAGGTACAACGAGTTGTGTAAAAATTTCACAGTACACGACACTGATGATGACGGTAGTGTAAGACGAGTTCGCGAAGTCGAACATACACCATCCAAAGATTTCACGATTCCGATTTTTTTTTCTTTCCGGGCTTAGGTCATGTGCCATAAACTTTCCTAGATTTTTCCTTAACTGAAGTAATTAAAGAGTTTCCGTCTTTCTGAAATTTCTGTCAAATGATTAGTGCAATCGTGGAAGAAGGAATTGATTTAAATTCGCTAATGAGACCAAAAAGGGTCTGCCTATGTCGTATGGTGACTGAAAAAGAATTAGTAGACGCCATACGAGAGGGCGCCCATACTCTTGAGGAAATACGAGAAAAAACAAGAGCCACCACAGGCTGCGGCACCTGTTCCATGCAGGTCTACCACATCCTCCAAAGGGAATTGAAAAATTTCTCCGTTAGGAAGAATGAATGAAGTTATCGATTAACATGGCTATGACCCTGGATGGAAAAGTGGTTCGTCCCGACGGGAAATGGTATGGTTTGACCTCCAAAGAAGACAAACTGCAGATGGATGTCTACAGGTCGGAGTCCGACGCACTCATCCTAGGTAAAAATTCCGTTATCAACGACAATCCCGTTGTAAAAATAAGAGCCTTCCCCAACGCACTCAACCCAAGACCAGTAATCCTCATCCGAAATGGAACATTACCTACCGACAAACATGTCTTTGAAGAATCAGACCATATACCTTTGGTTATATGTACGAAAAACAATTTGAAGGAAATAAAAGCAGATTTAGAAAATCGAGCAGAAATCTTTGCACTTGATTCTACGGACCTTGACCCTAAAAAAGTTACAGGGATATTAAAACGAAAAGGCTATAAAAATGTACTTCTCGAAGGTGGGCCGAAATTGAATTTTTCTTTTTTGGACGGAGATCTTGTAGATAGAATTTATATTACTCTTGTTCCCTATATTCTTGGAAAAAATGGACTCGCCGGGATCGCTGATGGTTCTTCGGCCCTCGCAGGATTTGATGAAAGGGAATGGGTTTTAAAAAATACGGTAAACAAGGGCAATGAAGTCTTTCTAACCTATGATAGACGGTAAAAATTGATGATGCCAGTTTATTTTATTGGACATGGAAGTCCGATGAATGCCATCCAAAATACAGAGTTTTCTAGAGCCTGGAGTGAATTGCGGATCCACCATCCCAAGCCGAAAGCTATCCTTTGTATTTCTGCACATTGGCTTACAAGGGGTTCCTTCATCACTTCGAATCCTATGCCTCCCACCATACATGACTTTGGTGGATTTCCCAAAGAACTTTTTGAAGTGCAGTATCCAGCACCTGGAGATCCAAAACTTGCGTCCGAAATTGTAGACTATCTTGGTCAAGATTCTGTAACACTAGATGATTCTTGGGGACTAGACCATGGAAGTTGGAGCATTCTCAGGCACATCTATCCAAATGCGGATGTTCCCATTTTACAGTTTAGCATCAAAAATACAATTGATGGTAAATTCCATTTTGAAATGGGTCAGAAATTAAAATATCTGAGAGAAAAAGATGTCCTCATCATTGGTAGTGGAAATTTGATCCATAACTTAGGTTTGGTGGACTGGAGCAAGGTCAATAACCCTGAATATGGATATGACTGGGCGATCAGGTTCAATGAACAATTGAAAACTCTAATTTTAAACCATGAATTAGATAAATTGATTCACTACCAGTCACTTGGGAAAGATGCCGACCTTGCGATTCCTACAGCTGAGCATTATATTCCGTTTTTATACGTTTTGGGCGCAAGTTTAGAATCAGATCCTATCCATATCTGGAATGACAAAGTGGTGATGGGGTCTTTAAATATGACTTCCGTTACATTTGGATAGAGGATTCTCGCTTGACTCTTTGATTCCAATCAAAAATACTTATCAGTTAAAAAAAGACTTAAAGTTAAAAATCTCTCACGTTTAAGTTTCGAACTTGAGATGGACTTTCCCGGAAAAAAAATGATATCACTAAAACTTGACGCACTCAATTCCCTAATCGAAAATTCTAAACTACAGAACTGTCCTGATGCAAAAGTTGCAGAAGTAGACAAGGTACTTCCTTTAAATGCTGATACTTCTAATTTTGTTTCCTTCGTATCTTCGAAAGCATTTATAAAAGATGCGAAAACTTCCAAGGCGACTGTTTTAGTTGTAAACGCAGAATTCGCAGACAGTTTACCTGAAAAACCGATGTTGGTTGTTCCCAATGTAGAATTAGCTCTCATCCAAATTTTAAATACTTTTTTTCCGAAAGAAGTCTCAAATGGTATGCATTCATCCAATGCCATAATTGCTAAAACCGCAAAAATCGGGAAAAACACACAAATCGGACACTTTGTAACCATAGGAGAAAATGTGACAATCGGTGATGATTGTATCATTGCGGATGGTGTAAAAATAGAACATGACGTAAAAATTGGCAATCATGCTAAGATTGGAATGAATTGTGTTTTTTATCATGGGACAGAAGTAGGTAATGACTTTATTTCCTTCGGCAATTCAACGTTTGGTGGCGATGGTTTTGGTTTCACTTTTTTAAACGGAAAACACAATAAACTTCCGCAAGTTGGAAAAGTGATCATAGGAAATGATGTAGAATTTGGATCAAACTGCACAATCGACAGAGGTGCTCTAACTGATACAGTAGTTGGGAACGGATGTAAATTTGACAATATGGTTCATATAGCACATAATTGTAAAATAGGTGATCATGTCATCATCGCTGGACAATCTGGCTTGGCCGGAAGTGTCACAATTGGAAATAACGTGTTGATCGGAGGTGCTTGTGCTATTAGCGACCACATAACCTTGGTAGATGGGACCATCATCGCAGGTGGTACAAGCCTAAGAACATCGCCAAAAACAAAAGATGTTTATATTGGTTGGGATTTAGGTTTAAATTATCCAGACTTCCAAAAATACCGAGTAAATATCAAAAACATAGTCAATTTAAATAAGTGGATCAAACGTATCAAAGAGATCGAAAAAAAAGTTGGTATCGAAGTCGAAGACGGAAAAGACTAAATCGATTTTTCCGATTCTAAATATAAATTGATTTTTTCTAAAACCAGTTTCGGGAGCAGTTCGAGCAGATTTTCTATGGGATTTCCTTCAGGTGTTTCCCATAGAAAAATATTTGGTTCATATTTTCCGATACTTAGATAAAAAATAGGCGGAGGATTTCGTCGGGAAGGCGAATTGTCACCTAATCGAAGTGTAATGGAGCCCATTTCAGATATAACCCATTCAAATCCAGTATTAGAAACTTCTACTTTCCATCTGAGCGGAAAATCTTGATTTAGAATTTCCTCCAAAGATTGGTTTTGATTCGGATAAATCTTCCAAAGTAACTCGGTGATCTCCCGGGATATACTATTTAAGTTTGTAAAATCTGAAATTTCGAGAGCGATTTTTTTCATTTTGTTTTCGGAAGGCCACGAACAATCGTTATCCCAAGCTTCCTGTTTGTTTCGCCACCTGCCTCCATGATCAAATCGGATCTTAATTTTTCAGGGCCAGAAGAAAGCCAAACTTGAAAATTTTGTATAGGTTGGATACAATAATGAAAACCAAAATCCGTCGAAATATCCGAACCAGGAGACCAAGGAAATTTTGCCTGTTTCACAGAGAGGGTGCGCACTACTACCGAAGATTCTAAGACAGGAAGATTTAAAATCGATTCCTTAAATTCCTTTGGATAAATAAAATATTCTTCTGCATTGCTAAAGTAAATGATGCCTACATATTTTCCATTTGCCCTCAAGGTATCTCCAATACTCTTCAAAGTCGTTTTTCCTAATAGGTTTCCCTTTACCGGTAAAATTCGATTTGTTAGTGCTAAATTTCGAATATACTCATATTCCTTATCATCAGTTTGGAACATTTTGTATTTATATTCCAAAGAGGTGATTCGATTGGTGCGATGGCGTTTTCGAATGAATTTTCCAATTTGGTTATATATCTTTTTGTAATTTTCTGGATTTTCTAGGTTTTTTTCGATCAAAGCATAAGCTTCTTTTTCATTTCCTTTGGCATATCTACTCAAAAAAATTTCTTTGGTCGGTGATTCTTTTAAAAACATAATCATCATCTGATTGGCCGAGACAACTACTTGCGTAAAATCCATTAAATAAATAAATTCTGATTTTGCCCAAGCAGCGATAGTTAAGTTTTGTTCGGCGCCAACGCCAATATAAACATTTCCAATGTTCGAAACGTGTGGGATAAGTACGTCTAATCGATCTTCGTTGGATACTGTTGTATTGCCAACGTCCCACCTCGTGGGAACAAGTGTTTCTTGTTGGATTTGATAAAAGACTGGGGAATCATAGTTGTTCTGACCAAGTTTTTTATCCTGAGAGACGCAGAAGAGAGAGAAAAACGCTAAAACCTGAATTAATAATACTCGCCTAATCATAAACTATCTTTTGCACACCTAAATCCAAAGTGATGATATTCTGGAAAATTTTCTGGAATGTGAGGTCTGCGATAAGAACCTCTGGACAAACTCCCTGGCCACCACCAAGAACCACCTTTTACTATTTTTTTTGTATGTCCAGGACATTCCTTATCACCGTTACATGGTCCTCTTGGATTTTTATCAAAACAACTTTTACCACAGCTAGAATAGGAAGGACTGTACCAATCCGAAACCCATTCCCAGGAATTTCCTGCCATATCATAAAGCCCAAAATGTCCTGCCGGTTTGGTAGCGACTTCTCTTGTCGTCATCCAATGTGGTTTCCCGAGTATCGAAGAGGAACAGCCTTTTTTTCCGTTTTCTTCTATGACTGCTTTTTGGCAAGTGGCCGCTTCATTTCCCCAAGGATACAAATCTCCGTTCGAACCTCTGGCTGCCTTTTCCCACTCAGCTTCCGTCGGCAATCTTTTCCCGACAAATTCACAATATTCTACTGCCGTGTACCAGCTAACACCAACTACAGGTTGTTTAGGTTTCTGATAAGGTTTTCCATACTTTGCGCCAATGAAATCGCATTTTTTTTCTTTGAGACAGTCATTGCACTTACCTGCGAGAATACATAGTTCAAATTTTTCATTAGTAACTTCGAATGTATCAATCCAATAATCGTCCAGATAAATTTTGGTTTCTGGTTTTTCATTTGTTTCAAAATCATTAGATCCTCTAAGAAACTCACCAGACGGAATACATTTCATTTCGTCTTCCGCTCTTCCATCGCATGGCTTTCGGAAGAAGTCCGAAGAACGAATATCACATTGTAAGAAAAGAAAACTTGCCAGGAGTAAGATAAAAAGACAAGTATATCTCATGCCTCGAGGTATTTGGAAATCCATGATCAGCTTGATTTTAGGATTTTTCATCTTAATCGATATAAGTTGTTTTACACTCGGAAATCGGTCAACCATTCCTATAGCTCCTGTAAGTGACAAATCCCAGTATATCTTAGTTTCATTACCAACGATCTCTGTTGCCGAGTTCAAACAAATGGCAGAACAAAAGATAATCTCAGTATATGAAGAATCTAATCAAAGTTATGTTTTATTGTCTCGAATTGTTTGGGAAAAAAATCCGTCTCTAAAAGATTTTGCAAAAGAGGAAACCAATGCCTTAGGTTTTCGATATTATGCTCAAAATTACCAGTACCAAATTTTAAAATCAAATTTTGAATTATCTGATCTATTTCTCGGATATAAAGATACAATCCTAAATGCGAAATACCTCAAACTTCTTACAGAAAAATTTCCTGATTACGTTAAGATGGAATCTCTCAGTACAACAAATTCAAATTCGGAGATCCTTGCCTTACGAATGACAAATAGAAAAGTGAAGGATGACCAAAAACTTTCGATTTTATTCAATTGTTCGATTCATGCAAACGAAGTCGTTACGACTGACCACTGTTATGACATTATCTACACAATTCTAAAAGATCAAAAATTGATCGATACTTATTTAGATAAACTAGTTTTGTGGATTATTCCTATCGTAAATCCAGACGGTTCAATTGCATTTTGGAATACATCACACTTGCAAGGGAGAAAAAACTCTTCACAAAATAACCTGAAGGGTGTAGATTTAAATCGTAATTTCCCATTCCATTGGGGAAAAACTGGGGGAGAATTTAGTTCAAACAAAATTGATAGTCCCTATTTCCAAGGCCCATCAGAAGCATCCGAAATAGAAACCCAAACGCTTGTCAGTTTAGCAGAAAAAGAAAGATTCGTGGCGTCTATAAGTTTCCATGCTTTTGCAAATGCGCTTCTATACCCTTATTCGGTAGAAGGATTTCTAAATCCATCACCTGATCTGGCAGAAATTGTAGGGAAAAAAATTTCAAAAAAAGCCAAAAGTAGCCACCCCGTAAAACCATTTCTCCTGAAAAAAAACTTATATCCAATAGACGGAGTTGACCAAGATTTTTATTACTATAAATACGGAACGCTAGCTTATGTTCTAGAATCTTCGCATTTCAATCCCTCGTATGAATATGTGCCAAAAATATTAGAATCGTTTCGGAATATCTGGACTCGGCTATTGGATCAGATTGTATCGGGAGATAAAATATTAGTCCGCATTACGGGCGAAAGCGGCGAACCGGTTCAGGCTAAAATCCAAATCCTAGGTCAGAATTACTTCCAAGGTGAAACTCGTTTTAGTAGTCCGTCCACGGGTCTTTTTTATTCTTATTTTGTACCGGAATTAGACGGAGAGCTTCTAGTTGAATCTGAAGGTTACTTACCAATCAAACAAAAAATTCAAAAAACTACGAAATGGGAAATTAAAACCATCACCTTACAAAAATTAAGATGATTTTAATATCGCTTTGGCTTTATTCCAGTAGACGTCTAACTCTTCAAGAGATTTACCTTTCATTGCCTCACCTTTTTCCTGGATGAGAGATTCTACCAGGCGGAATCTCTTTTCGAATTTTTGATTTGCCATTCGAATTGTCGTTTCTGGGTCTAAGGAAAGTTTTCTAGATAAATTGACCATAAGAAAAAAAATGTCACCTAACTCTTCCTCTATCTGAGGATCATAAGGTATTTTTTTATCTACGATTCGTGGGTTTTTTCCAATTGCTTCTTCTAATTCTTGTATCTCTTCTTTTAGTTTCGTAAATAAATCCAAAGGATATTTCCAGTCGAACCCTTGTTTTGCGACCTTCGATTGAATTTTTTCTGATTTTTGAATGGCAGGAAGAGCATTCGGGACTTCATCCAAAATCGAGCTACCAATCGGTTTGTCTTTTTTTTCTTGACGTTTGATTTCATCCCATTGGCTGAGAACATCTTCCGTAGCGTTGATGTTTCCTTTATTTTCATAAACGTGTGGATGCCTACGAACCAACTTTTCAAAAACATCTTGGACCACATCTTCCCAGCCAAAAGCACCACGTTCCAGAGCCAACTGACAATGGAATACAATTTGGAAAAGTAGATCCCCAAGCTCTTCTCGCATATGAGGATCGTCCCCCCTTTCAATTGTATCCACAACCTCATAGGTTTCCTCCAAGAGATGTGGCAAAACGGATTTGTGGTTCTGTTCTCTATCCCAAGGGCAACCAGAGGGACTGCGTAAGTCCCTCGTTAATTGTAGCAGATTTTCTATCGGACTTTGGCTGTCGGGTGGGAGCATTTGGTTTCTAGAATTGTGCCCTTCTCCTCAGCTCGCAATTCCATTTTTTATCTTGCACTGCGACTCTCGGAAAAGAATCCTTGTCCTATGCATTCTAAATACTTAACAGCGATCCTAATGATCCTAGTCGCTGCTTTCAGCCGTATTTTGCCCCACCCGCCTAATTTTAATCCCGTTTTGGCGATTTCGCTGTTTTCGGGTGCCTACTTGCTTGATAAGCGGCTCGCCTTTCTCATTCCACTTTTAGGAATGTTGCTTTCAGACCTTGTCATCGGTTTCCATGATTTGCTCCCAGTTGTATATGCATTGATGGCTTTGTTTGTTTATTTTGGAACTAGGCTCTCTCGTTCCATTTCGGTTGCAAAAACGGCTGGCACAGCTTTAGTAAGCTCGATACTCTTTTTTGGAATCACAAACTTTGCAGTCTGGTTAACGTCTGGGATGTACAGTCTCGACCTATCAGGATTATCTCTTTGTTTTTCTATGGCATTGCCTTTTTTCCAAAATTCGATTCTTGGGGATTTTGTTTATACAGGAATCTTATTTGGCTCCATGGCAGTCTTAGAGAAAACGGCTTTTCAAAACTTGGTTCCCGTTCGATCAAAATAAAATTTTACTCTCGCATTATTTGAAAAAACCCGATCTGGAATCAATCCAGCTCAGGTTTTTTCCTATTGATTTAAACGTTTTTTCTGGAATATAAATGGATTTCAGACTGATACGCATGAAATAGATCAATATATCTCAAATAACCTAAACATTTGTTTTGATCCCCAAGGATCGCCACCTTATCCACATCATACTGTAAAAGAATCCGCAATCCTTTCCCTAAGGTATCCGTTGGACTTACACCTGGTACTTCTTGGACGATTTCATCACAGGTGATGAGCATCGCAAGGTGCTCTTCAAATTCTGGAAGTATACGGTTTTTTCGCAGAGATATTATACCTTTGTATTTTTGATTTTGATCCGTAAGTATAAAGTCACTTGCTTGGATGCCAGGAGCTTTCGATTGCAATTCGGTAAGTGGAGTAGAATCCAAAACAACTGCAAATTTACGAAACTCTTTAAAGTGTTTCGAGATACTAATCCTATCCATAATATCCTGGTTCATATCCCAATGGTGAGATGGGGATTGAAATCGATTCTGAACTTGGTGGCGATAAATTGAGATTTTGTTTGATAAAATCGCCGCAATTACAGATACAATCATTAATGGAGGTAGGAGCTCATAACTTCCGATCATATCACATACCATCACCATACCCGCAATAGGTGCTCTTGCAACGCCAGCGAAAAAACTTCCCATGCCCACCAACATAAACGGAAAAATCAAAACACCCATTCCGGGAAATAGGATCTGAGCGACAGAACCTACAAAACCACCTAACATTCCGCCTATAAAAAAAGATGGTCCGAGTAATCCCGCTGAGCTACCGGATCCTACAGTAAATGACGTCGACACGATTTTTACAAGAGCAATGGATAAAAAGAAAATTGGACCATTTAGAGAAAAATGAAAGGATTCTAAATGATCTCCATTCACCATTTTTTGCAAAAGGCCAAACCCTGATCCCAAAACCTCTGGGAAAAAAATCGCAATCGAACCGACCATCAAACCGCCAATAGCCGGTTTTAAATAATTTGGGATGCTCCAGACGGAAAAATGATCTTGGATAAAATGATAAAAATTCACAAAAATATAGCCAATAAAAAAACATAACAAACCCAAGGCGATATAAAATGGAATATGTCGGTAATCGCTCAAACTATATTCTGCAACGGCAAATACTGCACCTCTTCCCGCAAAACTAGAGTAAGTCAAATAGGCGGTAACCGAAGATAAAATACACGGAACAAGGGAATCACTTTCGATATCCTCTTTGTATACCATCTCAACTGCGGTAATCGCACCACCGAGTGGAGCCCGAAAAATAGCACCTAGACCACCTGCTGTTCCAGCTAACATCAATGTGCGTCTAGCCCTAGCTCCAACACCTAGTATACTTCCAAGAGTAGAACCAAAACCTGCTCCAATTTGTGCTGTTGGTCCTTCTTTCCCTCCAGATCCCCCACTTGCAAGCGTTAGGATTGTTACAAGAGCTTTATAGAACGGGAGTTTAGCGGGAATTTTACCTTCATTAAAATGAAAAGCTTGGATCAGCGAATCCGTCCCACCTCCTGCAGCCTCGGGACATAGAAAGTAGATGATAAGACCTGAAAGTAACCCGCCTATAGCTGGTAAAAAAAATAGCCAGAGGTAGCTGATCTGATTCGAACTCTCATGGGCTGAAAAAAATAGATCCCCAGCTGGGACCCCAGGGTCATAGCCGATCAGATGCGAAAAAGTCAGACTTTCTGCAAAAGAGAGGAGGATATTAAAACCATAGGCACCGACACCTGAGAAAAGCCCTATCAACAGGGAATAGACATAAATCGACCTCGGACCCTGAATTGTGAGAATTGATTTGAGAGGGAATCGGGAAAACACTGATGACAGAATCTGGGTGTTGCCAATTTTTAAAAAGGAAAAACCGAATTAGAATTTCATTAACATCTTGACCCAAATGGTCTAAAGGTGGAAGCTATGTTTATGGTCTCCAGGGCTATTTTTCTTTTTCTAATTCTTATACTAATTTCTAATTGTAAGGTTAAGGATAATAACAAAGTGGACCTTACGTTTTTGCCTACTTCTGGGGGTGATGTGCTCTGGTTTCCAGGCGAAGTCGATACAAGCGTTACGTCCTCCTGTGGAACGGCAAGCACGGCTACGGCTGCTTCTACGGGAACTCCTGGAGCTACACCTGGAGCCGCACCCGCCGCGACTGGTACCACAAATACTAAATTCGCTATTGTTTCTCAATTGGTATTTAAAACAAGAGAGACACTCTTTCTCCGTTATACATATGACTTTACACAAACCCAAGGAAATATCAATGCACAGCAAGGGTTTGTATTGACGGGTGGAGTTTTTGGCAAAACAGCAACAGGAACCCAAGGAACGGTAAAATGGGCTTCGACTGGAATTAACATTAACACGAGTTTGACGGCGGCTCAGGAAATCGCTACCTTCCAAGTGGACGTGGACTTAATTGGGACCTATGTTGCTGGAAATACCACAACGAATAATACAACATGTTTTACCTTGGATAATGTGAACTGTACCGCTCAGTCTAGTACGACAACGACAACTTGTTTTACTTCGAACAACCAAACTTGTCTAGTTGCGTCCACAAACTCAACCTCTACTCAAGTTGTCATTAGAGGAAATTTAAAATGTAACGCACCTAATGTTGTGCAACAATGATATATTTTCAGTTATCTTAATTTGTCTCATTCTTTTAGTTGTTAGCTCTGCTTTATATCTTCAACGATACCATTACAAAAAAAAACTCTTGTCTTTATCGAAGATTCATTTGATTGAAAAAGAATCTTCCCAAAACAAAATTGAAACCCTCTCCTTTGAAATTGAATCCTTAAACAATAAATACGACAGAAATTTACATGAATTGAGGGAAATCAAAGCAAAACTCATATATTCAGAGAAAATGACTGAACTTGGTAAGCTAATAGCGGGTGTTGCTCATGAATTAAACAATCCCGTCAGTGCGATTAAAGCGTCTTCTGAAATTATATCCGAACATATTAATACAGAATTAAATCATATTCAAAATATTAAGAAGTTGTATCAGGATCTTGGCGAGAAGGAAATCTTACTCTTAAAGAATTTAATTACAAAAACAAATTCTCTATCATTTACAATGAGTTATAAGGAAAGAAAAGAAAAGATTAAAAAATTAAAAACCATTTTCGAAGAAAATAATTTCCAATATGAAACAGACGAATTAGAAAAATATTTAGATGTAGGATTAGATTCACCTACTCAAGATGATCTATTCATTCTTTCCAATAAAAATCCTGAAATAAAACAATATATACTCTCGAAAAGAAATCTAGGTCAACATTTAAGTATCATTGATATTGCGGTAGAAAGAGCCGCAAACCTACTGTTAGCTTTAAAAAAGTTTTCTCGAAATACTCCCAACAAGGATGAAAAATATTTCAATTTAATCGATAATATCGAAACTGTATTGGCCATTTATCATTATCAAATGAAAGGAAAAATTTCGCTAAGCAAAACATATTTAGCAGATGCAGTATTATTTGGATGCCCAGAAGAACTCTTCCAGGTATGGACAAATCTTTTATTAAATGCGTTCCAAGCTATGAATTACTCGGGAAATATCATACTACATTTACAAAAATCATCCTCCAACACAGTTGAGCTTAAGATCATAGATAATGGTCCTGGAATTCCTGTCGAAATTGGAGATAAAATTTTCGATTCTGATATTAGTACAAAAAAAATCGGCGAAGGATTAGGAATGGGCTTACGTTTAAGTAAAAGCATCATCGAAAATCACAAAGGAAACATTCTTCTCTTCTCAGAGCCAGGTCGAACCGAGTTTCGGATCACCTTGCCGGTCGCGCACTACCTCGATTTTGTGATCTAAAGTAACTTTTGAATTTGATCTTGAAAAAGACGTCTCTCTTCAGAGTTCGGGTATTTTGATAAAAATTTTTGAAGGTATTCATTTTCTTTATTAAACTCATCAGTTAACTGTTGTTCAATGTTATTTGATTTCAGAAGTGTCAGTATTTTTTCAAAATCTTGTTCCGATTTTTCCGGCTTTCGAATTAGAATATCGATTTCTTTTTTGGTTTTAGAATTTGTTTTTTCTTTTAAAATCAAAATCGGATACGTATAAAGTCCGTTTTTGAAATCTTTTAAAAATTCTTTTCCACTTTCCTTGCTGGAATAAAAATAATCTAAACAGTCATCCTTTTTCTGAAATAATTTTCCTAGCCGAATACCAAATTCAGCAAGTTCTTTGTTTTCCTTCGCACTTACGCCTGCAAGGTGACCAGCACTTTCTATACAAGCACCAAACAAAGAAGCCGTTTTTCCGTAAATTATCGATTCGTAGATTTTTATCGTGATATTTGAATTTTTTTCCCATTCCATTTGTACGAGTTCGCTAACGGAAAGATCTCGTAATACTTGCGAAAAAAGAGACATCAGGGATGGCCTTTGTAGGGAATTTAACTTTTGTATCCCGCAGGCTAATAAAAAGTCACCCGCCAAAATCGCGGTTTTATTTCCGAAACTGGCACCTACTGTAGGTTTACCGCGCCGAAGATTAGCATTGTCGACAACGTCATCATGCAGAAGCGAGGCCGAGTGAATAAGCTCAGCAACGGCCCCAACCTCTTGCCATTCTTTCCCTTCATAGCCAAGAAATTTACAAAAAAGATAATGCGAGATAGGTCGTATTCGTTTCCCACCCGAGGCGATCACAAACCGTTTGATTTGTTTCAATACAGCTAAATCCTCACCAATGATTTTTCCCAAATTTTTGTCAAAGGTGCGGATAAGTTTCGCAATCGGAAGGGTTGATGGCATAACTATTCTACATGAGTAGAGCGGCTTTCGAGGATAGAAAGTTGCTCACTGATTTGACCTTCCATCTCTTTGGCAGACTTTTCTCGATAGATGTGTATGAGATTTCTACACATCCGCTTCATCATCGAAAGTGTACTAGCCTTTGTAAAATATTTTGGCGAGATAGGATAACCATTGGCTTCCAGAAATTTTTCACATGTAAACCTATCTAATAAGACTCCACCATGAAACGGATCGATGAATGTAAAGTATCCCTTTGATTCGTATTGCAAGAGAAAGTGAAGTGGCAGATTCGTTCCATAAAGGGGAAGACCTAAACGTTGTGCAACTAACAGATAAATTACGGACAAAGAAATCGGAATTCCCAGACGACTTTTGATTACATGAAAGAGATAGGAATTTGATGGATCATTGTAGTTCTGTAAGTTCCCTACGAAACCTTCTTCTTGGTATAAAACCTGACACAGAATTTGAACCTTTAATTCCTCTGTTAGATGGCTTTCATGTTCATCAAATAATTCTGAAACTCGAAGAGCAATCCTATCCAATTCTTTTTTAATCTCGGAATAGTTCTGATTGGGGAAACCAATACTTGAAAGTTGTACAACTGACTCTTCTAAATCTTTATAATGAGCTGTATTTCCACGTAACGTGAGTTTAAAAAAACTATGACGAATGCGATGACGAAAAATATCGGGTGCAACAGTGCGCGCCATTACCCTAAGAAGAGGATCTTTCACTTCCTCTGTCGCTTGATCAACGGACATCTGCCAAGGAATACGCGATGCTATCATTTTCAATAGGAAACGTTTTTTCTCTGAAGGCGCAATTTCCCAATCATAGAGCAAGCGAGTTATGTCGTCCGATGAAAAATTAGGATGTTGACCGTGTGCCATGCAGGAACAATCTCACTTGTAATTTGAATGTCAATCCAAGAATTAAAGTTTATAACAATTCTGCGAGAGCTTGGGCTTCCTGTTCTTTGTTTGGTGGTGTGCCATGCCATTTGGGATTATTTTCCATGTACGATACCCCTTTCCCAAGAACAGTTTTAAAAACAATTAGTGTTGGCGAACCTGTATGCTTCGCTGCTTTTTCAAATGCAGAAAAAATCTCTTCCATATTATGTCCGTCTGCATTGATAACGTTCCATCCAAATGTCTCGAATTTTTTGTCGAGTGGCTCTAACTTCATAACTTCTTCTGTGTTGCCGTCGATTTGAATAAAATTGCGATCCATAAAAGCGATTAAGTTATCAACTTTAAAATGTACTGCTGATTGAGCTGCTTCCCAAGTCATACCTTCTCCGCATTCACCATCAGAGATACAGGTATAAATTTTGTGTGTTTGTTTTTGTAACCTTGCACCTAACGCGAGTCCGACGGAAACAGATAGACCTTGCCCCAAAGATCCTGAACTCGATTCGATACCTTTCATATAACGAGTAGATGGGTGGCCTTGAAGATAAGAGGTGATACCACGGAATGTAAGCAGATCTTCTACAGGGAAATAACCTGATAAAGCCATTGCAGCGTAACGAACCGCACAAACGTGTCCATTGGAAAGGATCAATCGATCTCGTTCGGACCATTCAGGATTTTTAGGATCATGTTTTAATATTTTTGTATAGAGTGCTGCGTAGATGTCTGCGAGTCCAAGAGGCCCACCTGGGTGTCCTGAGTTTGCTGCCGTGACCATTTTTATGACTTGGATACGAATATTTTTTGCGAATTTTTTTGCTTCTTCCGTTACGCTCATAGCAGTTCCTTAATTTGAGTGAGTTTGAAAAATAAATAAGCCAGAGATATACACGATTGTATAAAGGGGTAAAAAAATAGAATGCAATTTTCGATGAATTGCTCTTTTATTTGCAAAACCTGAGTAAGCCATCACTAGCATCAAAATCAGTGCAATGGCAGCAAAAAACCTATGGATATCAATCACAACCCTGGGAACAGCTGGGAAAATACCGTAATTCTCGATGCCACCTAACGCATACTTAATTACTAGCAATACAATTGCGGCAGCCAGGTTGAAACCAACCCCCAGAGTATTTACAATTCTATGAAGCCGGTTGTTTTTAAACCTTTGGGTATACCCAATATAAAAACAAAGGAGCGAGATCGTCATAAGGATATGAATGAGAAAAAGGGTCACGTAGGACAATCTCAACGAAGTGACTTGGAACACAAAGTGAATTTTTATTTGACCTTAGATACTAAACCACAAAAGTGGAAAAGCACGCCGCCTTAGCTCAGTGGTAGAGCAGCTGTTTTGTAAACAGCCGGTCGGAGGTTCAAATCCCTCAGGCGGCTCCATATTTCCCCCGGGTAGGTACTCAAGTGGCCAACGAGGGCAGACTGTAAATCTGCTGACTATGTCTTCGAAGGTTCGAATCCTTCCCTGCCCATTTTTATCCCTCAGATGTTACGATCGCGAGTTTGTCATGGGACAAAACTTTTGATTTTTAAAAAGTTTTCGAGGAATAGCTTCTTTTGTTTTTGATCGTTAACTTCTTCTTCTTCTGATTCGTCCAAATTTGTTTTTATCAAACGATTCGTTTCTTTATAAAAAATCATTTTGATATCTCTGTCAATATAACCAAAGTAAGCGTCTGTATTCCAAGCTTTGAGTGGCATTTTGATTTGATAGTTTTGTTGGAAAAAATTTTTTTGCATGTTGGTATCAGAAAGATTTTCTCCAAAGAGAGAAAGGAGCGAACTTTTGAAATCTACGAGGGAGGCACTCGGGAAAGTTTGGTGCTTGTCTTCCTTACTGTATAAAAAAATGGCGGGAACTCGAATTTCCGTATTGTAGAGAGAATAATTATGATGATGAAAATTTCTTTCGCCAAAACTTTCACCGTGATCAGATAAAATCACAAATAGTGATTCTCGATTGCGGGTCTTTTTGATCAGCCCTACGATTTTTTCAATGATTTGGATATCATACTTCAAGGCAGATTGAAATCTATCGTACGGATTTTTGTTATCTGCTATCCCAAAAGGATTCTGTTTGGCGACAAAATATGGACTATGAGTATTAGAAAAAGATAAAATCGTGAAGATTGGCTTTTCAATGTTTAGATCTTCCTTTACTCGTGATAGAAGAACCTCGTCATCCAAACCCCAACTAAATTCAGATTCAGTAGCAAATCTTTTTTTCAATGAATTTTTGTCTTCAAAACGAACAAAAAAATCCTTCGCGATTTGGTCCAAGTTTTCAATTACAAGCGGCTGTGAAGAATAAAACGCTGTATAATATCCCCAAGATTGAAATTTTTTAGGTAAAAAAAGATCAGGCGATAAGCCTTGCAAATCAGGTCGACTTGTTTCCAGCTGTAAAATGCCTGTTAGGAGAGTAAATATGGATTTGCTGCTATGCGGAGTCGAAATGAAGAATTGATTTATTTTCCAGATTGGATAATTTCCATTGGAAAAAGGTGACTGAATTTTTTGAAATTCGGATTCATTAACACCTTCCAATAAAAAAATATAAACATCTGTTTGTTTTGTGATATTGCCAAGAAAAGATAAGTCCACATTCGCTGTAGAAAATTTATTAACTGAAAAATCATTTTTTAATTCGCGTGTCTCATTTGGAGCTAACAAAAAAAGACAAAAAGAAAATCCTAATAAACCAATGGCGATTCCGATCAGCTTTCGCTTCAAAAAATGAATGCTTATGAGGGACGATAAAAAAGCCAGATAAAATCCTAATGGGATTTCTTGAAAAAAATCCAGAATGTTATCGGAGAGTAAGATTTTATTTTCAAAGAGATAAGAAACCAAAGACAAGTTAAGTGAAACTTGGTATTTCCTTTGGTATAAAGCAGCAAAATATAAAAGAAAAAAATACATTAGCAACCCATAGAAGAGTGGCGAACTTTTTGACCAACTGAGCAAAATCAGAAAAAGCAGGATGAAAAAAAGAAACGGTAAAGAAGTCGTCAGACTTACAAACTGTAAAAAAAATCCTAAAAAAAGATAAAACAATAGGAACGAAACAGATTTCATCTTATCGTCAATTTCACTTTTTGAACTTCATCTCTTCCGTGGAAAAGCGATAGAAAATGTTCTCCAGGTATGGAGGGGATTCTGGATTCTCCATCTGGAGATACTTTCAGGTTTTCTTTTTCATTCCAAACTAATGTTATGTTATCCGATGAATTTATTTTTAGTCGAATGGGAATCGATTGTTTAGTTTTAGGAATCTCGGGCTGAGAAATAAAAATTTGTCCATCTAGCGGTGAAATTATTCGCACAGATTCGTCAAAATTTTTGTGATGATTACAAACAGACTTTTCATTGAAACTTTTTCTAACTCTTAGAGAAATCATGGGACAAAATTTTCCTGCAAGTTTGCCAGTTTTTCTGCATACATTGATCGCCTTAAGAGAAACTAAATCCATATTTTTTTGAGTTTCATTTTCCATCAGGTAACGCATAACGCTATGGAAAATTCTACCTGCACCGAAAGACCCTGTGACTTCCAAAGTTCGTTCTCCAGAAAAATTCCCGACCCAAACGCCCACTACATACTTCTCTGTAAAACCAACCGTCCAAGAATTCCTATAATCTTTTGAAGTTCCTGTTTTAACCGAAACGGGGAACGGAAAATCCAGAAAACTTCTATTACCAAAAGCTCGTTTTCGAAGTTTGGCGTCGGAAAGAATGGCGGAAACTTCTTCTGCCGTTTCCTTTGAAAAAATGATTTTGTTAGATCCAAATGTTGCAGGAATTTTATCAACTCTGCCCAATTCGAGAGGAATCATTTTTCCCTTTGCGGGGAAAATGGAATAAGCGTATGTTAGCTGGAGTAAAGTAGCACCACCTGTTCCAAGTGCGAGTCCGAGGCCATAATTATCGGGCGATCTATTCAGTTGATTCCAACCGATTCCTCTTAAAAAAGTAAAAAAATCAGGGACTGAAATTTTTTCCAATGCCTCCACCGCTGGTATATTTCGAGAATTGCTGAGAGCTTCGGCAAGTGTCATCTCTCCCCAAAATTGTAAATCAGCATTTCTGGGATTAAATACTCCTTTCGATCCTTCTAACATAAATGATTTTTCCACATCATGGAATATGGTATACGGATAGAGTATTTTTTTTTCTATTCCAAGGCCATATAACAATGGTTTCAAAGTACTACCGGCATCCCTGTAAGCCATAGATCCATTTATTTGACCAGATTCTTCTTCGAAAAAATTTTTAGAACCTATCATACTGATTAGCTTCATAGGCTCTTTTCCTTCTGGCATCTTCAAGACCAATACCGAAGCATTACTTACATTAAACTTATTGAGAATTTCTAATTCCGATAACACAATTTTGTAAACGTGAAAGTTGGTATTGGAAGAAAAATGTGAATTTAGAACTCCTTTCATCTCTGGATACATGGTTCGAATCCATTTTTCAAAATGTAAATTCTCTGAAAGAAAGTCAGACCTCTCTGGTTTTGGCTTTTCAAGTAATTCTAAACTTTTTTCTAAATAATCAAAATCCATTTCTATACTTGGATCAAATTTATTTTTAAGCCAATTACATCGTTTTCGAAATACATCCGAAGATTGGGCGTTGGACCGTATTAGAACAGTTAGCGCAATCGTCTCGGGAATAGAAATAAATCGAATATCTTTTCGAAAATAACGGTTGGAAGCGGCTGGAAAACCCTCGTAATTTGAATGAATCGAAACAGAATTTAAATAAACTTCGAGAATTTTAGTTTTCGGAATCCACATTGAATACCGAATTGAAAGGATCGATTCGATGGCCTTTCTGACAAAGGTTGGCTGATTTTTTATTTCAGGAAAAAGAATTCGAACTAATTGTTGTGTGATAGTAGAAGCACCTCTAAAATTCTCATTACGGAAGGTGCCTCTAACGAAGCTATTGCCTAAGGCTATAACATCTATACCGGGGTGATCATAAAATCTTTTGTCTTCTGCAAGTAGAACCAACTTCGGAAGATATTCGGGAAATTCACTTAGATTTTTCCATTCTCTAATGTTTCCTTTTTCATTTACGCCCTTACCTAGTTTTTTGTTCTCTAAAGAATGAATGACAAGAGTAGATTTTCTAAAATTTGCCATCGAAGGAGGAATCGACAACCCAACCAAACAAAGCGCAGGTGGGACAAGCCATAATACTCGATAGATGGCCTTTTTGATCAAATCATTCCACCTTCATTTTAGAAGTCGCCACATTAGAACGAAAATTTGATTGATACATCAAAAATGCTTTTGCAGCAGGTAAGATTGCGACTCCTTTCACCAAAGGTCGCAGATAATAATGAAATTCGTTATCTCCACGGTAGACATGATCCTTCGAAAACAAAGCCCGATCATCACGAAATTCTGTGAAGCTGCTAGCTGATGTATCTGAATACTCATAATCTTCTCCATCAGAAGAACTTTCATCACTCGATTCGTTATATGATTTTTCCGTAAGAAAAGCTGTGTTTACAATTTCTGTATTTGCTGGTATAGGATCCACAACCATCAAAAATGCCCGATCCTCTTCCGAATGGATTGTCAATTTAATATGATATGTTTGGCCACGGATCAGTTTTCCACTTACCTCTTCTAAAATGGGCTCTCCAGAATCAGATCTACCAACGATTTTTGAGATGGTTTTTTCAATTTTAATTCCACTCGAATTTGCTTTTAAGTTCTCATCGATCGGAGAATAATTAAAACTAGAACTGAAGTATAACCTTCCACTATCACTCGTTCGCTGAAAATTTAAATCCATTTTTGAAGGAGCTTTGTTACCGAATAATTTATCTAGAGTAAAATTCTCTGTCGTAAGCGAATTGGAAGTCTGAGAGAAGGAACCGCTGAAAAGTTTTGACTCTCCAAAAAAAACATTTGCAGAAGTCTCAGTATCGCCTATCTCAAATTTATCGCGATATTCTCTTAGCGCAAATGCCAAAGTGCCAGCACTGTGACTATCCAGCCAATAATCGTTAATCTTTTCTAATAACACCAACTGAACCAAAGAAGGCAATTTTTTGTTCTCTGGATCTACTTTGACCATAACTCTTATATAATTCGCAAGGGCGGAAGCTTTGGAATCATATGAATACCAATATAAATTTTGATTGTCCTGAAGAACTTTAATAGCCTGATCATTTTCCCAAACAAATTTCTTAGCATATGACTCGTATAATTTTTTAAAAGTTGGATCTGCGTTATACGAGACTATGCCCTTTGAATGCGCATATGCCAATAAAAAGACACCTTGAGATTTTACGGTTAGGTTTGAAAAGTTATCCTTAAGCGATTGTTCCAATGCATTGATATTTCTTTTTTCTTTCACCATTACCGAGTAAATCCTTGCCAGATTTTGCCATGACGCCTCTTTTGAGTCCCCAGGATTTTTTACATATTGTTCCAAATAACGTAGAGCAGGTTCTATCACCGCATTGTTAATTCTCAAATTTCTATCACGGGCAAGTTGCATTGTTTCTAATACATAAGCCGTCAAATAAGGATATCCGGAACGTCCATATTTTTCCTTCCAAAGTCCAAAACTTCCATCTGCATATTGAAAATCACTCATTTCATCCAAAAAGAGTTTTTCGATATTTGAGAAATCATAAGAATCCTTTGTGGGCGGAGCATATTTAAATTCTTTTAGTAAGTCTCCTGCGCTGATGGACAAAAGATAAGCAGAGGTCCTTTGTTCCATACAGAAATATGGGTTTGACTCATAAAAATCAAATGCTTTACGTAACCCCTGTAATGCGGTGGCTGAAAGACTCAATCTAATTTCACCTCGATTCCCCAAAATCTGATTCGGATCTGGAAAATTTACAGTATATTTATAATTTGAATCAGTATAGCCTGCAGCCTTTGCAACTGAAATCATATCGAATTCTTTTATTGGAATCGTAACTTTTAAAGAATCTGATATATCATTTTTTTTGAGTTCTGGAAAGTCAGAAAAATTCACTGGCTCTGCAGAAACAGTATATTCAAGACCAATTTCTCCGGCTGGTCTTTTATCTCTGAGTTTTTGGTATTGATCCTTGGTAAGTTTTACCTTATTTGTGAATTCTTTTGTCTGTCCTGCATTTAGATCAAGAACCTCTATCTTCGAACTCGAAACCAAAAAGTCTGAGTTTAACTTTACATTAAATTTTGAATTCTTTTTGGTATTATTAGTAATGGAGACACCTAACTCAAGTTCGTCTCCCAAACGTATAAATCGAGACGCAATTTTTTGTAAGACGAGACTTTTTTTAACCCTAAACTCTTTGTTTTCTGCACCATAAGACCCATTTTTCGAAGATGCAACCATAACCCTAAATGTCGTAAGATTGTCAGGCAAATTAAACTCAAGATCAACTTCTCCATCAGAATCAGCAATTAAACTAGGATTCCAATAAGCAGTGTATCGAAAATCTTTTCTAGTTCCATCTTCCGAATCAAACCCAAATCCACCACCACTGTCATCACCATAGTCACCACCAGGACTATCACCTTTGTTTTGATAGGCGTAGTGTTTTATGATTAAGTTACGCATTTCAAAGGTTTTTACAAGGTTAGCCCATAGATTATAAAAAATTGAAACTGGATTTGCAAACCGATAACCAACTAAATCTAGGACACCTCTGTCTGCAACCGAGACAACCACTTCGGCACCAGGCAGAGTTTTAATCGACATTTTCACCAAATCTCGAGGCCCGTATTCTTGTTTATCTGTGATAACCGTGACCGGTGCAATTTTTGTCGAGGTATCTACTTTCAGAACCACGGCTCCAGATTTTGATTTTGGTGCTCCAAGGTCGTATTGATTGAATTCAAAAGCATCATCTTCTGATGAATCTTTTGGCAATGCTTGCCTACCCCGCAAAAGCACAACGCCTACGGTTACATTTGGTAGATATTCGCCTTTGATGGGAATCTCAAGTGGTAAACTATTTCCTTTCAATTGATAAGTGCGAGTTTCATAAACCTCATCTCTTTCAACTGCAACTAACACGCGAGCATCTGGAAGTGGAGATTTGATTAGAATTTTTGCAGTTTCGCCAATTTTATAGGTTTTTTTATCTGCTTTCAATTCAATCGAATCATCACTTCGAAAATCCCAAGCATAATACGATTCTTTTTTATATGCATAAAAATCAACACGAGAGTACATTCCGTCCGAATTTGTGACTAATAGAGTATAACTACCGGAATCTTTAGCCTTGTACTCAAAACTGGATTTATTGGAAGAAACTATTTTTTTGGTTTCCACAATTTTCTTTTCTAAGGAGTTCGAGCGAAAGAGTAATTTTCCAATACCTTTTGAGAGAGCAGAACTCCAGTCATTGTAAATGACATAGACTTTTAAATCTTTTCCAGAGACTAACTTTCCATCTTTATCAACCGTTAGAAGATCAAATTTAAAGGTTCGATCCATTCCTTGGTACCTATCTTCACATTTTACACCCACGAATACATCCGAAGGGTAATAAGGAATAAATTCTGTTTTTGTAACCGACTTTCCATCGACATCAAAAACAGAGGCTTCTAATTGGAGTGTGTAGGGATCTGAAATCGTTATATCGTCGTCAGACGTGGAAAACTTGGATTTAATATCATCGATTTTGGTGTTGATTACATATTCCCCTTTAGCATTTAGCTCAGAATCTTCACCAGAAATATAACCAGAGGAATCCTCAGTATCACTTTCATAATAATCTTCGTAGTAATAACTATTTCCAAACGTATAGGCTGAATGTTCGGTGAAAAAAATAGATTTCGATTTTTTTAAAATGGAATACTTCATTTTGGCCGAGGCCATAGGAGCACCAAACAAATATTTACCGATTACCTTAGCCTGTAGGGAATCTTTTTTCAGTAAGGCTACGGGAACTTCAACGTCTACTGCAAAATTAACTGGTCGGAATTCTTCAACCTGGAAAGTTTCTGAGAGAAATTCATATTTTGCTCCTGGAGTGGTCAGGCTGACCGTGTAATGTCCCAAAGGCGCATCTTTAGAGATCACAAAAGTCGTTGCCGCACCGCCTTGACCACTGGAAACCAACGTTTTTGTAACGACTTCTTTTCCTTTGGAATCACGAATCGAAAAGAGTAGATTCTTATTATCATAGGGAAGAAAACTTCCATTTTTTTTCTCTCCTACAAATGCCTTGATCTCTACCTTATCTCCTGGCCTATAAAGCTTTCGATCAAAGTAAACCTTGCCTTGGACTGTCGAGGAATTTGAGTAATAATCATAGGTATAAAGTTCGGATTCACCAAGATACAAAAATGCGGAATCAGAATTGTTTGATTCTACAACTAACAAGCCTTTATTTGGCTCAACTTCACCAGTAAACCTGATCGCACAATATCCCTCTTCATTTGTTACACAGCTTCCCTTTTGTTCCCCACGGTGATACAAAAGAACCGTCGAGGAAACAATCGGTGTTGCCTTACTTAAAGAATTTGTCCAAACGTGAATCGATTTACTGTCCTTTTTTGCCGTAATACCAATGTTTGTTGACTGAAGGATAAAATTTTCTACCTTTAGAGTTTCTTTATTGGAATCGTCGATGATATTAGCACTAAGCTCCAAGGCCAAAAATCCTTTTTTTTGAGCGCCTCCAAAATAAGTGTCGAGATCCATACCATGTTCATCATTTGCATTTACTTTTTGGCCTGTCTTCCAAGTTGAGCTTTTCCATGGAATATCGGAAGTGTATTTATAATACTTTTCACCTAACTGGCTGACAGCTTGTACCACTGTCGCTGCAGGTATTAAGGAATATTTTACTTTGAATTCTTTTACGTTAGAGATGCTGATTGGCAACACCTTGTTTAAATCAGATTCAAAAACGCTATCTCGTTCTACCCAAAAGTTAGGCTTTCGTTCTAATCTTGACAAAGAAAACGATTGATTCGAGTCATAAATACAATCGTTTGATGCATAAAATTTAGATACTTTAACCGAATAATCTGTGTCAGGTTGGATATCCCATTGATTTAAAGAGAAACTCTTATAAGAAGAATTATTCTCTATCGCATAGTGATTATTAAATTTTGCCTCAGGCGTAAATTCTATCGCATTCACAAATTCTACGATTTGTATATCCTCAGAAGTTTTAAACGCGTAATCCCACCTGTCTTCATAATATTTTAAATTTGTGGTATCAAAAGAGAGTTCGATGCGACAATCACTCGGAAAAAGAAAGCGTTTCATTTTTCGCAAAACACCAGCAGAAATAGCAAATCCAATGACAACGAACACAATTAGAGAGGAGAGAGAGATTAAAATAGCTTTTTTATATTTCATGAAAGAACCTGTTTACCTAGGCAATGGAACATTTTTCTTATTTTTCGTCCAGATCTTTTGGATGAACAATATGGGCTTTCCCTACTTTCTCAGGATTCGAGAAAATGCGGGCAAATTGTTTTATATTCAAATGTAGCCTTGATCTTTTAGCCTCAAATTGACGTTAGTTTTTCCGTTGCTTTTTTTTGGAAACCTGTAAGAAGTAGAAATCAGAAGTGAAAATAGAAATTTATGCGCAAACTGATCCTTTTTTTCTCCTTTATTTTTCTTACCGTTACCGCAAACGGCTGTATACTCGCATTGGCCAGTCCAGATGCTTGCAACCAAACAGGTAGTTGTGACGCCCCCAACGGAATTCAATCCTTACTCCCTCTACTTTTCGGATCGCCGTCTAGTGGAACAACAAATACATCCACCACTGGATCATCGTCCTCAGGTGTAGTTCCCACAATCCAATATCCGAGTAGCAGTTATGTGGTGACAACAGGAGTCACCAATACCTTTACTCCGACCGTTACTGGGAATCCATTTACAAATTGTGTTTCTAGTCCGAGTTTACCGTCTAACTTAGTATTAAATGCGAATAATTGTGTGATCAGCGGAAGTATAACAAATGTACAATCTTCGACAACATATACAATTACGGCATCAAATTCATTTGGCTCCCGGTCGACCGCTATATCGTTTACCGCAAATGCTACTGGAATAGCGCCTAGTCTATCTTTTGCGGGATCACCATTTACTTACAATCAAAACGCAGCAATCACAACACTTACACCCACATTATCAGGCAATACACCAACTTCCTGTACCGCCTCACCAGCTTTACCAACAGGAATTAGCATCAACAATACGACTTGTGTGATCAGCGGAACACCTTCGGGAACACAAACATCGACAACCCATACCATTACTGCTACAAACGCATTTGGCAGCGGCAATACAACAATCAACATCACGGTGAATGCAGCAGGAGTAGCACCTGGAATCTCTTATGCGGGCTCGCCCTTCACCTACACACAAAATACAGCAATCTCTACATTAAGTCCGACTCTAACTGGAAATGCACCCACATCTTGCGGAGCTTCGCCAGCTTTACCGACAGGACTTTCTATTAGTAATACTACGTGTGCCATTAGTGGGACTCCCACGGGAACTCAAGGAGGGACAAACCATACTATTACTGCCACAAACGCGTTTGGAAGTGGCAATACATCAATCAACATCACTGTGAATGCAGCACCGGTTGCACCTACAATAAGTTATACGGGATCACCTTTTGTCTGGACGCAAGGAAATGCAATCACAACACTTAACGCCTCATTGACGGGGAATACTCCAACGTCTTGCAGCGCATCTCCGACTTTGCCAGCAGGTCTCTCTATAAATAATACAACTTGTGCGATTTCGGGTACACCAACGGCAACACAAACGGCCACATCTCATACGATTACGGCAACCAACGGTGCCGGAAGCGGAAATACTTCGATCAACATTGCAGTCGGTGTTGCACCAACTGTAAGTTATACGGGTTCCCCTTATTTTTATGCTCGAAATGTCGCTATCACGACTTTGACCCCAACATTGACGGGCAATGCTCTCACCTCGTGTTCCATCTCTCCAGCATTGCCGACAGGACTCTCCATAAACAATACTACTTGTGCAATCTCGGGAACACCTACGACTACGCATCTATCGATTTTCCATACGATAACCGCCACAAATTCTTTTGGGACAGGAACAACATCCATCAATATATCTGTAGGAAATGGACCATCTTTGAGCTATTCAGGATCTCCATTTACGTATTCACAGAATGTTGCCATCTCAAACATAACGCCTACGTTATCTGGCAATTCTTTAGCTTCATGTACTTCTTCTCCAGCTTTACCAACTGGTATGAGCATCGACAATTTGAGCTGTGTGATTAGTGGTACTCCTACTGGGACACAATCTGCGACCAATCATACGATATCTGCTGTCAACGTTTATGCGACCGCTACAGCAACAATTAACATAACGGTTGTCTCGGCGACGGCTCCCCCAACCTTAAGTTATCCTGGTTCTCCCTACACATTACCTGTTGGCGCCAATCCGATCCCAGCTTGGACTGTCAACCTAACGGGAACTCCTTTAACGAGTTGTGTTTCCACTCCTAGTTTACCAGCTGGATTTATGATTGTCAATTCCACATGCCAAATTGGCGGGACTGCATCAGCTTCGTTTTCAGCAACTAACTTTACAATACGCGCGACTAATGCCTATGGATTTGTGGATACAGTCATATCAATTACCGCCCCACCTTGAGGAGAATCGAAATTAACTAATTCACTTTTTAAATTCCCAGTATTGGGGTGCTGTTTTCCAAAAAAAATATTGTTTTGTGTCTTTGCGAATACTTTGGATATAAAGTTGGTTTTTATTCACTACAAATGCCAAGAGAGAAAATTTGACTCCGTTCTCATCCCAGGTTGGAATAACCTGTTTCCCCTCAGGTGTATAAAAACCAATCTGTGTTTCGGTTTCATTTGGTTGATGCAAAAAAGATTCAAGTGAAAGAATCAGTTCCTGTTCCTTAACGGAGTAGCACTCACTAACGCGCGCAACATTTTTTCCGAAAACTTTTTTACCGTCCATCAGACACAAAAATAAATCAGGAGAAGAAGTGTCCTCCGTATTCAGAATTCTAGAAGAATCGCTAATGCTTAATAATTTTTCATTTGAAAAGATATTCGGAGAAAAGAGTATAAAAAACAGAATCACCGTTAGTTTTTTTATGCTCATGAGTCCCACCTTTCTAAGGATTGGCTCACTTTCTGAAAAAATTCACCACCATCCTTGGATCCGAGCGCTTTGATACTTGCTCTTATTTCTTTTAAAAAAGCTTTATCTTTTTTATTACATACCAAATAGAATATTTGCATAACTTCTTCGTTTGGTGAAGAAGTAAATTGATATGTCTGACAAGCTTCGCTAAAATTTCCAGCTAACACTAATGATTTTGAGGTTTCGATTTTAGCCCTGTCAGGCCAAAGATAAGAACCACTCATTCGAAAATATCGGGCTGATATGGAGTTTTCACCTACTGCTCTGTAATATTGTCCTAGCAGATAGAGTAGATCAGATTTCATTCCAGTGTCTTTTTCTAGATCAGAAGGAAGGCTCGCTAAATATTCCCTACCTTTTTCAGGATTCAATCTCAGGTTTGCCATGCCCGCATACAAGGGAGAAGAAGTAAGCATAGGTTCTTTTTCCAATAAGTTTAAAATGAGATCAAATTGTTTGCGCTTATATAATAAAATGAAAACAAACTCAAATAGTTTTGGTTCCCTGTACTCTCGTAAAAAGGAAAGGATTTCAGAATGATTTTCGATACTTGATTTCATAGCCAGTTGATACGAGGTCGTTAACAATTCATAACTAACTGGTTTATAGATTTCTACTAAAGATTTCCAAATGGAAGTTTTATCCTTCGAGGGAATGATATTTGAATATCTTGTTCCAAGAAATAACGCTTCAATGAATTTGTTATGTTTTTTATAAAGATAAAATAATCGACTAACCGCCGCCTTCTGTAAATTTTTAGAATTGTTTGTTCCTATCGTTTGTTCGTATAGCGGGATGGCAAAAAGCGTACTTACCGATTCCATTTCATACGCTCGTTTGTAACTCCCATTGTCAGACGCAAATAATGGTCCATCAAATAATAAGAAGACTATAAGAAGTATTTGGATTTTACGATTCATCAGAATAAATTTTTCATCAAATCTCGATTTTCTAAATTGGGAAGTTTGTGATCTTCTGTACAAATTCCTGCAGGCGGATAATCACTTAAATATAATTCAGAAATTGGATTCGGGCAGTTGGGTCCAGCATCTTTGCCACTGATAGGACATATTCGATGCAACTTACTATGTATAGGTGCTGGAAAATTTTTACGAGTTACGAATTGACTTTTGTCTATGGTCTGGACGATTTCTCCCCAGAGAGGTGCTGCCAGAGCCCCACCGAGTCCGCTTCCTCCCATTCCATATTTTGGATTATCATAACCAATCCAAACAGCTAACGAAAGTTCTGGTCTAACACCAACAAACCAAGCATCCTTATAATCATTGGTCGTTCCTGTTTTACCAACCACTTCACCAGTATAACCTCCATTACGTACACCACTTGCCCTACCACTATCTTTTAGTAGCGAAATCATGACTTCAGCGGTATCGGGACGAATGACCTGCCTTTCGGTCGGTAATTTTAATTTGAATTCATCAATATCATTTATCTGATAGATCACAACTCCTCTGGAATTGGAGATTCTTTTGATCAAATGTGGACTTTTGATTGTACCTTGGTTTAAAAAGGCAGTAAAGGCAGATGCCATTTCTAAAGGCGAAATTTCTAATGTTCCGAGAGCCAAGGATAAATCCCCTCGAAAACGGGATTTTTTTTCGCCTGAGTCTGGGAAAAAAAACTTAGTAAAATATTTTTCAATTCCATTAAAACCCAACTTCTCAGCGACTTGGACAGCGGCAGTGTTTTTAGATTTAATAAGCGCTGTCCTCAGGGAAATTTCGCCATCATAAGTTCCTCCGAGATTGTCAGGAGACCATTCTTTTCCACCACCTCCGCGATAATAAAGTGGAGCATCTAATATCTTAGTTCCAGCTTGGATCGCACCTGCATCAATGGCAGAGGCATATAACACGGCTTTAATGGAGCTTCCTGTCTGCCTACGCATTTGAATGGCACGATTAAACTGATTTTTACTATTAAATTCTTGGCCGCCATGTAAAAATAGAATCTCACCCGAGATAGGTTCTACGCCAACCACCGCTGCTTGGATCCCGTTTTCCTTTTCATTTTCATCAAAATCAGCTTCCCAAAATAATTCATTCGCAATCAAAGTATCATTGAACAGTTGCTTGATGGCCTTTTCCTCAGGAGAATCTGGTAATTTCCGGATCAATTTTCTCTGGATTTTTCCAGATTTTACGGATTTAGATAGATAATTACTTACAAGCGGGCCGACCATCTCTTGCATATTTCGATCCAAAGTAGTTTCCACCACATAACCACCGCTTTCGTAAATATTTTTATCTCCCTGAATAGCAGATAAAATTCCCCGAATGTGTTCGGTTACATAAGGAGCAATGTCATGTCTGACACCGAATACAGTTTGATTCGGTGATCGGGTCGAAAACTGATGATAGATTTTGATGAAATTATCTTTTTGTAATCCAGGAAATATTCCCCTGTTTCGGAACATTGCAAGAATGTTTCTCACTCTTCGATAGGAATCTTCTGGGTTTTTCAATGGAGAATACTTGTTAGGTGCCGATGGGAGAGATGCCAGAAGAATGATTTCTTCTCTGGACAATTCCCGAGGATTTTTTTGGAAATAAAACTTTATACCTTCACCAAAGCCAAATGCACCATGGCCTAGATAGACATGGTTCATATAAATTTCTAAAATTTGTTCTTTGGATAAAACTGCCTCTAAGGCAAATGCAAGTTGTGCTTCCTTAATCTTTCGATTGATACTTTTTCGTCTATCATCGATTATAATCCGAGCCAATTGTTGGGTGATCGTAGATGCACCTTGTTTGTAACCTAAACTGATAACGTTTTTTGTAAATGCACGGAGGATAGCAGTATAATCTATACCTGAGTGGTAAAAAAATTTTTGATCTTCAATATTCAATAAAATAGAGATCATTTCTTCCGAATAGTCTTGTAATTTAAGAGTACTAGTCCTTTTCTGAAAAATTTCGCTTACAACATTTCCATTTCGATCTAATATTTTAGTTGGTATATTTTTATTAAGCTCAGCAAGTAATCCTGGAATTTCTTTTTTCATTTCAAAAACACCAGCGATAAAATAAGCGAACGTGATGATAAAGAAAAATAAAGCGATGGCAGTTCCCAAAAAAACAAATCTCAGTATAGAACGATTGTTATGCTTTTGGTTGAATGCTTTTCTTTTCGGAACTTCCTTTTTTATATTTTCGCCAAAATCAAACCATTTGGGTCTTTGTTTCACCTCTTTCTGAAACAAGGTTTTAGAAACATCTGGAACCACTTTTTTTTCAAACAATGGTTTTTTGATGTTAGGCTCAGAGTTTTGGGAATCAAATCTCGAAGGCTCTTGTCGGTATGTTGGCAAAGTATCCTTGGAGGGAATCACACGATCTACTTGAAATTTGTGATTTTCAAACTTTAAAACAACCTTTTCTTTGCAGTGAACACACGTTAATTGGTACAATCCAGATTCTGGAATCGGTTGCGGTAGACGAGAGGCCTTTTTACAATGCGGGCATATATATTTTGGTGATGGTAAACTGATATTTGCCTGCATAATAATTCCGCTAATATGTTTATCGGCGTTTTGTTAAAATTACAAAATCAGCTAATTTATGAAAATTTTGTTCCTCTTCTTTTCCTTCGGGGAAAACGCTGATGACGAGCGCTTTATGGCCCATTTTTTTGAGGCGATCGACAACTCCGCCACCCTCGTCACTGTGAAATCGACCGTTGATGTGAAATACCTTCCTACCCGAGCGAAATATCTCCCGACTGACTGCTTCCGCCATCCCCTGGTCCCACATATATTGGGCAAGGATCATCGACTCGGAGGTGGTTGGATGTTTCCCAGAAGAAGCATGGTCCTCCTGGAACATCTCTCTCAATTTGCTGAGATAGACTTCTGATTGCGAATAAGCCAAAGTAAAGGCAGCAGGGATATAACGAAAAGTCTCATCCGAAAAATCGGAATAAGCCATCATCCCTTTCCGTGCCACCGCATTTACATATCTCCTAGGTGGATTGGCGCAAATGATCGGGGCATAATTTTCTTTAGCATGTTTGACCAAAGGCATATAATGTGGTTCAAAATTTTTCCAATGGGAAATACTAGTTAACATCTGCTTTTCGGAAATAAAACTTTTTGAATACTCATCTATTATCTGCTGGTGGTCTTTTTCTAACATCTCAAGACTGAGTGAAACAGGATAAACCTCCAATAACTTTTTAAGAAACTCCAGCTGCGCGATGTGCCCTACCGCATCATCATGTTCCTCCCCCCAAACGACTACTTCGTTTGACTCGATCGCAGCAAGTATTTCCTTCCAATTCACGACTGTTTTGTTTTTTGTTTGGATAATTTTTATTTCGCTTGGGGACGTGTTGACATTTTCATTCGTTTGTGAATAGATCCCGCCACCTAACAGAATCAAACAAATATTTAGAATTAAAATGCCATATTTCATACGTTTATAAAACGCTTTCAATCGCCTTTTTCAATTCATCACTTTCTGGTTTTACGGAAGAAGGAAATCGTGAACGAATATTTCCATTTTTATCTACTAAGAATTTTTCGAAATTCCATTTAACATCCCCTTTTTCGGGTGCGTTTTCCGTAAGAAATTGATATACTTTGTCCTTATCAGTGCCGAGGACCTTAACCTTTTTCATCAAATCAAAACTGACACCATAGTTCAGTTTACAAAATTCTACGATTTCTTTTTCTGATCCAGGTTCTTGCGCACCAAAATCATTTGATGGAAATCCGATTACGACTAGACCTTTGTCTTTATAGGATTTATAAACTTTCTCTAAGCCTTCATACTGAGGCGTATAACCGCACTTTGATGCCACGTTTACTACCAAAATCGGTTTTCCTTTATACATTGATAAGGGAACTTCTTTCCCGTGGATATCCACAGACTTTAAATCATAAAAATTCATTTTTTTCTCCTTTGCTTGGTTGGAAAATGTGCAAAGGAAACATAAACAAATGAAAAGAATTCTTTGCATGTATTGAACCTACCTCATCCTTAGACTATGTCAGCGCTTTTTTTTGCTCTTCTGGACGAAGCAAAGCCATGGATAGAAGCACTGGAGCTAAAACCTGCTTCTAAGCAAGGTCATTTTCGTTTCTATCAGAATGAAAAACACACTGCTGTTGTTTCTGGGCCAGGCAAATTGGCAATGGCAATGGCTGTTACGGAACTTGCGTTCAAACTCCCAAAAGAAAAAAGGCATCCAGGATACCGGGTATGGAATTTGGGAATTTGTGGATCCAATCTAGATGAGTTTGAAATTGGCTCTTTTTTTTGGGCCAATGTAATCCGAGACCAAAGCCAACAGCGAGACTATTTCCCCGATCGTATTGAAAAAATCACGAATCACCAGGAATCGAAAGTTACGACATTCGATCGTCCTATTAGCACAAACCAGGCTGCCGACAAGAGGTTCTATGAATTAATTTCTCGGGAAAAATTGGAAGGAACCGCACTCATAGATATGGAATGTTCTGGGTTTTTTGAAGCAGCGTCGATTTATTTCGAGTTGCACCAGATCCAAGTTGGCAAAATTATTTCCGATCATCTAGAAGGTAAACTTTGTAAGGCGTCTCTCATCATTGAACTCATGCGAGAGATAAAAAAAGATCTAATTCCACACTTTCTTTCTGATAGTTCCGCGAGTTTTTCGGAAGTTGTGACCGATGAAGAATGGAGTCAAGTGATGATATTTGCGAAAAAACAAAACTTCACAGAATCTATGCTAGTTGACATAAAAAAGTCAATACTTTACTTTAAATTTGAAAATCGTAATCTTAAAATTCCATTTCCAAAAATACCAGAGCGAAATCGACCAATTGAAAAACGTGACGTAAAGGAAACCTTTCAAAAATGGAGAGCCTTACTTCATGTATAAAAGTTTCTCGCACATCTACATCGAAAAAGAAATAGAAAATCACCCTAGAACTCTTGAAATTTTACAAAAATTTAAGAACAGTATTGTTGTTAAGATTGAACATTATAAAGATATCTTCAATCGACGAGGTCAAAATTTTAGAATACAGAAACTATCTCCAAAATTGATTTTAGCCAAAAGAAAAGATCATTTTCTTTATCCGGGAAGTCACTTTTCACCTAACTTTGATCATCCACATTTTTATTATAATACTTTGGCTTTAAATTGTCTTTATGACTGTAGTTATTGTTACTTGCAGGGGATGTTTCCTTCTGCCAATCTAGTTTTTTTTGTAAATTGGGAAGATTATTTCAAAGAAACGGAATCCTTTTTAGAAAAGAATCATTCTCTATATTTGGCTCTATCATATGACACAGATTTGTTGGCAACGGAAACATTTTTTCCAGCTAACCTGGCTTGGATTGAGTTTGCCAGAAAAAAACCGAACTTATTATTGGAAATTCGAACAAAATCTGCGAATTTCCATGTTTTAAAAAATCTATCCCCAATACCAAATGCCATTTTAGCTTGGACAATTTCACCAAGTGAGATTTCCGAAAAAATTGAAAAAAAGGCACCTTCCTTAGAAGCTCGTCTAACATCCATTCGCTCTGCCATCGATACCGGATGGAAAGTACGAATTTGTCTAGACCCGATTCTTAGAGTCAAAGATTGGAAAGCCATATATTCCGAGTTTATTGGATTATTATCAGAAAGATTAAACTTGAATTCAATATTTGATTTGAGCCTTGGAACCTTTCGGATGAATTCAGAGTTTTTATCCAATATACAAACATTGAGAACAGACGCTTCTCTGCTTTATTACCCGTTCGTTAAACACAATGGAATCGCATCCTATTCTGTTGACGAATCGCAAGAAATGGTCCAATTTTTACGGAATCTTCTATTAGAAAAAATGCCAGGCGAGAAGATCAAACTCAGTTTTGATCCCTCAAAGGAGAATATATTCGAATAACATTTATTACGATTATTTCTTCAATGGAAAGTGGTTCCAAAGCACCATTTAACATTTTTTTTGCTTTCCATTTTATAAAATCTTTCTATCATTTACCCACAAATGGCAATGCCCCAGCTTTTTTATAAACTAATTCTTGTTCTCTTGCTTATTTTGAATACAAATGGGTGTCATTTGCTGGGAAAAAAGAAAGAAATACCCATTGCTAAAAACGGAATCCTAGATTTGCGACATTGGAACTTTGAAACTGATGGAACGATCTACCTGGACGGAGATTGGGCATTTTATTGGCAAGAAACTGTAAGCGACATAAAGTTTAGCGAACAACTTTCAAATCTACCTAAACCAGTTTTCACCCGCGTCCCCTCTTCTTGGACTGGAAATCAGTGGAAAGGTTCTCCGTTAGGTGCTTTTGGATATGCAACTTATAAATTGAAGATTTTGTTACCAGAAAATCTTCCTCTACTCACCATGCATAATCTGGATTTATCTTCGTCTTATCGTATATTGATAAACGATAAAGTTTTTCATGAAAATGGGATATTTTCTACAGATTCAACAAGTGCCTCACCAGCTTACAAACCGATGACGAAGGATTTACCTGCCTTGTCAAAAGAAGTGGATATCTACTTTGAAATTTCAAACTATCATTATGGGAAAGGTGGCTTCTGGGAAAGTTCACAAATTGGAGAAAAAAGTCAGATCTTACACAATTTAAACCAGAGATATCAAATTACCTCTTTTATAGCTGGTAGTATTTTTCTTTGGGCATTGTATCACTTGGGTTTATATTTTATGCGCAGAGAAGACAAAGCCAGCTTGTTTATCTCACTATTTAGTTTATTTCTAGTTCTAAGAATTTTAACAACCGGCGAACGTGTGCTTGGGCAAATCTTTCCCGATTTGTCCATGGATACATTTTTAAGATTAGAATACTCGACGGTATATATTGCCGCAGGTGTCCTTGCTTATTTTTATCGTTTGGTTTTTCCAGAAACAGTTAGCAAAAACACGACTGCAATCATTTTACTTTCATTAACACCATTTATGGCTTCTTTAGTATTTCCTGTCGCTGATTTTTCGAAGTTGGTAACGTATTTTCAAATTTTGCTTATTGCTATTTGTTTGAGAGTCATTGTTGCCATCTTACAAGCATTCCGCTATGAAAAAACAAAATCCACTTTGTCATTGGTTGGATTTATTTTTATCTTTTTTTCTGTGATAAACGACACGCTATATCATAATAATGTTATCAACACTATGAATTTAATTCCCTTTGGATTTTTAGGATTTATCCTTTTCCAGGGTTATATATTGTCCTATGAATTTACTAGAACGTATCGGGACATTGCCTCTTTAAAGGAAAATTTAGAAAAATCTAACGAACAATTGAATCTTATGAAATTAGGACTGGAGGACCTGGTAACAGAACGTACTCGAGAATTGGAGAATTCCAGGGAAAACATCCAACAGCTCAATGAATTTGCAAAAACGTTGAACTCCACAATTCGTTTAGAAAATATTCTGCAGAAGGCGTATACATATCTAAAAAAACAAATCAACTGTGACAGCCTTATTCTTTTTTTGATCGACGATAAAAAGGGAAATATCTTTTTCCATGAGGGTGTTTTTTCTGAATCCTATGATGCTACACTTGAGAAAAAACTCAGAGGTATGTCTTTTCCGTTGGATTCTGATTCGGGACTATTTTATTCTGTATACCTTCGTAATAAATCTTTTAGTTTTTCAAGAGTACGAGATTCGGATTTAACATCCTCCAATCAGATGTTAGTCGATGTAATCGGAAGTAGGCCAGGTATGATCATACCACTTGAATCCCAAGGGAAGGTAGTCGCGTTTTTATCGCTCTTTAAGGATACAAAAGAAAACCCATTCTCGAAAGAAGATCTTTCTATAGTAGAAAATACTGGTGAAGCGATTGCTACTTCCGTATCGAATTCGATTCTCATAGATAAACTGAACATTGAACGAAATTTTGCAGAAGTTACCAAAATGCAGATGGAAGACGTTAAGAACGAAGTCATAAAATTGAATGAGTTTGCCAAACGTATCAATTCCGAATCTTTACTTTCAAAAATCATTGATGAGATGTTCGACTATATCCTGAAAACATTCAAACTCGAAGGAATTATCCTCCAACTACTAGATCCAAAAAAAAATGAATTTTATACCTACAAAGCTACCAATCCAGAAAATTTGTCATCCTATCAAGTGGAATACGCTAAGAATTTACGAATTTCATTAAATGAAAAGGGAGGCGTTGTTTATCGAACTTATTTACGCAGGAAATTACTTTTTCTTTCCAAAATGCCAGAACACTATGAATTTCCCATCGATAGAGAAATTACGGAAACCTTAGACCTAAAAACCTTTCTTATCGTTCCACTCGTTGTTCAAAACAAAGTGATTGGAATGACTTATTTTACATCATACAAAAATAAAGTGAATCTGACAAGAGAACAACTCATGCGCATCAATGGATTCTGTGATCACATAGCAGGCGCTATTCAAAATTCTCTTCTTTTACAAATTGCCGAAGAAGAAAGAAAAAAATCTGAAATCGCTAAGGCAGAAATTCATAAATTGAATGAATTTGCAAAAAGGATAAACTCGCTAACAAACTTGGAAGAAGTCCTTTCCGAAATTTTTGGATTCATTCGTAAAAATTACGAAATAGAAAATTGTGTTTTATTTTATTTAGACAAAGACTTAAAACAATTTCGCTACCTGAACCATTCTGGTTTTAACCTTATTGACGACGAGACGGTACATTTTTTTAAAAATTTACGTTTTCCGTTAAATGAAAATGGAGGTTTTGTTTATCGAAGTTATTTGAGAAAAAAATATTTCTATATGAAACGTGTACCGAACCACATACCATACGAAATAGATAGGCAAATTGTCAATCGGTCAAAAGCAAAATCATTTCTAATTTCACCCATGGTTAACAATGATGAGGTGGTAGCAATGGCAGTTTTTGGAATTATGGACAAAGACAAGGTCTTAAATAATGATGAAATTACATCGATAATTGGTGTATCGGAACACATAGCAAGTGCAATCAATAACAATTTTTTATTAAACAAAATCGAAGAAGAGAAGAAAAAATCAGATTTACTTTTATTAAATATTTTACCTAAAAACGTGGCAGAGGAGTTACAAAAGAAAGGTCGTGTAAACCCCGTAGAATTTGAAAACGTAACAATGCTCATCACAGGATTTCCTGGTTTTTCCCAAATGACCTCCCGTCTTACGCCAGAAGAACTGATCGAAGGTTTGGATCTTTATTTTTCTAGATTTGATGAAATTATTAATAAATGGAATCTCGAGAAATTGAAAATGGCTGGAGATATGTTTATTGCAGCAGGTGGATTGCCTGTTGGAAATTTCACCCATCCCATTGATGCTTGTTTGGCGGCACTCTCCATCAAAGAGGAAGTTCGAATACTCAAAAGAGATTTCCCAGACATTCCATTTCAGCCATCTGGCATCTCTATCGCCATTCACTCTGGACCAGTCGTCGCAGGTGTCATCGGGAAATCAAAATTCAGTTATGACATTTGGGGTAAAACCGTTACTCAAACGCAGGCAATTAGACGGGCCGGGACTGGAGCTGCAATCAATGTTTCCGCTGATACAATGGAAAAGGCAAAACGATTGTTTGTATTTGAGAATAAAAAAGACGTTGTAACATACGAAGGAGAATCTTTTTCAATTTATGAACTTGTCTCCTTGAACGAGAATCTCTCAGATCCGACCGGAATCCTTCCGAATGATAAATTCGAGAAATTGTACACCCAACAAAAACGGGGTGCAAGAATCCTCATTCAATAGCCAAGATGATACCTATTCTTTTAACTATCTTCCTAATCCTTAGCTGGATTTATCTTCTATTTCTTGCTTTAAAAATTAGAAGACTTAATCATAAGATCCTGAAGAAGGAAAATGAACTTAGTGATTTTAAATTAGAACTCACAAACAAAGAAATCCAACTTAATCAATCCGTAGATAAAGCCAATAATTTTGCGGACAAACTGTATTTATCCTACTCCCAATTATCGGACTTAGATTCTTTGCTAAGAGAAATCAATTCTGCAAAAGATCTAAAATCAATCTTGCAGTCTCTTGCAAAATATATAAAAGAAAAATATGAAATACCTCATTATGTACTTTATACTTACGACCAAAAAACAAGTGAGCTTGTCTTCTATGATAGTAATTTCCCAGAAGAACTTTCTTTAAGGGCAAAAAATGAAATCAGTTCACGCCGAATTCCATTAAATTCAGCTACAACAACGAAATATGCGCATGCTTATTCATGGAAAAGAAAACGAAGTTTTTTTATTTCAGATTTAACAAAATACAAAACTACAGGTATAGAATTAGAAAATCAAATTTCTGTTAATTTGAAATCTCTTCTAATTGTCCCCTTGTTTTTGAGGCAAAATTTTATTGGAACCTTGGATTTGTTAGATTATAGTGGCAATTTAAAACTTACCGAACAAGAGATCAATCAGATTAAGATTATCGGTGATTATATTGCCGGTTCAATCGAAACTGGCTTTCTTTTAGATGAACTCCAATTGAAAAACCAACAAATTGAGAAAGAAAAAAAATCTATTGAACTAAACCAAGAAAAATTAGAAAGCCTTAATCGTTTGATGCGCAATCTAAATTCATTTAACCAAATTGATGATATCGTTTTAGAAGTTCTTCAGTATTTAAAATCATTCCACCGCGTAGAGCTCGCATTTTTACTGCTAGTTGACGAAAAACACAATTGCCTTCAGCCACTTTTGACTTCCAAAGAGGTCTTTAACAAAGGTCTTCAAATCACTCATTTTTTTAAAAATTTTAAAGTTGAGTTAAATTCTGACTCCGGATCCTTATTCAGAACCTATTCGAAACGAAAACCTCTCTACATTCGAAAAGCATTAAAAGCTAATAAACTATCTAATTATGATCAGAAAATAGTTGAAGCGTTTGACCTCGATTCCATTGCACAAATCCCACTTGTTGTCAGAAACAAATGCATTGGTATTTTCTGTCTCACCCAATTGAGTAAGGAAATGAATTGGTCTAAAACGGACTTTATCGAAATTTGTTCTTTCAGCGAACAGGTTGCAGGTGCCATTCACAATGCATATTTACTTAAGGACTTAGAGCTTGAAAGAGAGAAATCAAGGAAAATGCTCCGGAATATTTTACCCGATGAATTGGCCGCCGAACTTATGGAAACAGGTGAAGTCATTCCAATGGAGTATGAATCCGCAACCATTTTGTTTACAGATTTTAAAAACTTTACTGCCTCTGCAGAATTATTGTCTCCAGAAGCATTGATTTTTCAGTTAGACACCATCTTCTCACAGTTTGACGACATAGCACTTAGGCACACTTTCGAAAAGCTAAAAACCATTGGGGATTCCTATATGGCTGCAGGTGGAATTCCTCAGGGAAATTTTACCCATCCGGTTGATGCTTGTCTTTTTGCGCTAGAAATTCGGGCCTTTATAAATCGAATACGAGATCAAAAATTGAAGAAGGGTTTACCATTTTGGGAAATCAGAATTGGCATCCACACGGGTTCGATTGTCGCAGGTGTAGTCGGTAAAACAAAATTTGCTTATGATGTATGGGGCGACACCGTGAATATCGCAAGCAGAATGGAAAGTTCATCTACACCTGGCGAAATCAATCTTTCCGAAAAAACATATGAAAAAGTTAAACGATTCTTCGTGTGCGAATACCGTGGAAAATTGGAAGCAAAAAACAAGGGCCAGCTCGATATGTATTTTTTAAAACGATTGAAACCGGAATTTTCTTTAGATAAAGAAGGAGTATCACCTAACGAAACTTTTTTATCACTTTATAAAAATCTCCAAATTGGAGCCAAAATTATTTATAAATATTCCGCATGAAGTTTTTTGTAGATTGATTTAGCTTTTTACTTCTTAATTTAGGTTAGAATCAAACAATCCTGATTCGATATCTTGAATTATGAATCCTAAATATTTTTCACACTTTTTCCAATAGGAAAAGAAGGAAGGATAATATCCCTTTACTTCTGGAAACATCCATTCTCTCGGCTCTTCTACGCCATCAAAATAGATATTTGTTGGATGCTCCTTCCAATAAATTTTTTGATCACTGTATCGGTTAAACGCGGAGATATCCGTCCATTCACCCCAAAAAAATAGAAGGTCAGGAATATTTTTTGAAAGTTCATATATAAAATTCAGTGTTTTGGGAGAAGAAGGATACTTTTTAAAAAAGGAAGGACGTAGAAGATAGACGCGGTTTGCAGACTTATTGGAATGCCAATTTGGATCAATATTATAAAAATCGTATATTAGCAGTGGTTTATTGGGACTTAATTTTAACTCTTCGTAAGAATCAAAAAAAACATTATTTTGGAGATCACCAGCAAAACTTTTTCGTTTGTCATAAAACCAATCTTTTACGGTATTAAATGCCCACTCCTTATCCCAAAAAACATGTTTTTCCAACTCTTTTGGTATTTCCTTAAACTTTGCAATATCTTCATAAGAGCTATCAAGATAGGTGTTAAATTCTTCTATTTTGAGATAGCGATTGATATTTTCTTGATTTGCAATATATTTTTTTGAACTAAACGTCCCAGCTACCCATTGCCAACTACATGTGTTACTCGCAAAGTCGGCATCGAGTAAATAATAGTACATCCATTCAGATGGACATTTCCAATGCGTCTTACCAACATTGCAGATAATCGAGGCTAAGTACATTCTAACATGGTTGTGCAAATATCCATTTTCATAAAAATCTCTCAGTTCTTTATCGATTCCATGTATTCCTGTCGCAAGCGACTCTTGTAGAACTGCTATCGGGATCGAATCATGTCGCACATCCAGTTGACAGTGTTTGATGTCATGCTCGAGATCTTCTTTTAATTCTCGCCAAACGAGTTGGAAATAATCACGCCAAGCCAATTCCTGAATAAACTTCATTACCTGATATGGTTTAACATTTAGAGTCAAAATGTGTTGGTAAATTCGTTTTGTTGAAAGAAAACCTCTTGAAATATAAGGAGATAAATATGAAATTCCACCATCTATATAGTTACGTGTTTTTCCGTATGTTATGGGATCAAAGGATTGTATTCTCTCTTCGATGGAAATTGAATCGGTTGGAAAGGAAATTTTCAAGTCTTAGAATCCTTATAATCGATGCGAATTAATTTTTAGACAATCTGCGGAACCAATTCAGGTTTCCTCTTGTCCAAAAAATGAATAAAGAAACCTAGCTAATTGTATCTGCAAGCACCATTATAAAGTTCAAAGATAAATTCTTTTTCTAAAAGTTTGCCTCGTAGTTGATCTTCGATTGGTTTTTGATAATGATAAGAAATCTTACATATTTCAGGTTTAACTTCAGACTCTAGAATCACTTCCTGTTCTAGCGATTTTGCAAATGGCTTGAGTTTGATTGTTGTATCTTGCTGCACAAAAGCATCAATGACTCTTACTTTTTTATGAAAAACATACTCGCCGATTAATTTTTTTTTAGCATCAAACGTTTGCAAACTCAAAGCGCGAAAAAGATCGCCTGTTGGGAAATTGTGACCGATTTTATCAAATGATACTCTAAATTTAATCGAATAGTTTTTTGAAGTATTAACTTCAGAGATTTTGAATTTTAAATTTGATTTTAAAAATTCGCGATTATTTGAGCCACCTAATACGTGATCTTTGGCAAGGTGGCACGATTGGCAGCTTCTTCCTGAAAGATGAATGTATGAGAAATTGAATTCCGCACCTGTCGACTGCATCGGGTTATCATTGTAAGAGGTTACGGGCGAATGTGTTTTCGGGAAATTAAAATTATGGCAATTTGTACATAGTTCTTTAGACATCAATTTTTTGTCTTCGAATACTTTGTGCTCTTTTAGATACGTGTTCTCTCTTTTCCCATATATCTTGCCTTCTCGTACGTGACAAACTGCACAATTCACGCCTTCTTTGGCTAGATCATCCACATATGTATTAGGTGAAAGGTCAATGAGATTTTGATCTACGTTATGTAGAGGTGCATGACAATTTAAGCACCAAACCCTAGGTTCGCGACCTAAACCATGTTGGAAAAGAATATTTGTGTAAGAGCGCGCGTGCTGTGAAGATTCCCAATTATTGTGAATTTTTTTGTGGCAATTTACGCAGTCTTTGGAACTCAATAATTCCTTTCCTACTTTTAATTCATACTTTCCATTTGATAGTGGAGATAGTATTGCACTATCTCCATAGCAATGGCAAACTAAAAAAAAAGAGACTAGTAGCCTAATCCCATTCTCTTTTAGGGCCATGTCCAAGTAACGGAGCAAAACAGTATTCAGATGGTTTACCAGTACTTGAAAATTTAACATCTTCTAACTCACCTTGGACACTTTCCCCTGCTGCCGAAAAAAGATTTAGCGGAGAAAACCTTACTTCGAGTATATCCCCTGATCGAAAACAAAGATTGTCAGGATATTTTGTAAGATAACACTCTCGTGCACACCCCTCGATTGCATAATCGATAAAAACTGATCTCATCTTAGTTTCTTTATCATATCGTTGGTACCATTTCGTTAACTTTAGATCACCACCCAAATTATAATCCATTTCTTCAATGAAAGTGTCATCATTTGCGAGTATTATACTATTATTCTTAAACTGGTATATGATTGCATTTATATCATCCACTTTATACACATATTCGCCCAAGGATCTATCATAACCTCCCTTACCAAATTTGAGTGCAACCAATATAGCGGCCGTTTGTGGGTCCTTGTAATTCTGGTCGATAATTTCTTTATAATTTTTAGGAATTTCGGAGATAATCTTTTTTAACTTTTCAGCCCCATCAAATACCTTCGGAAGCTCCACTGTCGTTAAGTTTAAATCACCCCCCGTTGTCGAAACTATAAATGTCAGGGAATCCGGATTAGGGTTAGCCTTTAATCCTATAATTTCCGATTTAATAGGAGTTCCACTTAACAGATTTTCGGTGAGATAGACACCTTCTCCTGTTTTTATTTCTAGTTTCCAAGTAGCTGCAGAAATATTTTTGTCAGGTGTTTTTCCAACAAACGAATATTCCAGTCTTCCATCAATATTAAATTGACCAGTTTCTATTATCTTCTGAAACGCAATCTCCTGTGCATACGGATTTTTTGTTAAGGCATTAAACTGTTCAGCGATCTGTTTCCAAGTCGATTCTACATGAAAGAGCGTACTAAATAAAATCTCCCTCTCCAACTTCAACTTTTCATCAATCAATTTTTGACTATCATTATCGAGAGGTGATTTAGAAAACTCTGCTAGATAATCGTTCAATTCGCTTTCTTCTTGGATCGAATATGCTTTTTTTAATGTTACAGAAACATCTTTATCTTGAGTTAAGATTGCATAACGTGGATCTAATTTTTTGAATTTTATCAAATCTACAAATGCTTTAATTTGATTGATTTGGGAGAAACGCGCGCCGTTACCAATCCAGAATTTAAAAATTTTTGGGTCAATTGGGGTTTTTGGAAATTCTGACTTCTCATCTATCAGAAAATCGACAGTTGGTTTTTTTAAATCTAAATCTTTTTTATCAATGATGACAGAAGGTATTCCATAAGATACATTTTGTCCATACTTAAAGTCAGCATCTAAAATCACTTCATTTCGTTTTACAAAAGCTTTTCCATCGTCACATTTCCATTCTGCAGGACAATGAATCTGAAAATAAAAATTTTCCACCGTATCTGCGTTTTGCGGAATTAAACGCAAAATACCGTCAAATTCGATAAATGATTTTAGATCCCTCGAAGTATGAAAGTGTTCGGCTGCATCAGGAGTTTTAAAAACTTTGATAGGTAATGATTCTAGAGGTGCCAAAAATTTTGGCTCTTCTAGTTTAATGAGTTCTGTTTTTTTAGAACAAGAAATGGCGAAAATGGTGAGGACACATAAAATGCATATTTTCTTCATAAATATCCTTAGTTTTTTTTAATTACTGCTCAGTGCCTGACAATGCTTCCGCTGAATGTAAAATGTTTATATTGATATATTTGCATATACCATCACTTTGATTCGGCATGTATAAGTTTATTTTCGGTTTCTCTGCTCGCAGGTCAGCTGGAGAAAATGTGACAACTAGGTCATCAGCACCTTTCTCATAGAAACACAGATTTTCCGATCTTTCTCTCTTGTCTTCGCCATCAGTACATCCTGGAAGACCAGAAACATAAAATTCGCCTTTCGGCTGACGCCATTTTAGATCGTCTATACAATCTGGGCTTCCGTAACTATTTTTAAAGTAACCAGAATATTCTGTTTCTCGAATTAGTTCCGGATTCAAGCGAATGATTTCCAAAATTGTCCAATATCGATCACCCGTTGAAAAAAAATAATTCATCTTGCCTGTCGATTCATCAAATCCACCCTTACCAAATTTTGCGGCGACTAACATGACAGCTTTTTCATAGTCATTGTTTTTTAGAATTTCTTTGTAATCCTTAGGGAGGGTTGCCAAAAATTCTTTAAACCCTTGTCCAGAAGTTAACAGGTAGTCAGTGACTTCCATTGGAATTAAGAAAAATTCCCCCGTATCAGTTTTGAGACGAAAACCGACTGAACCGCCATTTTCTTCGGCCGTTATAGATTTGATATTGTAACTTTCTTGTCCACTTGAATTGCCATTAACATCCATTAAAGAAACGTTTAGTTTGATTCCTTCTCGTCCTAGAAATTCGAGATTTCCGTTTCCGATAACTGAAGTTACATCAATGTCTGGATTGATTTTTTTAAGGATTTCGATTGCCTTCGAGTTATCGGTGGCACTCAAAAAATACTGCACAGGAATGCCCTTTACCGAATATGCACCATTCTCGATAATTTTTTGAAATAGGGTTTCTTGAACAAAATAATGATTTTTAAATTTATTAAACTGCGCCACAAAACCTTTATAGGTTGAGGTTCTGAGTGGAAAACCAGTGTAAAAAGATTTTTCAATATTAGACTTTTGGGATTGTAGTCCAGAAACTAAGTCTTTCGTTTCCGAAACGCTTATACCGAAAACGGAAGTATCTCCCGGAGAAAAATCTTTCAGAATGGCATACTTTTTGAAAACAGCATCATAGCGAGAATCTGAATAATTCTTATCTTCCGATAACTCCGAAAGTAATAACAATTCCGTTAATACTTTTAGTCTATCATCTGGATTGGGATACAAAGAAAGAATGGCTATGTTGAAAGAATCGGTTGAAACAATACCCGTGAGACCAATCTCTTTCATCTTCGAAGGAGAGCTAAGCCACGTTCGAAGGGCTAATGCATTTTCAATTCTTACCTTATCATCAAGGATACCAACGGATTCTTTAGGAAAGCTAACCGGAGTTCCGTTATTTATAAATTCTTTTAAGAAACCAGTGGTTACCAGAAATCTAGACGGAAAATAAGCCTTCCCGTCATCGCACTTAGATTTTAATCCTAGTGGACATTCCATTCGGTAAAAAGTTTGACTTTTACCGTCAATTACGACTTCCACAGAGGCTGTGATCAGTCCAAGCTCAGCGCCTTTGATTTTTCCAAGAGAAAGTGACTTAGGACCTGCCTCCTTAAAAAGTTCAATTTCCGTGTTTTGATCAAAGAGATAAATAGAATTCGCACTTGGAAATTCCGTAACAGTCTTTTTATTTTTCGAACAATTTGGAATGATCGAAAATATTATGATTATAAACAATGTGTTCAAAAGTAGCTGCATTTTAGGATCCTATCGAGTAAAACTTAAATCTAATTTATGTTAAATGACCTTAATTGCTATCGACAACGTCTAAATAGCTTCCGAAAAGAAATCCTTTTTGGCCTTCATCCGTTTTGACCTGGTACCAAAAATCTTCTAGCTCTTCGCCTTTTGAGTTTGTAATGATATACTTCCGGCTTTCGTGTCCAAGTATTTCTACGACACTGTTCGCTTTTAAGGATGTCACAATTTCTGATCTTTCGTTTGCTTTTGACCGCAGATTGAGTTTATCTGAAACTTTCACAATCGCATATTGTTTTGCGGCTTTTAATTTTTTTAAAGTACTAGATAAACTGTCTAGGCTCCCATGGGATGGATTGTCTCTTTTGAAGCGAATGAGAGTTGGTATCACAATCTGAGGTTTATAAAAAGAAGTAGCTTCGAATGCCGCCTTACTGATATCAGCATCACTGCTCGCCATGTATTTTTCTATTGTTTCTAATGCGTCTGTGTATTGAATTTTACCCGCAGTGTATAAGCAGGCGAGAACATAGTCTTTATCTGCCTGCGAACAAAATGGTTTCACATAAGTCCATTCGTTGTAAGCATTGATATTTCCAATTCCTTTGATCGCGTATATTTGTGTGGTTTTGTCTTTCCATTCAAGTGCATTTCGAAGAATCGAGGCGTTGCCGATTCTTCCCGTTTTCGAGAGGCCTTTGATCCCGCTAAAACGAATTTTTTCACTTTTGTCTTTCGTGGCACTTTCAAAGGAAGACTGAGACTTTGGATTTCCGATCTCAGCGAGAGCATCAATACTCGCCTCTCTCACGTAAATGTCATCCGTGTCATATGCTTTTTGAAGTTCGTTGATTCCAGTTTTTAATTTACCTAACGCAGTGGCAGCCGCCGCTCTGAGTTTGCTGGATTCTCCTTTTGTCAGAGTATCTATCAAGGGTTTTTGATATTTCTGTTCCTTAGATTCACCCATTGCCTCTACGATCGAGATTTTCCCAGCATCATCCGAAGCATTTTTTAATTCATCTTTAAGATCACCAGCAAACAAGGACGTCGCCAATAAAAATAATATAGCAGAAATTAGTCTTTCCAAAATCTTCTCCCTCTTTAGTCCGTGAACTAAAATAAATCCAGCAATGACAAATCAGGTCAATCTGAAAAATTTGGAAAAGTTCCCTGGATGATATAAAACTCGCTTTTCTCATAAAAGAATGATGGACTCAACCAAAATTCCAAATTATGCTTTGCACCTTACTAATGATTTGCGGCACTTAAAAAAGAAAATGAAATTTTTCACTGAAAACTTTACATTAAATAATGTGATTTGCACTGACTTACCTGGACCAAGTCGTCAACCTTGGCTTCAAAAAAGTGGAGTGATTTCTATGGAACGGCCAGATACAAAAACTCAAAGATGGTTCACCGAAATACACTCTTTCTTAAACCTTCATCCTCCGAAACTAACCTATTATAAAAACGACCGTGGAAACATCGTGGGTGTCGATTCCCATGATGAATCTTTAGAATTTCGGCAGAAAAGAATTCGCAACTGATGATACCTGGGTCCGAATGACTGTTTTTAACGACAAGCTAGCATTTTTCCTCCAAGTAAACCAGGAGGGCCATGACTACTCTTTGACATATAAACATCACGGGGAGTGGGCAGTACAGCTCATGGCAGACTTAGGAATTGAAGGATATACGAATGAGTGGGAAGCTGATTTTTTCCTAGCTTCTAAAAGTGATTTCGACCCTTTTTGCGATTTTCTTTCCTCACATGCGAATGAAATTAAATGGTTCTGATTTACGGAAAAGAATTTGACATACAATTTTTTAAAAACGAATCTAAAGAAAGGAAAGTTCACTTCGTCTTAAATATGTCACGTGCTCTTCTTATTTTTTTACTCACCTTACATTTTTTTTCATGTAAATCCCCTGAGTTTAACAATGATTGTGATCCGAATAGTTCCTTTTCTGACTCTACCTTTACTAATTTATTATCTGCGAATCAGGGCTCTTCGTATAACCCGAATTTGGCGAAATTTCTTTTCCCGGATTTGATCAAATTATGTTCAGGTAATTCCAACAACTCATCTTCGAATTTATCTGGGGCTTTACTAACCGAATTTCAATTTTTGGGATCTGAAAATGACTTGAATGCGGATTACAAAGGAGTCATAGAAGGCAATACCATCAATGTAAATCTTCCTTACGGAAGAGTGAGTCGGATGATTCCGAATCTAAAGTTCAATGGCGTATCAGCTAATATCAATGGTACTGATTATAATGCTGGCAAAAATATCATAGATTTTACATCCCAAGTTTCGATTAACATTCGAGGTGCCAATGGACAATCCTTGACCTATACTGTATCGACATTTTTACTTCGTCCGATTGGCGACACGAACCAAGGTCTCTGTTTTATCGGCGGGGGAACTTCTTCCTGTGCATCCGCGAGCGCGACAGATCCGAAACAAGATGGTCTGCTAGATGGGTTTCCCTACCCTCGTGGGATCCAAGGTAGTTCCATCCTCGGATCGTATTCTTCAGATCCCGTGAATCTTGACAAGTTAAGTGGGCTTGTTTGGAAAACATGTGAAGAAGGCCAAACAGGCAATGACTGTAGCGGCGGAACTTCGTCTACAATTACTCATTCACAGGCGACCACACTTTGCGATAACCTAAATACGATGAACGGTGGACTTGGTTATGCGGGACTCAAAAAATGGCGACTACCAACTTGGCAAGAATTGAGCCAAGTGATGGACCATGGCACAGCCAATAATTTGTGGAATACGACTCAGTTCCCTAGTGTCTCAAATGCTATAGCCGCCAATCGCTACCGATGGACTTCCTCTCTCATTTTACCTGCGGGGACATCAGCAATGGGTCTAAATGAATTGCATTCTTCTCAGAGTTTGGGTGGCTCCAATCCCGTACGCTGTGTTAGCGGGGATACTCCGCCAAACTTTGAATATACAGACAATGGTGATGGAACGGTTTTAGACCGAAGGACAAAATTGATCATACAAAAGTGTGCGAATGGACAAACATTCTCTCCAGGAGTTTGTGCAGGCGCACTAGGCACCGTATCCTGGTCTGCAGGACTCCTTTACTGCAATTCGCTCACGTTAGCTGGTAAATCTTGGAGAATGCCGAATTTGAATGAAATCGTTAGTCTGATGGATATGTCAAAAACAACTCCGTTTTTTGATACGACGATTTTCCCTAACCAAAGTGTCGGGGACTTTCATTCGTCTACTACACAAACGAATAACTTTGCTTATGATAATATCCTTACCATCAATACACCTATCGTAGGTGGGATATCAGGCAAAGGGGTTCCCGAAAATGTAAAATGTGTGAGTGGGCCGTAAATTTTAATTCAAAGTTGTTGAATTTTTATAAACAGCAAGCAATTCTATAACTATTATTGCAATAATTCCATGAGCCATATGTACTTGAAGGGTTATTAAAAGAACCACCAATCGAAGATGAGTTAGATGTCCAGCCCTCGCAATCCGTGACAAAAATAACCGGATCTGCTCCAACCCAATACGCATGTGAAGTGAACCAGGTATTCCCTGTTATACTAATCCCTAGCTGTCTCGAAATGGATAATTCGTGGGCTGTACACATATGCGCATTCGCATTGTTACAAGCGGTCCCGGCTTCGCATAATGATTTTGCAGTCGCATAACCGCCGATATTACCTGTGTAAGTGGCCGCAGTCGTCCCGCAATAAACACCTAGATTCGTAGATGAAATTCTGCCGTTGATTGTTGCGGTTGCGGAATTAGCAGCAGCAGATGCATTGATGATGACCGCACCAGTGGATAAAACAGCGCTTGTCCCACTTTTGGTCCAGTCTGGAATGGATTCAATGGATGCTCGAAGCGTGGCAAAATTTGTATTTAGTTCTGAGGCTTTTACAACCTGTCCACTAAAAAAGGTATTAAAAGTCCCTGTTAGGCCAACTGCGAAAAGGAACATCGTCAAAAAGCCAAACGCCAAACCTAGACCCGCAACGGTTCCTTTTAAAAAAATCCGAAGAAATGAATTATATAAATCACGCATCCTATTCTGCATTCGTCAAAAGGAATCTTCCTTGGTTTTAATTTTTCCCATTCCCCTGATAGTGTCAAAAAAAATAAATGCAATTGAAAAAGTTATTTTTTACATATTTGTATATTCTTGACTTTTGATTTAATTACGGACAGGCTGAAGGTGGCATGTTCCTCCGAGTTTATTTTGTCATAATTTTATTACTTTCATTTCAGGTTCCCGTCTTTTCTGATACAATCAAACTTAAAAACGGAAAAGTAATCGAAAACGTAAAAACGGAAATTCAAAGTGAATCGGTTATCATCACATCTAACACAGGGAAAACAACATATCCAAAATCAGCGGTTCTTACAATAAAATTAAAACCGGTTAGCCTTAGCAAAGATGTGACCTCGAGCAAAAAAGAAATTAGTAGTTCCGAATTGACGGCGGAAAGAATTCGGATTGCCGAATTGCTTCAAAATCAATTTGACTGGGAGACAGAACTTGGCGAAAAACCGAGACTCGCCGTACTAAATTTTCAAGCAGGAACAGGTGTTTCATCTGGGGAACTGGATACTATCATTGAAATCATTACAACAAATTTGGTAAAAACGAATTTGTTCGAAGTAGTTGATAGACAAACGATTGAAGCTATGAAACGCGAGCAGGAAAAATACAATGACGATTGCAAAAAAGGTTTGAAAGACTGTACGAACAAGTTAGGTGAGCTTGTTCGAGCCAATCGTATCTTAACAGGCAAAATCACCAAAATCGAGTCTCGATATTTTATCAATGGCTACATCGTAGATCCCATTCATAACAAATTAGACTTTGCAGAGTCCGAAATCGCAACTAACACAAGTAATATCCCTGTCGCCAGCGAAACCTTCGCGAAAAAAATTGCGGGTGGTGTAATGGAATATTATGACGTAGAATATAAATCAAAAATCTCCATTCAAAATTTTTCCTTTATTAAGAAGTCTGCTATCTTCCCAGGCTACGGACAATACAGTTATGCGGCAGAAAATCAGGTAAACTTACAAAAGTATAAGGCATATACATTCGGCGGGATCACGGCTGGTCTAATCATTTTTAATCTAATACAATACCAAAATTATCTCAGTGACTTGGATAAATATAAAGAGAGTCAGACAATTCTTTTGCTCTCCTGGTCGAGGCCTGTTGATGCCGTTGCCTTGTTAAATGAAGAAGAAAAACATCAAAATTTCATTCAATCGAAACGAGATAGCCAATCAGCGATGTTACTTCTGGCTTCGGTTTATTTTTTAAATTTGATAGACGCTTATTTTTTACCTGCGCGTAACAGGGAAGAATCTTCAAAATCAACCTATCTTAAATTCAATGCCAGTCAATCAGGCGGTATTGCCAGCTTGCAGCAGAGAGAAAATATAATTACGGCAGAATATGGAATCAACTTTTAAAACCAAGACCATCATTCTGATTTTGCCTTTGTTGTTTTTTTCATCCTGTTTGCTATGGCAGGAGGATGATAAGCGAGACCGAACGTTTTTCCTCAAACTCATTTCTCTTTTTTTCCGTGACGAAACACCTTTAGAAGTATCAAGTGTGTTGCCTAAAAACAATTCCACAAACAACTACCGAAATACAAATATCTTCATAGGTTTTAATAAAAATATTTTTGATTATGGGGCCGACCAAATAAAGATTCAAGCATTGAATTCATCCGAATTTATCTCCGGCACTTTCAACCAAAATGGGAAATTTATTGGATTCACACCTAACTCTATTTTGTTGGCAAATCAAACATACGTTGTTTCGATTCTTCTTGACAAAGAACAAAATAGAACCTATGAGTTTCGATTTTCTACGGGGGTAGAAGTTGATACCACAGCACCGAGAGTTCTCTCCACATCACCTGAAAATGGGGATATCAATTTCCCCATCAACGCCAAAATTGTGATCAATTTCAGCGAGGCACTTGATCCTACGACCGTAACAAACAATACTTTTTTTTTGCAGGGTAATCCGGCGGGTATCCTTACCTTACAGGACCAAACACTATCGTTTTCTCCATCTGGAAATTTATTGCCAAGTAGTGCTTATGTTAGCTCAGTACGCGCTGGGATTAAAGATTTGGCTGGAAATCAAATGCTAAGTCAGTACAACTGGGTTTTTTCTACTTCAGATTCGGCGATCTCGCTTTGCACTTATGATGTCGGTATTTTTGGTCTTTGTCTCTTTGATTGAAATAGAATTCTCCTTTACTTTCGATTTTTCTTCTATCTCTGCGAAAAATTGGGTCTAAATGACGTGTCAGTTACTTCCTTTCCTACTCTTCCTCCGACAGAATCTAGTTACCTCACGCTTCCAGAAGTTTTTTTTCAAAAAGTAAATCCTACCCCTCCCACTTCCCCTTCCCTACTTTTCTGGAATTTGCCATTGGCCACGGAATTCGGCTTAGGTGATTGGGCAAATCACGAAGATGCGATTTCGAATTTTTTTTCTGGCGCAAAAATACCTCCAAATATACATCCATTTGCAGAAGCTTATGCCGGCCATCAATTTGGCCACTTTACAATGCTAGGTGATGGACGAACAACTGTCATCGGTGAATTTCTAAACAATGAAGGGAAAAAATTCGATTTCCAATGGAAGGGTTCCGGCAGAACAAAGTTTTCTCGAAACGGGGATGGACGTGCGACCGTTAGTGCCATGGTGAGAGAGTATATCATGAGCGAAGCGATGGCAGGACTCAAGATACCGACTACTAGAAGTTTGTCGGTTACACTTACGGGCGAAAAAGTTTTACGCGAAGAAGTTCAAGATGGCGCTGTATTGACAAGAATTGCCGCAAGCCACATTCGCGTAGGAACTTTCGAATATGCATATCATACACTGACTGAAAAAGATTTAGAAGCTCTATTTTTATATACAGCCAAACGACATATGCCCGAGGTTCTTTTGTCAGAAAATCCTGCGCTGTCTTTTTTGGAAGTTGTGATGAAAAGACAAGTATCACTGCTAACAGATTGGATGCGAGTCGGTTTTATTCATGGTGTGATGAATACAGATAATATGAGTATTGCAGGGGAAACAATCGATTACGGTCCCTGTGCGTTTATGAATGGCTATTCTGCTCAGCGTGTATTTAGCTCCATTGATTCAAGAGGGAGATATGCATACGCAAACCAGATGGGAATTGCTCAGTGGAATTTAGCATGTTTGGCCAATGCGCTTCTCCCACTATTCGACGCGAGTCAGAAAACTGCCATCGAACTTGCCAAATCGAAGCTCCGTGAGTTAGAGGATTGGTTTCAATTTCATTATGTTAAAATGTTAGGTGAAAAAATCGGAATTCCTGATGCTACAGAAGCTGACCTTCCCCTCATCCAATCCTTGTTTCAGTGGATGCAAGACAATGAAGCAGATTTTACAAATACCTTTCTAGTTTTAGAAGGAGCATTTCAAAGCAAACAAAAGATCTATGAGGATATTAGGTGGACGGACTGGAAAAAATCCTGGGAAGAAACCAAAAAAAGAAAAGGTTTAAGAGAAGACGATGTTCTCTCATTAATGAAAAAAACAAACCCAGCTTTGATTCCAAGAAATCATCTTGTCGAACTTGCATTAGCGAATGTTAGACAAGGGCAGGTGAGTTTGACTAATCAAATCTTAACGCGAAATGAAAATCCATTCCATAGGGAAGAAGGTTACGATTATGACAGTGAAATACCAATTGGAGGAGACAGCGATTACCAAACATTTTGCGGAACATAACTCGTGTTTTCTGAAAAACGATCGTATGAATATTCTAATAATCTTCTTAAAAACAACTCGTTTGCCAAAAAAAATAGACAAATTCTAGACTAATTTACGTTATCATCTTTCACCAATCTTTTATTTCTACCTCGTTCCCGGTATAGACGAAAATTCTGAATCCGTATAAACTCCCATTCTCTGAAGTTTTAAAAAAACTTAGTAAGGAATCAAGATCAACGGAAGAATATAAAATGCGTAAAAAATATCTATTGATCCTTTGTCTTTTGTTCTTAGCTGGTCCAATTTTTCCTTCGTTGAACCCTGTGATTTTAAAGAAAGGAGAGTTTATCGTTTAAAAATTCTAGTAACACCAAACGATTTTCGCCTGGTAAAGACCAATCAGAAAGAATAAGATCATACTGATTTTGTTCTATCTTTATTTTTGCTTCTTACGTGTGACTAACACTTGTAATCTCATATTTATCCTATTCCCGTATCGACAACCAAATTCTGTCTGGTAATGGCTACCGAAAAAAGGGTAGAGGTTTTTTCAGATTCATTTAGGAATATAAAGCTTGACATCATTTCATCGAATGATGAAATGATAAAATGAAACAAATGGATCCGATTGGCTGTTCGGACGGGGATCATCCCCGTAGCGCTTCTCAGTCCGCAATTCCTAGTCCTTTGGCACTAGAGCGAGCTGCAAGCCTATTCCGAGCCTTAGGAGACGAAGCGAGGCTTTCCCTCCTCCAACGCATTTCAGAGCAAGAAGCTTGTGTCACGGAAATGGCAAGTGCTACGGGAGAGGGAGTATCGACCGTTTCGCAGAGATTGCGTTTGCTAAGAGCGGAGGGTCTTGTCAAAAGACGACGAGATGGAAAACATCTATACTATTCTCTAGCAGATGGCCACATCCAAATCTTAATCCGCAATGCTTTGGAACACGCACAAGAGAAACATTGATTCAAAATAGGAGATAAACGATGGCAATACATCATGAACACCACAAACACGATCACGAACATTCGGCTAATTGCGGTCATACGGCAATAAAACATGACGGGCATACCGATTATTTGCACGACGGTCATTTGCACCACAAACATGAAAATCACTATGACGAATGCACGATCGAAGTAGACTCAAAACATCCAAATACCTGTACCTCAGGACATGAGTGCCAAGGGCATAACGCAGAACACGTTCACGGACCCAATTGTGGACATGAAGCTGTCCCGCACGGCGACCATGTTGATTACCTCGTAGATGGACACCTTCACCACCAACACAATGGTCATTGCGATCACCATGGTGTATTGGAATTAGCTACAGTTTAACAGACATCTATCGAAACAGGCAGGACATTTTCTTGTTCTTCTGTTTCGAATCTTTATTATCTTTTTTTGGCTTTCTCTTTCTGGTAATCTATCGTGAAAATCATTTTCGAAAATGAAAAAGAAATTTCTTTTGATGAAAAAGAAAATAAAACCCTCCTAGAACTATCACTACAAAACGAAATCCCACATATACACGCATGCGGCGGGAAAGCAAGATGTTCTACTTGTCGAGTAATCATCATTGAGGGCTTGGACTCGTTAGATGAACGAAATGATTTAGAAACCTCACTGGCGAAGAAAAAAGGCTTCGAAGATAACATCCGACTTGCCTGCCAAATCAAACCAAAATCGAACCTCAAACTAAAGAGACTTGTTCATGATACGAATGACATCGAAGTCGCCATTTCGGAACGAGCCTTTACTTCTGGCAGAGAAGAAAAACTAGCGATTTTATTTTCGGATATCAGAGGTTACACATCTTTTAGTGAAACTTCCCTAGCATATGATACCATCCATATCCTAAATCGATATTTTAAAATCATGGGGAACATAGTATTACAAAACTTTGGTTATATCGACAAATATATTGGAGATGGTCTTATGGCGATCTTCGGTCTTCAATCAGATCGAAAGAGGATGGCCTGTTTTGATGCAGTTAACGCTGGTTTGTCCATGTTAGCGGAAATGAAAAGTTTTAACCAATATCTGAAAAAAAACTTTGATGTAGAATTTTCTATTGGAATCGGAATTCATTACGGTCCTTGTGTCATAGGAAATTTAGGTCATAATAGTAAAATGCAATTCACGGCCATCGGTGATACCGTAAATATTGCAAGCAGAGTGGAATCCCAGAACAAGGAATTAGATACAAATTTTCTCATCACAGAAGCTGTCAAAAATAGTCTGCAAAATCAGATCGAAATTGGGAAATCTCAAGTTGCTGCATTAAAAGGAAAAGAAGATCTCTTACAAGTATTTGAACTTATTTCACTTAAACAAACTGAGTTGACCGTCGAAAACCAGTTAAGAGATTTTTTATTCAATGAAGTTTCCATAACAGACACTCCTGGGCTACTTCGATTTTTATTTCATGATACGTGTACATATGACCCATTTACTCAGTTAGGTGGTTTTAAAGCTCAACTTTTAAAAAGAGAATTCTACTCTCTTCCTGAAAACATGGGACTTGAAAAAACTGTGGAAAAGATATTAGAATGGTCCAATAAATGGACCGTGTTAAAAAATATTCCTATATCTAAGACAGACTTGATTGCCATGAGTATTAGTGTCGGATTAGAAAAAGCTGGATTGCCAAGGTTTCCCATCAAGTTAGGTAGAAAAGATGCAAAATATGCAGAAGGTATATGGGATCTGCCAAAGGAACAAACTTCAAATCTACTCATGCAAAAAAGGTTTCATCAATTAGGCATGAGCGACAAAGAAATGATAGCTCTATTAGGGGCACATACGTTGGGTAAGGCGAACGGTAAGTTTTTCACTCTCGAGCCGTACACGTTTGATAATAGCTTCTTCAAACACTTGATAGCCGAGGCCAAAAATCCTGAACTAGCACTCCTTCTTTCGGATCAACAACTCCTAGAGGTAGAAAAATTTGATAACATTGTCCGCGAATATGCGAATGACGAACTGGAATTTTTTCAACAATTCACCTCAGGTCTTATAAAACTTTTGCAATTGGGCCAAGACTAGAAAACCATTCCAGGTTCTTTCTTTGGTTCCGGAAGTTCGAGGGGATTTGTTCCTCCCGGCTCTAAAGGTGTTTTTGAAACAGGAACCTCACCCGGATCGTCTGCCTGGCAAGAATAGTAACTATGTCGGAAGTTATCTTTTGTCCTAGCTGATTTGTTTCCATAGATCATTGATTTTCTCCGCGCTTATAAATGAGATTGATTCTCATTATTGGTTATTCAAACATCCTGTCTACTATTTTCTCCTGTCAGTCCGAGAAATTCCGCATAGTTTTTGGGTAAATGTGAGAAGGATAGCTGTCTAAGGGGGTGCAAACTCCGCAAACAGGTAAGACTTAATGACTGACATCGAAAAAGTAACCGGCAAAGAGATGGAAATCATCTTTGAAGCTAAAAAATGTATTCACTCACGTAATTGTGTTTTGACGAGACCCGACGTTTTTGTTCCGAACGTGGAAGGTGAATGGATCTACCCCGACCGTGCAACACCTGAAGAAATTGCCGAGCTTGCACATAATTGCCCCTCAGGTGCGATCTCCTATCGGTCATTAGCTGGCGATTTAAATGAGACTCCACCTTTGGTAAATACGGTCCGTGTCAGAGAAAACGGCCCACTTGCATTTTCTGCGGATTTAAAAATTGATGAGTACGAACCAAGTTTACGGGCGACCCTTTGTCGGTGTGGACACTCTAAAAACAAACCATTCTGCGATGGTGCCCATGCAACACAAAACTTTATTGCTACGGGCGAAGTCGCCTTATCCGAGTTCAAAGCTTTAGAGATTAGAAATGGAGATTTAAAGATCACTCCTATAAAAAATGGACCGTATCAAGTCAGTGGGCCATTGGAAATTGTGACAGGCACGGGAAAAACAGTCAACAAAACGAAAAAAACTTTTTTATGTAGATGTGGTCAATCAAAGAACAAACCTTACTGTGATGGAACTCACAATCAGATAAATTTCCAAACCTAAAGACTATCGTATGTTTATCGGCATCTATTGGTTTTTAATCTTAGAAAATCAATAGATAAATTTTTGTAAAGTTTCCTTTAGCTTAACAGCGATTATGGGTTTTGTTAAAAAATCATCCATCCCAGCTTCAGCACACGCTTCTTTTTCTTCTGAAGTCGCTCCCGCTGTCAATGCAATAATAGGTACATGACTTCCTGTTGCCCGTTCCATTTCTCGGATGATTTTTGTAGCATGAACGCCATCCATTACGGGCATATGAAGATCCATCAAAATTAAATCCACTGGTGATCCTTTTTGAATATTTACAGCCTCTTCCCCGTTATGCGCGAAGGAAATTTTTAGATTGGGGTAAATTTTAAGTAACATGGTTTCCACGAGTCTCGCATTCAAATGATTGTCTTCGGCTACTAAGACGTTCGTAATATTCAATCTGATTCTAATAAGATTCTCATCAATCGAATTTGAATATGAAACATTTTCTAATTCGGAAATGGGCAATAATGGGACAGAAAAAGAAAACGTGCTACCAGAGCCTAGTTTACTTTCCAGAGATAACTCACCACCCATCTGCTCAACCAATTTCGCGGAAATGACGAGTCCGAGTCCGGTCCCACCAAACTTACGTGTAATGGAATTGTCCGCCTGAGAAAATACTTGGAAGAGACGGCCCTTTTGGTCCTCAGAGATTCCTATACCTGTATCTTTTACCCTGAAAGATAAAGTTTTAGATTCATTGTCAGCGCTAAATTCAGCACCTACTTCGAAGGATACGGAACCAACTTCAGTAAATTTAATGGCATTCCCTAGTAAATTGACTAACACTTGTTTTAGTCTTGTAGGATCAATACAGACAGTTTCGGGTAAATTGGAGGAAGTAACTAATTTAAGATCAAGATTTTTTTTCTTGGCATCTAGATTTACGATCTGCACACATTCATCTAAAAACGGATACAGATAAACATCCTGAAATTCTAATTCTACCTTCCCTGCTTCGATTTTGGAAAAATCTAAAATATCATTGATGATTCCAAGGAGTGCATATGCTGACGTTTTGGCATCTTGTGCAAATCGCATTTGTTCCAAATCCAGTTTTGTATCAGCTAACAGCTGTGTATAGCCGATCACACTATTTAAGGGTGTTCTAATCTCATGGCTCATATTTGATAAAAATTCAGTTTTTGCCTTGTTTGCTAATTCTGCGGCTTCTTTTGCCTCGAGGACAATCTGTGCAGATTTTTTTGCGTTTGTGATATCAAAACGAATGGAATAATATGACTCTGGTTTACCTTCGGCATTTAGGAAAGGAATGATACTTGTCGCGACCCAGTATTCAACACCGGATTTTGCTCGATTTTTTATTTCACCGCGCCATATTTTTCCCGACTTAATCGTTTTCCACATGGATTTAAAAAAATCTTTTGAATGATAACCGGAGTTTATTTTTTTGTGAGTAGAACCGAGAAGTTCTTCCCTAGAATAACCGCTGATAGCTGTAAAATTGTGATTCAGATCAATGATGATACCATTGGCGTCGGTTAAGGAAACAATTGCAGTTTGATCCAACGCGTATTTATAATTTTGCAATTCATTTTTTGCCTGAAGTAATTCCGATAAAGATCTTTCTTTAATTCTTTCCTCAATTACTTGTTCCGTTATATCTTGAAAACTGCCAATGACTTTGGTCATTTTACCATCTTTATAAAATGGTTTGCCGACAGCTCTCACCCATTTGATTTTGCCACTTGTCGGAACCAGACGAAGATTGAGGTCAAAACTTTCTCCCTTTTGGATGGCTCGATTTACAGCGTCTACGATGATATTCTTGTCTTCTGGGTGATAATAACTGATTCCAACTTCTGCATTGGAATCAAAGTCAGGCGGAACTTCATATATCTTATAAATCTCTCCCGTCCATTTTGTCTGGAAAGTAAGAACATCTAACTCCCATGCCCCCACGGAAGCCATATGTCCCATTTCGCTAAGAAGTTCTTTTTGTGTTTGGAGACTATCTTCTAATAGAACTGAGTCTGTAACATCTCGTGCGATGGCATAGATATACTTGCCCTCCGTTGAGGCCCCCCACTCAAGGATACGATAAGTTCCATTTTTGTGTCTGTATCGATTGGTAAAGCGAGTAATATTTTGTCCGTCTGCTAGTTGTGATATGGCTCCCAACGTTTTTTCCATGTCTTCAGGATGAACAATATCTAAAAATTTCCCTGAAAGAAGATCCTCCATGGAATGTCCGAGTGTAGGAACCCAGGCAGAATTTAATTTTACGAATTTACCTTCGAAGTCTGCCACGGCCATAAGATCAAAATTCAAATCAAAAAAAGGACTTAACTTGATATCGCCGAAATCATTCTGAGTTTCATCCAAGGCCATAGGATATTTCATTGAACATTAAAGAGAGATATTTTTGAAATCATAAAAAAGTTCGGAATGGAAAATCTATTTCAAAAATATATAGCAGGTTTGTATTCGTCACACGATCTCAGAAGAGAAATTAGTACACCTAATCCTAGGACATTCATTTTAGGACCAGCGTCAATGTCTGGATGATCTTCCCGATAATCTATTCGCTCACTCGTCTCGTGGGAGAAAACCGAAAGAATTAAAAGCAAAATCAGCCAGATCAATCACTGCGATTATACCATTTTATGCCTGTTTTGTGGAGCAGGTATTTACACCAATCAGTGAATATAAGGGACAAAAGCCAACAGCTGCTGTCCCAAGCGGAACTAGACCAATCAGTCCAAACCAACTTCCCATAAACCAGCCTGTCCCCAAGATTACTAAGCCCAAGACAACTCTCAAAACTCTGTCTAAATTTCCTGTATTTTTTTTCATACATATCCTCGCTTTCTATCTTGAGAGTAACCGAAATGTAGAAAACTGTCTGTGATGGAAGTCACACTAAATAGAAAAAAGTTCAAAAATTTTTCAATTTTACTATTTTTCCCCTTTGCACTAAAATCAGCCCTTTATCCGATAAATCCTTCAACAATCGTGAAACCACTTCCCTCGCCGTACCTAAATCCAGCGAAATTTGCTCATGTGTTAGGTGAAATGAATTTCCATTCTCCTGGAATTTTCGGCTAAGGTACGAAAGGATTCGTTCATCCATTTTTCGAAATGCAATCTCCTCAACGATTAACAAGAGTGATATGATTCTTTTATTCATCATTTGATAAATATAATTCCTCCATTCCGGGTATTTCTCCATCCATTGTAAGAATACCTTTCCAGAAATTAAATATAATTCAGAATCTCTATCGATGGTAGCATTTGCTGGAAATGGGAACGCATTGATCATGCTAAGAGATGTCAAAACACAAGACTCATCTTTATCAATGTTATAAAGCGTTAATTCTCTTCCCGATTCCGAGGATTTATATACACGAATAGATCCATCCAGGACAATGGGAATCACTTCACAGTTGTCGTTTTCATTGAGAATTTGAGTTCCCGATTTAAACTTTTTTCGAATCGCGTATTCTCGAAATTCATTAGTAAACTCACGTGAAAAATCTTTTAAAAAATCCATGCCATAACTTTTTCATTGCTAGGTGGATGGCAAAAAGTTTTTGTTCACTGCCGATAACTTGGAATGATTCTAGGAATCTTTAAATGTTAAGTTCCGAACAATGCTTCCGAATTTTAACACATACGGATCAAATCAATCGTGATATTACTCTTCGTATCCATCTACTTGCGAATTTGGATTCTAGGTCATGGGACGAGTTCTTTTTGAAGATCGGCGAATCAGGTGACAGCATTCAAACATTGATCCATATCTTTGAAAACATACGTATCCGCGAATTGCACCAATTATTGCTACAAAATCCTATGCTCTATACTTATTTAAGAATTCTTATTGAATTGGACGAGGGGGAGAACACTCCCGAGAGAATAGAGAAAAAAAAGGAAATGCTTAGCCTGTTAGATGAAATCCATAAATGGGAGTTGTTTTCCAAGGAAATGAAAAATAATTTTAATTTGGAGGAAGAGTCTCAACTCACACCTAACATTCGAAATCCAAATCGAATTTCATGTTTGTTGCATGAAAGTGCCAAAATTATCGACAATGATCATAGGAACGATGTTTTTATCTATTTAAAGGTTAACGGTGTAATTCTGGACGAATGGGAATTTGAAGTTTTAAAACATGCTAGTGCCAATTATTCCCAAAATGGATCGTTTTTTTAACAGCTAATAAAAGTTTTACTTAGCTAATTAAATTTATCTTATTACATAACGGGAATGGTGATCTGGCAATTCGGGGAAATGTTAGACTCTCAAGAACTGGAGAGTAGCGGCCTATATTCGGAACTACAGTCTTATAGAAACCTAAAAAGATTGAATCATGGGGACACAGTCTAGCGAGGCAATACTTTACTTGATAGCTACCAAATTTACGAGAAACTACAAAATTTCGCAATGATTAAGAAGGAATTGGTCGTTCGGACCCAAATTTTTATTTGAAAAACAGTACACCGCAGTAAAATAATGACAGTACTTCTAGACTTTAGGAGTAATTTTCAATTTTAAATTTAATGGTCTCCGTCTTAAAACTATGAACCCTTCTGATTTTAAAATCCTAGTAGTCGAAGATAACTCCTTCAATCGCCGGGTAATTATGTTAAAATTGGAGAAAAATAATTTCCAAGTCAACGGGGCAGAAGACGGTAACGAAGCATTAGAAAAGATCAAAAGTTGGAATCCAGATCTCATTTTGCTTGATATCATAATGCCGGAGTTAGATGGCTTGGAGGTATTACAAATCATCAGACAAACGAAATCCCAAGTTGAACTTCCAGTCATACTAGTTACAGCTATGCAAGACTCAGAAGATGTAGTCAAAGGATTTAAGTTAGGTGCCAATGATTATCTTCCAAAAAACTTTAATACTGAGGAGTTGTTAGCTCGAGTATTTACAGGACTACAAATTCGAAATTATCACAAATTACTGAAAGAAAGAAATACAACAATTGAAAGAGAACTTGACATTGCGAGGTTGATTCAAAAAAAAATATTGCCACTGAGCGCTCCCTCTATCTCTGGCTATACGATCGGTTCCCTTTACGTTCCTATGGACAAAGTCGGAGGAGATTATTACGATTATAACCTAACGCCAAATTATTGTGATTTTTTTATGGCAGATGTTTCTGGTCATGGAGTACCGGGGGCACTTGTTGCTTCCATTTTAAAAATGTCGATCCAACATCTCCAAGAAAGCCATAACGAACCCACAGAAATGTTAAAGGTAATGGATAAGGCCGTCTTCGAACGAGGGACGAATGGGATGTTTGCTACTGCCATGATCGTCCGACTCTTTCCTAACGAAGGTAAGATATTATATTCAAATGCCGGTCACCACCCGCTTCTCGTTCACAGAAGATCCAATGATACTTTCATTGAACTAACTACGTCCGGTGCCCCACTTGGTATCAATTATGATCTAAAAAAAATGAATTACAAAATCGGAGAGTTTTTTCTTGAAAAACAAGATCGCCTAATACTCTTCACGGATGGAATCATCGAAGCCATGGATGAAAATGGTATCGAATTTGAAAAAATAGAATGGCTAGAATTCTTAAAAAAATACAAAGATACTTCCATTGACCAACTTTCCTCAAAGCTCATCGACGCTTTACAAACTTATTCTAAAAAACAAACCTTTGAAGATGACCTAACGTGGATTGTCATGGACTATACTGGCTAGATTTATCTTTTAAACTACCGATTACTTATAATTAGTTTATTGTTTCACAAACTTGGCTGTCTTTTGATTTAAAGAATTCATGGCAGTGGTAATCTCACCATATGCCCGCGCTTGTTCCTTTAAGTTAAAGGCAATTGTTTCAATCACATCGGAAACCGATTTTGCCGCCTGCGAAACCTCTTTAAACTTCGTTGTTGTCTCTGTAACGATCTTCGAACCGCGCTCCACATAGTCTTGACCCTTTTTGCTTACCTTAATTGCTTCTTGGGCTGAGGTTTTTACTTCTTCGACGATGCCTTGGATTTTTATAGTGGAATGTTTTGATTCATCAGCTAACTTTCGTATTTCGGAGGCAACAACAGAAAAACCTTTTCCGAATTCACCAGCTCTAGCCGCTTCTACTGCAGCATTAAGAGCAAGCATGTTCGTTTGATTGGCAAGTTCTGCAACAAGACTCACAATGCTTGAAATATGTGAAGTCTGTTCGCCGAGAATTTCTATTTTCCGTGTAACCTCATCTACACTTTCTTGAACTTTGCTTTGAATCTCTTGCATCCTTTCGCCCATCGATTCACCTTCATACGCAACTTCGACTGCTTTTTGCGAATTTGATGATCCATTTTGAGCTTCCTCCGCCGTTTTTTTCGAGGAGTTTTCTAGAAGACGCATGGTTGTCGTTGTTTCATTGACAGCAGCAGATTGTTCAGAAATCAAGTCTTCCAGTTTTAGCATATTTTCTCGGAAAATGCTGGCGGCCTCTAAAAGCGTGGCAATCTCAGTATTTAATCCATCTTGTTCATCGAATGAAAGAGATTTGTTTCCTTTCGCAAGCTCACTCAAAACGTTTGTGACTTTCGTTATGCGAGATATAATAGTGACAGTTGAATATCGTATCGAAAAAATTCCAATAAACACGCCTGAGAAACAAATAAATAAATTCCCTATTACTGCCATTAGTGCCGAATCAATTTGAGCTTCTTGCGCTGGAATCAATTCATTTGACGCAGCTTTTAATAAATTCTCTGACGTTTCTAGGGCTTCTGCAGATGATTTAAAGTAGCTATCAAAACTTTGTGAATAAACACCACGGCTAATTTCGGCTTTCATTCGTTCTTTGTTTTCAGTATAATTTCTAAAGTAGATAGATAACATACGTTCGTAACTTGAGATGACGGAAGGCGGCAGGTTGGGATCCTTTATTAAGTTGTCCAACTGAACCTTTGCGAAGTTAACTCGCGATGCTTGAATTTCCATTCTACCTAAAATCTCTGGAGTGAACTCTTTCTGATTCAAAAGGGCGATGGCGAAATATGTTCTTTCTCTTCCTCCAAATTCGCGAATCTCCCAGGCTAACTTTTGAATAGCTTCTAGTTTTAGAAGCGAAGTATCACGGGAACTTTCTTTCTGAAAAAATAGGCTATGGACGGCGATTATATCCTCTAATATCTCGGGAAAAAGGAATGGGAAGCGTTCCACAAAGAATTTATCTCGATCGGCAAAACGTACTGCTAAATTTTTATCCGCATCCAAACGAATTTGCTCGAGTCGGCTCAAGGCATCTGTCAATTCCTTTTTTACTTCTAAGTCCTCTGTCGTTTCTATAATCTCTTTGATTTTTGGCGAACCCGCTTTTCGCTGTTTTGTGAGCAGAGACTCGAAGCTATCTGAAATGGGATCCTTAAAATTAAGTGTCACCTGAGTGACACTTCTCTCCAAAGAAAGTTCAATTGTTCCAAGCATTAAAAGTCGAACTAATTTGATTGAATTAAGACTGCTTTTTTTTTCAAAATAAGAAACCGCAGAGATAGCAATTAAATACAAGCTAAGTGATACAATCAATCCGAGTAACACAGAGAAGTAAAAAAGAAATGCGGATTTTAAACTTTTCCTTTTTTTGATTTCCTTAAAATTCATTTGATACTCCTTAAATTGCTAATCTTTGTTAATTGAAATGATTTCATGATAACTGACCTGTTTCTAAAGCTCTATACATTTCATTAAACTTTTCGTTTGGAACCCAACCGTCCGCATCCTTTGAGAGATGCGGATGAATTCTCTCAACAAAAAACATTTCAATCGTCCCTTTATTTTTTGCTGGAATTTTTCCTCGCGACTGGCATTGGAAAAAGTCTTTCACAAGATTATAGGTATCACGCGATATATTTACCTTTCCAACTTCTCCAGAAGATTCCATTCTACTGGCGGTGTTCACTGTATCTCCCCACATATCGTATGCAAATTTTTTGTTTCCAATAACACCCGCTACTACGGGACCAGTATGTATTCCTATCCGAAGTTCCCAGTACGGCAAACTTTGGTGAGTCCGAAGTTCTTTTGTTATTTTCATAAACTCTTTGATTTCCAGAGCGGCTCGAATTGCGTCAACGGGGTGAGTTTTGTTAATTATAGGAATTCCGCCTGCCGCCATGTAGGAATCGCCTATTGTCTTCAATTTTTCCATTTTAAACATTTCAGAAATAGAATCAAACTGCGCAAAACAAAGATCTAACTGTTCAACAAGTTCTTTAGGAGTCATAAATTCGGCCGCGTCTGTGAATCCTTTAAAATCAGTAAACATTACCGTCACACTCGGGTAAGATTCCGGTTCCGCATAACCATGAGATTTTAAACGATCAGCAATTTTTGCAGGAAGAATATTTTTAAGTAATCTTTCTGATTCTTCTAGACTCTTTTCTAATTGTTTGGCTTTTTCTTTTACTTCAATTTGAGTATCATACAACTCTTTGTTCTTTTTCACTGTATTTTCATAGATCGAAAGAAGAAGTTGAAGAATTTGCATTTTTGTGGTTCGAATGGAATAATGGTTACCTGAATATACAATATCAACAGGCTCGGGATCTTCTTTTTCAACAGCGGTGTCATGTAAAAGAGATTCTATCCGATACATCAGAAACGATTCTTCATAAGGCTTCGTAATATATCCATTAGCGCCTACTTCGATCCCTCTTATAATATCTTCAGGGTCAGTCAAAGTGGAGCATAGAATGACAGGAATCATTTTGAATTCAGGATTTGATTTCACTGCTTTGCAGAATTGGTATCCGTCCATGATAGGCATCTCTAAATCAGAGATAATCAAATCAGGTAGAAACTTTGAGATTATATCTAAAGCCTCCTGCCCATTTTTTCCCCATTCAACTTGAAATCCGCGACCTTTCAAAAGCCGCATAAGGACTGTTCCTTGAAGGCTACTATCTTCTGCAAAAAGAATTTTGTGAGTCATAGACTACCCATTACAAGTGAAATGATCCGTTCCGAAATTTTCCCTAAACTTAGTATCTCACTGGCTGCACCCATTTCAGCGGCGACCCTTGGCATTCCATAAACGGTTGAAGATTCCTCGTCTTGGGCGATCGTATAACCACCAATATCCTTGATGGCTTTTAATCCCCGGGCTCCATCATCACCCATTCCAGTCAATAGAACAGCTAACACCTTTATTGATCGGTTCTGGCAAAGACTTTGAAAAAAAAGATCAACGGAAGGACGATGACCTCTGACAATCGATTCTGAAGATGGCCGAAATACCCCTGAATCAATTACCAAGTGTTTGTCATCACCTGGGAAATAGATGACCCCAGCCTTTGGCCTTTCTCCTTCTTCGGCAAACTTCACCTTACATTGAGCAGTATTCCCGAGCCAGTCTACTAAGCTATCGGAGAAACCAGGACTGATATGCTGAACACATGCAATGGGTATAGGAAAATTAGATGGAATTGCATCAAGAATGGTTTGGTAAGCCTGCGGTCCTCCTGTAGAAGCACCGATAGCCAATATATCAAAATTCGATGAATGCGAGTTAGATGTGGATGGAATTTTGGAAACACTCGATTTTTCTGGGCTATTTTCTTTGTTTGCTTTTTTAAAAACGATAACACCTTTCAAGATTCTAATTTTTCGCGCAAGCTCCTTACCGATCAACTCCAAATCACCAGCTAATCTGGGTTTGGGCAATACATCAATCGCACCCAATTGTAATGCTTTAAATACATTATTTTGGTCTTCTTGCTGAACGAGGTCTGAAACGATCAGAATGGGCTTCGGTTTATCAGCCATCGCTTTCCTTGTAAACTCAAACCCATCCATAATCGGCATATTTAAATCGCAAAGAATGACATCGGGTTCAGTACTCATAAGTAAATCGTATCCAGCTTTGCCATCCGAAGCAATCCCTACAATTTCGATATCGTCAAGGGTAGCAAGTGACCGGCGATATGCGGATTGAATCAAGGGACTATCTTCAATAATAAGTACTTTGATTTTCATGAGTGTCCCGATAATAACCTTTCCACAGTTTGAAGTAAAATTGTCTGATCAAACTGCGACTTGATCAAATAATTATTCGCACCTGCTTCCTTGCCTTGACGGATCTGATCTTCTGATCCTAAACTCGTCAACATAACTATTGGCAGATGGTGAAAATTTTGTATAGCGCGTAGGTTTCGAACGAGCGTAAGTCCATCCTTTCTTGGCATCTCCACATCCGTTAGTAGTAAAGAAACATCAGATTTTTGTATTTTTTCGAAGGCATCTTGACCATCGGAAGCCGTGAGAACTGAATAACCATTTTCTTCTAATATTCTTTGGATCTGCGCTCGAGTTATCAGCGAATCTTCTGCTACTAAAATAGTTTTTGACTTTTTATGATCTGCTCCATCATCTTTCCATTCGCGAACAAGTAAATTTCCCTTCAATTCCGAAAAGAATTCCGAAACTTGAATCATATAACAAATCTCGCCGGATTCTAAGATAGTAGTTCCGGCAAGTTTTGGAACAGATTCGAGAAGACCACTAAATGGTTTCAAAAGAATTTCTTGTTTGTCATAGATAGAATCAACAATGACACCAACTTTTTCGCCATTATAAGATAAGATAATACAAGATTCACTTTTCTTTTGTTTCGAAATACTTTGTTCATCCTTCGGATAGCGAACTGGAAAATAGTCAGAAAGATGAACGATTCGTATTGGTTCGTTGCCCCAGGCAATCACAGGTTTTCCCTCCACTAAAGAAAACTGTTCTTTTTTTATCAGAAGACTTTGTTCAACATATTCTGTCGGAATTCCATATTTCCAACCTTGTAGTTGTATGATTAGCACATGATTCGTACTAAAGTTAATTGGCAGTGTTATAGAAAATTTTGTTCCCTTACCAAATTCCGTCTCAATGTCTATAGATCCCTTAAATTTTTCGATAAATGTCTTCACCACGTCCATTCCAACACCTCTACCTGAAACATTGGTTACTTGGGTCTTTGTAGAAAAACCTGGATGAAAAATAATTTCTTTGATTTGGGATTCATTTAACTCGAGAATTTCATGCGCCTGGTAGAGGCCTTTTTGGACTGCTCGTTCTTTTATTTGGGTTAAATTTAAACCCACTCCATCATCTTCGATTTCCACGCACACAGCATTATGCAACATTTTTCCAGAAATTCGTATCCTAGCAGGATTCGGTTTTCCATTTTTTTCTCTTTCTTCTCGAGTTTCTATTCCGTGATCCAATGAATTCCTAACTAAGTGCATCAAAGGATCTCTCAGTTCTTCAATAACTAACTTATCAGCCGTTACATGCCCACCGTCTAGCGTAAGATATACTTCCTTTCCAAGTTCTCTACCTAAGTCACGTACTGTTCGCGGGAAACTATCGAATACACTAGATAAGGGCAACAAACGAAGGTTCTGTATCCCTTCTTCAATTTTACTTGCAATCAGATCCAATTTAGCAGAATCTTGAATCGATCTTACCTTTAATTCACCTAATCGTTGTAAAATTTGGTCCCATTTTCTTTTTTCATCTTTCCCGATTCCGGTAAAGCGCTTCCATATCTTACTATAATCCTCTATTAGAAGATTTAATTCCACAATCTCGCTAGCTCGTTTTTGGATTCGATTTTTGGTTACAGTTAGTTCTCCCGAATATCCGAGAAGATTATCAAGTTTCGAGGGATCCACCCGCATCGTATCAATCTTAAACTTTCCACTCGTTAGTTTAGGGCTTATTTCTGTAGAGATTTTATTTTTTTCCGTAACATTATTTGTATTTTCTACAATGATTTTCGGAGATTCTAAGGATGGATTTTCACCTCCTGGGTTAGTAATGGAAATGTTCTCAGGCATCAACTTATCGCTAGCTGGTATACTTTTTAAGTAACCTATATCTGCGTTAGCTGTATTTTGCCCCTGTGAATCGGCAATGATTTCTGTTCCATTCAAAATACCGATAGTTTTTTTAAGATCTACGTTTGCAATCTTTCCTGTTACTGCCTCTTCAACTAACAATCGCAATTGGTCAAGAGCAAAATAAATACGATCCGCTTCCTCTGGATTATAATCCTTCACACCCTTGCTTGCCTTGCCTAGCTGGTCTTCCAAAATATGTGTGATGGATTCAATGTCCTTTAATCCCAATAAACCGGCTGCTCCTTTCATCGTATGTGCAGCCCGAAATATTGATTTTAACAACTCGGGATCTTTGTGATTTTTTTCAAGTTCGACAATTCCTACTTCAATATTATGGATATGCTCTAGGCAATCCGAATGAAATAATTCCCGAAATTCATCATCTTCTATCATAATTAGATATGATCCTGTTTACCATCAACTAACGTACGCATTTGAATCGTTGCTTCGCGAACTTGTTTGATACCGTCTTTGGTTTGAGATAGACCGATAGCAGTCTCCTGCGAGCCTCGATTGAGACTGTTTACTGCCTGTACCACTTCGTTAATTGCAATGGATTGTTGTTTAACATTCAAAGTAATTTGCTCTGTGCTAGTAAATACTGAATTGATCGAAACAAAAAGACCTTCGAAGGCTTTGACCACTTGATTTCCGAGAGCAACCGAATTTTCTACTTTTTTATTTCCTTCCTCGGTCGCCATAACAGTGCTATCTGTGGCTTTTTTAAGTTCAAAAAGAATTTCCTGAATTTTTTCCGCACTTCTTTTTGATTCATCAGCAAGTTTGCGAATCTCTCCGGCAACTACTGCAAAACCCTTTCCATATTCGCCTGCCCGAGCAGCTTCGACGGCCGCATTTAACGCGAGCATGTTGGTTTGATTTGCTAAATCTGAAACGAGACCGATGATGTTACCAATTTGATTATTTTTTTCAGATAAATCCAGAATTTGTTCGCTAATGATACCTACTTTTTCTCTTAGCTCTACCATGGAATGAACCATCTCACCAATTTTCTCTGAACCTTCTTTTGCAGTTTCTTGTGCTTCCCTTGATTTTGATGCCACCGCTTCTGATTGTTCAGACGTATGTCTTGCACTCGAACCTAATTCTGCCATCGTTGTACTGGTTTGATTTACCGATGCAGATTGCATTTGGGCCGTTTTTTCTTGCTCTTCAATTGTAGTTGCAATTTGGCGCGTAGAAGCGGAAAGGATAGATATCGATCCTATGATCGGAGCTGAAATGTATTTGGCAACAAAGTAGGTAACGAATGCTATCAGAAGAATCAGAAGAATAAAAGCAATTAAGACATTTTTTCGAAGATCATGCAATGGTTTTAGAGCAAATTCTGATGTATACTCTGCAATGATGGCAAAAGTTTTTCCCATAATTTCTATAGAAGTAAATGCAACAAATGCGAGTTCGCCTTTATAATTCAACTCTTCTGAAACATCAGTTTTTCCTGCCAAAGCTTCCTTTACAGCATTTGTATCATTTCGCTCTCGCAAAATAAAGGCCTGATCCTTGATGCGCTGGTCACTAGTCCTAAATAAAAAATCTGAACCCACCAAATAAACCGATCCTGAGTTTCCTAAATAAAGATCATACATTGCAGAGTTGATCTCATCGACAGGCATTTGCACTGCAATTACACCTTCTATTTTTCCATCGATTACAATCGGGGAGGAAAGAAATGATGCAGGATCTTGATTAGAGGGAGCATAATTTTCAAAATCTGCAAAATATACAGCCGTTAGATCAGCTGAATCTTTTGCTTTCCGAAAAACCTGTGCTAAATTTGAGTCTTTGTATTGACCACTTTCCAGATTTGTTGCAAAATCTTTTTCTTTTGCTACGGTATAGAGAATATTTCCTTCTCTATCAATGAGAAAAAGATCATAAAAAAGTTTGGTATGAATATATTTGTAAAAAAAAGTATGATATTTTCTATGAATTTGTGAGTATTGAGTCCCATCTTTAGCGTCTATATACTCAGCTTTTTTTTTTGCTGAATACGGATTTTCCACAATATACTTTTGTTGGAGATAACCCGTAACAGAATTTAGGTTTCCATTTTTGTCCAACTTCCTATATGCTGCTTTGAAATTTAAGAGAACATCTTTGGTATCATTCGAGTTTGCAATAGCAAAAACATCGCTCTGTTTGCTGTGATAATATGTTAGAATTTGTTGTTTCTTACTTTCACGAATGCTTTGCATTTGAGATTTTAGGTCATTAACAATACTTTTTTTCGCAAAATACATAAATGTAACGGTCAAACTTGCTGCAACTGTTAACCCAATTCCCAATGCAAAGATTAATAATTTTGTTTTTAAGCTAAGATATTCAAAAAATTTAATTACAATTCCGTTCTTTAACATATTTATGATCCTAATTTTTGTCTAACTCGATTTAATAAAGTAGTTATATTAATAACATTCACATATCCGTCATTATGTGGATATGAGGATTCGATGAGTGAACCGCCATCGACCTTCGTTCCGATTGGCGCTACAAGTTTGTCCTCATTTTTTTTATATACGACATCCACCAATTCATCGACAAGCAATCCGAACTGATTTTCATTTGCCTTCAGAATGACGACTTTACCGAATGTAAATGATTTTTTTCTTTCTTGTCCCATTAGATCGGCAAGTGAAATCACTGGTAATACATCCCCTCGCAAATTCATGCATCCATGAAGTATAGGCGACATACTTGGAACGGGTGTTAACTGGCTTGGATCAGAGAATTCTAAAACATTTTCGAGTGGGATCCCAAAGTCCTCTTCTCCAGATTTGACGACAGAAATAGCATCTCTACCGCCTTGGTCTAAATGGAGTTCTGAAGTCCTATAGGACATCAGTCTTTTCTTAAGGATCTCCGCTTCATTTTCTGTGAATGCGGAAAATGAAATATCATACCATTCATTTCGCGCAACTGTTTCCTTATTAAACGCCTCAATGTCCCAAGCATTCTTAATAGATTCTTGCGGATAAAATTTAGAGAGATCTAAGAGAGATACGACTTCTCCTTTATAAACTCTCTCTTCTAAAATTCCTTTTTGGTTGTCCATCTGGGTATGATAGGATTCTTCCCAGCTAACAACTTCGATTACATCCGAAATCGGAATTGCGATTCCGCCTTCGATTAATATCATTGAATCTTCCAGAGAATAAGGCTCAGGACGCTCACCCCAAAAAAAACGAATGTCGAGTATATGAATAAGTTCGCCGCGAAGTGGCAGGGATCCAAAAATTCCTTTACCGCCATTCTGGGTAGGAGTAACAGGAAGAAACCACAGGATCTCTTTGATCAGGCCAGCTCGAGTGGCAAATTTACGATCTTTGATTCGAAAGAGGATCCAATCTGAGTCTTTATTCATCTTTATAAGTCTTCTGTAAGGAATTCATCCCAGACATCCGACCAACTCCCATTCTTCTTTAAAGTATCGGAAAGTCCGGGAGCGTTCTTAAAGACGGAACGAGCCTGTGCCTGAAAACGACGAGCAAGAGTTCGGTCCTGCGCTTCCCAATAATGGTTGGCGAGTTCATAATAGGCCTCAATCTCATTGGGATTTTCGTAAAGAGCCTTTTTTAACGACGAGACCATGGCCTCGAAGTTGCCTTTTTCCTTTTCTATTCTGGCGGATTCGATGGCAGATCTTGGAACTTTTAGAGTAGAAACGATTCTTGTTTCCAAAGGTTTTTCATCGATAGACTTCGTTTTCCTAGAAAGACTGGTAGGAGGTTCCGTGGTCTTAGAAAATTTTGTTGGAGGTTTCGGTGGCTGAGAAGTCTGAGGAAGCGAATTTGATATTTCTTTCATTGAAAATACAAAATAACTGGTGCTATTCGGGAGAGAAAAACCCTTCAATCCATTAGGTGTCGTCCCTATAAACTCAGAATGCCCAAGTACCAATATCCCTCCTTCATTCAAAGCTTGTGTAAAATTATTAATTATTTTTTCTTTGGAAGTTTCGTCCAGATATATCAAAACATTTCGACAAATGATCAAATCGAATTTTCCAGGTGGTGGATCCAGGAGATTACCAACTTGAAAATGAACATGTTTTTTTATTTCATCGGCAACTGACACGTGATTTGTTCTATTCCTTAGATACGCTCGAAACTCATCGGGCAATCCCGCTCGAATCGAATACGGAGTATAATTTCCTTCCCTCGCAAATCGAACGGATTCTAGTTGGAGGTCCGTTCCCAGAACAGAAAATTGAAAATTGAGATGATACGTAATTCGAAAGATCTCAGTTAATATAGCCAAAGTGTAAGCTTCTTCTCCCTTGCTACACCCTGCACTCCAGATAGAAAAGGATTTCTGGGAAGGTTTTCTCCAGTGACGAGGAAGGATCGAATGGAAAATTCCATTGAGCTGTTTCGGATCTCGATAAAAATAAGTTTCCGAGATGTTTAGAATTTCATACACCCTCGCCCATACTGATTCTTGGGCAGTCTTTTGTTCTAAGAGTCTTTCAATTTCGGAGACATTGAAATTTTGCAAAAGAAGTGGCCACTTTTCATCCTCATGGATTAAAATTCCCGTCCGAGTTAGAAGGATTTCACGGAATTTAAGAAAGAGTAAATACTTATCCATGGTTATTTCAATATTCTAACTTGCGGCCTATCATATCTTAGTCGAAAGCAGCAGAAGATTTCCTAGAATTCTAAATTAATTTTCGGACTAAAATGAGAATAAATAAACTGCTTCTTAAATCTCTGCTTGGCTAATCTATATTATTTGGCTATTTGATTTCTAAGAAAATCAAAAGGACATCTTGAGCGCAATTCCAATAAACGTTTTTTCTCTAACCTCAGTCATTCGACCCCAATAAAAGAAAAATATCCAATTTCCTTTATCATACTTTCTTTGTAGTAAATCTCGCTGAACCATGTTCCTAAATATCATTCTAGTAGATGTTTTACTTTTATATTTCGCCTAATACATTAAGTACGAACTGAATGTGTGATAGGCTGATGGAAGTTATCAAAATCGCGTCCATTCTCTTGCTTATGGCTCACATTAAGATACCTAAGAAAATTATTATCAAGATTCATGTTTAAAGAGTTTCCAGCCAGAAATGACGAAATGATTGTAGACAAAGGAAGAAATTACGATAATCATAACGTAAACAATCGCACTTCAGGAGTTCATAATGAAAATCAAACTATCCTTTTTTATTTTTTTAATCCTTTTCGCAACGGACGTTTTTTCTAAAGAAAGTGGTGGAAAATCGTTAACTATCAATATCAAAGAAGAAGGCATTTTTGTTGGAGACGTAAAACTTAGTGGAAGTTCAAAAATCGAAGACTATAGCCCTCTCTTCGGAAATTATGATCTAAAAGAAACCAGAGAAGACGGTTTGTATTACACTTGGGATAAATTAGGGATCAAGTTACGTGAAGATCTCACGAACCAAACCATCAACCAACTTTCTATCTACCTCGTCATTTCAAGAGCGAGTGATACAAAAAAACCGTTTATTGGAAAGCTGACTGTACTCTCGAAAGAAGTGAGTGCTAAAGTCAGTCCTTCCAAATTTTCGAACGACATCATTTGCCAACAAATTTTCTGCACTTTCAAAACCGATAACATCAGCGTGAACACAAATTTAACCGAAGATAAAAAGAAATTTAAAATTCTTTTAGTAAAAATCGACTAAACCAACCTCACAAAATTCTCACGGAAATCAGGAAGACAAGTAAGGGCAGATTTACAATTCTGTCCTTAATATATTGTATCAGAGGACCATTTCATGTCAAATCCACTCAAACGTAAGAGCAGCATGCTCACTGACGGAGATAATCGGGCACCAAACAGAGCCATGTTGCGTGCTGTTGGTTTCACGAACGAAGATTTTCAAAAACCAATGATTGGTATTGCCTCTCTATGGGCAGAAATTACACCATGTAACGTCCATTTGGACCGTCTTGCGACAAAGGTAAAAGAGGGCGTGCGCACTGCAGGTGGAGTTGCTCAGATTTATGGAACGATAACTATTTCGGACGGAATTTCGATGGGTCACGATGGGATGCGTTATTCATTGCCATCGCGCGAGGTGATTGCAGATTCTATCGAACTCGTATCCAATGCGATGCGATATGATGGTGTCATTGCTCTTGGCGGTTGTGATAAAAATATGCCAGGTTGTCTCATGGCACTTTGCCGTTTGGATGTGCCTTCGATTTTTGTTTATGGCGGTTCCATCATGCCAGGAAGTTGCGATGGCGTGGATGTGGATATTGTCTCTATTTTTGAGGCAGTTGGTAAATTCAATTCAGGAATCATCTCACGAGATGAATTCATCCGCGTGGAAGAAAATGCATGCCCAGGTGCTGGAAGTTGTGGTGGAATGTATACAGCTAACACTATGTCAACGGCAATTGAAGCACTCGGAATGAGTTTAACTGGTTCTGCATCAATGCCAGCAGTTTCTGCCAGAAAAACAAACGATGCCTATGAAGTGGGAAAAGCACTCATTGAACTAATCAAAAAAAATATCACTCCAAAACAAATCTTAACGAAAAAAGCATTTGAGAATGCCATTGTAACTGTTATGGCGTTAGGTGGATCTACAAATGCGATTCTTCATCTTTTGGCGATAGCCCGTGAAATTGGTGTTGATTTAAACTTAGAAGATTTTAATCGTGTTGGCCTAAAATCCCCGCATATCGCTGATTTAAAACCAGGCGGGAAATATGCTATGTATGATCTAGATAAAGTTGGTGGCGTACATGGGGTAATGAAATATTTACTCGAAAAAGGTTTGTTACATGGAGATACCATGACTGTAACGGGTAAAACCATGGCAGAGAACTTAAAAGATGTCCAACCTCTTGCAAAAGGTCAAACCATCGTCCGTACCATTGAAGATCCTTTATTTCCATCAGGGCCACTTGTTGTTTTAAAAGGAAACATCGGAACAGAAGGTGCTGTTGCTAAAATTTCGGGATTGAAAAAAATAGACATCACGGGTCCCGCCAAGGTTTACGACTCAGAAGATGACTGTTTTGCGGCGATTATGGACAACCAAATAAAAAAGGGTGATGTAATTGTAATTCGATACGAAGGACCGAAAGGTGGTCCTGGAATGCGTGAGATGTTAGCTGTTACTGCCGCTCTCGTTGGAAAAGGGTTAGGTGAAGAAGTAGGACTTATCACAGATGGCCGGTTCAGCGGTGGAACACATGGACTCGTAGTCGGTCATATCGCACCAGAAGCGTTTGATGGTGGGAATATTGCTCTCCTCCAAAACGGAGACATAATTACCATCGATTCACGAACACAGACATTGCAGGTAGACCTATCTCAAGAGGAGTTAGAAAAACGTAAAGCAAGCTGGAAACAACCAGAGCCCAGATTTAAATCTGGGGTTCTTGCGAAATATTCTAAACTCGTGAAATCAGCATCTCACGGTGCGATCACCAATCTACTCTAAATTCTCGTTAGGCGAATAATTTCCAATATCTTTCTGCACTAAGCACGAAGATATTGGAAAAATTCTATCTACCGATTAACGTGTGTATATACGGTCGAATGGTTTCTGAAAAAAACAAAGAAGTCGATGAAGGCGGTAATAAAGAAAGACCGTTTTTCGAACCTAAGTTGTTTACTGCTAAAATTGCCATATAACCGCGATTTCTATCTATCCACGGAAAAAAGCCATTGATCCCGATGCTGTGCGAAATCAGGTCTTTATCACATTCGGTAGGATTGGTAGTTGCTGTACAATATCGCCAGTTCCCCAAACCATACTGCCATCGATAACCAAACGCTGAAAACTGAGAATACCCGATGGTTGCACCTTGGTATTGATCGCTAAGAATTTCTGACACAGAAGTTGTAGTTAAAAAATTTGCCAAGTCACCAGAACCTGATTTTGCGGTCCCACTTCTTAGCAAGGCTTGCATCATTCGGGCATAGTGTTCGGACGATATAGTCAAACCGTAAGCACCGGACAAACTACCATCCGTATTGCTAGTGTTAGAACCCGAAAAATTGCCTTTCCATATGGCTTGGTTCGCATCCCAACCAAGAGGAGTGACAATCGCCGAAGTAAAAATCTGTGTCCAGGTAAGACCACACGTTTTTTCTAATATCCTTTGCGCGACGGCCATATGATTCGAATTGTATTGGAAAAGTGTCCCGGCCGTTCCTGTTGACGTATCTCGAATCGACTCGACACATTTATCTTTTTCGTCGCTCGTTGCAACAGTTGGTAAAGTGGCGATACATGCGGCCTGCCCGGAACCATTTCCCCCAGGTGCGTTTAAACCAGATGTAAAGGCCAATAACTGCCGCAAGGTGATCGTTCCCTTGTTTCCAGTCCAACCGAGAGCCGATGCTGTTGTCGTATTTAAATTGATGTTGGCGCCGGACGCTTGGCATTTGTTCGTAGTAAGTAAACCACAAGATGCTGCGTTTCCTGCAGAACAGTCAATGGCTCGCATCGCCACAACGGCAGTGACCCATTTTGAACCAGAGGCAATCTGCTTGTATGTATCATAGTTTAAAATAGATTGTCTGGCATATATACGATTTCCAGTGCTGTCAAAGATTTGAAGACTTGCCCCTTCGTCCGTAGTTTCTGCATAACGATCAAAACATTCATTGATGTTTGCGCAATTGGAAACAATACCAGCGTATAACAAGGCTTTTGCTCCGTCGTCCTCTTTTACTTTAGGATGACAATTTAAAAGGAAGAGAAATACCAGGACACCTGTGATAATTTTTCTTAAATACATAATGATTGCTCCGCTTATAGTTTTAGGTCTTTCGACAAATCGAGAATCTTTGGGGATTTTTCGAGTTTACATGACTCTAAGGAAGTCAATAAGGCTGCATCTCGCATTGGGCCTAAGGCGCCTGATGGAGCAAGAGCTTCATAAGCCAGCCCTAACGCTAAAGCACCTTTGGTTTCGATATCGCTTTCACATTGTGCAACCGAAAATTCTCGATAATATTCAGAATCGGAAATTGAGGAAACAAACGGGTATAAGGTCTGAGCCAAAATTCCATTGATGACAAGGAGTGGTAAAATAGGACCACCGCCACCCTTCATTCCGTTTTGCGAAAGCCAATTTGAAGTGGCAGTTGCTTCGGCAATCAAGATCGAATCGGCAATTCGTTTTTTAGCGTCGCTTCCTTTCACAGAAGTGTTTGTGTCAACGGCCCGATCCACGAGAGCACATTGGCAAAAACCAACAAGAATGATAGTTAACACATAGAATCTAGTATTCAACATAAGTAATTAGACATCTAATAATTACTTTTAGTTTTTATGCAAACAAATTCTCTAGTCGATACATGATGAAAAATTATAAAATCTTAGGCGCCTCTCTGTGGAAAGAACTGAAAGATGCTCTATCTGGTTCAGAAGCCGATTACACTGAAATCAGTATGAAGAAGGCGATATTTTTATTGTCTGTTCCAATGGTGCTTGAACTTGTCCTCGAATCCGTGTTCGCCGTCGTGGATATTTTCTTTGTAGGAAAACTGGGTGCATCAGCTGTAGCTGCGGTTGGGCTTACGGAAACATTTTTATTTTTATTGTATTCGGTAGCAATGGGATTGTCTTTTTCTGTGACAGCAATTGTTGCACGCCGGATCGGAGAAAAAGAAAAAGACAAAGCTGGTATAGCAGCGGTTCAATCCATTGTCATTTCCATTTTCTGTTCCCTTCCGTTTGCTATTGCTGGACTCTTCTATGCAAAGGACCTATTGGGACTCATGGGTGCCGATGATTGGATCCTCTCAGAAGGTTACCACTACACACAATGGATGTTAGGCGGCAATATTGTAATCGTTCTCATTTTTTTATTAAATGCGGTTTTCCGAGGTGCGGGAGATGCCGCCATTGCCATGAAAATTCTTTGGATTTCCAATTCGATAAATATCGTTTTGGATCCTATTTTCATTTTTGGTTGGGGTCCGATACCAGCATATGGAATTATGGGGGCAGCGATGGCTACCAACATCGGTCGTGGAATAGGTGTTTGTTTTCAGATCTATCTTCTATTTCGCGGTGGCAAACATATTAAAATTGCTTTGAAACATTTAAAAATTGAATGGGAAACTCTTTTGGGCATTCTAAAGACCTCGCTAGGAGGAATCGGACAAATGATTGTCGCCATGACATCGTGGATTTTTTTGATGAGAATTTTGGCTCAATTTGGCAGCCAAACAGTCGCAGGTGCTACGATTGCCATGCGCGTGATGATGTTTACCATGATGCCATCCTGGGGTATGTCGAATGCCGTCGCAACTCTCGTCGGACAAAACTTAGGTGCTGGAAAGCCAAACCGCGCAGAACAATCTGTCTGGTTTACTGGATGCTGTATCATGGTGTATCTAATCTGTGTATCTATTATCTTCTTCTTTTATTCGCCGGTTCTCATTGGTTTTTTTACAGATGATCAGGATGTCATTAGAATTGGCAGTGAGTGGCTAAAGATTGTATCCTATTCTTATTTTATTTATGCATGGTGGATGGCCGCAAGCCAAGCGTTTAACGGTGCGGGAGATACAATAACGCCCACAAAAATCAATATCGTTTTTTTCTGGATGATCCAAATTCCTCTAGCCTATTTCCTCGGAACCTATTTAAAGTTAGGTCACGCGGGTGTATTTTGGGCGATGATGGTTTCCGAAACTTTGGTAGGAATTTTTACCCTTTGGCTCTTTACCAAAGGAAAATGGAAGGAAACTAAGGTCTAATTTTTATAAACATTGCCTGTTGTGTATTTCCATAAGTAAAATCTTTAGTGATACTTTTTCCTTCATTCGAATATCGAAATGTAGAAGAGGTTCCAAAATCAGCGGCCACATTCGTGCCGTTATTGATATATGCGGATGTACCGCACTGGATATAAAAAAGGGTCGGTGGTAAGGTCGTGATTGGTTGCCCTGTTTGTCTTACTTTTCCCGCTGGATCCACAACAAATCCCTCAGGCAAAGAGGAGACCGGAAAACAGTTAGATAGGTCAGAACGCGGGGGATCAGAATTTTCGTTACGCATAAGAACATATTTCAATTTTAACATATTCTTAGTTGTAAGGCACGGAATTTTTAAGCTGAATATAAATTAATGGCCGAATCAAGTTACACTCCATCAAAAGGACTTTTGGTTCTCGGAAACCAGCTCTTTGACCTTTCAAAATTAGTCCCCGGTGAAAAAAGAAATGAGTATATAATCTTCATACGTGAGGATATAGAACTCTGCACTTATTTTAAATTTCATAAGCAAAAAATTGCCTTTTTTTTTCTAGCGATGCGACAACACGCAATGGAATTGCGTAATCTAGGATTTCAAGTTCATTATGAAACATTCCAAACATCAGGCAAAAATTATGAAGCTCACTTTTTAGATTTTATTTTCCAATACCATCTAACAGAGATACATTATTTCGAAATAGAAGATAAATTTTTTGAATCCAGAATTCTAGCTACTTTGAGTAAAAATATTATCAAATCCGTAGAGCATCCCTCTCCCATGTTTCTAACATCCCGCAGAGAATTTAGCAACTATTTGGCGAACACAAAAAAGCCGTTTATGAAGACTTTCTATCAAAAACAGAGAATAAAATTAAATATTCTTTTAGATGAAAATAAAATGCCCGCGGGTGGAAGTTGGAGTTATGATACAGATAATCGCAAAAAACTTCCCAAGTCCTACGTACCAAAAAACCTACCAACAATCGAATTTTCCAATACTGAAGAGTTGGTCTTAGATCTAATCAACCAAGAGTTCCCGAGTCACCCCGGGGATGCTCATGGACTTTGGCTTCCCACGTCCAGAAAAGGCGCTGAACATTGGCTGGATATTTTTTTAAACGAAAGACTGCATGACTTTGGTCCTTATGAAGACGCACTATCTACAGAGTTTCCGTTTCTCAATCATTCCATCCTATCTCCTTTTTTGAATATTGGTCTCCTGACACCTGCTAAAGTAATAGAAAAAACTTTTATTTACTCTGCATCTAATAATGTGCCCATCGCTTCTCTGGAAGGATTTGTTCGCCAAATCATAGGTTGGCGAGAATTCATAAGAGGGATTTACCAAAACTACGGTGAAATCCAATTAAAATCAAACTTTTTTGGACATAATCGAAAATTAACCAAACATTGGTATGATGGAACGACTGGAATTCCACCCTTAGATGAAATCATTCAGAAGTGCAATAAATATGCCTACGCTCATCACATCGAACGACTAATGGTTGTGGGCTCCCTAATGGTATTATTTGAAATACATCCCTTAGAAGTCTACCGCTGGTTTATGGAGATGTTCATTGATTCCTCCGATTGGGTAATGGTTCCGAATGTATTTGGAATGGCATTGTTTAGCGATGGAGGTATATTTTCCACCAAACCATACATTTGCGGTTCGAACTACTACCGAAAAATGGGTACCTACCCCAAGGGGAAATGGGAAAATGCAATAGACGGACTTTATTGGTCCTTCATTGAAAAACACCAAGTTTTCTTAAAAAAAAATCCACGCCTGAGTATGTTAGTCGAAACGCTACAAAAAATGAGTTCTCCGAAAAAAACGGAGATGTTTGCTTTGGCGACTGAATGGAAATTAAAACTTACTTATGAAAAATAGTGATCTCAGATACAATTTAAAGAAAAAAATTGTCATATGAAGTTTTGTTAGAATGCAAAGTAGATAAAACTTTTGGATTCGCTGACCCCAAAACATAACAGTAAGATAAAATTGATGAGGATAAATGCCGTATAACTTTTGTGATTTTCAATCATGCGTTTCCATTTAAAGGTTTCGAATAGTTGTGCGCCTATAAAAAGAATTACGATTAATTTCAGATAATTTAGGAAATAGGAAGGTGACGGAAGATTAGATCCGAATACAAATATGTTTTGGAAAATGACGGAGACATCCTCCATGTTGTTTGCGCGAAATAATGGGACACTGACCGCAATACAGAAGATGGTAAAAATTCTTGAAATGGCCAAGTACGTGAAACCACCTTTTTGATTAATGAATTCACGAAATCTAGTTTTCGCATACTGCCTCTCTGTTATGAGCATCGCAGAATGCCAAATACCCCAAACGACAAAGTGAATGCCCGCACCGTGCCAAATCCCTCCAAACAAAAACGTAATAAAAATATTTCTGCATACCAGCCATTCAGAGCCTCTAGAGCCACCTAACGGAATAAATATGTAATCACGGATCCATGAGGTAAATGAAATATGCCATCGACTCCAATGTTCGCTGATACTTGTCACATTGAAAGGAAAATAGAAATTAGAATCAAATTGAAACCCAAAGAGCCGTGCAACTCCAATGGCAATATCCGTATAACCAGAAAAATCAAAATATATCTGCCACATGAAGGCGAAAATGGCAATCCAAGTATCCATACAACTAGCATTAGCTGGATTTTGAAATACAGCATCCACACAAATGGCTAAGTTATCCGCAAAGACTACTTTTTTAGTAAATCCAGATAAAATTTGAACAAAGGAAGATTTGATCACATTGAAATCAACGGGTAACCTATTTTCTAAATCACGAAAGAAAGTCGATGCTCTGACAATTGGACCTGCTACAAGTTGAGGAAAAAAAGAAACATACAAACAGAATTCCAAAAAGGATTTTCTTGCAGTCAAAATACCACGGTAAACATCGATCGTGTAACTCATAGACTGGAAAGTATAAAAAGAAATTCCAACTGGCAAAATGATATCAAGAATAGGAAACCTAAATTCTGTTATACCGATGTCATTCCAAATACCCAATAGAAAATTAGTGTATTTAAAATATGCAAGAAAGCCGATGTTTACAAGAAGTGAAATCGTAAGAAAAATTTTACTTTTTGGATGCCCTGCAGGCAAATTTGAAATTGCGAGCGCCGCGAAATAATCAACAACAATCGAAAAAAGCAACAGTCCTAAAAAATAATAATTCCATGCCATATAAAAATAAAAACTGGCAACTACTAACAGGATCGTTTGTTTTTTACCCATGTATTGATATAACAACCAAACAATTGGTAGGAAAATTAAAAAATGAACTGAATTAAATAGCATGCTTTAGGATGGACTCTGCCAATGCGTCCGTAAAAATTTCCATTCCCTTTTCATTGAAATGAATGAGATCATAGTAATAATCCGAATTGTTTTTATTCGGTATGGTTCGAGATAAATCGATCCTTCGACTAGACAGGATATCTTTATATTCGCGTTCCCAAAACTCTTTTCTTAAGTCATTGTCTTCTAAATTTAAGTGTTCATTTACTGGAGGGAATACATTGATGATTTGGATTTTATTTTCATTTATAAACTGATATAAATTTTTCAAACGTATCTTAAATAAGTCAGTCATTTCATTTGTTTCTAAAGTAAACTTCGTATCGAAGACCAATCTACAGGTTTTGTGAAGAGCATCAAGATGATGACGATCGGATGTTTCTGGAATAGTTTTTCCTGGACCTGTATTCAGAAGGCATTCTGCAACAGAATTAAACTGATAAGGAGTGAGCGATTGTTTGTAAGCATTTGTATAAACAAAATGTTCAGTGGAATCCTTTTTTAACTCTCTTCTAAATTCCTTCCATCTTTTTTCTGGTTTTAATATCAGATCAGCGATATCTTTTCTATAAGCAACCCACCGAATCAAAAGATAAATATAATCCTTCCAACTAACGTCATAATGATCTTCCTTTAATTTAATTAACGCCTCTCTGCGATCCATTTCTGTGATCATGGCAAGACTAGAATCGATAAGGGCTCTTCGATCAACCCACGGAAGATGGAGTTCGTTTACATGGATGATGTACTTCAATTCTGGGTTTGCTTTCAGAATTTTTCGAAGTGCCAATTCTTGGACCATAAGTTCTGATCCAGGAATTGCAATGGACTGAGCTACAAGACCTTTTGACTTTATTTTTTCGTTCAATCGGCGGATGGAAATTCCTTCATAAGCGATCGATGTTCCTAAAACCAAGACATTGGGCTTTAAGGTGGGAAAGGAGCGAATGGCCGAATCTGTGATTTTATTTACGTTCTGGGCATAGGAGCTTTTTTTTAAGAAAGGTTTATAACATCCGATCTGCATAAAACATTCGGCTAAAAGAATCAGAATGATAGAAGTTAGGATAGATTTATCTTTTAAAAATTCTTGAATCGCTTTCATTCCATCGGACCAGGCGTAAACCATTCTAAAATTGGCAAAGATGTAAAGACTTTATCCTCCATGACAAGAAAAAGAAGTTGAGTAAATGTCCTAGAATGATTCGCTTCTCCTACTAGAACTTATTTGCAAAGGGGTATTTATGGGAAAATTGATCGGAAGTGTGATTGGAATTCTTGTTGTCGTTTCGCTATTGTTAGCTGGATATACTTGGGCGGTACTTAGCTGGAGTTATTCTGTAGGCGATCGTGCCGGTTATGTACAGAAGTTATCAAAAAAAGGATGGGTGTGTAAAACTTGGGAAGGGGAAATTGCCCTCGTAACCATGCCTGGTACTGTTGCTGAAAAATTTTATTTTACAGTTAGAGATGAAAATATCGCCAAACAGATCAATGAATCAATTGGAAAAAGAATCGTATTAGAATATGAAGAACATGTCGGCATTCCTACTTCTTGTTTCGGTGAAACTGGATATTTTATTACAGGTATAAAAGACATCCAAAACGGATCTCAGAACCCTTAATTTTTCAATTAGCTTGGATTGGATTAAACATCTCTAGCAATGTTTGTCCTTCCAATGCCGTTCTTTGGAAATCGGAGATTCTTTGACTTCTAAAAAAAACGAAGACCAAAACGGAAAACGGGAGTTATTTTTTCGGAGCATCACTCCAAAAGAAATGCAGATTGTTTCTAAACTTCAGAACCATCTTAAAAATTTTCCGACTCTTGAGGAAAGGATCTCTTACTCAGTGTTATACTATTTTCAAAATTCGCGGGTTTGTTTTATTTGGCCAGCTTCCATCCCACTTGGACCAAAATCAGGAGTACAACTAGGATTTTGCAATGGATATTTGCTCGAAGATCCACAACGGATTTTAGAAAAGAAGGATCGAAAACAAGTCTATACACTTACCTTTCAAAATACAGAAGAAATCGATGAAATTCTAGTTCGCTCCTTCCTTGACAACGCTCTTGCTGTCGACCGAACTCTGTTTCAAAAGAAGTAAATAAATGTTTGAGGAGTTGCGAACGAATAATTACTTGATAAAAATTATAAAATCGTTAGTCTAATGCCAACAAGAAGTTACCTGTGCAAATTGACGCCCACATATATATCGATCAAAATTTTTACCAAAAAGTCTCCTTAGGAGAAAAACTAGGAAATGAAGAGAACTTTACTTTAGAAATTTCCGCTGGAGATATCAACCGCCTAAAAAAGAATTCCTCGCCAGAAATTTTATCGATTGAGTCCATCATCAAAGAAAATGTCCATAGCATCCGTAAAAATCTTAAAGAGGATGCCGCGTTAGCTGATGTAATTGAATCAGGAGATATATCCATTCACTTAGAAGACGCTAACGGTCGCTTATACAAAATGATCCAGATTTTGGATATGAATTCTGGAGTTTATCCACCGAGCATTGATTTTTTTGAATGTGATGCGGATATAGACGATTTTGGAGTTTTTCTCCTTTGCACCTTGGAGCAAGATCCTCAGAGATCAGCAATTATCCTAACATTTAAGACTATCACCGATCCTCTAGTGATTGAAAAAATAAAGTCTTATCGTTTAACTCGAGATTTGCGACTTCTTGATGTAGGTTCTGGAATCTGTTTGAATGTAAAAAGTTTAACACCGTATACCGAGTCAGAAGAGGACAGCTTTGAAATCGGGCAATTGCTTCTCTTAGAAAGACTGATTTCTAAAATCCAAAGGAATCGAATCTCAAAAAGAAATCGAAGGCGTTACTACATCTTAGGCGAAAAGATTTTCAAGGAGCTACAAAAAGTATCCAGATAAAATTCGACTAACAGTTAAACTTCTTCTGTCGCTTGCGTTAGGAAATTTTTAAGTTCGTCCATTTCCTTAGTAAAATAGACTGGCCTCGGAGCTCGCGTGTCCTTTAACAAAAACGCTATCCCTTGGTCATAAAATACAACTTGGTCTAGTTCGTGAGCTTGGTATGTATAACTCGCATTACCCGAATAAAAAACAAATTTTCCATCTTCTTCTTTTAGCTTAGCAGGACCTACTCTTTTAAAATTTCGAAGAGTTTCCTCTCCGGTTTCAGCGTCCGAAAGATCCTTCTCACCAAAAGGAATTTTTCCCGAATGGTCCAGATACAATGTTCCTTCCATCGCAAAGTTTGTGATTTTTGGTTCTTCCTCTTTGGGAACTTCTGAAAACCCGTCTTCTGAGTCTTTGAGGACAGCAGTTTTTTCTACGATTGAAGGAGTAGGAACAACTGGCTTTGAATAATTGATGTTAGGTTCTTGCCAATGAGGTCTGTGGTCTGCGATTTCTCGGTCACGTCTGATTCGCTCATCTAATTGCGGGGATACACCCGAAATCGGCTGGTGACGGTAATTGGCGCTGTAACCTCTCCCCACGTTTTCCCGGTCTGCAAGAGTCTTTTTGTTTCCGCCCGTAGGGTTTGCAGAATTTGGACTTAGTGATACATATAGAAAACAAAGTACCCCAACCAAAATCATTGCAAGTGCCGCGTATAACATACCCCTCCTATTATCTGATCTTTTGCCCATTCCCTTGATTACATTTTTTCTTTACAAGTCTGGTTCATAAGAAACCGTTCCCATATGTTCGAAGAAGAAGCGACAACCTGGAAAGAAAAGCTCACGAGAGCCGTTGTAGGATTGTTTTTATTTATTTTAGTATCGATGCTTGTGGTTACCTTCCTCCCTGGTGATGCGGAGCAGAGTTTTATTGGCGCACTTACAGGTAGCTCCTCTACAAAGGCAGGGTCCATTGCAGGAAGATCTGTTCCTATGGACTATTTCAATGCTGCTCGCCGAGATTGTTATTACCGCTACCAACAGTATTCTAAGGAAATGGCTGGTAACAATGAGTTGATCCAGTCCTGTGCCTTCTCAACCGCTAAGGAGCTATTTGTTGCCAATGACATCGCCAATGCAGTCGGTTACCGTGTTTCCGAAACCAGCATCAAACGTGATCTTTCGTTACAAGCCCGCCAAATCCACAAAGAGACGGCATCCCAGGCGGGATATGGCGAAGAAGACACCCGCACAGTCGAACAAATATACCAACAGATCCTTCGGTCGACTCCGATGGCCTACCGGATTGACTCAGCAACAGGATACTCCCTTTTCCAAGGTTTTTTAGACCAGAAATATTCCCCTTCGGCGCCCGAAGCGACCATTTCTACGGAGGCAAAGTCAGCAAAGGTATCGTTTCGCCTCGTCGCGTTTACGGAAGTAAATCTATTGAACCAACTGGAATCGAAAATTCAAATTTCCGATGCTGATCTTTTATCAGAATATGAGAAAGAGAAGAAGGATGGAAATCTCACTAAAGATGCCAATGGCAATCTTCCGAGTTTTGAATCACGTAAATCGATTCTCACCTCTAAATTGAAATTTGATCGAAAACGAAAAGAATTGGAAGTATGGAAGAAAAAAATCCAATCCTTGGTACTTTCTGAAAATGCCTTGGAGGCGATTTCCAAGGAAACATCACAATCCATTGAAAACATTTCTGCAACTTCTCTATCCAATCTCAAGCTCCTACAGTCTCCTAAAGGTACAAGCTTTCGATTGGCGGGTGACCCGAAGTTTTGGGAAGAACTCTCTGCAAATCCCTTCGGAAAAAAGAAAGTTTTAGGTCCATTTACAGACAATGACAAACAAATCTATGTTGAATTTGGCGAGTTGACCTTTTCACCATCGTCGCCTCCCCCTTCATCCAAACCGGCAGCTTCACCTGAAGAACTCTTAAAACAAAACCAGCTGCTTGGCTTTTTTCTTGAAATAAACAAGTCCATGGCTGGAGAATACAACATCGACAAACAAAAGGCCCTGACTTTAGAATAATGCAAATCAAAGCCGATTTTATCAATCCCTTCCTCGAAGCCGCTACCATCGTTTTTCGCGATGTACTTGGCCAGGATCTCATTCGAGGAAAAATTGGGATCAAAGATTCACCGACTCCTTCTCACGAGTTGGCGATCATCATTGGTGTGGTCGGTTCTTTTAGTGGCGAAGTTGTATATAGTATGAATATGGATGCCGCTTACAAAATCTCTCGTAAATTGGTGCCAGGTTTGTCAGATGCGGATGTTCAAAACGAATATAAGGACATTCTCGGTGAAATCGCGAACATGACAACCGGGAATGCGATGAATATTTTTACTTCTGCTGGTCAATCCGTAGAAATCACCACACCTAACATACAAGAGTCAAAAAGTACATCTGTAAGATTTAATAAAAAACCCACCCTCTCCATCAATTTATATTCCAAATTTGGCCGAGTGGAAGTTAACGTAGCTATCGCTTAAATTCCTAAAGGTGTTTCTATGAGATGCCTTCGCTCTTTCGCATCTTTTCTAAAATCACTTCCTGGAGGTTCATTTTTATCTTCGCTTTCTTTTAAATATAGATCATAGTATTTTTTTGCTCTTTCTAAATCCCTATCTGGCCAAGCACTTTCATAGATTCGCCCCGCATAATAATGTGCAGTTGGGAATTCTTTGGAATTCTTAAATTCTTTCATCAGTTTTACGAGATGGTGTAAGGCGGGCCTAAATTCTTGCCTTCTAAACAACAATACAGCTATTGCTAAATGTGTCCTCGGCGTAATTTCAGAATGAACTGGAAATGATGTAACCAGTTTCAGATATTCTTTGTATGCTTTTTCTTCTGAATCGCTTGAACCCATTCTGTCTAAGGAACGAGCCAATTCAAACTGAGCTTTAATTTTGGCATCTGGATCTTCAATTTTTTCAACAAGACCTGCACCTTCTGAATTTTTAGCATCTAATCCAAATAAGTTGGCATTTTCTGTTCGAGAGGAATTTGCCTTCAAACCTTCTTTGGAATACGAGTCTACGAATTCAGTTTCTGCGGATTTTCTTTGGTTGCGCGTGAGAAGAGCCTTACCACGCTTAAACGGAGGTTCGGTGGGATCGACAGATTCACCTTTTCCTTTTTTCTTCTTTTTTGGTTTTTGATTTAAAGTTTGGGATTCCGAGTTTTGTTCTTTCTGTAAACTTCCCGAGTCTTTTGGTTCCACGTCTGAAGAAGTCGATGTCGTCGGAATTTCCTTTGTTTCAACTGAACTTGTCTTTTCTTGGAATTTTAAATCCTTAGATTCTTCTGTTTTTAAGGAGGAGTCTTCTTCCGTTTCCTTTGGAAATGGCAGATAGATTTCACCTGCGTTTGGGACATCTTTTATTCCCTGGGAATATAAAGTTACAATTGGGAATAAAAAACAATAGCCACCTAACAAAAAAATCCGTAATAACGCACTTGCATGTCCCATTTTTTATCTTCGAAGTGGTTCCAGAGCGCGTTGTTTTTTAGGTGCAGTAGGTTCATCTAATTTTTCTAAGGCAGGGTCTTCTTTAGTCACTGTGTGATCATTGGATTTCTTATTTTTTTCTGCGATCTTCTTATCCAACTTTTCAAGTCTATCCATCAACTTATTAAAACGAAGATCATCTTCCGACTCTGAGTCAGGGAGACTTGAAATTCCACTCGGAGATTTTGACTGTTTTTTGGATGATAGATCTGTATTTTTTCTCTCTAGTTGATTTACGGCACCTATCTCTTGCAAGGTGTCTGTATTTTCCCAGGCTCCAATGGATTCTACATGTATCGGAGAAGAAAGAAGCCCATCACCAGAAGGGGTTGCAAGCGGAGGAGTCGAGGTGGATTCTGACTTACGATTTCGAAAGTCGTATTCCTTTCCTAAAAAATCATTTTCTTCTGGTGCAGGTTTACTTTCGATATTTTCAACTTCCCTTTCACTTACGAACTCAAATTCCATTCGTCTATTAGTGTCGAATTTTACATCATCGGGATCACTCATACGCACATCTTTTCTGGAACGATTGTATTCAGTTTCAATTTCCATTGCGAAAAGTGAGCGTGTATCAGACGCTAGTTGCATTCCTTGCGGGGTTGCCCCTTCCCACCCCTTTGTCCAACCGTAATAAATTCCCATAAGAATAAAAAAAACAAGAAGTGCGATGGAGATTTTTTTAAGTAAACTGGCAACCTGAGGGGGAATTCTATCGACCATACCGTCGACAGCACCCATCATCTTTTTCGTATCTACATTTACTTTCGGGATACTGGGAATATTGATCTTTTTTAGATCTACCATTGATTAATCTTCCAAAATTTTAAATACAACACGGCGATTTAGAGCTCGGCCTTCTTCTGATTTGTTATCCGAAACAGGCGTTGACTGTCCCAACCCACGAGTCGATATACGAGAATCTTCTAACTTATGTTTGTTTTTTAAATAATTCGCAACAGACACAGCTCTCTCCATGGACAATTTTTTGTTCGCTTGTTCTCCGCCGACATTGTCCGTATGACCTTCAATCACAATTCTGAGCCTCGAATTCTTTTTTAGAATACTTGCCAATCGATCCAATTCTGATTCTGATTCTCTTACAATTTCATAAGAACGGAAAGCAAAAAATAAGTTATTCAAAACCATTTCATTGCCTTTTTTTAGCTTTGGAAGTACGAGGAGGACGGTTTTTTCTTCCTCAGTTTTTTCTTTTCCCACCAAATTTAGATTTTGTGAAGAAGGGAGATAGCCTTCTTTTTCTCCATAAAATCCATAATTTTCCTCGTATGGTAGAATGATTGAAAACTCGCCCGTGTTCGGATCCGAAATCGTGGAACCAAGACTTTTTTTCTTTGTATGCGATTCATATAGTACAGAAGCAGATAAGGGATTGCCATCCTCATCCACTACTTTTCCTTTGATCACAACTACTGGATCAGGTGAAAACGATTTTGGGATGGAGGCCATATAAAGCTCACCTTCTCGTGAAACGTAGGCCCAATTTCCTCCTGCAGGTATTGAAAAAAAGTTAACGCCCCTTAGATTAGGAGATAATTCTTGCGGTTCCGACCAAGTATTCCACCCTTCACTTAATCTACGTGAAACAAAAATGGAAACGCCTTCCTTTCTCCCAGAAGATGAAAAGTATAATGTTTTATCGTCAGGTGCAAGAAAAGGAGCCATCTCTTCTTCTCCTGTATTGATTGTGGACCCTAAATTGATACCTTCTTCATACAGACCATTTTCAGACTGAATTGTTACGTATAAATCCAACTTACCATAATTTTTCTTTTGTTGTGCCGAATAAAGAATAGTTCTCCCAGTAGAAGAAAGTGCCGATCCACCAAACACTTGTTGATATGGATTATCGGCTTTCCGATACCAATTATAAAAGGAAGGAAAATTGATCGGAATTGGATTTGAAAATCCGAGTTCTTTTTTATAGGATTTATATAAGGGAGCGCGGTTTTGAATTTTTTCGGTTCGTTCACGGTATTCATTTTCCAGTTTTGTGAGCCGCAAATGAAAATCTTTTGCACCAACTGCTTCTCTAGATGATTCCTGTGAACGTAACATCATCTCTTTTTTTAAAGAATCTAACATCTCTTCTTCGCCAAAATTTCCGAAGACAAAAAGCTCATTTCCTCCAGGTAACGCAGATATAACGGCAGAAGGAAGTTTGTTGTTAAGTGGAGCAGGTAATTGTTCTCCAGGCATCCAAAAGCCGTAGATATCCTTTTTCGAAGCCCAAATCTTTTGGGTGGATCTACTTCCCTCTCGGATGAGAGCAGTCCAAAATAACATTTTCCCATCAGGGGTCACTTGCGGATTAAAAGAAAAATGCCCTGCTGTCACATACCTCGGAATTTTTTTTAGAGTCCAATCGGGCGTTTTACTCGCCTCTAAGGGTGTTTGTTCATAACGCATTGGCAGACAACTATCAGCACTTACATCACATAATAAACGTATGTTTTTCCCCGTTAAAAGCGCTAACTCTTCTTGTAAAACCGAAGGTGATAGCCTCAGGATTTGTCTATCCGTTTTCAACATATGGCCGGTATTGATGAGTTCTCCGAAAAGAACTTGGACACCATTTTGCGTACTTTGGGAGCTCAGGAGCCCTCCCCCTAAAACCATGAGTAGAATGATGAGAATCCGTTCCATATCATACGAAATGTCGGTTGAAAAGAGAGTTTCCCTTAGAAAATTGACTGTATGATCTCAGCAACTGGCATAACCGTCTCGTTTGGCAAAAAGCCTCTCTTTGAAAACGTCTCTATCAAATTCAAACCAGGGTGCCGCTACGGCCTCATCGGGGCCAATGGCTCGGGCAAATCGACTTTTATGAAGGTTTTGGCGGGAATCTTACAGCCGACTGCGGGTGCTGTGGCTATTGACAAGGACATCAAAGTCGGGTATTTGAAACAGGACCACTACGAATATGAGAATGAAACGGTCCTTGGCACAGTGCTTCGTGGGAATCCGGAACTCTGGGAACTTATGGTCGAACGAGATGCCATTTATGCGAAAGAAGAAATGACCGATGAAGAAGGCATTCGCATATCCGAAATTGAGGATCGTTTTGCCGATTTGGGCGGTTATGAAGCCGAGTCGGTAGCTGGCGAATTATTAGAAGGCTTGGCAATTCCTACCAACCTCCATTCAAAACCATTGAACTTTTTAACGGGTGGATTTAAACTTAGAGTATTACTTGCGCAAGTATTGTTTTTAAAGCCAGACGTATTGCTATTAGATGAACCAACGAACCACTTAGATATCAAAACGATCCATTGGCTCGAAGAATTATTGTTAGATTACGACGGCGTAGTGATTGTTATCTCTCACGATAGGCACTTTATTAACTCCGTTTCCACCCATATCGCAGATTTAGATTATAATACAATTCGCATTTTCTCTGGTAATTACGATGATTTTATGATTGCAGCAGAACAAACTCAATCTCAACTTCAGAATGAAAACAAACGAGCTAAAGAAAAAATTAGCGACTTACAAGAATTTGTTTCTAGATTCTCGGCAAATGCGAGTAAATCGAAACAAGCGACTTCACGAGCAAAGATGATTGAAAAAATCAAAGCGGAAATGGTCGATGTAAAACCATCCTCGCGAGTGGCACCTTACATCCGTTTCAAACCAAAACGAGTATTAGGAAAAGATGTTTTTGAAGCAAATCATATCAACAAATCCTATGACAATCTTCACGTGATAAAAGATTTTACGATCGCCATTTCGAAAGGCGAAAAGGTCGGTATCGTTGGAACAAATGGTGTGGGAAAAACTACGCTCCTTAAAATGCTCATGAAAAAATTAACTCCAGATTCTGGTGAAGTGAAATGGGGTGATTCTGTAGAGCCTGCATACTTTCCACAAGACCAAAGGGAAGCCATCGAACCAGATGCAGATACACTGATTGAGTGGTTGCTTAGAAATGCACCCCCAGGAACCGAAGTTCAGGAAATCCGAGCTATTTTGGGTAGAATGCTTTTTTCTGGTGATATGGCAAACAAATCCACCAAAGTATTATCAGGTGGAGAAAAATCGAGAATGATCATTGGTAAAATGATCCTAGCTGGTGACAATGTGATCGCACTCGATGAACCAACAAACCACTTGGATTTGGAAACCATTGAGGCATTGAACTATGCACTTTCTTTATTCGAAGGCACCATCCTTCTCGTTTCCCATGACCGTGAATTTATCTCCTCACTTTGTACAAGAATTGTAGAGGTGACCCCAGAAGGTATCAAAGACTTCAAAGGTACCTACGAAGAATTTCTAGAAAGAGAAGGAGCAGACTTTTACAAACGTCTCACAGGTGGACCGGTCGTTTCTGGCTAAAGGCCAAATTCATATCTTTAGTTTTTTAAATCGGATTCCCAACAGGAATTAGAAATATGTATGAACACCGAAATTCAGAGATTCTGTATTACGGTTTCGTAAGTATTCTAAACTTAATCCTACCGAATCCCAATTGTATTGGAAACCCATCGATCCGTAAAAATTAAAATCAGAAATATTATTTCGTTTGGAGATATCCAAAAGAACTCCACTCGGATTGGAAGAAAAATCATCTCGATTGACAGAAGATGTAATGAGAGCAATCCGTTCTACACGAACATTGGTCCTACCTGAATTGTACATCATTCCAATTCCTGCAAATACTAAAAAACGGCTTATTCCTATCGAATAACGTATATCAGATGTAAACGAATAAATAAGTGAATTATATTCCAAAGAGTTTGTACCCAACCAACGTCTCGTATCTCCATCAACACGAAACTGAGTTGGTCTTCTGTCATAAGAAAATAAAGATATATCTTGTTTTGTCTGATAAAATCCTAACCCGATCGAAAGCCCATTTTTTGTGTCTCCGTTTGCAAGATCGAAAAATGGAAAGTATCGGACATTTAAACTAGAGTTTGAAATTCTTCCATCAACATCGGTATTTCTAATCTTCACGAACGGAAGATTTTTTTCTGAAATTAAATATGGGAAATATTGGGCAAATAGATTCCATTTTCTCCAATTCCCTCCTCTATCTAAGAGATGTCCTAGATTTACCGCATAAGAAAGGGAAGGTGAGGCAGCAATTCCTTGGGTCGGAAGTTCATTCAGTTCTGTAAACTGAAAATAAAAATCGCGAGGTTTAATATCACTTCGAGATGCTCCGTAGCCGATTCCTATTCGGTTCTTTTCAATGATCTTCCCACCCATCATCGCTGCATTGATGTTTTGGAGGACGGCACTCCCAGCCATTGAATTTAGAAACTCTTTTGTATAAATTTCATCTAAAACGGGATCGAGTAGATTAGCGCCGAGAAGTGTTTGGTTAGATATTTGACCACATTCATATCCGACACAAACTGCAGTCGAATTGATTGTTTCAAGAGGGATCCAAAATAAAAGTAGGAAAACGAAAAATTTTATTTTTGTATCCATTGCAGAAATTGATTCATTGCCACGGCGCGATGCGAAATTTTATTTTTTTCAAGCAAGGGTAACCTAGAAAATCTCTTACCGAATGGAGGGTAAAAAAAGATCGGATCATAACCAAAACCATACGGACCTTCTTCGTCATAATCCTGAGCAATTTCCCCATGGACGACTCCTTCGAAGACTTTTTCTTCATTTGCGGTAACGTATGTTATAACACAAGTATAATTGGCATTTCGATTTTTATTTTGTGCTAATTCGTTTAACAAATACAAGGCTCTATCTTTATCGGAAAATTCTGGTTTCCCATATCTGGCCGAATAAACACCAGGTTTACCCCCGAGTGCTTCCACACAGATACCGGAATCATCGGCAACGGAAGGTAGTCCACTCAATCGATACAATTCTTTTGATTTGATCAGGGAGTTCCCCAGAAAGGTGGATTCTGTTTCTTCAGGTGAAAAGGAAATACCAAGATCTTTTGGAGAAACAACCAAAAGACCTAGAGGCGAGAGTAAAGATTTAACTTCTTTTAATTTATGTTCGCTGTTTGTAGCGAATGCGATTTTTTTTTCCATTTCGGAAAAATTTAATCTTCGGCATCCAACTGAAAACCTTCCATAGCGGAAGAAAGATCAGGAAAAATTTCAAAAACTTTATCAAGCATGGTAATCTCAAAAAGTTGGATCAGGTCTTCGTCCACTACAATAACTTTGATGTCCCCGTTCATAGGTTTTAGTTTTCTTTTCGTAGCGACAAAAATACCGAGAGCTGTTGAACATATATGATGAACTTTTGTTAAATCAAGGATGATTTTCTTCGCTGAGGTTTGGGTGAGTTTGGATAGCTCCTTTTCAATCTCATCAGAATCGACTTTTAAAATCGCGCCAGAAAACTTAACGATTCTAATATCATTTTTTACTTGGACATCCATTGAATTCAATCACCCTCATTGCTTAATAATACCAGACAGGCAACCGACTTTGCACCTTGTGCTAAAACCAGCCTCGAAACTTCGTTTAGCGAAGCCCCTGTCGTAAAGATATCATCTATGATCAAGATATGAAGTCCCTCCCAACTTCTATCCTTTTTTATAATTTCAAATGCCTTTTTTGCGTGCGAAAATCTCATATGGTAGTTCATACTCGATTGTTTCTGAGACGATTTTTTTCGAATTCCGAAATCGATGTTTATGTTCCATTTTTTGGCGAGCCGATCGGCCAATCTATAGGCGGGATGGTAATCTCGTCCAGAATCTTTGTCTTTGGATGGTAGAAGCAGGATCTTATCTGGGCGGATCTGAAGCCGTCTGATTTTGGCTTGGAAGTCAAGAGCAAGATAATTTGCTAGAATCCTTTCATTCTGGAATTTACACTTCTGGAGAATTTTGTGTTCAAAAGTCAATCGGTATCTTAAAGTCACGACTTGCGAAAAAAAAACAAAACGCGAGTTACAGTATTCGCATATGTCCTGTGCTGTTTTGATTTCAAATTGGCCACAAACCTTACATCTTCGAATGAGATTCGCTTGTTTTTGGACCAAATTTCGCTTTCGCATACAAGGACGACAGATTCCAAATCGTTCAGAGTATCCATCTTGATTTTCACAGATCTGACAAAGGGTGGGGAAAAAAAAGGACAAAACTTGGGAAAACATAATCGTTATCCCAAGTAAGGTGAGGAACCAAGGAATTTGGTCCCTCAAACAAAGTGAATCTTAAATAAGTTTACTGCGCTGGAGGAGCAGCAGGTGTTTTTGCTGGCTCTGGCATCTTGTCTGATTTTTGGATCATCGAAGAAGGTGGAGTAAGATCCACATTGAATTTCACTTCAACTACTTCCGACTGATTTCCTACATTGTCAATCGCAATCGCTCGGATCACATGTTCGCCTTGTGTCTCGATTTTAATTGCTTCAATGTATGGTTTAAATTCTGCATCAGCGTCAATTTTGATTAGAATTTTTTTAACACCAGACTCTTTGTCCATCGCATTTACATAAAAAACATTTCCACGTTTTGCATACGGTTTTCCAGCGATATCAACAAGGGGAAGAGAAGGCACGATTTCTACTTTTGGTTTTACATCGTCCACAGTGATGATAAGAGACGATTCTGGTGAGGAATTTCCTGATTTGTCAGACGCAGAATATTTTATTACGTTTGCGCCGCCTTTTTCTAATTTGATAGGCTCCGCATACGTTTTATTAGCTTCTGAATTGATGCTGTATTGAACTTTTTCCACACCATTTTTATCTTCAGCAACGATCGTATAGCTGTTGTTTTTGGATGTATATGGAACGCCGTCCAAAACAAAAAATTGTTCAGCAGGCAACAAACTAGTCCGAGGAGCAGTATTATCAACAACAACAACCAATACTTTCGGAACTTCTAAATTACCAGCTTTGTCAACGGAACGATAATGGATTTCAGTTGCACCTTCTTCAGAAATGCGAATCGGTTGGGAGAATCTTCGGTAGTCTCCGCTTTTTGTTTTCCATTCGATATAATCGATAGAAGAGGAATCATCCTTTGCTTCAAGAGTGAATGCTGTACTGCTTGTAATGAAAAGTGTTTCTTTGTTTGTGGGAACCGCTTCCGTTTTGTTTTTATCTTTTCCCAAAAGATCGTCGACTACTTCTTGGCCTTTTTCGACTGCCTTTTTCTCAACTTCCTTTTTTTCTGTAGTTGTATTTGCTTTTGGTTCAGCCGATTGTGCTGAAAGTTGGCCTACTAAAAATAGGGTTAAAATGGCCAAAGTATATTTGTGCGCCTGCATTATTAAGAATCTCCTTTTTACCGATAAATCCTATATATCCTCTCAGAAAGGTATTATTGTCAACTTGATTGCATTCAGAAACATTACATTCTTAAGCATTTTTCTCTTCTTGGTTCCTGGGTATCTTGCGGACACAGTATGGAAGGAGATCTCCCTAGAGAATTTTGAAGACCAAAATTATTCAGGGAAAAATATTAGAACAAAACTGGAAAAGGACACGGTTTTGCCAGAGCTCACACTCTCTCAAAATTTTACGGCACCCGTTCCAGGTTCCAAACAGGCGCTTGTGATCCGAATTCCTAAAAAAGTGAATTTCCCGTTTGGTTTTTATTTTCCGGAGCCAATTCTACTCAAAGGTTTCGTAAAAGAAATCAGGATCCCTGTCTATTCCTCTCAATCAATTGGAAACCTAACATTGATTGTTCAAAACCAAGATTACGAGACGAAACAATTTGCCGTGACATCGTTGAATTATAGGGGCTGGAAAAATTGTACGGTTCCTTTCGGAAGGGCACTCGACCAAAACGACAGGATTTTTCTGCAGGGTTCTGATATCCGGCTCGTTGGATTTTTCTACCTCCCAAATGAAAACAACGCAAGCAACCAGGAGGTTTTGCTCGCAATTGACGATATAACGGCAATCGTACGAGACAAATACCGAACACTGCGTGAGAAAGAAATTTTACTCGAGGATTGATCTGGCCTTGTAAAAATCTCTTTTCATTAAAGCTGAGGCGCCGAACCTGATCTTTAAATGAACCTTGAACTCTCCCTTGAGCAATATGAAACTCTGCTGAAACTAGTTTATATGGGAGATTGGGTGATTTCGACCCTACAGGCAAAAGAAAGAGCCGACGAAGAAACGGACAATGATAGCCGATACGCAGAAGTAGTCCGCCATATTTTCAATCATGCCGAAGTTGCTGGTCTTGGGACCGTCGTCCAAATCGATCAGAACAATGGAGAACCTTATCTGACCCGTGAATTCGAGGAAGAAAGTGGACTCGTCGACATTTTGGAAGATTATGAAGATGAAGTGTTCTGGCAGTCTCTAATTGAACGTTTGGCACATCGAGATTTTATCCGACACTTTGGCGAATCCGCAATATCAGAAATGGCCATAGAAGAACGTATCGAAAAAGAGACACCCTTCCATGATACTTGGGCAAACGAATTTCACGAAAATGGATTGGAAAATCTAAAAACTTAAATTTTTAAAAGCCCAGAAACATTTTCCCAAACATGGCAAAAGCCATCGCCATCAAAACTCCGTTCATCCACATTAGCATCCTAAATTTATCATCAATCGCAGCAAATTTGGAATCGATTGCGCTGAATTTCGAATCCAGGGCTGAAAACTGCGCCGTAACTTGTTCTTTAAATCCAAGCATTTGGATGCGCAGAGATTCGATTCTTTCACTTGCCCGTATCTGTTCTTGTTGGATGGGAATCATATTGGCCTTCTCCCATTCTGAAGGGGGAAAACCATTTACAGCAACATATTTTTTATCCAGTGCGTGCTCTAGAAGAATCGCTTTGTCCCTCGGAATATTGACTTCGGAAAGAATATCTGTTATTTCGCTCATGCTGGATTCTTGCTAATAGGGGTCCGGAATGACACTGATTGGTTCTATTTTTTTAATTTTAGTGGAATTCAATTTTTTTCATAACAATGAACTTAGATCTAAAATTCAAGCTGTAATGAATGAAAACCGTCAGTCAGTAACACATCTAACATTGTATGAATCTCTTCTAACCGCCGCATTACCATCGTAAGCATTGTTGAAATTTAAATACCAACTTGCCGAAGTGTCGGGGAAATAAATTGTCACACCTGAGGCGGAAGAGCTAAAAGTTATTGATTGGTAAGACGAGTATTAACCAGCATTCAAAGCAGAACCCACTCCGCCTCATATTAAACATTGGTTATACGTGCAGAAAGGATAATAATAAAAAATATTCTAAAAAAATGCGATTTTTATCATGTTCTTTCCTTCGGAAACCGAATGATAGGAAGCAATTCATCTAACTTGATTTTATTTTTTTTTTGCTCTACCGTAGCTTCCAAAACTTCATCATACTCTCGAATTTTTTGTACGAGATAGGCATCCCTGCGGAATTAGCCGTTACAATCGACTCAGAACATTTTGAAATATTTGTTACTCGATAAAACTTTCTCCCATTAAAATGGGAAAAGGGAGTCCTCATGCCTATTCAACAAGAACAGTTCAAAGCGAGCGAAAGATTAGAATCGTTACGTAACGAGTTGCGAAGTTTTCGCCAGGAAGTGGAAGCAAGGTCTCCTGCTGGCACTCGTTTTTGCGATCTTCAGTAAGCTCTATATGGGAGTGTAACCCATAAGATAGTTATTCATTTACCTGCTAACACCAGATTGCTTAGATTTCGGCCAAAGAAGTTTATCTTCGCGGATTTTTTTCTTTTCTAAAATTTCGGACAATCTATAACGAATGGCCATATCGATTCTTTCTTTAGAGATCGGTGAAATTTTTCCATCAGAATTTTGGAATTCCCCATCTTTTAAGGCAAACTCAATGGACTGAAAAGATTGACTCATTAAAAAATCGCCCTCATTTGAAGAAGAAGGTTTAATTTTTTTCCAAGTTTGAACCGCTTCGCCTAATAAATGTTCGTCGTTCCGAAACATCCCCGACTCCCAAAGCAAAACTCCTTTTTCGAAATAAGCATCATTTAACCGATAAGCATTTGGTGTATTCTGAATGAGTGTATCTAAAATCTGCAAACGTTTTGTTGAGTAGGCCAATTCAATGTCATTTACATTCCGAATTTTTTTACCCTTCAGTAATGGACGATACTTATCGGCGACACGTCTCAAAGTCTCATAACGAAGCGTTTGTTTCTGCTCTTCTGAAGCGCCATTTAACAGAGAAAGACTTTTAAAGTATTCGGTAAGGGCTCGGCCTTGAATGAAATAAATGTTATCAAGGGTAAATAAAATTTCAGTTCCTGCTTTTGTCCCCAAATTTTGAGACAAAAGGGACATCATCTGTTTGAGAAAGTCTTCTTTGTTTAAATTTTCCTGGTAATAATCAATAATAAAATAACTCGGATCGGCACTAAAATTATAAGCCAATCTCTGCAAGTTATCATAGTAAAGATCACGAATGAACAAGGCAAGATCTCCCTTATTCGGATCATACCCCATATAACGACTGATAAACTCATCTAATTGTCTTTCTTTTTTATATTTTATCGTCTCGTCTAGATATTGACTCCGATCCGGTTTCGTCATTTGGAGTGGATTACGAGGAGGTTTTTCACCGTCTAATGCTAATTTCATAGTAATCGGAGGAGATGATTCATTGCCTTTTCGAAATTCTTCTATGATTCGATTGCGTTCTTTATGAACAGCTAAATTATCTTCGGCCTGCTCTAAATCCACTTTAAATGGATCATGTATCGAGTACAAGGTAGGAAAAACTTCCTTTACGATGATATCTTCATACTCTCGATTTCTTTTGATGTAAGAATCTGCCGCACCCGAATTCGGTAAAATTTGATCAAAATCATTCTTGAAATTTTTTCGTAAGTCAGAGGTAGATTCTAAATCCTTTACCAATTGATCCCAAGCTCCGCCCTCATATTTTCCTTTGGCAAACCCATCGGATCTACCTTTCTCTCCTTCTCCCTCTTTTTCTCCTTCTTCGCCTTCCCCTTTTTTTGTGAGAAATTCACCGTCTTCGCCAGGTTTTCCAAATTCGAAGCTGATTTCATGTTCTTCATTTTCTTCCTCCTCGTAGATCCAAGGAGGTCCACAAAAGAGAGTTTGATATAACGAGTCTTGTGCGTTGAAAGAATAAATAATTAATGTTAGGTGTAGAGTTACAGAAAGATATGCGGCAAAATAAATTCTTTGTTTAGAGAATAATTTATCTAGATTTCCAAACATAATAGCTAAATACAATGGCCGAGATACTCAAGAACAACCAGGATAATAAATTTCCATATTCCCGATAAAATGTCATCGAACCAGGAATGATGGATACTGAACCTTTTAATACGGCAGCCGATTCAATCGGAGTAAAATAATTATTAATATTTCTACCCAGATGATCTGTAATCACGGATGTACCAGAATTTGTAGAACGTACGAGCCATTTTCTGAACTCAATAGCCCGCATTCTACCGAGAGTATGATGTTGGTAGGACTCAACAGTATTCCCATACCATTTATCATTCGTTACATTGACAATAAAATCTGGATCACCTTTAAATTTTCTTACAAATTCGGAGATAATTACCTCATAACAAATAAGTGGTAAAAAGTTACCTTCGACTTTTTCCTCAACTTTGTGTTTTGCATAATATTCAGAAACCATAGTTGGCGAAAAATTGTCCAGATCCTTCCATAACAAATCGGCTACTGATTCTTCTTGATCATGTTTTGTCGTATAATAGGAGATCAAATCTAAGGATTTTCCAGAATCAAATTTACCTGTTTGACCGCTTAACGCATACATCCAATCAAAAGGCATATATTCTCCAAATATAAGAAGATACACTTTTTGATAACTCCCACGTCTTTCTCCATTCGGATTATAAAGAGCCGATGAATTATAGGTCAATAAATTCTCTCTAGACTTTATATGGTTTTCAAATCTAATGTCCAATTCGTTAAAATAAACGTTTGTTTTGTGACGAAGTGCCAGCACCTTCATAAGGGCATCAAACTTCTCCCAATATAAACCGGCAATTTTGGTAGCTTCAGTATTATTAGCGGAAAAAAATGGAACACCTGATTCTGGTAATACGATTAAATCTAATTTTTGATCTTTTGCGCCTTGTTTTGTCAGCTCATCAATCCGAACCATCAGGGAATTGATCGTCTCGGCCACACTTCTCCCGTCCCGAAATTCTAGTGGTGCATCAGGCTGAACAATTAGAATTTCTCGACTTCCAACTGGTTTTACAGAGTTCCATTTTTGATATAAATAATATCCATTGGCCCAGAAGAGAAAAAAGATAAATAACACACTCGATATACCGAAGTAAACTTTTGCTTTTCGGAGGCTTGGCTTTTCATTAGGTTTCTCTAATCGTGTTGGAACTTTCAGTAGACGAATTAAACTTAAAACTCGTTTTGGATTTCGAAACTGAAATAAAAGATAAGAAAATAAAAATAAAAGAACAGTGAGTCCATATGCACTCGCATACTCTGCATTTTGTGCTAAAATATGATTTTCCGCAACTACACTTCCAAAATACCAAGGGAATACTTGCGGAGTAAAAAACTCGGCAAATAACATACAAAATCCAGCAAGCCATGGGAAAAATTTACCGACACGTTTGGCGAGAAAAGAAAAGAGTATTAAAAATAGTGGAAACTTAAGATTTAAGAAAACGGCAGAAAGAAGAAATATAGGAACTGCGAAAAACCACGGAAAACCTCCGAAGACGGTGACCATATGGTAAATCCAATAAAAGGAAATCGCATAAAAAACTATGGCAAAGCCGAATCCATGCCAGATGAGTTTTTTCCATTGCCCTCTATATTTCTTTTCAATATAAAAAAGCCCGAGAGGTGCAATCCAAACGAAATAGGATTGTGAAATCGGAGCAAAGGCAAGATGCGAAAAAATACCTGTTATGAGATAACAGACTATGGCAGTGAAACCTTCCTTTGAACTAAAATATCGAAAGAAAGATTTCATTTCTACTACCTCAACATTATTGACAACTAAGATTTGTTATAGTTATTGTTTCCGTTCTGAACTTTGGTGAAAATCATTTTTCCAGCGGCAGTCTGTATAATAGAAGTAACGACTACACGTACTTCTTTACTTACTAAATGCCCGCCGTTTTCAATCACAACCATCGTTCCATCCTCTAAATAGCCAATTCCCTGATTTTCATCTTTTCCTTCTTTGATCACAGAAATTGGGAATTCTTCACCAGGAAGCACAACAGGTTTCAAGGCATTTGCTAAATTATTTAAATTTAATACCCTTACACCTTGGAGTTCTGCCACCTTATTTAGGTTAAAGTCATTAGTAACGACTGCCGCACCAGTATCTCTTGCAAGTTTCACTAGTTTAGCATCCACCTCACGGGTATCAGAGTAATCCGTATAAGTAATTTTTACTTCTATGGAACCCTTTCTTTGGAGTTTGTTCAACATTTCCAATCCACGGCGACCACGAGCACGTTTGATCGGATCAGAAGAATCAGAGATTAACTGAATTTCTCGAAGAACAAAATTTGGGAGGATCAATGGACCATCCAAAAAATGTGTGTCTGCAATATCCAAAATTCTACCATCGATCACAACCGATGTATCTAAGATTTTTTCTCTTATGTTGGCATTCGGAGTTTCAATCCCTGGAAGACTGAAGGCAGATCCAGGTGCACCAGTCCCGCCTCCAAAAACTGCAAGTCCAGGTCTTTTAGAAAAACTAACGCCCGTTTTTACCCCAGTCACAAAGAAGAGAAAAATAAACAGGATACCGAAAGTGCGGTAACCGTATTCGGAAAGAAGACTAGCAGGATATCCCGCGATTGCGATTCCCAAGAATCCAAATAGTGCACCCAAAAGTACGACATCCGCTTTGATTTCCGGAAAAAGTTTTTTTTCTCCAAAAGCTAAAATAGCTGCATAGAGAAGGACAAATCCCGACAAGGAAAGCGCAAGAATTAGATTCTGGGATTCCGAGTAGAGAAAGAAAAATGACGCCAAACCGACTGCAAACGAGCCGATGGCTGCAAGGAGGTGTTTCATGACTCAAACCTTTTTAGCCAAAAATTTGAGGAAATACGGAAGACTATTCTAGATCAAGATCATCAACTTCTTTCGGCGGTGGCGGAGGTGCAAGGCCTTGTACGGAGGCCGCTAGGACATCGGATACGATATTTCCAGCTTCCTCCTGTGGGACGCCCTTGCTCAGTGCAATTTCCATCTTTACTAAATTGTATGCGCTCTCATAGAGCTTTCTCTCCATTATAGAGAGTTCTTTGCCATAGGCACGTTTGTAAAGATTTCGGCAAACATCTGCTACCTCAAAAATCGAACCAGATTTTATCTTGTTCATATTGTTTTGGTAACGAACCTTCCAATCTTCTTCCGTATCGATTTCATCCTTTTTTAGGAGAGTGAGAACTTTTTTGATCTCTTTCTTATCAATAATCGATCGGATGCCCACATCAATCGCACGTTCTACTGGGATCGAGACCTTCATCTTGGAACCTTGAATTTCCATGATATAACAATCTTTCTTTTTCCCCAGAATCAACTTTTTGCCGACTTCTGTGACCTCGCCTACCCCGTGGATGGGATAAACTACATAGTCTCCCACCTTGAATTTAGGCTCTTTCCCTTTTTCAGTTAATTTTTTTATAGCCAAGTAAGTATAATAACTTCCGTAAATACTCTTAACTTCAGTATAACGCAGAAAATAGCGAATGTCAAGGCAATAGAAAAAAATAGTTTAGAATCGAATCGTTTTTACCATCGCGTCGGATGCATTTGGGATTTTGGCTGTAATTTTATCCATAGCTTCCCTTGCATCCTCCATTCGGTAAAAATACCCTGCATAGAGTTTGCCGGTGGAAGTGCGGAAGATCCTTCCTTGCAAGCTTGGTTCTGAGAGCATCAGTTGTTTTCCCATTTGAACGGCTTCCTCTGGGGAAAAGTTTCCGATTTGGACCATATAATTGATCTGATCATTTTTAGGGGGGAATTTTAAAGTCGAAGGAAACGGAGAAGAAGTCGTTTGGCTTCCAGAATCTTCTAAGTTTCCTTCCGGAGTTTGTGGAATTTTTGCGGATTTTCCAAGATTCGAAAAAGATTTTTCCTGATTGGATTGAAAGTTTGTCTCTTTTTGGTTCAGTTGGATCCCAACAACCATACCGGCAGTAAAGAGTAAAATGGCTCCTATTAAGAGAACAAAAGCCGACTTAGGTTTTGCAGATTCCTTTTGAAATGTGGGCGTATGGTAAGTTCCGAATTCATATGGCTCGGCTGGATTTTGGAATGGGCCTGCGGAACCTCGGAGTCTACGTGAATAATCGATATTTTGCATGGACTTTCAGAATCTCTTTTCTTTAAAGATCGGTCATAAAAGTCCAAAAATCGAATGGTTTTTTTAGGATTTAAGCGGAATCGCCAATATGTCCCACCTTTCTGATCTTAAATTCCAAGCGGTTGGCTGTTTGAACGATGGCAAAAAAAAACCCGCAAACGAATTGTTAACGGGCTTTTCTAGTCAACCGGTTCTCTGGAAAACTTATATTAGAAATATTTTTCCCCAGTAAAACCTAACTCTGGTAAAATTCTGGAGACAATGTCCACCATCGTAAAACCAAAAAGCAACGCTAAAAATCCAAACGCTGATAGGAAGATCACTCGGTTTAGCATATTATCATACTTTAAATGCATGAAGTAGGCAAGGACGAAGAATGCTTTTACGGATGCTACGGCCATCGCGATCACCATGTTTAGTTTTCCAAGATCAATCTGGGCAACACCAACAGTAATCACAGTGCCTACGAAAAGAATCCCTAAAACAACTGCATAAGTTCCGATTGAAATGACATGGTGGTCATGCTCTTCTTCTTCGTCACCTTCCCCATCTTCGACCCACATCGATGCGGATGCATGATCTTCTTTGTGATCCTCTTCTCCAAGGATAAACTTTAAGACTTTATTGTCTTTGTTTTCTTCTTTAAACTTTTTAAACCTTTCCGTTTGGAAAAATTGGGAAATCCAGTTCCAAATAAATCCGCCAACAGTCGCTGTCGCGATTCCAGGAGCAAAAATACCAAAACCTAAAATTGGCGTAAATACGGCCACGAGAGCGATGAAATAAAGTCCGTAATTGATAACGTATTCCATAATACTTTCCTTTTATCCAACCAAATACAAAAGCGGGAAGAGATAAATCCAAACAAGGTCGACAACGTGCCAAAAAAGTCCGACCCCTTCCACAACCGTATAATATTCTGGTCCAACTTTCCTTCTGATATTTTTGATCAGAATCCAGAAAATCAAAATCATACCAGCTAACACGTGAATTCCATGAAGCCCAGTCATTACAAAATAAAAGCCATAAAACATTTCCCATTTAGGTTGGGAGATTATGCCTTTTAGTTTTGCCGCCTCTTCCTCGTGGACATGGTTAATTTCCATTGCCTTTGGATCTTTTAGCAATGCGGCAATTTTGGTTTCACAAGTATCCCTTTTTCCACCAGCACCACAAGTAGGATCCACGAGCGAAAACTTGCCGGGGATGGTCCCTACATGGAATTTATGCGTATATTCAAAGTATTTTATAACCATGAAGATACCGGCACAAACAATTGTAAGAACAAGCATAATGGATGCTAGTTTATGAATCCCACGTTGCACATAACTTATCGCAGCAGCCATTGTAAACGAGCTGATCAAAAGTACTACCGTGTTTACAGCACCCAATTTCCAATCCAAGGAATCGGAGCCGTTTTTAAAGACAATTGGATACAGAGAGTGATAAATCAGGTAACCTACAAATAGGCCACCGAACATAAGGATCTCTGTGCAAAGGAACAACCAAATTCCTTGTTTGGCAGAGGCATACTGATGCTCTGCACTTTTGAAATGGTGTTCGTGGTGAAATTCGCTTGTGGAACTAACGGAAGTCATATGGGCCTGCAGTTACTTTTGGAGTTTCTAGAAAATTTTCATGTGGTGGCGGAGAAGCAGTTTGCCATTCGAGTGTTTTGGCACCCCAAGGATTCGCGGATGCCTTTTCGCCCGCAATCATTCCGTGAATGATCGTGATCAGTCCTACGATAAAACCGAATGCGATAAACCAGGAACCAACTGTTGAGATTTGGTTTAAATTGGTATATTCTGGTAGATAATCGAAGTACCGTCTTGGCATTCCCATCGCTCCCAAAATGAACTGAGGGAAGAAGGTTACATTGAATCCAGTAAAGATAAATACCCAAGAAATTCGTCCGCCGAGGTCCGAAGTCATTCGTCCGAACATTTTTGGGAACCAGTAATAAATACCGCCCATCAGAGCCATGAGAGTTCCGCCCACCATCACATAATGGAAGTGAGCGACTACAAAGTAGGTGTCATGGAAGTGAACATCCATTCCTGTCGAAGCAAGCATAACGCCTGTCAATCCACCTATTGTAAAAAGAAACATAAATCCTATGGCAAACAGCATAGGTGCTTCAAAACTAACCGTTCCGCGGTACATGGTGGATATCCAGTTAAAAAGTTTAATAGCTGTCGGAACTCCCACAAGCATGGTGATTACGGAAAACAAAATCCCCGCAAAAGTAGATTGTCCCGAGACAAACATATGATGTCCCCATACCAAAAAGGATACAGCTGCGATCGCCACCGAAGAATACGCAATTGCTCGGTAACCGAAGATGGTTTTTTTCGAAAAAGCAGTGATCAGTTCAGAGATCACGCCCATTGCTGGTAGGATCATGATATAAACTGCAGGATGCGAATAGAACCAAAAGAAATGTTGGAAAAGCACTGGGTCTCCGCCAAGATCTGGATCAAAAATCCCCACACCTAACGTTTTTTCCATCGCTAGGAGAAGCAATGTAATGGCAAGGATAGGAGTCGCTAAAATTTGGATGATGGAAGTAGAATAAAGCGCCCAAATCATGAGCGGAATTCGGTCCATGGTCATACCTGGAGCTCGCAATTTGTGCGTCGTGACGATAAAGTTAAGTCCAGTCAAAATGGAAGAAAATCCCATGGTGAAAGCACCCATCACAAGAAGGATCACACCGTTCCCAGTTTTCGCAGTCGAATAAGGCGTGTAAAACGTCCATCCTGTATCCACTTGGTTGAAATACATAGAGGATGCTGCTAACAAGGCTCCTGCAACAAAGATGTAATAGGAGGCTAGGTTTAACCTCGGGAACGCAACGTCTTTGGCACCTAACTGAATCGGCAAAACGAAGTTTCCCAGAAACGCAGGAATTCCCGGGATGATCACCATGAACACCATAATGGCGCCGTGGAAGGTCATAAATTTATTATAGGTATCTGGATCCAGAAGAGGAGTGGTCCCGAATTTCGCGAGATGCAAACGTATTCCCATGGCAAAAAACCCACCAATTAGGAATAGAGTCGCAACAGTTGCGAAGTACATGATTCCGATGCGTTTGTGGTCTTTGGTAGTAAGCCAAGACCAAATACCTGGGCTGTGATTCAGGTAATTATCGCCATGAGTTGCATGGCCGTGAGCTGTGTTAGTATGCGCTGAACTCATCGTTTCTCCTTTATTTAATTGTTTTGATATATTCGATCAGGTTAGCTACGTCGTCGTCGGAAATTTGTCCTTGGAAGAGAGGCATTGCAGGTGGATAGGTTTCAACGACCTTTGCAGTTGCTACAAGGATTGATTCCCTGAGGTAATTTTCGTCAGCCGTAGTAGTAGATCCATCAGCAAACTTTCGGTTCGATCCAAAAAGGCCTTTCATAGTCGGTCCAACAATTCTTGATCCATCGACAGAATGACAACCAGCACAGTTATATTTTCCAAAGGCCAGTTTACCCTTGTCAGCTGGTGTATCGGCTCCTTTCTTTTCAGAGTGATACCATGTTGAGTATTCTTCTGAAGGAACTGCTTTGATCTTGATCATCATGCCTGAATGTTTTGTTCCGCAATACTCTGTACAGAATACGATGTAATCACCTGGTTGTTTTGGTTCAAACCATAGCTGGGTAAATCTGCCCGGCACCGCATCTTGTTTTGTACGAAACGAAGGAACATAAAAACTATGAATTACATCTTTTGATGTAAGGATCAATTTCGTTGCTTTTCCAGCTGGCACAACGAGCGGATCCTCAGCAGAGCTGTAATACTCTTTTCCATTGGCATATTTATAAGTCCATGCCCACTGAGCCGCTGTTACATGGATTTCGGCAGCGATATCCGCTGGAGGGACGCGGAGTTTTTCAAAAATGACCATACCCCAGTAAAAAATCACCATCATGATGACAAGGGGGATAAAGGACCAAAGAAACTCAGCAAAGTTATTATGAGTGATATAAGCAGATTTTTGGTCTGGGCTAGTTCGTTTGAATTTAATCAAGAACCAAGTCATTCCACCAATGAGGATGACAAACGAAATCAAACTGGAAATGATTAAAAAAGCGTAGAGAAGATCTACCTCTTTTGCGATTTCTGTCGCTTGAATCGGCATGAACGTGGTCGCTGGGTAGCTGGTAATCCAAGACATCTACAAGACTCCTTCACGGTTATTGTTTGATATTTTTCGCCAATTAATAAATAAAAACGAAGCGAGTACTAGGAGCGTAACTCCTGCGCCCATTTGCATTATTCTGTATGCGTATATCGTATATTTATTTTTTCGTGGATCAAATTGAAAGCAAAATAAAGCAAAATTGTCCACAAAACTTCCAATCTTACCTTCGCTTGCTTCTAAAAAGGAAAGTCTTAAATCTCGTTCCCCAAATTGTATGCCTTGGAAAATTCTCGAGACTTCACCCTTAGGCGTGAGAACATAGATACCACTGGCGTGGATGTATTGTTTCGATTCTTCATCCCATTTGTATCTAAATTCTAATTGGTTTAGGAGGGAATCGATGGACGGGCTACTTCCTGTAAGCAAATGAAATCCATTTTCGGCACCCATCCTTCCATAGTCCTTAAGATAGGCGGCCTTTTTAGGAGCTGAGACTTCATGGTTTTCCTTCGGATTGATCGAAATCGCGATGTACTGGAATTCTTTTCCCGCCGTCCAATCCAAACTCTTCAAAACTTTCATCACACCATTCATATGGTAATTGCAAAGTGTCGGGCACTTAAAATAAACGGGGGAAAGTAAGATGGGTTTGTCCTTTTCTAAAAAGTCAGCCAGACGAACATCCTTCCCTCTTTCATCTTGGAAGACAAGGTCGAGATTGATTTTTTTTCCCGTCACATCTGTGAAGCCAACGTTTTCTAAATCTTTCGGAAGTTTATTGTCCTTGGTGAGATTCGCATGCGGGTCATAGGCATACAGGACTATGGGCAATAAAAATAATAGAGCAGCCGCTGACTTAGAAGGAAAAGGGATCACAGATTGGTATTACAAAAAAGGATCACTTTGTTTGGGAGGCGCCTTCGCCAAAACCAGGGTTCTCAGGTGTGCCAGGATGAATGAAAGAAATATAAACAAAGAAAAGGAGGTTCAGAGCGAGTGTAATTAAAAAAGTCCAATATCCGCTTTTCTTATAAAGATCTGTGTTCGACATGTAAATTCTTCCTCTTTTGTAGTCTATCTTAAGAAGGAAGGAAAATCTCCAACAATTTTTAGGTTTCTCGGGATTAAATTTATTTTCCCTAGCATTCCTCCAGGAAACATTGTGGAAACACACCGAAGATGAAAATCCAACGCCTCTATTTTATCCTGACAGGTCTCATTTTGTTCAATATGATTTTTGGGCCGCTCGTCCGTGCGACGGATTCGGGGCTCGCATGTCCTGATTGGCCGCTTTGCCATGGAAAATTTGTGCCAGAGTGGACCTTTCATATTTTTATGGAAGTTGGGCACCGTTTTTATTCGGGATTTTTGGGTTTGGTTGTTTTTTACGGCTTTATAAGGATTTTTCGAGATAAAGTATGGAAGTCCTCCTTACTTCTGCCAGCCAGCTTGAGTTTGGTATTTCTCATTGCCCAAGTGATTTTAGGTGCTTTAACCGTCACCAAGTTACTCCACCCAACAACCGTTAATTTACATTTACTAAATGCCATTCTCCTTCTTTTGACTTGCCTATTCATAGGTCTTCTTGCAAAGGAAAATATGAAATCAAAGTTCACATTCCATCCACGGGCAAAGTATTTATTTTTGTTACTTCTTGTGAGCATTTTTTACCAAATCTTTTTGGGTGGACGAGTTAGCTCGAATTATGCGGGACTTGCTTGCCCTGATTTTCCGACTTGTTACGGTACCTTCTTCCCAGAATTGACTGGAACCATTCGATACCAGATGGAACACAGATGGTTTGGATATATCGTTGCCTTGTTTGTTTATGGAACAACAGCTTATGCAATTTTTGCAAATGCAGATTCCGAGGTGAAAAAATTTCTCAAAATTGCAAGTTATTTGATCACCTTGCAGATACTTCTCGGTGCTTTCAATGTTATCTATCAATTACCAAAACTTTTAACTGGAATTCACACACTCAACGCAGTAGCAACTTTGCTCATGTGTTTTATTGCTTCGTTTTATCACTTTCGCGAGAAAAAGGTTTCCTAAAAAAAATCAAATGATTAAAATTTGGAACCAACTCACGAAACCAAGGGTCACGATACTTGTATTGGCTACCGTTTTCCCTGGCTTGTATTTGGGAATGACGGAGACACCTTCTATTTCGTTAGTTGCCATCACGCTTTTCGGAACCTATTTAATGAGCAGCGCCTCGTTTATTTTAAATCAGTATATTGAATGGGAAAAAGATGCAGTCATGTATCGAACTAAACAGAGGCCGATTCCTTCCGGTATTGTTTCACCAAACAAAGCTTTGGTACTCGGTATCATCACCATGTGTCTCTCTTTTTTTATACTTTTCCAATTTGTAAATCTTCTAACAGCTCTTGCTGCCTGGTCGGCCCTTCTCCTTTATGTATTTCTCTACACCATTTGGCTGAAACCGAGAACCGAACAGAATATCGTCGTAGGTGGGATATCAGGATGTATCGGTCCACTCATTGGCTATGCGGCAGCTGCCAATGAACTGCCACTCCCTGCCTGGGTTTTGTTTTTGATTATCTTTCTTTGGACACCTGCTCACTTTTGGGCGCTTGCTATTTTTCTAAAGGAGGATTATGAGTTCGCTGGAATTCCTATGATGCCCGTCGTCTCTGGAATTGACAAAACCGTGAAACAGATATTTATTTATTCCATCGCATACTCGACGGCTGTAATAGGTTTTTATTTTTGTGATGCTAGGATGGGACTTGTTTATTTGACTTCTGCGATCCTTTTGACAATTTTATTTGTAGGTTTTGCTTTTAAATTGATGAAAGTGAAAGAACCAAAACTTGCGAAAAAGTTTTTTTTCTTTAGTATTCTTCATTTGTTTATGATCAGCTTTGCGATCGTTATCGATTCGAGGGTCTGATTTTTTTTGATTGCCTTACTTTTTCCTCCGAATTAGCCTTCGCTCATGGGCATACTATCACATTATTTTTCACCATCTGATCTTTCTGACATCAAAGAAGCGGTAAAAGAGGCAGAAAGCAAAACCTCCGGGGAGATCGTTCCTTTCTTCGCAGAAGCATCCCATCACTATAAGGAATGGATTTGGTTGGGCTCTTTTTTAGGCGGGGCAATTGGTGGTTTGGCACTTTTTGTAGTTGATAAAGGTCACTTTTCAAGTTGGACACTTGATTCAATCGATGCCATCACTTTCGTGTGGTCTGGTGCACTTCTTGGCATGGTCCTACCTTTTTTTATTTCAAAACTCAGATTATTTTTAGTTCCCTATAACAGTAAGGCTTTTTTCGTGAATCTAAAAGCTAAAGAGGCATTTTTAGACGAAGAAGTTTTTAGAACTAACAACCGAACCGGAATTCTCATCTATATCTCGTTATATGAAAGGATTGTAAGGATACTCCCCGACTCAGGAATTGCAAGCATAGTCCCAAAGTCTGATTGGGATGAGGCAGTCAATCTGATCGTACATGGGATGAAAACGGGTAAAAAAAAGGAAGGTATCGTCGCCTCTATTTTGTTTTGCGGAAACCTTTTAGTGAAATACGGTGTAAAAATCCAAAAAGATGATAAAAATGAAATCTCGGATGAAATTCGAGATGGTGGAACGCATCTTTAGAACTTGTTTTATAAATTTTATGAGAACTCTATATGTTTACTTACTTCTTTTTCTTTTCGTTGGACAGCAGTTATCTGCCATACCGATTCCAGATCTTGCTAGAAGGGTCACAGATGCGGCGAATATTTTGTCTGCTTCAACCATTACACAAATTGAAGCAGATTTAAAATCTCACGAAGAGGCCACCTCAAATCAAATTGCGGTTTTGACAGTTCCTTCTTTAGAAGGGGAGTCAATTGAAGAAGTGGCTGTTGCTGTCTTCGAAAAATGGAAGTTAGGTCAAAAGTCAAAATCTAATGGAGTTTTACTTATCATCGCTCCTAACGATCGAAAGATGAGGATAGAAGTTGGTTATGGTTTGGAAGGGGCTTTGACAGATTTACAAGCATCTCAAATTATAAAAAAAGTGATCCGGCCCAAGTTCAAAGCGGGAGATATGGATGGCGGAGTGAGAGAAGGCGTAACCGCAATCATCGGAACAATCAAAGGAGAATACAAACCAGAATCCACCGATGTATCAACTACTAGCGGGTCTGAGCTTGGAAGTGTTTTTAGTTTGGTTCCAGGTTTTTTCCTCTATGTGTTAGCGTTCGTTTTTTCAGGATTCGTTAGTATCATTCTGCTTATTTTTTCATTTCGATTTCTAAATGTGGGGCTGTTAGCTTTTTTACCCTCTATTCTCGCGAACCTAGCGACCCTTGGATTTTTGATCGGTTTTGTGATTTTTAAATTTCGAAAGTCAAATGCAGATGGGTCAGGAGGCGGATTTTTCGACGGATTTTCGGGGGGTGGTGGATGGTCTTCTTCTTCTGATTCCTGGTCTTCTTCAGATTCTGGTGGAAGTTGGGGTGGCGGTGGTGGAGACTCCGGCGGTGGTGGCTCCTCAGGCGATTGGTAAAAACAACAACTTAAGTTTTACTTTAAGTAAGAACCTACCTCACACACGAGCAAGGTGACGTCATCTTTCCACGTAGTCTTTTGTAAGATATCCATCAGCTTGGATCGAACATGGATTGTAATTTCATCGAATGCCAAGTCTCTTGTTTGTGTAATAATTTCCATGAGTTGGCCGAGGGCTGCAGAACCGTCACTATCATTTATCTCTTCAAATATTCCATCTGTAAATAAAAAGATGCGGTCACCTTCTTCCACCTTCTCCTCTTGGAAACCAAATCGATATTGTTCCAAAATTCCAATGATGGGACCTGTATTTTCGAGGATTTTAAGTTCACCGTTTTTTTTATGTAAAACTTGATTTTGCATACCAGCGGCCGCAAAACGAAGAACAGACTGTGAAAAATCAAAATCTACGGTAACCGCTGGAAAATAAATCTGTAAATCTGAATTTTTATCGTAAAAATGTTGATTGAGATAATATAATAAGTCGTTAGGTTTTGTGGCAACCATATTCAACCTTTCAAATTCGGACTGAATCATCATTGTGTACAAAGCCGCTTGCAATCCGTGACCAGTTGCATCACCTAAAAAAATTCGAACATAACCATCTTGAATTTTTTTAACGAAGAATATATCACCACCGACATCAGCTAGCGGCTGATAAATGTTATCAACATATAGGAAAGGCGACAAATCTGGAATGGACGTGAGCCCTGTAACGATACTTTTTGCCAGTTTTAGATCTTTGTTGATTTGGTCTAATTTGGCTTGCAACTCTAACGTTTTTTCGTTTGCTTTTACTTCAAGTCGTTCATTTATATTTGTTAGCTGAGATCTAGCTTCTTCTAAGTCTTTATTTCGGAATGTCAATTGTTTTGCGAAGGTTTCAGCCTCGACAAATCCGCGCGAAAAATTTCGTGCGATTGAAATCGATTGAAAGAAAAACATCATAAAAATCCCATAATGGGCAAGAAGCGGATTGACGATCATAAGATTCGTGACGAGAAAATCATTGATCATGGTAATTATAAACAGAATAAAACTTAAGAGAAATAATATTGAGCCAGATTGTTTATTTTTGATGGCACGTGATACCACAATGAAAGCGACCGTAACACCAAACAAGGTGAAAATCTGATATGGAATCATTAAATACGTGTAAAACGATGATCGCGTCAAAATAACTAATGTACAAATTGCGAATCCAAGATTAAAAAAAAGTTTGTATATCGATTTTGGGAAATACTCGTTAAAAGTTAAAAAGATGTAACGACAGAAAACAGGAGGAATCAAAAAGAAAGAAAGATAACTCATCTTTAAATGTAATTCCCATGGAATGGTCGGGACAAGGGACACCAAATATTTATTTCCTGTCACAAAAACCCGCAAACTTATGAGAAGACATGTTAATGCAAACCAATAGGTATATGGATCTTTTTTTCGATTGAGGTATAAAAATATATGGTATACCCCCATAAAGAATATGCTTCCAACAAGAAACATATCTTTCAAAATTTCGTTTTCATACTTATTATGGATGTCCTGAGTTCTTCCGAGTGAAATAACTTGTCCAGGCCCACCCTTTTTATGATGATAATTAGAAATCAATAGAAGAAACTCTGAGGTGTCATTTGTGGGAATAAAATCTACCACAAATGGACGATATTCTGGACTCGCATTGATCTCCGTCGGTGAGACGACTCCATTTTTAGAGACGAGTTTGCCCTCGACAAACAGCAAATAGGCTGTCTCCATTTCAGGAACTCTAAGCGAAAGAGCTTGGTTTTTTAGACCGTGTGTAACTGTTAAACGAAAAGAACCGAAACCATCACCAGAAAGAAATCCGCGTTCTAAAAATGCATCGGTCCAAACTCCCGGAACTGAAAAATAGCGATTAACACCTAAGGACTCAATAAGAGTTACATCATTGGGAAAAACTAAAAGTTTCGGGTAGTATATCCACTCTCCTATCAGCGGAACGGTCTTTTTTTGTTGGTTTAAGAATTCTGAAACATCCAAATTTCCAGCCACTGCCTTGGATACTTTGACAGTCGGCTGGCATACAAGGAAAGACGACATCAAAAGTAAACTGAGTATAGATATAATTAAATTTCTAAATAACATACTCAGTTTTTAACAGAACTTAGATCCTACTTTGTAAAGGAATGTACTTGCGTTGGTTTTCCCCAACGTAAACTTGTTTTGGTCGAACCTTACTGAAATCACCTTTTTTTCTTTGTTCCTTCCAGTGAGCGAGCCAACCAGGAAGTCTTCCGATCACTTGGAGTACGGAAAACATAGTTTTCGGTATTCCTAGAGTATGAAATGCAAGACCAGAATAATATTCTAAATTTGGATAAAGTAAATGTTCGATAAAATATGGATCATTCCAAACAAGTTCATCGATTTTAAGTGCAGTCTCCTCAATCGCATCCAGCTTTCGATTGCGATAAAAATCTTGGATGATGCCTCTTGCTACTTTGGCACGTGGACTGACGACGTCATATGCCTTTTGACCAAATCCATTTGAATGAAGCTTAACTTCACCTGATTTAAATCTCTCAAAGTAAACCTTAACATCTGTTTTAGATTTAATGATATCTTCCATGAGCTCAATGGCGGCAGTTGGACGCCCCCCCTCTCTTGCTCCCCACTGAGCCATCATCCCTGCAGAGATACATGCAAACAAATTTGCTTTTGTAGAACCTACAACTTGTACGGCTGTGTTAGATACATTTTGTTCGTGGTCGGCATGTAATATCCAGAACTGATTGAGCAACTTATCAAATTCTTCAGGAACTTGGTATTGTTTGGCGGGTACTGAATGCATCATATGCAAAAAATTAGTGCAATAAGGATTTTTGTCTAAAGGATAGACGAAAGGATGTCCTACAGAATGTTTATAAGTAAAGGCGGAAATGGTTCGAATTTTTGCTAGGAGTCTTGCAATCAAATCAACTCCCATATCTAACTTTTCTTCGTAGTCTTCCTGGTAGTAGCTTGATAAAGAAGTAACCATAACAGAAAGAACGGCTAAAGGATTAGCAACGCCAGGAAAACCGTCAAACAAGTTCAACATATCTTCATGGATCATGGAGTGTTTTGAGAGGCGGCCTGAAAAATCACCTAACTCTTTTTTGTTGGGGAGATCACCATAAATGAGAAGATAAGAAGTTTCAACAAATGTAGATTGATGTGCGAGTTCAGTAACATCATATCCTCGATATGTAAGTTCACCTTTTTCTGGATCTCGTCTCGAAACTTTGGACAAACCGAGCGCTGTATTAAAAAGACCTGGGTCAATCGTCACTAGACCTGTTTTTCTATAAAAATCTGTGAGATCTATACCTTCCTTTCCATCCGTACCAACGATGATGGGAAATTGATATACCTTACCTTTGATGTGGACTTCCACTTGGCTCATTGCGAAAACCTCTCTCCCTCCTATACTTAGGATAGTAAGATAGGAATCTAGAATAATTTAAACTTGGGATATCGCAGTGTCGAGAGAATCGTGAATGAGAACAAAATCAGTGAGCCCGACAATATCCATAACCTTTCGGAAATGTGTATTGAGTCCGGCAAATTCGATTTTTCCGTGGCTTTCTGAAGACTTTGTAATCAAACTGATAAGAGTGGCAATGCCAGCAGAATTGATGTATGAGGTTTCCGTGAAGTTTAAAATGACGCGATTTTTTTTATCGCTCGGTATCGAATCGTAAGACTGAACGATTTCATCTTCTGCTTCCGATGTGATTTCGCCTGAAATGTGAATGACTGGAAGTGCTCCACCGTTCTCGAAACCCAAACGAATTTTAAATTCCTCAATCATTTCTTTCAAAGGAAATGAAATCGGAAGGGTGGTCAATCAAAATTAGCGCCTGTTTTTTCTCTCTTCTTTGGACAATCTTCCGAAGGGCTGCTTGCACTGCCTGCAAACAAAATACATATCGGTGGGTTTTGCTGAGATCCCAATCAGTCCCATGGCAATCATTCCCCATGTAGAATATTTTACGACTTTTCTGGCGTTTTCTGATTCTGCTGTTGTTCCGCAATCGCAAGTAGGGCGATCGGCTTTCGATATTTGGGATGTCATGTGGTCAAATTCCGATCTCACTCGAATGAATCGAGTAAGATCGGAGTGAGCAAATTAATTTTTGCCGAGATATTCTACGTATTTCGCAAGAGTTGCTATATTATCGTTTCCAAGGTGTTTGTATGCAACCATTGGAGAACCTTTGATCCCTTCATTTAGAGTTTTCGTAATTCCTGCAAGGGTATTTCCGTTTTTCCACTCAGAAGCAGGAGCCTTAAAGTTTCTAGGCTTTGGATTCAATGCTGCTGCTGCCGCTCCGTCGCCAGCGCCCTTTTCGCCATGGCAAGAAGCACAGTTTTGTGAAAAGATTTCTTCCCCTTTGGCAATTTCAGGATCTACTGTTGCAGCAGGTGCCACTTCCGTTGTAGCAGCTTCTTTTGGTTTGTCACCGCAAGCGATCATAGTGAAAGCAAATGCGACCACAGATGCAGAAATTAAAAATTTAGTCATTTTCATGTTTTTCTCCGAGACTTGGTAACTCCAGTAATTTGTCACAGAAGTGTTTTGGCGAGAAGAATTCAGGTCTTCTCTAAAAGATTTCGGAGTGCATCACCAAGATTTTGAAACTGAAACTCATAACCTTCTTCTAGCAATCGTTTCGGGAAGACGTATTGACCTTCGGTGATGACCTGAGCACCTTCTCCATATAATGCTTGTATGGCTAGAGATGGGATTTTAAAAATAGAAGGTCTAAATAGTGTTTTTGCCAGCTCTTTCGAAAAATCGCTGTTGCTTGCGGGATTAGGCGAAACAATGTTATATGGGCCATCCGCAGATTTTTTGTTTAATAGAAAAAAAGTAGCCGAAATAAAATCTCCGATATGAATCCAACTCATTCCTTGTTCACCAGTTGCAATCGGGCCACCTACTCCAAATAAAAAGGGGGGTAACATTTTTTCCAGCGCACCGCCTTTAGGAGAAAGTACAATCCCGGTTCTTAACACAACCGTACGAATCTGTTTTTCAATTAATGCCAATGTCTCTCGTTCCCAGTCGACGCAAATCGTCGATAAAAAATCATCGCCTGGGATCTGAGCTTCATCGTATGGGCTATGTTTTATGGCAGACATTCCGTAGTACCCAATGGCTGATCCTTGGATAAATACTTTAGGTGGTAATTTACAATCTCGTATGCGAGCTACAAGACCGCGCGTAAATTCTACTCTGGAAGTTCGAATTAAATGTTTTTTTTCTACAGTCCAGCGAACACCTGCTATAGGCTCACCAACGAGATTGATAATCGCATCAAGGCCTTCCAATTGGGCAGAAGAAGGAATAGTTGTCGTAACTAGCTCGATACCTTCCATTTGTTTCAATTCTGCGGGCAATTGATTTCGCCGACTGAAGACAACAAATTTATATCCTCTTTTTATTCCATAGGGAATCAATTCACTTCCAATAAGCCCTGTTCCACCAAGAATTCCTATTTTCATACAAACCTAGTTTCTCAAAGTTAAGAAAAAAGAAGTAGAACTTTTTATACGGATTGAAATAAATTTAGAATTCATGAAGCTAAAGACATTTCTTCCCATTTTAGTTTGGGCAATTTTTGTCCTCCTTGGCAATTACCAAATCATCTCAACGACTCAGAACAAAATTCAGGATTACCATGGGGTTCCACCTTTTGCAATCGGGTCGATTTCCAATCCTAAAAATTTAAACTTTTTATTAGATCGAAAGATTCACACAGAATGGGAAAGAACCACTATTCATAACGGAGAGGTCGAGTTTTTTTTAGAAATGAAACTGACACATTTTTATGACGGTGATGGATTTTCTCCATTTCCAGTAAACGGGATCGAATGGAAAGCCTGTAAAGATAAATCACTTCCATCATTTAAAGCAAAGCTGTTTCTGAGAGAAGCAATCAATGTAGACAAAGAACTTCGTTTGCCTAAGGACAAACTATTATTCACCATAAATTTTACCGAAAAAAACTTAAAGTCATACTCGTACCGATTCAATAAAATCGCCGAATTAAAAAAAGAAAAACATTATTCAGATGGAATTTATATCTATACACTAGAGATGGATCTTGCAGATAAACCATCGTTTAATGATTGTTTTTCTGACATTACCATTAAGGAATTTTAAATGAATTCTAATCTTTCATCCAAAAAAGTCTCACAATCACCAACGATTCCTATAAAAAAAACAGGCAAAAAAAAATTCGATATCGAGTCTTTACTTGGAGATGGCCCACTGCCCGTAGATTCTGAAGGAGTCGGCGCACTGGGTTTAGATGAAAAATTAAGAAAAGCATATTTTTGGATTACCAATTATGCAATTATCACTCCATTTTATGATATTGAATATAATATCAAACCTCCAACTCAGTTTACGATTGGAGACTTAAAAACTAAACTTGTTCTTCCATCTAATCAAAGCTATTCGAGTTTCGTACTTTTGCCCTTATTGACATTAGTTGTTAGAGGAAAATGTTTGTTTGTCGGAGGACCAGGACGAGGGAAAACCGCATCCGCTATTTTAATGGGAATTTTAGCCGGTTATAGTTTAGGAGAAATCAGACGAGCGATTCAACATGGCCAACCTCAAATGACCATTACAGATTTGTTAGGCAATCCATTGCCCTCGGACTTGATGAACGCTAAATCTATGGATGAAATCAAAATCTCATGGAGAAAATGGCTGGGAATGCGAGTAAAAATTATAGACGAGTACAATCGAATCCCAACTCGTACCCAATCTGCTCTCCTTACTATACTTGGTGATAATTATGCAGAGTTATACGATCAGATTTTCGAATGTCCTGAAGCCGCTTGGTATTTAACGGCTAACGACGATGCAGGTGGTGGAACCTACCAAGTCATTGAGGCACTAAAAGATAGAATTGATATTGTTGTAAAGGCTCTACATTTCAACACTCGATTTATCAAAGATTTAATCCAAAGGGTAGAAGAAAATTTCAAACCAGAAGCCATGGTTCCGAAAGAAATCATATTTTCCGAAGAAGAAATTGGAATGATGAGCGAATCGATTCGTTCTATTCAATTTCCGGAACCACTACGACGGAGAATGGAATTTTTTGCATCACAATTTGAGTTTTTTGAATCGGGTGGCGAACAAATCGAGTATAAAACCAAGGATACAGTTAAGTTATCCATGACAGACTTATCTAGCTTTTCAAATTTAGAACAAGGCAAAGACAAAAAGAAAGATCTTGGTTCCCAAACCAAAAACGGATTATCAGTAAGAGCTATTTTTACCTGCATCAATTACGCAAAGGCACTGAGTTTTTTTCGAGGATTGGATACAGTTACACTCGAGGATTTATCCCATATTCTTCCTTTTGTGTTACATGACAAACTTGTTCAAAATACAGAATCGCCATTTTTTGAAGAACCTGGAAATGCAGTATATCGAAGCGACCGTGTTAGTTGGATTCGCAAACTATTTGAATTATCCTGCGCAGAATATGATCGATTGAGCCTTGATAAAAATGATACGATTGCCAAACTTAGTGCACTCTTTGAAGAAGGGTTGGAAGGTTTGTCCCTTACACAAACAAAGGAGCGTATCGTTTCTATAGAAAAGGAAATCGAGTCTATTAGCAAACAAAGGAAAATTTACGGACATGTTTTCGATGATCTTCTAAAATTAAAATACCTTCACCAAAGATATTCAAATTACGAACGTTGGTTAGAGGAAAATGGATGATTTCGCAAGAATGGAAAAATATCTTTAAAAAAGAAAAAACCATTTTCAATCAAATGGTTTATTTAAAGAAACAAAATTTCTCCAACTTCCAGGAAGCTTCAATCGACTTGTTTTTTAACCCATTTTACCATGCGATCAGCCAAAAAATCCCGACCCCAAGTTCGTTAGAATTCGTCACCACCTCGTTCGAAATATTTTTAACACTCTTGCAAAAAGGAATACTAAGAAACCCATCTGGTGAACGGGAATTGGCGATTTTTAGATTAATACCAAAACTAAATGCGCCTCTGAATGAAAACCTTTGGCTCACTCTCTCTTATTTGACAAACGTTTTATCAAAAATAAAAGAAAGCCTAGAAATAAAGTTTTTATTACGATTGGAACTAACGGCAGATTTTATAAAGAATATCAATGATTTGAAAAACGTTTTGATCATATTAGTTTGGTTATGTGGTCACCCTGAATATAAAAATTCAGCATTGCAAGTTTTTGCTGAATTGCCGACCGAATTGCAAGATAGAATCAAAAAAGAGTTAAATATATCGTCTGTCGATCTTTTAACTTATTTTAATAACTATCCTTTTGGAAATCCCACTCTCTCGAATAAAAATGAGGTTCGATATAAAATAATCTCTGGTCATCCCTTGTTCAATGGGCATTTTTATGATTTTCCTAAACTTGCACAAGGAACTGAAAATCCTTTGATCGTGTCGGGAAACAGAGTTTTTGAATTTTATTTCGATGTGTTCGGTGACAATCTATTTCTTTCGGACGCAAAATATGAGATTTGGCCGAAAAAAAAGTTATCTGCTTTTTGGGAAACGATTGTTACTAAAATATTTCCAGTCACCGCGATCACTTCGTTTCATGAGACAGATGTTTTTTGTGTTCTCACGACTAATCTTTCTTATTCTATCTATATTTTTTATCGAACACAAACCGTATGAGTTTCGTTCAAAACTGGAAAGTCAAATGGAATGAGGCACTCGGATTATGGAGTGACTATGTTAAACTCTCCATGCCTAACTTTGTCAATACAAGTGAAAGTGGTAGTTTTGCATCCATTCGCCTAACAGATCACCAAATTGTGTTAAGTATACCGGAGATCCAAAAATTCAAACTCGAAGACTACCCTCTTGAAATTATGGGTCACGAGATAGGCCACCATGTCTACTGCCCGGGAGATTTAACCGACCAAGGAAGGCTTATATATATCATACAAACTTCTTTACCCAGATATGAACATCTAGCACCGATGCTCGTAAATATCTATGAAGATTTGTTCATCAATGACAAACTCAAACGACAACATAACTTACGTATGGAGGAGGTGTATCAAAAAATAGGGAAACAAGAAGAAAAATTTTGGAATTTTTATATGAGAACCTACGAAATTCTTTGGGCGCTTCCCGAGAATACACTTACAGAAGGTGTGCTAGAAAATCAAATTCATGCAGATGCCACCTTAGTAAATAGGATCGTCAGAAATTATCCAAATGACTGGATTCGCGGCGCATTTGACTTCGGTAACATCTGTTATCCGTATTTTATCAATAATAACAATGAGTCATATTTAAATAAGATGAAAATATTCTTCGATACAAAAGAAATTGGAAAAGGTGCAGAAATACCAAGTGGCATCACCGAGATTGAAATCGAATCCATCTTAAATGATGGCAATGATCCTTCACTCGGCAAACAGAAAATATCGGAAGAAAGTTCTCAGACACCTAGCCCAACTCTTACACCTAGCCAGTATTCTGCGATTTGTGGAGCAATGGGAATCACTGTGAGTGAATCGGATTTGGCATACAAGTATTACAAAGAAAAGGCACTGCCATACTTAGTCTCGTTTCCTAGCCTCATCACACCAGGTGCCCCAGAAGCATTACTAGAAGGAACTGATTTATGGGATATAGGCTCACCGATTGAAAATATAAACTGGATCGAATCCTTGCTGAAAAGCCCTGTCGTAATTCCAGGATACACAACTTTAGAAAACGAATATGGTGAGATGCCATCCTATGAAGTAGAATCAAATCCAATAGACTTAGATCTATTCGTCGATTGCTCAGGTTCAATGCCAAATCCATTGACAGAGATCTCCTATCTGACATTAGCTGGTGCGATCATAACATTGTCCGCTTTGCGGGTAGGCTCTAAAGTAAGGGCAACTTTATGGTCAGGCGAAAATGAATACCAAACAACTGACTCTTTCATTCGTGATGAGAAGTCGATTCTAAAAATTTTGACAGGTTTCATCGGAGGAGGTACTTGTTTTCCACTCAATTTACTGAAAACAGAATACTTAAATCGAGATCCGAAAAAACGAAAGACCCATATTCTCGTGATTTCAGATGATGGAATCGATACAATGTACAGTCAGAACTATGAAACAGATACCAGAATTTTTGTGAAACAAATGTTAGAGAATGCTGGTGGTGGTGGCACAATGGTGTTAAATCTCTATTCGACAAATTTAAGTGAACCAATCCAACATATGAAAGACAATGGATGGGATATTAGCCGCGTAGCAAGTTGGCCTGATCTAATAGAATTTAGTAAAAATTTTGTTAAAAAAACATATGAAAGAAATAAGACATTACATTAAACGAATAGCTGATTTTCCAAGATCAATGTTATATCTAGAAACTCTTTCGCCAGAGGCATTATGGAATGATACATTAATCTTCCAATCAAAAAACCTGAGTCTAAAAAAGGAGATCAAATATCACAACTGGCTGGAGGTTAAAAATGATCCAAATTTGCTGGGGCTTCATGGTTTAATTTGCTATCTGTTATGTGATATATCGTTACAGGGTTTAAATTTAAATTTAGATGAACTAGTCCGATTCCTAAAAGAACGATTGCCAACTCTTTCCAATTGCGTTCAGCCCTATACGGAGTGGACGAGCGATAGCGAAAGATCAGAAGAATTGGTTCGTGCACTTTTCTCATATTTAAAAATAATTCCCGAGGGAGAGTCAGAAAAATATTCCGTGGACCGACTTCGATCTATTGATACCATAGAAAGAATTCGAATTCTAGAAGAGTCAAAAAAAGCCCAAGAACGAGCTAAAGAAATCCTGAGAAAAATAAAGGAAGCCGAAGATGAAGCCGCTTCCAAATACAATCGGGAATGATCTTAGAAAAAAATCTTTATTTTAAAAATACCCCTTTGATGAAGGAGGAATGGTACACTTCTCTAGAAAGAACTCTTCTATCCAACTTTGCGCCAAAGTGGAACACTATCATCGGTGACCGCATAACTGATGAAGACTATTCACTTGTTAAAAACTTTGAATCTATGTTGTATGAAAATCGGGATTTTATGGAGGAGAAACCGAATGAAAAAATTTTTAACTTTATCAGAAGACTTAAGTTTCATTCATTCTACTTCTATTCGACATTAAATGGCTTAGATATCGAAAAGGATTTTTATAGAATTCCTTTTATGACCCGCGAAGATTTACAAAATAAAATTACAGAACTTTTTCCTGCTGATATCGATCTAGATCGTTTGATTGTGAACCCAACTTCGGGCACAACAGGAAAACCAATTTTAGCGCCCAACCACCCATATGCTATTGGCTGTTATGTTCCACTTACTGAATACACATTATTTCGCTATGGGATAATCCATGCTCATGACCATAACATTACTTCTGGGATCCAGCTTTGTCACCAAAACAAAACAATCGTTTATGCGACATCTCATAGCCTTGCAGCTGGAGCAAAATTTGTTAAAATAAATTTAAAACCGAATGATTGGAAATCTGAATCCTCGATAGATTTTTTTATTTCGGAACAATCTCCCATTTTCTTTTCAGGTGATCCCTATTCCTTTGAACAGGCAATGAAGACGGGTCTAAATTATAAACCGAAAGCGATTCTTTCCACCGCAATAGAGCTGGAAGAATCTCTTCGCCTAGCGCTTGTAAATCATTTTAAATGCCCAGTGATCAATTCTTATTCATTAAACGAGACTGGACCTATCGCCTATTCTTGTCCATTGGATCCCGAATGGCTTCATATTTTACCTCATGATATCTTTGTTGAGACGGTCGATCTGAGCGGGGAAAACAAAACCTTTGGAGAAATTGTTGTGACGGGTGGAAGAAATCCTTTTTTGCCACTTTTGCGCTACCGAACAGGAGACCATGGCGAGTTGAATTTTTCAAACTGTAAGTGTGGGGAAAAATCTCCAAGGTTGAAATTGCTAAAAGGTAGAAAACCAATCTCATTATCTGACACACGCGGGAATACGATCAACCCTGTAGATATATCTCGAATCCTTCGAAAGTATCCGCATATTTTACGTCACCAATTCATCCAGAGAAAGGGTGGCGGCTACATGCTGAATCTATCATATTTATTTTCACCTAATGAACCACAGATGGAAAGCATTAAGTCGGAATTTTTTGAATTATTAGGATCGGATGCGGACATTCAAATCACAGATTCACTTCCGAATGATCAATCGAAAATTATGGTCTTCATCAATGAGAATATCCCTATATGATTTTTAACCACGGCCTCGTCTTAGGAAAGTTTTATCCCCCACACCTTGGTCATATCCATCTGATCCAAGAAGCAAAAAAAAAGTGCAATCATCTAACGGTTATTATTTCTTCAATTTCCTCGGAGCTAATTCCAGGGTCTCTCCGAGAACATTGGTTACGAAACATTTTTTCGAACAAAGACATTGAAATCATTTGGATAACAGATGAAAACCCGCAATATCCAAATGAACATCCTGACTTTTGGAAAATTTGGCGTCATTCCATACAACGTGTTTTAAAAACACCCTTAGATGTAATTTTCACTTCGGAATCCTACGGAGACCCGCTATCCGAAATTTTAAACACAAAACATGTTTGTATCGATCTGGAACGAAATAACGTACCGGTGTCGGCAACAAAAATTAGAAACGAACCATTGTTATATTGGGACTATATTCCAGATATCGTAAAACCCTTTTTTTTAAAGCGAATTGTAATCACAGGCCCTGAATCTGTCGGAAAATCCACTCTGACAAAAGATTTAGCCCAACATTTTGAAACTCATTTTGTGCCTGAATACGCCAGAGAATACCTAGACAAAATGGGTAGATACGTCATTGAATCTGACATTCTAAACATCGGTAAAGGCCACCTCGAGAGAGAAGCGGAAAGTTCGAAAAATGCGTATAAATTTTTATTTTTAGACACAGACCATATAACAACAAAAATTTATTCAGAATTTTATTTTAAGAATTGTCCGCAATGGGTGACGTTACGAGCCCAAAATTTAGCTTATGACCATTCGCTAATGTTAGATATTGATGTGCCTTGGGTTGCCGACCCACAACGTGATTTAGGCGAATACCGTGAACAAATCAAAGGAATTTTTTTAAAGGAAATGAATGCGGCAAGAAGAAAGTTAAGTACGATTTCTGGAACATTCGAGGAGAGATTCAAAAATGCAGTATCACTTGTCGAACAGATCGGCAAAGAACCGATGAACCCTATCTATTTTACGGAAGCACAAATCCATCTTCGTAGTACTGGATTAAAGCTTTAGGAACATGTTTTTTTGAAAAAAGATCATACATATGTTCAAGTGTCGATCCTTGGGAATAATTGTCCATTTTTGAAGGTCCGAATCGACTTTCCAAATGTGATCGCAAAACAAATCGAATTTCCAGAGTGAACCTCGCTTTGCCTGATAAATTCGGGGAAGTGCCATGTAAATGATGTGAGGCGAAACAGACAAGACTTGCTTCATTTCCGTATATATCAATTGAACCAACTTTATTTATAGATTCAGTGGGTTCAGGAAATAATTGTTTCTGATTTTCCAAGACTTGGGTAGATTGAAAACCACCTAACGAAATCCATTCAGCATAGTTAAATAAATTAGAATTGTTTTTTACTGGCTTAGAAAAATAATTTGGGTAGATCTTAAATCCAGAGCCCTTCTCCACATCGAATATGGGTATCCAGAAGTTCAATTGGCACTGAGGATTCGCATACCAGGGATCACGGTGAATAAATGCAATCGATTGTGCATTTAGATTTTCATGAAACTTGTCTGGGACACACCGAATACGGATCGCATCTAAATAGATTTCATCTAAATCAAAACCGAGTTCAGTCCATACAGGCAAAAAAAGGCTGAAAATATTTTCATTTGTTTTTATTTCTTCTCTTAAGATACGCATCCGTGCTAATAACCTTTGTGAAGACAATGTATTGGCAACCAAACGAGGATCACCTTCAGGAAAATGAGTTATAACTGTACTCTTTACTAAATCTAAAAATGGAATTAAAGATTTGGGAGATATGTTTTGATAGACCGAACCGTTAAGTAAGGAGTCTATGTCCATTTATAGTTAATTAGGCGATTCTAATTTAGAAATGGCTTCTTTTAATTCTAAAGAACTGATGAAAAGATTAGCATACGTATTAACCTGATTCAGAGCATCTTGCAATCCTGCTTTGAACAATAATCCATTCTCCATATGCTCTCGAAAGATGGTGAGGGGATTTTCAGATTCCATTTCCAAAAGAGTCTTTTCGAAAGACTCTTTCATGGTTTTCATTTCTTGTATATCTGTAGGAATCTTCCAACCGTTAGTCAATCGACTCAAGATTTAAACTCCTATCGACCTTCTACGTCCAATAATTTTGTGGTTTTCACGATGAGCCTCGTGACCAGGTAGAACATGGCTCCAAAACCAAAAAAGATACTATGGAATGTTTTCCATATACCAGTTATATCTCTGACATGCAAAAATGGTTCTTGGAAATAAATCTGTATGAGATCAAAAACGGTAAATACAACTATAATTCCAAAGAGACTAGGATATTCACGTTTCAGAATATTCTTAAATGAAAAATCTAAAGTAGGTTTGATGTATCCTTTCAATTTTGGTAAAAATGCTGGGGTTTTGTCTGCCCAAGATAAATACTCCTTGTCAAACTTTCCTCTGAGAAAGAATTCTTCCGCGAAGATAATTCTCTCATAGTATAAATAAAAAAACATAATATAAACAAGAGTAAAAGCAAGATCTCTTAGAATCAATACTGGACCCAAATACATCAAAAAGTTTCCAACATATAGAGGATGACGTACGAGCGAATAGATGCCAGTTTGATTGACTAAATCAGCTATCTGTTGTTTCGTGTTTCGACCAGAGGTGCGAGCCGGTGTATAGCCAATAGTAAAACATCTTACGGCAAGACCACAAAAACTTACCAAAAAGGAGAGACCCAACCAGTAAAGATTTTTCGTATAAACACCACCAAAGAAAGGAACGAAAGGTAGGTAAATCATTGAAAACGCTAAAACGAGTCCCGGTATGTAGGACCGCCATCGAAAGAGAAAATTGCCTTGTTGGTTGAGTTCTTCTATAAGTGCCATATGAAATCTTACTTGATTCCTTTCTAGAAACTACTAGCTTTCGTTCTATGTCAATCAAATCCTTCATCCCTGCAAAATTCAATTTGCCAGTTCTCTGGTTTACGGACCTGACCCTACCCCTACTTTTAAAGGCAGTGCACAATATTGACGCAATCGAAATCTCAAACGAAGACAAACAGATTTTGAAATCAATGCAAAATGAGCGACTGATTTATGTTTCGAATCATCCCACAACAAAAGAACCGCCTGTAGCCTATAATTCTGCGAATATCATGAACTCTCGATTTTATTACATGGCAGCTCGAGAAGTGTTTTCTTGGGGGGCTGGGCTTGTAGGTGATTTTATCCAATCGATCGGCGCCTTCTCCGTATTAGCTGGAGCACCAGATAGAGAATCTTTAAAAGCCGCCAGAGAAATCTTGGCAAGTCGGTCAGGAAAACTAGTTTTATTTCCAGAAGGTGAACCTACAAGCGGAATGAATGATACATTATTGCCATTCCAACCCGGTGTTTCTCAACTCGGTTTTTGGGGTCTTGAAGATGCCCTAAAAGCTGATCCGAATGCAAAAGTAAATGTATTGTTAACGTATGTTAAATACAGAATGAACACTTCAATCGATTGGATGCAAAAAGATATCGATCAGAGTTTGACGAGATTAGAAGCACGGTTAGGTATTTCGAAAACGGGAAAGGATATTGTACATAGATTTCTTTCTGTTGGAAAACGGATGATCGAGAGAGAGGAAAGAGAATACGGAATTCATATTGAGCCAGATAAATTAGAAGACTTTGATTATCGGCTCGGAAGAATGCGACATGCTATGTTGGACAATATTGCAATCAAAGCGAACATTCCTAAATGGGACAAAGGAACCAATGCCATTGAAAAACTACGCAAGATTCTTAGCACACTTGAGTTAGTTGTTATCGGTGCTCCTAATCCGAAGGGCGAATTACCGAGTTTAGAAATGGCAACTTGGGCTAGAAAAGCCGCAGTAAAAGCCTACGAATTTATTTCGATCCAAACAAGTTATATCAAAGAATTACCGTCCGCGGAACGATTGTATGAGTTTTTATATCGCTATGAAAATGAAATTTTCGGAGAAACTAAAAATAGACCTCACAAAGCAGTCGTTAGAGTGGCGAAACCATTTTTGATCAACGAATATTATGAGAGTTACAAAACAGATAAGAAAAAAACAGTCGAAGAGTTAACAACTAGATTGAAACATGATATGGAAAATCTTCTGAATGAAGAAATCCAAAAATCGACTCCGCTCTTTCCATCAAATTACATTTTTTAATGTCCGAACTTAATGAAGCGCAAATCCTCTCAAAATTAAAAACAGGAGAGGATTTTAGTATTCGCAGATTTGGACCATCGGACGACTTTGACAAAGAACTCATTCTTTTATGCGACTTAATCTCGGAACATTATCAGAGACATCAATTCGGTTCTATTCTGTATACGATGGTCAAAGATCTAATTTTAAACGGATTTAAAGCGAATTTTAAACGTGTATTTTTTTTAGAAAATAAATTCGATATAAACTCAATTGGCGATTACGAACTTGGCGTTCGAATGTATAAGAGTTTTATACTTGCGGGAAAAAGCAGCATGTATACTGAAATTGCTCGACAAAAAAATTTTTATGTCGATGTGGACATAAAACACGGTGACCAAGGTATAGAAATAATTGTCTCAAATAACAACCGTCTTACGTCGGCCGAAATGTTAAAAATTAAGAATTCACTTCAACATGCACAAAACTATAATGATATTATGGAATACTACATTGAACGTGGTGATAGTTCGGAAGGTGAAGGCATTGGCATTGCCCTTTGTGTCATTTTAATGAAAGGGGAAGGTATCCCAACACACAATTTTCGAATCATAGGCAATCCGACAGAAACTATCGCCTCTATAAAAATTCCTCCAAAGAAAAACTAGCCAAACATTTCTCATTTTAAATTCTGGATTCTACATGGTCGTAAATCAACAGAACATTCTATTGGATGATACTAAACTAGAGTCTTTCTTAAAATATGTAATAGAAGATGATCATCGTCATTCCCTTTGGTTAAATACGCTTTCTCTTTTAGAGCACATAGGTTCGCGAAAAATTCTACTCACTCAATCAAATGAGGAAATTTCTGAAATGATTTTACGTCATGCAACAGAAGAAGCTAGACACGCACTTTTTTTTAAAAAAGCGGCAAGAAACATAAATCAAAATTTCAAATCTGGATTTCATCAGAATGAATTAATGAAAGGTAGTTCAGCTAAAATTTATTTTGCAAAACTTGATTCCCTTGTCAGGACAAACTTAAAATGTTCAGAAATTGAAGAGTCGTCGTATGGGTATCTAGCTTATTTATACACAACAACTCTAATCGAAAAACGTGCGATGATTGTTTATAATAGCTACAATCAAATTCTTGAAACAAATAAGAGCGAGCTTTCGTTATCCCATTTGATTTTAGAAGAAGAAGGTCATTTGGATGAAATGTCTCAAGAGATAGAGAGATTAGACCCAGAATACGAAACACGTATACAAACCTTAGAAAACAAGGAAGATAAAATCTTTCGAAGATTTCTTACTCAACTATCTTCAATAGTTGCCTAACATCAAAGAATTTCCAATAATCCCAGTTATATGCCGAAAAAAGTATATATTGAGAATATGGACTAACTTCTATAAGTTTTCGATTTTTGGAAAAGTATCCAAGATCCTTTAAGGAAATGATTTTGAATTCTCCATTTTCTATCTGATACTCCAATGTCAGTCTTTGAATCACTTTTAGTGAGGAAATTTTTTCTTCTTTTGAAATAGCCGTATAAACTTCGTCTCCTTTCCAAGATTGAACTCGAATCAATAACTCATTGATTCTTTTTTCGTCTATTTCTCCAGAGATGACTGGATCCGTTTTCCAAACATCCTTTTCCTTATAAATCGTATATTTATGCTCATCCGCCCCTAAGTAAGATATTTTTACAATAGAATCCAAGGGAATACCTTGAAAGGGAGATTTCGATAAAAAGCGATTTGGATTTAGGTCGGTGAGAATCGTATAAATGGAATTCGGAATCAAATATGTATCTTCAGATCCAAATTCTCGTACGTAACAATCTGATTCGGAATGAAGACATTTTCCAAATTCTAAGTTGATCGACTCGCCTGTAGCTTCGTCCAATAAAATTGATATTTTGATTTCTCCCCAAAATTCATTTTCAGGAATTGTCTTCTTGGTTTTCTCAAATTTTCGATACGTTTTTAATTTAGCTAAAAGTTCGGCGACAGAAGTTGCTTCTGCTATTTTTTTTTCATCTTTTTCGGAATCAGACAACATCCAAATTTTGTCTTCAAGGACAAATGAATATTTGGTTACTTTATTTCTGTCCGAAAATTCTAGAGCTACTTTGTGAATTCGATCAATCTGCGTTCTAATAAAAAGAGGGGAATCTTCATACACCTTTGGGAAAAAAACAAAAGGATCAGCTAACAAAAATAGGCCAACAATCAGGAAAAGATTAAATACAAATAAATATCTATTTAAGGATTTCATCGCGTATTTCCCGAGTACCGCAATTGAATTCGCCTAACGGCATATAAAATTAATAAAAAAGGAATGAACAAAGTATTAAAAAAAGAATAAATATTTCTTTCACTGGAACTAAAGGATTTCAGCGGGATGACTGCCAATTTTTTCTCGCGAGAAAGAATGAATTCCTTGTCATCTAACATATAATCAATGACATTTAGTAAAAAACTTACATTGGAATCGCGAAAAATGGACCTAAACTCAGGTAAAGAAAGAATATCAGAAATAAAAAATGGAGAACTCAGAACAAATATTTTGGAATTCTCAGATAAACTTTCATTTGTTAGTTTAAATTTACCCTCTCCCAATACGCCCACTGGGATTCGATTTCTTTCAATTTCTGTATCTTTAAAAGTTTGCTCTCTCGCCAATTTAAAAACATTTTCTTTTTTCCAAATTTGGCGGGCCGTAGAAAGAATTACATCATATTGAACTTCTTTTTGATTGCTCTTGTCGATTTTCAGAGAGGAAACCCACGGCATAATGAGCAAATTTATCGTGTTGGTCAATTCATGGTTCTGATGAAGATTTCCTTCTGACTTTAAAAAATAATGCCATAGAGCATAATCATGATTTTGCGATCTTTCGTTTCTCACCAAAGAAACAGGATGTTCAAAATCGAAGAGAAGATTTGGACCAAAATCCATTCCAAAATTTTTTAGCAAATCATCCCAATGGGAATACCCAGAACTAGGATAAACCAGTTTTTCTGAATCAAAAGCTAGACCTTCCTCGTTTCGGACAGGTGTTATCTGAAAACTAAGAGGATTTAATAAAAAAATAATCCGACCACCCCGTAAAACAAAATCATTTATCGTTTGTTTTGCGATCAGATTCCATTCTGGTGAACCTACAACTAAAAATAATTTGATTTCCGAGGGAACAGGAGTACCTTCATTGAGAGAAATCTCAAATGGCTGTCCATATTCTGTAATAAGTGCTTGGTGGTAAAAGACTCCCCAGGTGTTGATCGCAGAGCCGTTGCCTGGAAGCGGAGTTTCAAAACATCCCGGATCACGAATAACGGCGATCTTTTGCATTTTTAGTTTTTGTTCCATGCGGCGAAGGGAACGTACGAATTGAGATTCAGCTTCCTCTACAAAAAAAAAGTCTGAAATGACTTCAACTTGGTTATCGAACTTGATGACAATTCCCATAAAAACTTCTTGGAAGGACTTTGAGGTTTCAGAAGATTTTTGAATTTCGTTTGGAAGTAAACCAAGTTTTAAAGCGCGATCTCTAAGCTCAGGCGATGTTCCAGGATCATAAAAGGAAACAGCAATCATATCTTTATTTTGTTTTTTCAATTCCAATAAAAATTCTTTGATTAGTTCTAGCCTAACACTATACTCGATAGGTAGATCAGAAGAATAATATGCTTCAATCGAAATTGGTTTGTTTAAGTTATAAAGCCTGCTTTTAGTTGAACTTGAAAGTGTCAGACGTTCGGTGCTGGAAATATCTATACGAAAAGAAAACTCCTGAACAAACAAGTTCGACAAAATAAAAAAAAGAATGAACTGGGAAACGGATATTTTTGATTCCGTTAATTTCATCTTTTTTCTCTCAAATGAAGAGCAGAGAGACTCAAAAAAAGTAGAGTCAGAGAAATAAAAAAATAGAAATCTCTCGGATCAAGTATTCCCAGTCGGAATGATTCAAAATGTTTTTGAAATGAAAAAGTATTTAGCCAATTAATAGAGTATCCACCTAACAAATCTATCAATCGCTGTGAACCAAAAACAAACAACAGAGATAATATAAAAAAACCAAATAAAAATGATCCAATTTGTGTATTAAAAAATAAAGTAAAATAGATGATAATACTTACAAAGGATAAACCAAGAAGATATAATCCTAAATAACTCGCAAATATTACACCGAGGTCAGGTTCTCCAAAAATAAAAGCCGTCAGCGGTATAAAAAATGTACTAATAAGACCAACTAATACCATCGTAGCCGACCCCAAAAATTTCCCTAGTACAATTTCCCACTCTCGAAATGGCAATGTATATAAAACTTCCCACGTTCCAGACTCTTTTTCTTCTGACCAAATTTTCATGCCAATTGCGGAAACAAAAATCAGAAGTAGATAAGGTGTTAATAGAAAAAAGAATCCCAAGTCAGAATTTTTTCGATCCCAGAAAGAGTTCCCACCAATACCAAAGAAAAAAAGTAGGTTTTCTACAAACATAAATAAGATGATGAAAGTATACCCGAGTGCCGTGTTATACGCAAGCGTAACATCTTTTTTTACAATCGCTAAAATTCTGTTTATCGATTCCATCAATTGCCTGTAATTGAATTGAAAATCGTTTTTAAAGACTCTTCGCGTTTATGCATTTCTCTTACAACAAAATTATTCTTGCTCATGATTAGAAAAATATCCTCAGGTCTTTTTTCACCTAACAGAATCTCGTATTCTGAAAAACCAGATTCTAAATCTCTTCGTTTGTTTACGTTTTCCCAACCTTGATCGTTCATAAATTTTACAAAATTAGTGCCTTCTGTTTTTAATTCTAAAAAAAGTTTATCTTGCTTTCGCAATTCGAATACTGAGCTATTGCTAACAACTTTGCCATTCGATAAAATGATCACATGTTCGCAAATCTCTTCTACCTCATCCAAGCTATGCGTGGAAATCAAAACAGTTCTATTTTTACTCAAATTCCGAATGAGCATTCGGATTTGGGTCATTTGATTTGGATCTAATCCGTAACTTGGTTCATCCAAGATTAAATATTTCGGATCTCCTAGCAAAACACTCGCTAACGCAACCCTTTGCTTAAATCCTTTAGATAAAGTTCCAATGACTAAGTTACGAACATCACCTAAATTTAATTCGTCAATGACTCTAAAAATGGAACGTCCTCGTTGTGATTTATGAATCCCTCTCGTTTTCGCAAAGAAGTCTAAACTTTCGTTAACAGTCAAATCTCGGTATACTGGACCATTTTCAGGCAGATATCCGATTTGTTTTTGAAATTCTGCTCGAAAGGCAAATAGATCCCTACCCTCAACCTCGACAAGTCCAGAAGTGGGCCTCGTAAATCCAGAAAGGAGGCGCATGGTCGTCGTTTTTCCAGCACCGTTTGGACCAAGCAGCGCTGTCAGCCGGCCTCGTTGCAGGGAGAAATTTAGGTTGGAAACAGCCAATTTTCCAGGAAATTCTTTGGTTAAATCGACCGCTTGCATGAAATCAGATACGAATCAATCCCGTTAATTTCCAACAATAAAAAATGGCTTGCGAAAAAACTCATGTACGGGAATTTTCCTCCATAATTCATGAGACATAATTCCATGATTGGAACATACCCAGAATGGGCTTAGAGATCATATTACTTCCCTTTTTAGCAAGTGTTGCCGTAACTATCGGCCTCCGCCGTTTGGACAAATCCAACGCCAAACTCTCACAACTAAAACGTTATGCGTCAAAACTAACTGACGAAATTCACAATTCAGCACTTCAAAAAATCCAATCCGTAAAGGATGCGGGCATTGACCTCGACATACTCGTAAAACAATCCAGAAAAGTGGCAGAAGAAATCCAAACTTTAAGTGGTGAGTCGAGAGAACTATTTGAAAAAATTAGATCGAGCAAAGAATTCCTTTCTTCACTTTCTGGAGAACTCGAACAGGTTTCCTACCTTGGAATGGAAGTTAGACGAGAAACTTCTGCGATGGAATCTGGCCTTAACCAAATCCAATCACACAAACGTGAGTTAGAGATGGTGACAGAGGATATGGAAAGACTACACGATGAAAGTACATCTTTGTTAGAAGCGTTTCAATCAAAGTTAAATCTGAGATCAGATGAAATTTTACAATCTGTTGCTCATAAGATGGTTGAGCTAGAAGGACTTTTAGAAACAAAATCCGATTCATTAGATCAATCAATCGAACACATTGCACGCCAAGCGAAAGAAAAACTTTTATCACACGCGGATGTGATGGTTTCTGAAACGACGGGAAGACTTGACCAAGCAAGAAAAGAAATGGATTCTTTGTTCGATTCAATGCGAACAGCTCAGAGTGAAATCGATTTAAAACTCACGAAATTTGAAGACACTTCCTCTCTACTCTCTGACAAAGTCGATAAATTCGACGACAAAATAGAAGACAAATATTTGCGCTCGTCACAGAAATTGGACGAAAAGGTATCTATATTAGAGCGAAAAATTCAAGAAAGATTTGATAGCATCTTCGAACAAGTCAGCCATACCAAAGATTCGTTTATGAAAGGTTTAAACCAAGAAACGGAAGCGATTAAACGTGAAATTGAAGACATGTCTCTAGAAACACTGACAAAAAGAGACGAAATTATCAATGAAACTAGAAGACAAGCAGATCAAATCAACCAAACAATCATAAACTTCCAAGAAAAATATCTCGAAGCAGAAAACAAATTACTTAGACAGGCTGATATTAGAAAACAAGAATTGATTCGGGAAATTGAAGCCTTTAGCGATGAATTTCATCGTATTTCGGAAGAATTAAGAGAAGAAGCTTCCACTTTAAAAAAGAGCGCCTTGCAAGAATTAAAGGATTATGATAAAGATCTAGAAGAGGTAAGGTTCAACCAAGAAAATCAGATTAAAACTTCTTTACTTGGTTTAAAATCCGAACTGGAAGAAAAAATCCGAAATACATTCCAAGAAACTGAAAGTGAATTAAAATCAGAGTTAGTTTCTTTAGAAAAACAAATTGAAAACCTCGGTGAAAATGTTTCACAACATACGAAAGAAGTTGATGATTATGTGGATGAGCTGAAAGGAGCTCTCCGCGAAACAGCGGCAGAAATTTTTGAATCGGCAGAAGAAAAGGCAAAATCCTCCGAAGAAATCGTCGCGGAAAAAATACGAATTGCGAATGCCAATTTAGAACAATTTGTACAGAAATGGGAAGAGCAGTTATCCCATATTCGGGCAGATCAAAGCGATTCAATTGAAGTTTTACAAGATAGGCTAAAAGAGATTCACATCGAAGGAAAGGATTTACTTTCACAATTTCACTTTGAATCTCGGAAAGCAGTAGAAACTATTGAAGAAAAGGCAAATTTAAAAGGCAAAGAAATCATTCTCCGGATAGAAGAAGATACAAAATTCGCTCAAAGCGAAGTCGAACGTATCTTAAAAACGTTAGAAGACTCAGGCAATACATTCTTTACTTCTCAAGAGGAGAAAATGGATCGCTTGAATGAGACAATCGATAGCAAAATTTCTCACCAGCTAACTAAACTTTTAGATAAGGGAAATCTCCAACTCAATCTCCTGGAAGAAAAAATTACAAACCACCTAAATACTGTTCGAAAAAATTTAGAAGAAAGTATTAGAAGATCGAAAGAAGATTCTAAAAGACAAATTGAAACCTATCAAAAAGATTACGAAAAATCGTTTAAAGAGATCGCCAAAGATAGCCAAGATTTTTTGAAAGAAACACAATCAAGATTTATTGAGATTAAAGGGGATATTGAAAGTAGTCTATCTGATATCACAGAGATCAGAGAGGAAACCATCTCAGAATTTAAATCAGAAATGTCTTCCATGAACGAGATAATTTCTGATCTAAAAACAGATCTCGAAGAAGTCAAAGAACATACAGATCTTTTTATCAATGCAAAACAAATCGCCGAACAGTCAGAAAAAGCAGTAATCGAAATCCAGAAAGCGTTAGACGACATTCAAAATGAAAAACCGACTCTCGAAGTTTACAAAGAAGCGATTGAAACATTTTTAAACCTCCAAAATCAAATAAATGCAGAGATCAAAAGACTGGAAGAAACTGAATTTAAGTCAGCGGATATCGACAAACAGGTAGAAATTCTTGCATCAAACCTAAATTATGTGACAGAAAAAATATCCTTCTTCCAAGAGGTGATGCCTCAAATTGACACAATCGAAACGAGAATTGCGACGATTTCAGGCGAACAGACAAAAATTGAGAACTTCCTCTCTTCTCTTGAGGATTCACAGGAAGCCGTGATCCACCTCTCCGATAATCTTGAAAACCAAAAACACAATACTCGCGAGGTCCAGGCGAGACTTGATGTGATGGACAGGGAAATTGGTGTTGTAGAAGCCAGGGAACGTGAATTGGCCGAGACCATCCGCATAGCAGAAAACAAAACAGCATTTCTCGTCGAAAGATCTGCTCAAATGGAATCCGTAGAACGTAAATTCGATAAAATAGAAGAATTGATGGGGGATCTTTCGGATCGCCACAAACAAATACTAACGCTCCAAAAACGTTTAGAAGAACTGAGGGATGCTTCGACCGAAACTCGTGATGATTTGGAGTCTCTCCTGGGAGAGGCAGACGAAACATTTGAAAAACTATCTCAGTTTCTGGACATAGTGCAGGGTTCCATGGCCCCTACACCCGTTTCGGGCAAAAAAACAGCTCAAAATCCCTTGATTGAACGAAAAAAAGCGACAATCCTTAGCCTTTTTGACAATTACCAGTGGAGCGCCGAGGCAATTAGCGAAAAATTAAATATTGAAAAATCCCTAGTGGATACGATCCTCGGAGCTAGAAAGAAATAAAACCCTCCGAGGAAACCATGTCAGAAGACCAAAACGAATCTACGTCGAAAGAAACACTCATTGTCGCATCCAAAGTAAAAGCTTACATCAAATCCAAAGGATTTATGACAGCAGGAGATGCCATTGAAGGCCTAAATGAAGAAGTTTATCGCCTGATCGACAAAGCACTTGAAAGAACTGCCTCTAACAAAAGAACCACAGCAAGATCGACAGATTTTTAGTCTTTTGTGATTTACATCAAAAACAAATCGGAAATCGACAAAATGAGAAGATCTGGTAGGTTTGCTGCCAAACTTCTCAATCACTTGGCCCCCTTCGTAAAAGTAGGGGTCTCCACTTTGGAATTGAACGACATCGCCGAAGATTTTACCAAAAAAAACGGCCACCGTTCGGCTCCTCTAGGATACAAGGGTTATCCGAAATCCATTTGTTCCTCCATCAACAACGTGGTATGCCATGGCATTCCCAAAAAAGAAGACATTCTGAAGGAAGGGGATATTATCAATTTAGATGTGTCCCCTATTGTTGATGGCTATATTGGCGATACATCTCGCACCTTTATCTTGGGAAAAACAGATCCAGACGTCGAGAAACTCGTGGAACATACGGAAAAAGCCATGTGGATTGGCATCGAACAAATAAAACCTGGCAATCGAGTAGATGAAATCGGCAACGCCATTGATGATTTTTTAACGCCTCTTGGATATGGAATTGTTCGTGATCTGATGGGCCATGGTGTCGGACGAAATTTTCATGAAGAGCCACAAATTCCGCACTTCCGAATGAACCGAAAACTTGTGAAGATCGAGGCTGGTATGATATTTACAGTCGAGCCGATGGTCAATTTGGGGACATGGGAAGTTAATTTTGACAAACAAGACAAATGGACCGTGCGAACTAAAGATGGAAAGTGGTCAGCACAATTTGAACATACAATCCTTGTTACAGACAAGGGCTATGAAATTTTAACCTTAGAAAACTAGAATTCTCCAGTTTCATACTTGCCATACTAGAAACGATCCCGTCTAATTGGGTAGTAAAGACGAGGTTCGCATGAAAAAGATTCTTCTCACACTTGTATTTTTATCCTTCACTGCTTCTACTTTTGCATCGGGAATTTGCCCTGGAAAAGAGAAACGTGCAGAGTTTTGTCCTGGAAAGGAAAAACGCTATATGAGTTGCCCTTCCGACGGAAAATAATTAAAAACTCTAAAACGCGATGACCAAGGTAATCCTCTTTGTTGATGATGAACAAATCATCCTGATGAGCTTAAAATCTCAGCTCAAAAAACATTTCGGAAACGAATACAGGTATGAAACTGCTCAAAATACGGAGGAAGCTTGGTCCATCATAGAAGAGTTAGCTGAAGAAAAATCAGACATCATCATCATCATTTCCGACTGGCTTATGCCAAACCAAAGAGGAGATGAATTTTTGAGAGACGTTCACAGAAGCCATCCGGACATAAAAAAGATCATAATCTCGGGTCATATTGACGAAATTTCTTTGAACCAATTGAAAAGCGAAGTCAACCTTCATAGTTTTTTAAATAAACCCTGGTCCGAAACAGAATTAATTAAAAAAATAGAAGACGCTATTGCAAAGATTGCCTAGCTTCCAAATTGGAAGTTTAGCAAATGTCAAAACACGCTGATTTAGTCATTGAAGATCTCTCTTTAGTTCGAAAACATTCCCCACTCGTACATAATATTACAAACTACGTCGTAATGAATAATACAGCAAACGCCTTGTTAGCTGTAGGTGCTTCGCCAATTATGGCACATGCACTTGAAGAAGTGGAAGATATGATCTCCATTTCTGGTTCATTGGTCATTAATATAGGCACTTTATCTAAAACCTGGATAGAGGCGATGGAGAAGGCTATAAAAAAGGCTTCGACTTTGGAAAAACCTATTATCATTGATCCCGTCGGTGCGGGAGCGAGCTCCTTCCGAAATGAATCTATAAAAAAACTTCTTTCGGCGGCCGCACCCAATATCATTCGGGGCAACGCATCTGAAATCCTAGCAACTCTATCGACATCAAACAAAACCAAAGGAGTCGATTCTACCGAATCTTCTGACTCGGCAGTAGCTACGGGAAAAAAATTGTCTGAATCTACTGAAGGGACTGTCGTCATATCAGGTGCTACAGATTATATCCTCGATCAGAAACAGATCTATCAGGTAAAAAATGGTCATCCGATGATGACAAAGGTAACTGGACTCGGTTGCACGGCAACTGCTCTAATAGGAGCATTTGCTGCTGTCCAAAAGGACTACACCCGAGCCGCATTTTCAGCAATGGTGGTCATGGGCATTGCAGGTGAAGTTGCCTCACAAAAATCACCAGGTCCTGGGAGTTTTCAATTGCACTTTTTGGACGCATTGTACTCGTTAAATGACAATGACATCAAAAGTCTCATCAAATCAGAATCCTAAGTTCTTGGTCTCAGGTTTATATCTCGTCACAGACTCGAATCTGTGTTTGTATCATTCGTTGACGACAGTGATTGAAGAGGCTGTAGCGGGAGGTGTATCCATCGTCCAACTAAGAGAAAAGTCATCCAATACGCGGGACTTCTTAAATCTCGCTATAGAAGTTAAAGGTATTCTAAAAGAAAAGAAGATTCCGCTGATCATCAATGACCGAGTGGATGTTGCTATGGCGATTGGAGCAGATGGTGTACATCTAGGGCAGAGTGATATGCCAGTAGATATCGCAAGACGACTCTTAGGTGAAAATGCCATAATCGGATTGTCTTTGGAAACAGAAACCCAATTAGAGAAAATTCCAAAATTAGGAAATATTGATTATTTAGGAATCTCACCAATTTTTACTACTCCAACCAAAACGGATACGAAGGAACCTTGGGGCATCAATGGACTGATAAAAATTCGAAAAAAAACGAATCTACCTCTGGTAGCAATTGGAGGAATTAATTTAACTAATGCGAAACAAGTGTCCCAAGCAGGAGCGAATGCTCTGGCAGTTGTCTCTTATCTATGTTCAGCGAAAGATCCCAAACAGAATGCAAAAGAATTATTAAATACAATTCATTCCCATTCATAAATTTTGATTTTTACTCTTTTAATTTTTTAAGATTTCGATTCCAAAGATTTACTCCAATTCGATAAATACTGCTCGTCTTAAAAGATTCTTTAAATTTATCCTCTTCCATAATTTCATCCATTTTCTCTAAATGGTTTAGAAATATCCCAGTCGGTAAAAATTCTTTGTTTTTGGTTTCTATCGAGTTTTTTCTCGCCTTATTTTTGTTCCATGGACAAACTTCTTGGCAGATGTCACAACCATAAATCCAATTTGATAATTTAATATCGTCTTTCAAATTTTCATCACGGTTTTCAATCGTATGATGAGATATGCACAATCTAGCATCCATTTCATAGGAACTCAATGCTCCTGTGGGGCAAGCATCCAAACAAGCTCTACACGATCCACAGTGATCAAACAATGGCGTTTCGATTATATCCCAAGGGCAATCCGTTAATATGGTGGAAAGAAAAAAATAGGAGCCTAACTCAGGATGAATGATGTTTGTATTTTTTCCCATCCATCCAATACCAGATTTCTTTGCGAAAACTTTTTCAAGGATCGGCAGCGTATCAACGGATTGACGAAAATGATAACCAGGAAAAGAATCTTTAAGATAACTTAAAATCGGTTTTGCTTTTTTTCGCATCACTGTGTGATAATCCTCGCCCAAAGCATAACGAGAGACTTTTTTTTCCATTTGATTTACAATGTCTTCTCCGCTTTGGGAACGATATACCATCGCCAAACATAGAACCGAAGCGGGAGTGAATCCCAAATTTTTGTGGTCTATTCGGATATCCATACTGGTTTGTTTTGGGAACCAATTCATCTTGCCATATTTCCCATCAGATACCCATTTTTTTATGTAATCACGGTGAAAAGTTGGCAAATCGGCCCTGGCAAAACCAACTAAGTCAAAACCAGAATCGAGACAAAGTTGTTTGATGATTTCTGGCTGAAAAGATTTCATTTCCTTTACCTATATGAATGAAAAACCTCAGGATCCGTCTTTCAACGAAAATTTTTTACTCCTGACGAAAGACAAGGACAAAGATAAAATTATGAACCTTTTCACCAATGTTTTGCAGGCTAACAAGATGGAGGAAATTACTCCTCCGTTGCTCAAGGAGGGTATCAAAATATCTATCCTAAAGTCAATCCTCACGCTTCTCGATCTCGGGATCAACCCGCTAAGAAAGGAAATTTTGCCTGAGTACAAAGTGTTAACACAAGAAGTGCGAGAAGCTTATGAAAAAATTCATCCGGATTATGGATCTTCTTGGATCGAAGAATGTATGCAATATGGAGATAAAAAAGCCTATCATTGGGATTGGAAACATTTTGGATCGAAAGAATTGTTTTGACTCGTTAGTTGCAGTAAAACAACGGCTAGAAGTAAAAATACGAACATTTGTATTATTATTGAAATATATTATTATTAATCTCTTGAAATTCTTAAAGCTTCAATATGATGGCTTCCCATATGAAAAACAAAGTTCATCAATGGAAATTTAGATCATTCGAAAACCAGCTTAAAGAAACAATTTTTTATATCTCTAAATGGAATACACTATTGTTAAATGCTAAAATACAAAAACACGGCCATATGTCTGCCTACCTAGAATATTTAATAGAAAGATATTCCTATAGAGTATACCGTGGAATACGCGAAAAGATGATCATATCGCAAGAAGAGAAATTGATCTTAAAATGTGAAGTTTATGAATCTACTCTCGTAGAATTAACGGAGCTTGCCGAACATGCAGCACTAAGTAAGGGAAGTATGTTTCTGCTTCTACTTGCTTGGGACATAAATCCACCAAAGCCGTGTTCGAAAATCGCAGTCTAACTAAGATTTCATCTCTGATTCTAATATTTTCCGAAAGTCCTTGGGTATAGATAATTTGGTACCTAAACGATAGTCGAAGTAAACTTGGATTGTTTTTGCTTTGGCATGAATCTTTTGCTTTTTTTCATTCCAAATCGTATAATCAAAATCCCATGAACTTTTGCCGATTCTAGAAACCCAGATTTGAACTTCGATTTCATCGCCTGGCTGTATAGAAAACAAAAGGTCAAGCTCGACTCTCGCTAACACGAAGGGAATATCTTCTAAGGATTCTATTTTTAAATATTGATTACAAAACGTTAATCTCGCTAATTCCAAGTAGGAAGAATAACTCGCGTTATTGACCCTTTTCATCGGGTCCATATCATTGAATCTGATTTGAATTGGTGTTGAAATCATTGTTTCAACTACTTTCCTCTCATCCCTTGCCGATTCTGTTTTTTCCTAACTTGAGGCTTAACCTTTGCAACAGATTGTTTTCTCAATTTTGCTTTTTGATTTTTTAAGAAAAAACTAATTAGATAATCCGCAGCCTCTTCTCCTTTTTTAGCGCCTAATTGAACCGTATCAAACAGACTTTTTTTAACCGTGGTTGTCAGCTTTACTGGCAGCGCCTCATCTGGTGCGATGGTATGAATATGTACACCGTTAGGTGGCTTTTTTGCGATATGTCTCGCATGATTAAAATTATGATGGTGCCATCGACGCATCATTTTTGCTATTTTCCAGTTTCGTGGGAAAGCAAAAAATCCCGTAAGCCATCCAAGCGGTTTAGATATATGTGCGACTGGTGAATTCATCACGACGATTATTTCTTTATATCCAGCCTCGATCAAATCTTGGATGGGCAAGGGATTCAACAAGGCTGCATCAGAATAAAGCTTACCTGCTAACCATTGTTTACCTCTTGTGGCGATCGGAAGAGATGTAGCGGCCTTTAACAACTCAAATATGTTTGTAGAAGTGGCTTTTACATACTCAACACTATGGGAATGTAAATTACTGACAGCGATACGGAATTCGGGGAGTCCTTTTTTTCCTAAAAACTCAGATTCGAGTCTCACTTTTTTTCGAAATATAAAATCAATTAAATATTCTTGATCTAAAAAAGTTTTTCCTCTAAAGGGATGCAAAAGTGAAATCAATTGACGACCGGATAGTTCTTTGTACCAAACACTTAATGCACGTTCGCTTTTTATCGGCTCTGGATTTTTCATCGTTACGTAATATGCCGCTGAACAGGCACCAGATGAAACTCCCACGACGAGATCAAAATTTTGTGGGCCTAAGTATTGATTCAAGCTATGAAGTACACCGCCAGAAAATGCTCCCTTCATGCCTCCCCCTTCCACAAGAAGCGCCCTCTTAGTTCCTTTTGCCAAAGGTAATTTCAAATAAATCTCCTTAACTAGATAGGAGTCCTTCTCCATAGATTTGTTGCAAAAACTTTTTAAAGAAATGGGTGATTTTAGCCTAAAAACTCCAAATTTTTACCCTTTCTTCGATAGTATTTTTTTATCTCTTCAAAAATCAGGAGAAGTGCAGTCCCATGAAATGCAAATGCGTAAACATGCATGGGAACCGGCTTAAAAAAATAAATATCACTCAAGTCCGAATAAATAAAAAGATAAGCCAATAAAAGCTCAAACATAATACCAGCTAATACTAGTTTGTTTGATAACAGGTTAATAAAAAAGGGTATCTTATTCAGTAAAGGATTTCTAGAAAAAGTGGATCTTTCCTCCCTAGACAAAAAACTTTTAGAGAAAATGGATTCTTTCCAGGATCTTTTTGATAAAACATTCGCAATTTGGACAGTGATCGTTGGGAAAAAGAACGCCGTCAAAGATTGAAGGTAAAGCGGAGATGCTTCCTTCATATTTAATCCAACAGGTGAGGATGGAATGATACCATTTGCAACAGTTTGAACAAAATAATACCAAGTTGCAAAACAAGAAAAGCAGAGAATAGAACCTTGGACAAAATAAGATCTAAGAATAAATTTAATAGAGAGTAGTTTTTCTTCCTTTTTGCGAGGAGGTCTTTCCATTATACCCTTTTCTGGTGATTCCACACCCAAACCCATAGCAGGAACCAAATCAGTTCCAACATCCACGGCTAAGACCCCCATAACAGTCATCAGTAAAGGAAACCCTGGGAACAAAACCCAGAGTAAAAATGGAACTAATTCTTGCGGATTCGAATTCAAAACGTATGCAGAAAATCTTCTAATATTCTCGAAGACTGATCTGCCTTCTTCTATTGCGGAGACGATCGATGAAAAATTATCATCTGTTAAAATCATCCTCGCTGCCTCCTTCGCGACATCTGTACCACGAAGACCCATGGCAATTCCAATATCGGCTTTTTTTAAGGCTGGGCCGTCGTTTACTCCGTCTCCTGTCACGGCTACCACTTCACCTAACTCTTTCAGTGCAGTTACAATTTTTAATTTTTGTTCGGGAGAAACTCTCGCGAATATTGGTTCACCTTTGGCAACAATTTCTTTAAGATCCGTATCTGAAAACAACTCAACTTCGTTACCTGTAAATACACGAATTTCCTCTTCGCTTCCGCCGATCCCGATTTGGCTGGCAATACTTTTTGCTGTTAACGGATGATCACCTGTGACCATTAGGATTCTAATACCTGCCGTATGACAGTCGTGAATGGCCTTCGGAACTGTGGGTCGGATTGGATCAGCCATCGCCGTAAATCCCAGATACACTAGTTTCGATTCACAGGTTTCTATCGTATACGGATTTTGAATCGACGGAGTTGGTTCCAAATATTTAAATCCAAAACCCAGAATCCGGTACCCTTTTTTTGCGTAGATCTCGGCAGATTGTGTGATTCGACTTCTTTTGATTTCATCGATGATTTTATAGGATCCATCTTCGAGATAATGGGTACAAACAGACAGAAGTTCCTCGTGTGCACCTTTCGTATAACAGACAAATCTTTCTTCTTTGTCTTTTATCACAACACTCATTCGCTTTCGGACAGATTCAAAGGGATTTAAATGAATTCTTTCATTTTCAAATAACACTCCAATTCTTTTTCCGAGAATCAGTAATGCGGCTTCCGTTGGATCTCCAACAACATTTATTCCATCTGAGTGCTCTTCAAGTTTCGCATTATTACAAAAGACGGCACACTCTAACAGTCGATTGCGAGTTTCATCTGACAACAATGTGACGTTTGTGACTTCTTTGCCGTGGCTTAAAAACTCACCTCGGTCAGAATAACCAGTTCCCCGACAATCAATCCAAACATCGTTTGTTTGAATTCCTACGACCATCATCATGTTTTGAGTTAAAGTGCCTGTTTTATCTGAACAGATTACGGTCGTGCAGCCGAGTGTCTCGACACTCGAGAGATCTTTTACAATCGCATTTCGTTTGGCCATACGCGACACTCCCATAGCGAGAGAAAGTGTGACCGTGGGAAGTAGACCTTCTGGAACATTTGCAACAAAAATTCCAATACAAAAAATGAACGCCTGGATAAAAGTCAATCCTGCACCTAACCAACCTAGGAACAGAAATACAACTGCTATAACTAAAGCTAACATTGAAATGGCGAATACCGTAGATTGCAATTGTTTTTGTAAAGGACTTGGTTCGGTACGAATTTTAGAAGTCAACATGGCAATTTGGCCAATCTCAGAATTCATTCCTGTCCCAAAAACTGCTGCTTTTGACTGGCCTTTGAGAAGCGAAGTGCCCGCAAATAGTATATTTGGCATCTCCAACCAAATAAATTTTCCCTCGAGTAAAATCTCTTTATCGGATTTATATCTTTTGGATGAAGTAGACTCCCCAGTTAGAGAAGAATTGTCAATTTCCACTTCTGATGAGTCTATCAATCGACAATCTGCGGGAACAACATCTCCTTCTTGTAATACTATCAAATCTCCGGCAACGAGTTCAGTTGCCAAAATTTCTTTCTCTTTTCCTTCACGTATCACTCGGCATTTGTGGGCCATCAATCTACTTAAGGCCTCGACTGCCTTATCCGATCTTGATTCTTGTAAAAAAGAAAAAATACCGTTTAATATAACAACTATGATGATCGCATAACCTAACTGAGGCATATCGACACCTGGAATAAAACACAGTCCTGCAGCACTCCAAAGAAGAATTGCAAAAAAACTAAAGAAATTTTTTAAAAGTTTGTAATAGAACGGAGTCGATTTATTATTTTCGATTTGATTTGGACCAAATTGATGATACCTATGTTTTGCCTCAGCTTCAGTCAAACCATTCACAATATCTGTCTGTAATTCGAATGCAAATTGATTAGCTGTTAGATTTTTGTAGCTTGGTTTCGCTTTTTCTTCTCCTGTTTTTATAACAGAAATAATTTCTTCAGGCGAATTGCACTTAAGGAGTTCCGAAGTAACTTGGGGCAATAAAGAAGATAATCCTTGTAATAGTCGTAAGTTTAAGGAAGGATTATTTTCTGGGACAAGTAACAGAAGTAGAATGTGAATTTTCTTTTGCTCGCCAACAATTCCATTTGGAATAACAAACAATACAATTTCAGGTTCGGTGATATCTAATTTTAGATGCGGAATTAAAATGCCATCTTCCAGGGAACCAAATGGGAGATTTTTTTCTCCAAGAAGCCTAGAGCGAACAAAATCTCGAACGGAATCATTTTGAAGTTTCGAAATAGCAAAATGAAACAATGAAGTTCGATTCTCATTTGAAGAAATAATCTCCAAATGAGACCGTTTTAAATGTTCGAAAATCATAAATCCTTAAGTTTTAAACGGGAGTTCCCCCAAATAATCTTTTTTACCAATGTCGAAACCATTTGACCTAAGTATCGCATATGCCGTTGTTATGTGAAAATATAAATTCGGAATTGCATGATAGAGTAAATATTCTTCACCAGTCAGATACTTCCCTTCCCAACGTGGTTGCGTGATTTTAGAAGTTTTTGCTGAATCAAAATCTGCTACTGAATAAGACTTTAAATAGGATACAATCCCATCAATTCTTTCGTTTAACTCAGAAAGAGTTGTCTCTTTATCATCATGGACAGGTGCTTCTTTACCAGCTAACCGTGCTGCAGCAAGTTTCGCTGTATCACAGGCAATTTGAATCTGACGGAGAAGTGTGAACTGATCTGCGATTAACCTCGAATTTAATAAGACTTGAAAATCCACTTTTTTTGTTTCTGCTTGTTTGGCAGTTTTTTCCAGAATCTTTTTTAGATTCAGGAGCGAATTCGAAAACTCATCTACAATGATTTTGTGATACATATTTGACCTTTTAGCTAATCATTTCTAAAATGATTAATATTACGTCCATAAAATTGAAATGAAATAGAAGCACACTTGGAATAAAATGCCCAAAGAGACCATAGAATGGATAGGTAACTTATGAAAAATTTGAGAAAGTTTTCCCTCACCCTTTTTATCATACTGATTTTGAATCTTCCGCTTTTTAGCTCCGACAAAGACCTGATCATTCAAGATATCAAAATCGGAAAAGGCCAGGAAGCCTATTCTGGTTCGTATATCACAGTTCATTACGTCGGCCGTTTGAAAAATGGAACAAAATTCGATAGTTCTAGAGATCGAAAAAAGCCTTTCGAGTTCAATTTGGGAACGAGAGAAGTGATCCGAGGCTGGGACAAAGGACTTGTCGGGATGAAGGAAGGCGGGATCCGCAAATTGACAATTCCACCGGATATGGCTTATGGTGACAAAGCAACAGGCTCTATTCCTGCGAATTCCACTCTGGTTTTCGAGGTAGAGTTATTAAAGGTATATTGATTCAGTAGATTTTGAGGATTTATGTCCTTTTCCCTCGAATGAAAACGATCTTTCGATGATTTCCTTTCCATTTTTTAAAAAAAGATTTAAAAATTTCGTCCGATTGCAATAATTTAGAAATGGCATTTATTTTAACCCATATGCCGTTTCCAAATTTGAAAAAGTTGAAAGCGTACAATGAAGATTCTTGTAAATGAAAAAGACCTGACCTACGAAGGGTTGCCAGATTTCCATCAAAAGATCCAATCCTTTATCGAAGATACAGAAATAGACCTTATATTAGATTTCCAGATGATTAGCATGACACTTGATAGCTCCACAATTGGTGAACTCATGAAATTTCACTCTTTGATGGAAAACAAAAATCTAAATTTACGGTTAGTGAATGTGAATAAACTAACTCGGACCGTTTTTCGATTAAATAAACTAGATACCATTTTAACCTTTGAAGATTAAAAACGCCTCGAATAACAGAGAGTATGCGGCAGATTCTTTTGCTATTCCAAAAAAAGATTTTGGATGAATTTTATCTTTTGTAGCCAACAAAAATCCTTCCTTATAAATTTGAAATACTCTAACCTGAACCAGTTCTGAAGCGAGCATTGCGCATTAACCAAAATAAACATCACCTCTATGAATGTGTTTTTTACCAAAGGCTCTGAAAAATGAAAAAAAGAGTTTCTAAAAAAACTTTTCTTACGATCAAAATGCAAGCATTTTTGGATTGACGTCAAATAGTTCAATATTAAACTATCCAATATAGGAGCTTTTATGAAATACACAAACCTTTTGATTTCAGGCATTCTTTCGACTGCCTTTTTACTTACAAACTGTAGCCCGAAACCGGCGGAACTTGCTGGAGATGCTTACCCTGTTGCAAAAGCAGCTGGAAATACTTTTTCGATCAACGCGGACCAATCTTCTGTAAAATGGATCGGTGCGAAAGTAAGCATGAAACACAATGGAACCGTAAAAATCAAAGGCGGCGAAATTACTGCGAAGGGTGGAAACATCACATCTGGTAAGTTTGTGATCGACATGCCTACTTTAGAAAACTTAGACTTAGATGGAGCTTGGAAAGCAAAACTTGAAGGTCACTTAAAAAGCGCTGATTTTTTTGAAGTAGACAAATACCCAGATGCTACCTTCGAAATTGCAAGTGTAACCAAGTCTGAAAAAAACTATGATGTGCGTGGCAATCTAACAATCAAAGGCATCACAAAAGGAATTTCCTTTCCAGCCGAAATTAATTTTGACGGAGAAACACCTGTGTCTGCCACAGGAACGATCACTATCAACAGACAAAACTGGGGAATTGTTTATCCTGGTATGGCTGATGATTTAATCTCTGATTCAGTTCAGTTTGATGTAAATTTAGTGACGAAAAAATAATCAGAAGTCCCATCAACAAACAATACTTATCTCATCAGCCATCCTTTGGTTGGTGGGATTTTATTCATTAAAAATAAGAAGGTTCGCCTTCGGATATTTCGTCTCTATTCCTTCCCACCAAACATCTGTACTAAATGCATGTGCCTCTAAGATTTTCCATTTTCCCGATTGTTTCACAAAAAGCGATTCCACATGACAACAATCATAGGAATAATCTTCTAAAATTTTAAAATTAGTTCCGTCTTTTTTTTCCGCCACTCCCTTAAACCAAGCGTAATCTCCGCTCACTTTAAAGTGGTTTACAATAAACTTTACTTCTTCTTTAAACTCACGTTTCAGTTTTGATCGAAGTAAATCCAATAATTCGGCCCTGTGTGTTTGGTTGAGATTATTTTTTGTTTTATAATCGACAACCTTAGGTTCTCCGTAAATTCCAAAAGAAATTCCGATAAATAAAATAAAAAGGAAAACTAAATTTTTCATTTTGTCTCTTCTCTATCCTTCGATGATTTTTTTGAAACAGGAATTGGAAATTTATAATTCATATTGGAAAGTTTTGCGATCTCCATCATACTTTCATGTAAAAACAATTCGGCATCATCTTTTTTAGAATACGGTTTTATGTTACCAAATCGGATCGTAATTTTGCGTCTGGGAAAACCAGGAGCATATTCTAATCCGACGCAGATGGTGTTCAATGGTTCTGCTGGTTTTCCTGAAATAAAACGAAAACCTGGTGATTTCCCTTTTCCCACTTTATTTGGATGCCTAGACTGTTCTGGAAAAATCACAAGCAAGTTTCCGTCGTACAACGTTTTTCTTGCAAATAACAGTTGTTCTTTGCTTTTCTCAGGGTTCTTTCGGTCCACAGGTATCCCGCCAATTTTTAGAAAAAATCCAAAGAAATAAGGTTTCGTTAAACTATCCTTGATGATACACCAAGCATCTTCTCTGCCTAAATGATCTGCCATCGCAGGGAGCCCTAATACGATATCATGGTTGCTACAATGTTTTGATAAAACGAGCAATGGACCTTCTGTTTTGATATTTTCTGGTACTTCTACACGAATCTTAAAACGAAATGCATATAGATATTTCCCAACATAATAGAGAATCTTGGAGGTAAATTTTGATTTGCCAGGATGTAGGTCTTTTGTGTTTTTCATTCGGAATTCCAGTATAGTGTCATGTCTCCTTCTTTGCTACTGAGAAAAGAAGAGGTTCATATATAAAAAAACCCCCAGGCAAAACACCTGAGGGTTCCATGGAAAGCCAAAACTAAAATAGTAGATTTAATCTTTTTTAGAAGCGGCTTCTTTGATCACATAAGCTGCGATCTCATTCTTTTGGATTTGTGTAGTTCCCTCAAAGATCGTTAAAATTTTAGCGTCTCTCATAAGTTTTTCCACTGGATATTCTTTGGTATAACCGTATCCACCAAAAATTTGAACTGCATCTGTCGCGCATTGAACGGCACACTCAGAGGCGTATGCTTTTGCAATGGCAGAATACTTTGGTAGATTCGGATCGTTTGCATCAGATAATCTAGCAGCTTTGTAAGTAATTTCTCTTGAAGTTTCTACTTTGATCGCCATATCCGCTAACATATGTTGAACGGCTTGGAATGTAGAGATTTTTACTCCAAACTGTTCTCTTTCACGCGCATATCTTCCTGCATGATCAAGAGCCGCTTGTGCAACACCAACTCCCATTACGGCCACAAACGGACGTGATGCGTTTAGAGTTTGTAGAGCGTAAACAAATCCCAAGTTTTCCTTACCAACTAAGTTTTCTTCTGGTACTTCACAATCTTCAAAAATAACTTGGTGAGTAGAAGAAGCTCGTATCCCGAGTTTGTCTTCTTTTTTTCCCACAGTAAGACCTTTTGCATCTCTTGGAACATAAAAACAAGATACACCGCGTGTTCCGCGATTTCTGTCAGTATAAGCGAATACTGTAAATGCTTGAGCGTCACCGGCACCAGTTATCCACTGTTTTGCGCCATTGATGACCCATTTATTTCCTTTTTTCTCGGCTCTTGTCATCATACCAGGAACATCGGATCCAGCACCAGGCTCTGATAAACAAAAAGAAACACCTAGTTTTCCATCAGCAACTGGCGGAAGCCATTTTAATTTTTGTTCGTGAGTCGCACCTTTGAGGAGAGGTAAAATACCTAAGCCAGTATAAGCAAATCCAAGAGCAATTCCCAGACATCCTCTGGATAATTCTTCGATCGCCAAACACTGCTCAATCGCTCCGAGTCCCCATCCACCATATTCTTCCGGAATGACAAGGCCATTGATGCCAAGCTCAGAACGCATTTTGTTGATGAGTTCGGTCGGGTGTTGGTTTTTTTCGTCCCAGTGCAGTGCTACTTCATGTGGGATTTCTTTTTTTACGAAGTTGCGAACTAAATCTCTAATTTCAAGCTGTTGCTCTGTGAATTGGCTGTACATTCCGGGAGGTCCTTTCTAAGAATGGGATATTTACTACCTTTTTTCGTACAATCGTTTTGATGCCAAGGGTTTTTCTGTCTTTACAAAGTCTCCCGCTTTGATTAAAATTTCCATTTGTATGTCAAAACTCCACACATCACCCACGAAACTGAAAACTCTTCTATTGTTCGCCATAACACCGATTTTTGTTTTTGTCTTAGCCTGCAGCGGGCGACCAAATTACGAACCAAAACCGCTTCCTGCTTACAAAAGCTTCGACGAATACTACCAATCAAAATTGGCAGAAAGTAAGGCCCTTGGACACCGACCTGGAAACGAAGAAAGGTATATCAGCTTCGGGAAAAAAACACCAATGGCATTTCTTTACATCCATGGTTTTGGAGCTTCTCGGGCGGAAGGCGAAGAGACCCTAGAAGCCTTGGCAAAAAAATTCAAAGCCAACACCTACTTGGTGCGACTTCCAGGCCACGGAACGAATAAGGAAGACCAGGCAAAACAAAGTTTCGCCGATTACTTAGATGCTTCGAGAGAAGCCTTAGAAATGATCCAGAGCCAAGGGGACAAAGTGATTCTATTTGGTTCCTCTTTGGGCGGTCTTCTCTGCACCTATTTGGCTGCTGAATACCCTGATAAGGTCGCTGGCGTCGTATTGGCCAATCCATTTTACGGACCTGTCAGCAAGAGTCTAAATCTTCTCAATTACCCGGGTGGACTTACCTTTATCAAAGTTGTATCATTTAGTTCCGAGAGAAACTCTGTCTACCCACCCGGTACACCGAACGTTCTTCCTGAGCGCAACGACTATTGGTATCCGAGACAATACTACTCGGCGCTTGTGGGAGTAAACGATTTGAGAAATTATGCCGCAGTGCCTGAGGTCTTTCGAAAGATAACTTCTCCCTCACTTCTTCTTTATTACTACAAAAACGAAAAAGAACAAGATCCAACGGCAAGTGTCTCCAAAATGTTAGAAGGTTTTGAGGAGTTTGGTAAAGATAAATCTCCAAGTCCTTTGAACAAAAAAGTTCGAGTTGAAAACGGAATGCACGTCCTTATGTCGAAGTACATAATTACAGACAAAGCGTTCATTGAAAAGGAAACGGAAGCTTGGCTAAAAGAAGTTGCCAAATTGAAATAATCTACCTTCTGAAGACCCGCCTGATATAGATTTGGTGTTTTAAGGAGGAGCTTATGTTAGATAAAAATTTAATCGCGCTCGTGACCGGTGCCAATCGCGGTATCGGGCGACAAGTTGCCATTGACCTAGCCGATGCTGGAGCTTTTGTAATAGTTGCAGCACGTAACGAATCCGAAGGCAGTTCTATTCGAGAGACCATTTTGAAGCGAGGTGGACGTGCAGAACATTTCGCTTTAGATGTTTCTAAAGAAAAAAGCCTATACGAACTGAAAGATTTTATTGATGGAAGTTACGGTAGACTGGACATCCTTGTAAATAATGCAGGTATATTTTTAGACAAAGGTGAATTTGTAAATACCACCTTAGAAGAGTTAAATGCCACATTTCAAACGAACGTTGCAGGCCCGCTCCGCCTGATACAGCTTTTTTTACCAGGTATGATCCAAAACAATTTTGGTAGAATTGTAAATGTAAGTTCAGGTTTAGGACAACTTAGTGATATGGGTACAGGTTATCCTGCTTACCGAATCTCAAAAACATCAATCAATGCGATCACAAAAATTGCCTCACAAGAAACCATTGGAAAAAATATAAAAGTAAATTCGGTCTGCCCCGGTTGGGTAAAAACCGATATGGGTGGACCTAACGCCAGTCGGACGGTCGAAAAAGGAGCCGAGACTATTGTCTGGGCTTCGTTACTCCCAGATGATGGTCCAACTGGTAAGTTCTTTCGAGATAAAAAAGAAATTGAATGGTAAGAGAATTTTAATTACTTTCTTTCGCCAGTAGTGAGTGGAGTAACAGGCGTTTCCTTAGGTTTGCGACCTTGGGCCTCTGCAAAGTTGACCGTCTTTAGCATCGGGAGTACTTTTTTTGCAAAGATCTGAGACTCCTCTATCAAAGGATAGCCAGAGAATATAAATGCACGGATTCCCATTTGGATGTACCTCTGGATCTTGTCATAGACTTGTTCGGGGGTGCCAACGATTGCAGAGCCACATCCAGATCTTGCAAGACCAATCCCCGACCAAATCATAGGTTCAATAAAAAGATCATCGCCTGCCGATTTTCGTAGTTCATCCTGCCGCAAAACTCCAGCGGACTTGGAATCTAATGCCCTATTTTTTATATCCTCGGCTACTTTTTGATCTAACTTTGACAACAATCGTTTGGCGGCATCCTTTGCTTCTGCTTCCGTATCTCGAACAATCAAATGAATCCTGAGTCCGAAGTCTATTTTTCTTTGGAATGTTGCCGCTCGTTTGCTTAAATCCTGCATAGTTTCAGCTAACCGATCTTCGGTTTCGGGCCACATTAAAAAAACATCACAAAATTCCGCACAGAGTGCACGAGCATCCGGCGAAATCCCACCAAAATATAATAATGGTCCGCCATTCTGTTGGTACGATTTTACAGGATCAGTTGGTAAATCAAATTGATAATGTTTTCCTTCGAATTTGATTCGATCTTCGGTCCAACTTTGTTTTAATATCTGGATTACCTCTTTTGAAATTTCATATCTTGATTTAGAATCTTTTATTGTGCCTGGCAGATCAGATGAAATGATATTAATATTTAGTCTACCTTTCAGCATATGATCTAATGTCGAGAGCGTTCTTGCGAGCATCGGAGGATGAATTTCTCCACAACGGATGGCTGTTAATAATGAAATTTGTTTTGTAAGTTGTGAAGCTGCAGCTGCAAAAGTAAGCGTATCCTGACCAGTTTGATAAGAAGATGGTAGCAAAATATTTTGGTAACCCAATTCATCCGCCAAACGGATGATATCCGAGCAATGCTCAAAACTTGACCGTAAGGAACCTGTTGGTACACTTAAATATTCAAAATCACCATTACAAAGGTCACAAAACCAAGCTACTTCAACTAAAGGACTTTCGGAACGAATGACAGGGGCAGTTGGGATCATTTTCATTTTTTGTCTACTGGACACCTGGTGGCAATTGGTTACAAGAGAGATTTCTTTTTCAAGATTCACTTGCCTTTATTTTAAGATGGATTCGATATGACGAATAATCTCTCTGCTATGATAACCCTTATTGACCTTTCCTTTTTTGCACTTACCTTCTTTGCCGTGATGGGTGTTGGTATGTACATGGGAAGGAACGAAAAAACTTCCTCTGATTACTTTTTAGGCGGTCGATCGTTTCCTTGGTGGGGAATTGCGGGGTCATTATTTGGCACCAATATTTCTGCCAATCACTTAGTTGGAATGCTTGGGATTGGTTTTTCTGTCGGATTTGCTCAAAGTCATTATGAATTTGGCTCCATACCAGCGATTGTCCTATTAGCATTTGTTTTTCTCCCTATCTTTCGAAGGAAAAAATTTTATACCCTTTCTCAGTTTTTGCAAACAAAGTATGGTCTCGTTGCCGGTAGACTCTATTCGGGTATTTCCTTAATCTTGATTATCATCCAATTGACTGGGGCACTTTATATTGGAGCTCGAAGTTTTTTACCTTTTTTAAGAGATATTGGTTTTCAAGTAACATATGCTGAACTTGTGATCTGGATCGCTTTTACTTCAACCATTTATACTTGGTTTGGTGGATTAAAATCTGTAGTCTATACGGATGTGATACAAACTTTTTTGATCCTAGCATCTGGGCTTTTACTTGCTTATTTAGCCATCAATCGACCTGAGGTGGGAGGTCTGTTCGAACTTTTTAAAAAAGAAGAATCACGAATCGATGGTCTAAGCAAAATGAATTTATACCTTCCTGCCAATCACCCCACACTTCCCTGGTCGGGTGCACTTGGAGGATTGTTTTTACTTCATATTTTCTATTGGAATACCAATCAATATGTCGTTCAGCGAACGTTAGGTGGCAAATCTTTAAGGGAAGCCAGGTTTGGCATACTGGTAGGCGGCCTTTTAAAGCTTACTGTTCCATTTTTTTCCATTTTGACGGGTGTGGCAGCCTACCAAATATGGACTGCCCTCGGGAATGCAGCCGACATTGCACCCGATGAGGCATTTTCAAAATTAGTAATTTTAGTTGTCCCTCTTGGTTATGGACTGGTGGGTGTAATTTTAGCTGGATTGTTAGGTGCAATATTTTCGAGCATTGACTCGATGTTACACTCTGCGGCCACTCTTTTTACCATTGATTTCTATAAACCATATATCCAATGGAGAAAAGGCAATTTAACTGATGCAGCAGAAATGAAATCAGGTAGGATTTTTCTTTTAGCTTTTTCAATCTTAGTAACAGCTCTCGCAATACTTTTTGTGGATCCAAAATCCAAAAAAAACTTTTTTATAGAACTATCAAGCCAAAGTTCACATTTTACTCCTGCTCTTTTGGCGATTTTTATATTTGGAATTTTAAATTTGAAAATTCACACCAGAATAATCATTTTGACTATCTTAATCACGCCTATATTTTCTATGATTTCTCCCTTTCTATATAGCCAATTGATAGCACAAAACATTAAACAGATATTTGGTGAGGAGCTTAACTTTTTACATCGTGTATTTATAAGCTTTCACTTTTCTATTTTCATTTTATTGTCTAGTTTCCTAATAGAAAAGTTTTACGCCAAAGAACAAAATCATTTGGAATCTTTGCCAACGACACCAAAAAAATCAGTTAACAGAAAAAACGTTTTCCCGACTAAAAATATTAAAATCTTTATACTTTTCCTCGGATTGTTTTTTATTCTCATTTTGTTTCGAATTGTTTTTCCGGAATTTAAAACAATGATCTCTTTGTTTGGGCTGGCATTATTTGTTCTCACGTCCGTACTGTTCACACTTCAGAACCGACAGATAAACCAATCCCTTCTTCAACTCTTTCTAAAAAGGGATGAATGGCTCTTCGGAATTTTGCTCGGCATCACGTTTATGTTTTATTTGTGGTTTTAAGGAACTTCTTTTCCGCGCCCAACTTCTAAAATTCGAAACCAATCTTCTTTACTTAATGTGATGTCAACTGCTCCAATCGCGGACTGGATATGTTTGATATTGTTTGAGCCAAGAATAGGAATCAATTTGGCGGGATGCAATAAAAACCATGCATATAAAATTTGATCATTGGTAGCTGAATATTTTTTTCCTAATTCCGATAAGGTATTTAACAATAAATTTTCTTGTTTGTTTTTTGGCGAAAAAATACGACCACCCGCAGTCGGAGACCAAACCATAGGGCTAAATTCATAATCTAACGCCTGATCAAAAGTACCGTCAAACAATGGATCGGTGTGAAAAGGATTAAACTCTACTTGGTTGGTAACTACGGGGAAATGAAGTTTATTTTGTAGGAGTGAAAATTGAGAGGGTGTAAAATTAGATACTCCAAAATGTCTCACTTTGCCTTCTACATGCAATTTCAAAAAGGCATCTGAGATATCTCTTGGGTTGAGCAATGGATCAGGTCTATGTATAAGCAAAAGATCAAGACATTCAACACCTAACTTTTGCAAAGATCTTTCAACGGATTTTGTGATATGTTCTGGAGAAGAATCGTAATATTTCGTTTTAAACTTTTTGCCAGGAATTTGAATGCCGCATTTGCTAACAATTTTTATCATTGATTTTAAATGCGGTGAAAGTGCCAGTGCTCGTCCAAAAATTTCTTCGTTTTCAAAACCACCATAAATATCTGCGTGATCAAACGTATTTATACCCAACTCCAAACAAACTTCAATCTTCTGAAGAACCCGTTTCGGTTCTGTTCCGGCTGGGTCTTCATGTAATCGCCAAATCCCCTGCACAAATCTTGATAAATGTAGATCCGAATTAGCTCGAACTTTTAATTGTGAAACTTTCATTTTAAACTCTTGATCCTATTTTCTTTTTTAATTCACTTTTCTGAACAGCTTCTGGAATTGCATAAATCTTTTGGGGCTTGGCGATACCTTTTAACTTGTGTTCGCCGATTTCTTCCCAAGAAACAGCTATCTCTCGCGCAAAATCTTCTGAAGCTAAAACTGCTTTTTTCAATTCACCACACATTCCCGCTATTCGACTTGTTAGATTTACAGCCTCGCCTATTACAGTAAAATCTAGTCGATCTTTTGAGCCAATATTTCCGTATCGGATGTCACCCACATGTATGCCGACCCCATGGTAAATTCTTTGTTTTTTGACAGAATGTCTTTCCACATTTAACTTTAAGATTTCTGTAAAGGCTTCTCTCACTGCAATTAAAACTTTGTGTCCTACTCGTTTTCGACTTTTATCTTCAAATGGGAATACAGCGAGAATGCCGTCACCTAATAATTTTAATACCTCACCGCCATACTTTTCAATCACAGGAATGACCGTTTCAAAATAGGCGTTCAATAATTGGATCGTATCTTCTGGTGTAAGTTTTTCACTGATACCCGAATAATTTCGAATATCTGAAAACCAGATAACTGATTTAATTTTTTCCAACTCACCACGATATATCTTTCCAGAGGAAACGAGGCTTCCTGTTCGTTTACCGAGATAAATATTCAGAAGACTTTCTGTTAGTTCTGTTTGAAGAAATGTAATCCACTTAAGAGAAATTATATTCAAGGCATTTGATAAAAATTTCTGTTCTTCATCAGAGAATCCACCTTTTTTCAAAGTCACCAAACTTAAAAAAGCAAACGAATTACCTGCATGGACAACTGGAACCGCCAAATATCCTGTAGGTGAAAAAGGGACCAATTCGGCAAGAATCGGAAAAGGATATTCCTCGCCGTCAAATTCAGAATAGGAGAAATAAAAATCTTTTTGCGTTTTTAGAACATGATGGATCGGACTTGTGGAAAACTGAGCTGACGATATGGAACCGACGTTAAACTTGTTTTCCTTCAAAAAACCTGTTTTATATTTATGGGTTTGCCTAGAAAAAGATAGAGCATCAGGTTGTGTTTCCAACATAGATTCTGTTTCATGTGGGACCCATAAATAGGAAATCGTCTCAACCTGCGGATGGAGAGTTTTTGTCCCCATATTCGCCCGGAGAATTTCAAATTTGTGTTCATTTAAATATTCTATAAACTGATTTAACAAATCATTCGCTGATTTGATTGATGCACTTGCAGAAATGAACCAAGCAATGAAATTTTCGAGCATAGTGTTTATTTTAATTCGACAGTTAATTCATAATCGCCTTCAACTACGTCCTTTGCACCAGAAACTCCAATGAAAACTCGATACGGATTGCCTACAGCTCGAAGTTCAACGGATTGGGGTTCGCTAGGTTTTGAAAAGTCAGGTTGACCTATCCAACTAGGGTGAGATGCCTCACAGCTAACAGCACCATGTACGTTAGGTGGAATGTATTTAGGCTCAAACCCACTAAATGCAAATAAGTTGATTCTATTTTTTGGGTTCTTTGGTTTAACAGTGATTATCATGGTGCTTTTTTTGGGTAAGTCTGTCCAATAATAGACTTGATTCCCTTCAAATTCAACATTTCGAATCCCAGGCCAACATGCCATACTGCTGGTCTCCGCCCATTCTAGATCTTCTAAAATATTTCCCGTTTTTAGATTTCCATTGACGCTGATTGTTTTTTTCTTTTCGGACTTGATAAAACTAACTCCCTTGATTTCCGCCATCGGACTCACGCGGTCTGCTGTTACAACTTCATCATAACTATCCGAATAACCATCGTAATGTACTAAGTATCCTTCTGGCTGCACTTTCAATATCTTCCCACTATATGATTTTTTAGTCTTTGGATCGACTACTTCTACTCGGTCCCCAATAACATATGTCGGACCAGCAGAAAGGGATAAAACGACAAGAAAGTAAACCAAAAACGTTAAGTAAATTTTCCATATGGACGCCATATATAAAGTACCTCTATAATTAGGAAGTTTAGCGGACGAATTAAGGCAAGACAAGAAGAATAAGCGGTAAACGAAGAAAAGCCCAAGGAATTTGCCTTGGGCTTTCTGAGGAATGAACTTACTTAAGTTTGGAATCCAATCTTTTTTGGACAGCTTCCATAAACTGGAACGTATCGAGTTCCTTTTTCGTAGCTGCCGTAGAAAGTGAGAGAAGATCTTTTGTCATTTCTCCACCTTCTATAGTTTCAATAATCGACTCCTCTAATTTGAGTGCAAAATTTACGACCTCTGGTGTTCCGTCTAACTCACCGCGTTTCGCTAACGCACCAGTCCATGCGAATATAGATGCTACCGAGTTAGTCGATGTAGTTTCACCTTTTTGGTATTTTCGGTAGTGACGAGTTACAGTTCCGTGTGCCGCTTCGTACTCATACTTCCCATCTGGAGAAACAAGTACGGATGTCATAAGTCCAAGCGAACCAAATCCAGAAGCAACCATATCTGACATTACGTCACCATCATAATTCATAAGAGCCCAAAGTTGTCCGCCCTCATTTTTCATAATCTGTGCGACTGCATCATCGATCAAATAATAGCTGTAGGTAATACCAGCGGCTTTCATCGCTGATTCTTGTTCTTTCGCCATTGTATCAAATATATCTCTGAATCTAGCATGGTACTTTTTAGAGATGGTATCTTTTGTCGCAAACCAGATGCTGATTTTTTCGGACAACGCATAGTTAAAACAAGCTTTGGCAAAAGATTTTATAGAATCATCTAAATTGAACATACCCATCGCTACACCGCTGCCCTTGTATTCATTCACGAGCAATCGTTGTTTTTCTTTGCCTGAAGCATCTGTATATACTAACTCAACTTTTCCTGGACCATCTACAATAATCTCTGCATTTCTATAGATATCACCAAATGCGTGTCTTCCGATAGCAATCGGCTTTTTCCAAGAATTAACAGCAGCAGGGATATTTTTTATGATGATCGGCTTTCTAAAAACGGTTCCGTCCAAGATAGCACGAATAGTTCCGTTAGGTGACTTCCACTCTTGTTTTAAGTTGTATTCTTTTACACGATCAGCATTTGGAGTTATCGTAGCACATTTTACACCTACGCCGTGTTTTTGGATCGCATGTGCTGAATCTACTGTTACTTTATCATCAGTTTTATCACGATATTCTACACCTAAATCATAATACTCAAGAGTAATGTCCAGATATGGATAAATGAATCTATCTTTTATCTCTTTCCAGATGATCCTAGTCATCTCATCGCCGTCTAACTCTACAAGTGGTGTTTTTACTTTAATTTTGCCCATTTCGTTCTCCTGATGATTATTATAGTTTAATATTTCGCTTATGATTCTGTTTTTATATACGGGGCGATGTGCAAATTCCAGAGAGTATGGCAAAACTCCGTAGAATTATTAATGGCACCGGAAATCGTATGTATACCACTTAGTGAAGTATATCTTTTTTTAAATGCATCTGCCTCGGAAAATTTTGAAAGTTTTTCTTCTATCTTAAGCAATGTTAATCGCCACTCTTTAAAAAACTTATCACTTCTTAATCCGGAATCGTCTATTTTTAAGTCTTTCGCGGCGCTGATTTGGATATCTAAAAAATGAACTGGAAATGCTGGAGGCGTATATTTATCTCTGATTCCTTCAATGTCCTTTTCGACTTCCTGTTCTCCAAATGAACTGAGAAAAAAAAGCGAAGAAAACTTAATCGAGATAGGGAGATAAAATGCAAAGTTACGATCAAATGCCGCCATCTGTTCAAGAGCCCACAACATAGATCTAGGCCGATCATGATTTGAAAATTCCAATTCCGATTCTGGATATTTTCTAATTTGCTGGATGCAATACTGAGTGAAACGGAGCTTTTCGATCCAAAAGATTTCTATTATATGGGGAATCATGTCCGTTTCGTTCATTCTCACGAGCGGAAACTTTTTTTCAAGTGAGAATCCTTTTTTTTAAGGAATAAGGCCTTCTTCCAGACCTTTCACCGTGAAAAAAGGAGCTGCTCATGCAACAAGTGCCAGAAGCCGAGTGGAAAGAACTCGTATCCAGAAAGGATGAATTTTTACATATTCTCAGAATTCTAAATCACTACTACGAAATGACCGGTAAAACAAAAAATGATCTTTTTGCCTTCCGAAATAAATTGGTGAATCTTCCACCAGATACTGTATCGATCTATCTTTCCAAGATTGGTCCTTACGAATATTTTGTTCGGGCATGTTTAGACCAGAAATTCGAAACGGCAGAGACTTGGGTTCATATCGATGGCATCGCAGAGGAAAGAGCAAAATTCATAGAAATCGGAAATCAAAATCACCCTGTTTTTTCGATCACATGTTTACAAGATTTATATGATTCCGCGACCCTCCCCTACGTTCCAAAGAACAATTCTAAAAAAAAAGTAGCAAAGAGTAAGAAGGCCATTAAAATCTAGCAAATGTTTCGAACTCTTCTTCTGTTTAGTTTGAGTTTTTTTTCCCTGCCGGTTCTCGCACAATCTACACAGCCAGCTAGACTGAGTAAACCTGCCGATTTTAGAACGCAACTTTACAAGGAGGAAGGTTATCTCCAGGCATGGAATTTTTCTCTGCAGAATGAAAATTATAAAGTCTTCTGTACATTCTTAGTCAGCAACTTCGGACCTGGAAGTAAAAACAATGGAATCAGCGTTCTCGTTAAACAAAAAGACAAACCTGTATTTTATAGTACCATTGAATTAGATGAAAAAGACTTTGAAATGAAACCTGGCCAGTTTTTCCAACAAAGTGGGGAGAACTGGATGAAATATTCAGATGGAAAGTATTCCATTCATATGGTTTTTCCCGAGTGGATTTTTGATTTAGATTTTACTCCCACCACAAATGTAGGTGTAGCAATTTCGGGAGGAAAACTCATGTTAACCGAAGAAGGGAGGTTCATTCAGGCCGATATTCCCGTCACGTTTGCCAAAGTATCAGGTAACATTTTTTACAAAGGTGTCCCTGATTATGTGGAAGGAGTTGGTGGTATAGAACACCTGTTAACAAATTATGAAGTTTATAAATTTTCTAAAAAATGGGAAATTGTCCGAACCATCACACCAGACGGAACCCGTATTTTGACGGGCGGGTTTATGGGAACCGATATAATTCCAGGAGGTTTTTTTCGCAAAATCGCTGTTTTATCAAAGTCTGGAAAAATATTAATGGAGGGAACGATCTCTAAGTCGGAAATTTTAGAAGAAGAAAAAGAACCGATTTCTGGTTATATCTTGCCTAAAAAGGAAAGATTATATTTCGGAGAAGACTCTTCTTGCACACTAGACATCCATCGCTACCAAACTATAGCAGCGATAAGCGCTCTTGAAAACATATCTAGTGTTCTACGCTTTTTTATTCAGCTATTTTTCGCAAAACCTTATCAAATCCATGCCGATGTTGAGTTAGAGGTCAAATGTCCGATTTGGTCGGGAAAAGGTAAAGGTTTTCATTCGTATTATTTGATAAACCGCTAAAGGTTTCTCATTCTAAGACAAATGTCATTCCTTCCCTTGCTATCAAGACCTGTGTTTTATCAGGTTTTTTGCTTTTTCCTTCTTCGAGGATAATACGAATGACTTCATGATCTTCATGATCTGGTTCATGATGGGTGAGAACTACGGTTTTTATTTCCATCATCTCAGCGAACTCCACTGCTTTGCTAACAGCTGTATGTCCCCAACCAATTTTTTTCTCGGCTTCTGCGGTGCTGTATTGCGCATCAATGACAAGTAAGTCGGTACCTTCGATGTGCGGTTTCAATTCCAAAAGATGATCTCTATCTTCTTCTCGATATTCTACGTCTGTACAAAATAAAAATTTACGATCCCCTTCTCGAACACGGTAACCCGTGCAACTTCCAGGATGTCTCAAAAAAATAGGTATGACTTTTAAATTTCCTAGTGGGTAGGATTCAAACTCCTTCCATAGATGGAAAGACTTCTTAGAAGCCATTTGGTCCAAGGTAATGGGAAAATTTTCTGGGTGCTGCTGGCGAACGAGTCTTTCTTCTAAATTGGTGATGGCAGAATAAAAATTTATATGTGTCGAAGGGGAATAAGCAGGTTTAAAAAAAGGCCAGCCTTGGATATGGTCCCAATGCGTGTGCGAAACAAGTATATTTAGATCAAGTTTTTCTCCGCTGAAAGCTTTTGGGGCAAGAATATTTCCGAGTTCCCGAATTCCCGTTCCCATATCAAAAATTATTTTTTCACCTGCTGCACCTTCTAGATATACACAGGTAGTATTTCCACCTAAATCTTGTTCAAGTGGCAATGGCAAGGATTCAATAAATTTTTGTTCGGAGAAGGAATTTGGATTTTTGATCCATTCTTCCTTCGCCATTTTGAGTATTTTCAGCAGTTTCTCTTGGTACTCCTTTTTGTTAACAGGAGTCGGCAGAGATCCACGAACGCCGAAAAGAGTTATTTTCATTCCATTCCTCTGGGAAATCTAGTTTCCACTCTTGGTTCTACAAAAGTAGTGTATTCTGAGTATCGGCAAAAAGGCAAAACTTCCCTTGATAGTAAATTCTGACGTAAAACAAAAGCTGTGGAAGTTCACACTCCGAACTCCCTACTCCACGGAATACCTCCTTCAACCTAAAGAATGGGGAAAAAAAATCGACCTAAAAAAATCATTCTCGCAGGAGATGGAATCTCTTTGTTTAGAACTAGGATCGGGTTGGGGAGAAGTTGCCATAACTCTCGCCAGCGAAAATCCCAGAACAGGCTATTTGCTAATGGAGAAAAAAATTGACCGAATCAAAGCCACCGAACTCAAAAGAAAGGAATTAGGCCTAGAAAATATCCGTTATATGACGACTAACTTCCAATGGTTCTTCGCGGAACTTTTGGAAAAAGAAATTTTTGATACGATAATCATCAACTTTCCCGACCCTTGGCCGAAAAGAAGACATCATAAAAACCGTGCTGTTCAAGAACCATTTCTCCAAGATATCTACCAGCTATTGAAACCAAATGGAACCCTTTTGTTTGCGACGGATTACGGGCCTTACGCTCGGAAAACTATCCTGCTCTTTCGAAAATTAAAACATCTCTTTACGTATGAACTGGAATATGAATTTGAACGTCTAAATTTCCCCGTTTCCTTTTTTGAGACAGAAAAAAGAAACGAGGGAAAAAGAATCTATTATCTAAAACGAAAAAAAATCAATCAATCGTAATCGTACTGATCTTTTTGTTATCTTTTTCTGGATTCCAAGAAATTGACTTTTTGGTATTTCCTTTGGTGAGAGTAAGCTCCTTTGTTTTTGCCTCTAAAAATGAGCCGGCAATGTTGTATTTAAAATCGCTCCCAGAGGTACCAGTTTCTTGCCATTTAGATTCCCCTTTCCATATCAAAAGTTTATCTGATGTTTTGATTTGAACGGCATCATCTGTTGGGAAAGAATTTAAAAAATTACCAGCTGTGGGAAGGGATACCAGCTTCCCTCTCGTGTCAATTTCCAAAAACGAATTACCGATGCGAAACAAACAAACATTCGCCAAACAACCGCTTAGATTTAATTTTTCATTCAGGTCTTTTTTCAAAAGCGAGGTTTCTTTTGTGACGCTACTAAAATTATCTTTTGACAAAGATTGGAACGTAAATTCTTTCTTTTTGTCTTTGACGATAATTACATCTCCATTGGAGGTTAAGCCAAAAGAATAAATATCTTTGTCATTAGAAGTAAAGAGACTGGTACCATCGACATCCATCACTTGAAAAAATCTCTGTTTTGATTTTTGGCTTTCGGTCAAAAGGAATATTTTATCAGCTAATAGTTCGACTGAAACAATTTCATCTAAAGATTTTAAATCAACAGATGTACCAAGTTTTCCCGTATCCGGATAAATCTTTTGCATAAATCCAGAACGGAACGCAAAAACTTGCTTCCCAGCTAACAGGCGCTTAAAGGATTTTGGGGTTCCCAACTTCCAGGCGACCTCTTTAGATTCTCTATCAAGACCGACAATACTCTCACCATAGTTCACGATCACCCGATTCGGATAAAGAAGCGGTAATTCGATAGGTGTTCCTGAGAGAGAAACCTCTGTTATGATGATTCCCTCTTCCTGTTTGTCGGTAGGCAATAACCTTGCATACTTAGTGTCTGGATATTTTTGCCAAATTTCCTTTTGTACAGCTAATTTTTTAGCATTCAATTTATCAGAAGGAGTTTTTTTAGTTTTTTCATTTAGAATAACAAAATGTGCATACAAGGCTTCGGCTGTTCGCTCTTCTTTAAGAACATTTAGAATAGAATCTTCTGCTTCGTTTAGTTTTCCTTCTTTGAAATAAATATAGGCAAGATGAATTTCTCCATCTAAGAAATCAGGATCCGATTTTTTTAGGGCTTCTAAAATAGTTTTTGATTCATTTGTTAAATCTTCATTGAAGTAGGCGATTGCTAAATTATAAGATGATAGTGAAAATTCTCCATCTTTGGAAGTGGCTTTTTCAAATTCTCTTTTTGCATTTTCAGGTTTTCCTAATTTATAGAAGGCTAAACCTTTAGCCACATTCGCAGGAGCATACGAACCATTAAGTAAAATCGATTTATCTAGATTTAATAAAGAAGTTTCATAGTCCTTCTTTTTCATAGAGATTAATCCTAGCATATAATAGCTGTAAAACGAATCAGGTTTTTGATTGATGAGTTTGTTAAATCCTTCCTCAGCCCGTGAAACCTCCCCTTTTTTATAGAAAAAAGCATATATGCCTTCTTGGAAAGAGGATGCTTGGTCTTTATTTTCTAAGGCAGCCTTCTCTAGAATCGCGATACCTTTTTCTTCTTCGCCCTTTGACATATAACATTCAGCAATCTTGACGAGTAACGAAGGTTTTGGGACTTTATCGTAGGCTTTTTGATAGGCAATAATCGCATCATCAAATCTCTTTTTTTCGTAAGCTTTGTTCCCATCCCGAACAAAAGGAATAATTTCTGCAAATCTTTGGTTTTCCTTGATTGTCCTTTCTGTATCAACAATTTCAGGAATCTCCTTGGAATACTTTTTTGACTTCTGGACAAAATCCATCGCCTTATCATAATTTTCCTTTTCATTTTCATCCACTGCTCGTTTGTAATAAAGATTCCCCAAACGATAGTGAACTGCATCATGATTTGGAAATTTTTTAAGAAGACCCATATAAATGGTCTCGGCATCATCAAATTTTTTAGAATCTTCGGCAATACGTCCAAGTGTAATTGCCACATAAGGATCGTTTTGTGATAATTTCTGAAGGCGATTTAAATAGTCGGCCTCTTTTTTAGATTCCCCAGTTTTCGAATATACTCGTGTTAGGCCCTGAAGTGCCATTAAGTTATTCGAGTCATTTCTGAGAGCCTCTAGATATGATGACTCTGACTTCCTATATTCATTGAAGGCATAATATGCTTTTCCAAATGCGTTGTGAGGAGCAGGATCAGACGGGGATCTGCCCAATGCTTTTCCATAAAGTTCTAGAGCTTGTTTTCTTTTGCCCTGTCTTAAAAAAGTATCGCCTTCCGCTATAAACATTTGTGATTCTGCAAGGGCCATTGCTTTCTTGATTTGTTCTTTATCAGCGTGTATGTGGTTCTCTGCTTTTTTGAGCGCCTCAAGAGCCTCCTCATTGCGGCCTTGGTCTAACAGTAAATAGGCTAGATTGATCTTCGGTTCAAAATAATTTTTATCCCAGGCTGATGCATCTTGAAAACTGAGAAGTGCTTTTTGAGTTTGACCCCACTTCCATTCACAGATCCCAAGTTTATTCTTAAGTTCTGCATTTTTTGGGGATTTTTTTAAGCCAAGTTCAGCAATTTTTAAACATTCAGAAAAATTTGATTTTTTGATTTGGACATTACAAAGTCCAAGGTAAGCATTCGTAAAATTATCCTGTAAAGAAACCGATTTACGAAAATTGATCTCAGCTTCTGAGAGTGCACCTTTTAGAAAATATGCATTTGCTAAAAAAGACCAGAGCGAAGCGTTATTAGGCTGAAGTTCTGTGGCTTTTTTATATTCTTCGATGGCCAAATCATAATTCTTTTTTGCCACAGCATCATTTCCCTTCTGGATATGTGCTGCAACTTTCGTAGATTGTTTCGCATTCTGTGCTGATTTCAAATCTGGCTGTAATTTTTCAGCTTTGGAAAAATATGATTCAGCTTCTTCATATTTTTTTAACTCTAAACAAACATCACCGAGTTGGTTCAAAAGTTCTACCGGATACGGGAAATCTTTTTCATTTTCTAAAGGTTTTAGGGTAACGTAACTTTCATCGTATTTTTTTTGAAGCTTAAGAAGTGTTCCCACTTTGTATTTATAAACTGGTTCATCTGGCTCCATTTTTACAAGTTTTTGATAGATTTGGACAGCATCGTCGTAGTCACCGAGCGTGCTCTCTACAGTCCCAAGTCCGATCAGAATCTTCTCATTGTCTGGATCTAAATTATTACCAAGCTGATATGCTTCCTTAGCCGCAGCATACTCACCTAATTGATATTCGGAGGCACCCAGTAATGAATATCCTTCTGCGGTTTCTACTTTTTGGTTCGCTTCTTTTGCTCTTGTGATCGCCTCACCAAATTCTCCCTTTTGGAACAACATATTGCCCTTTGCAAGAATGGTTCGTACTTCATCTAACTCTCGTTTATCTTCTGCCGAAACTTCGCTTGCAACTTCATCGGAAACAGAAACGGATTTAAAATCGCGAGATTGACAATTGAAAATAAAAACTATTACAAATAAAAAGCTGAGAATGCGGATCATTTTTTTAACTTCTCCTCAAATTTGACCATATCGGGATAATGTATCTTTATCCCTCGGAGTGGATTCCCAGAGAGAAAGGCATCGTGTGGTGTGAGTATGGCGATTTGCCAAAGAACTTTAAAATTCCACGGCATCTCCAAAACCATAGAACTCCCCAGAGAAATTTTTAATAATTGTTTTTCGGTATCAGTTACCCATGTGATGGTTCTTCCTTTTTCAGGTTCTTCCGATTTCCATCGATATGAGGCATGAACTGGAGATTCAAAATCTGAATTCTGATATTTGATGATATGAAAATCAGTTTTATCTATCACGATAAATACAGATTTCCCTTCCATATCCGATATTAAAAAACCAAATTTTCCATTTAACTCGGTAGAGGTGCCAAACTTTAAAGTTGATTCGACTTTGTCGGGAATCAAATTCTGAGAATAAACTCCATGCCAACCTTTCGGTAAGTCTTGTTTTTTTTGGAAGTTAAGTGATCCTGGGAAATTAGCTACAAAGTTAGGTGATCCACTCGAAACAGTCCAAAAATCTTCTGCTTCCCAAGAGATACCTTCTTCTAGGGCATAAGGCAAAGAAAGTGTAGAAACCCCTTTGGGTCGCACAGCTAACGGAGACTCTGCATATTGAAACGTATCAGCAAGATGAGAACGGATAAATTGTATCGGATAACTTCCGTAAGGTACGCCAGACTCAGCATACTGTGTTTTTCCCTTTTTTTGGCCTGAGACTACAATATCTAATCCAGATGGGTAACTTGTTAGAAATAGAGTGCCTTGGGAAATATCATCATTCCATTCCTGAAAAATACGATTTTTCTTCCCTCCTCGAACAATTAGCATCCTAACTTCTGGATCCTTTCCTGGTTTTGAAAAAGCTAGTTTATGTTTGCCATTTAACACCGAGTAGTTGACAAGTGGGGCTTTCCCAATATCAACTCCATCCAAGTTTACAAGTGTTCCAGGCGAAGTCGAAAAAACAGACAATTGCCCTCGGATAGTCGATTCCATGATGGATTGGATTTGGGTTTCTTCAGGTCCTAAAATTTCAGACCAATAAGATGTGACCGAAAGACGAAGGGGAATAAGTCCAGATTTGTTTTGATAAACTTCTAATTTTTTAGAAGCTGCGTTCTGTTTGTCGACAGATTCGTATTTAAAGGTATAAGAGGAAGAACCAAATTCAGAACCGAGAACCGGATCTACATAGGTCAAAAGCAATTTTAGGACATTTTCGTCTTTTTCGATCTTTACACTTAAAACCACATCCACATCGTTTGACTTTAGTTCTTCGATCGTTGCTTTTTTTGACATTGGCAAACGAACGAACCTTCCATATCGATTGTGGCTGGTTAAAATTTTATCTTCTAAAAAACTTAAGTCAGCAGAGGCAAGACCCTTTGGCACATCCGACCAATAAAGAATATAACTTGGTGTAGATTTTAAAACTAGTCTTTCTTTATAGTCAAGTTGAGAAGGTTGTGGCTCAGAAACACCATGTTCCAAAGCTCGATAAACGGGCTTTGGAACGGATTCTTTTAGGGTTTCAATCTGAGATACAGAGGCACAAGATAAGCTAAGACCTAAGAGAATAAAAACATATTTCATTTTTTATCAAAACTTTCCTTAGCTGGTAATTTCAATGAATCTTTTTGTACGTCTTTTTGGATGTATTTAGATTCTTCAACAGACTTAGCAGTTGTGATTACTTCATCTGCTTTGTTTTTTGAAATCTCTCTTTTTCTGACAGAAGATTCAACTTCTTCTACCGAAGAACCAACATCCATTTTTTTCAATTCTTCGCTATTTGCTCGGAGTTCATTTGATAAAGATTCAAATTGTAACATCTTGGTGTTTTCAAAAATCAACATTTCTTTCAGATCCGTTAAAGATTGAGAATCCAATGGTTTTATCATTTTATCACTAAGCTTCGTGTCTTTTCCAACGGTAGCTTCTTTTTGTTTGTCCAAGATAATTTCATTATCAGAATTTGGTTTTTTAACAGAAATGGCACCATCTAGGACCGCATAACGGACAACACAATTGTCTCCGCCACAAGGAACGCCCGCTTTGTTTGATGAAGGAGATTCCACAGAAGTCAAAAAGGAAGTTCCACGCACACCCGCTATCGATGTTGGAGTTACAACATTAAATGAGTCACTTTTACGTTCTTTGTGGAGAACAGTAACTAATTTGCCGTATTGCATATTAACTTCTGTTTTTCGTTCTTGCCCATGTTCGCTGAGTGCGGAAGACAATTGAAGTGATGTATTTTTAGATAGTTTTAAGACTCCATCATCACCAAGTAAAATTTCAACAGAACCATTTGTTCCGGTTACTATGGTATCGGTGGCAAGAATCGCATCTCCCAGAACGGGCTTGTTTTGTGACCCATCTCGTAAAACAACAACCTCACCCTTTATAAAGGCAATCACAGCATTTGGTGATTGTTCGGTTTCCTTTACGGGAGCTGTCACTGCATCTTTCGAATCTTTTTGGCAAGAAAGGCCAAAAAAGATCAGACCCAGAATTAGGATAGAATTTGATATAAATCGGGTAAAAAAGATTTTCATAACACCTCCGCATGAAAAACGACTCACTCTAGTCTATAACAACTGAGGAGGACGCAAGTCTTTTCCCTAATATCTTTTTGTAACACTTTGTGACCAATGGTCCCGGCGAGTCACTCGATGAGGTTTCTCCAGGCTTTCGATCATGGATTCTAGACTTTTTCTTCGGGAATCCGATAGATTTTTGGCAACCGCCGCAAGAAGGCTACAGTTCTCCCCTAAATCGCAGCAGTATTCAAATTTACAATTTTCTTTGGCAAAACGCAATTCAGGAAAACTTTCCATCATTTCCGTTTTAGATACGTGCAGAATGCCCCACTCCTTGACACCGGGTGAATCGATAATCACCGTATCATTTTCTAAAAAAACTGCTAGTGAGTTTGTGGTTGTGTGTTTTCCCTTGCGGGTGCTGCCACTGATTTCATTCGTTTTCTGATCTTTTTTCTGTGTAAAATGATTGAGAAGGGTCGACTTACCAACACCTGAATTTCCGCAAAGAAAGGTTCTTTTTCCCTTCATCTTTTGCAACAGTGGCTCTAAGGAAGATCCGAGTTCGGAAGATACACTTAGAACTTCGTAGCCAAGATTTCGATACGCATTTTCACGAAAAAGTCTTACTTCTTTGGTGACCAAATCAGATTTTGTAAAAACGATTAATGGAGAGATTTTCGTGGGATAAGCAGCAACTAACAACCGATCAATGAATCCATCTTTTGTTTCTGGGTCCTTTAAAGATGCAAGGATTGCCAACATGTCTAAGTTAGCACAGAGTACATGACTGTCTCCATGATCACTTTTACGCGTGAGGTAGTTTCGACGTTCCTGTTTTTCCAGGATGACCCAGTCTCCTCCTCCAAATTCCGCATAAACCAAATCACCGACGACGAAGGGATGTCTTTCGTCACTTTGGTTGAGACGTAATTTTCCCTTCAGAACTGCTCGAACGTATGAAGTCTGCGGCGAATATAACTCATAATAGGCTCCAAAGATCCGTGAGATTGTAAATTGTTCTTTACCCAATTTCGAATTCCTTGTAAACTTAGGTCTCTCTTCCAGATAAAAACAACAACAATGAAGATACAAGTTTTCTTTCGGGTTTTTCTAAGTTATTCTCCTGCCATACTTCTCTCCATTGCCCTTTTGATTTTGTATCTTATGGAGGAAGCAGCCGATAAGCTTTTTTTTGCACTTATCGGTTTTAATGCGTTTTTATATCTCTGGGGTTATCTATTCATTGGGCCCAAACAACATTTGCCAGAGGAAAATTTAGACTCACAAAAACCTAAAAAACGAGATGAGCTTGTACAAAATCTTTTTGCACTTGAGAAGTTTAAAGAAGAGCTGATTTCATTCAATGACCCCGACAGAATCAGTTTGACCATCGTTAATTTTTTACAGGCAAAAATTCCCGCGGAATTTGTCAGGGTGTATACATGGGATGAAAGCGAAGCACATTTCCGCTGTCGGCCATACCCAGCGGAAGGAAAACTAGATGAGGAATTGGTACTACCAGTTTTTGATCCGTTTTTACTTTGGCTTTCGGATCGGGAAGGGATCCATCTTGTAGAAAATTTCCAGGAAGAACTTTCACCTAACCACAAAAAAATAAAAGATGCTGCGCTCAGTTTTTTCAAAAGAACCGGGGCTGTTCTTGTGGCTACACTTGCCATGAAATCGAGTTTAGTCGGATTTATTTTGCTGGGTAAAAATAAAAATAACACGCGTTACGGTATAAACGAAGTAGAAACAATTCTCGAAATTTTATCCGTTTCGCTCATGTCGATTTCCAATTCTATGATTTACCAACAATTGGTCAATCTTACGGAAACATTAGAGGCAAAAGTACATGAACGGACACGTGAATTGGAAGAAACACAAGCTCATCTTGTCCAATCAGAAAAAATGGCATCGTTGGGTATCATGGTCGCTGGCATTGCACATGAAATCAATACTCCCGCCGCAGTAATCAATGGAGCTTCTGACAACCTGGAAGCCAACATGATTTATACTTTTACGCATTTATCGGATCTAAATAAACTCATTCAAAATCAAAATCTTCGTGAAACATATCTGGAACTCTTATTCGGTTTGTTAAAGGACGAAATTAAAGGTAAAATAGATCCAAAAGATAAGTTTAAACTAAAAAAAGAAATCAAACAAAAGTTAATTTCCGAAGGACTTTCCGAAATCGATGCAGTGGAATTATCAATCTTTTTAGTGGACCAATCGATACCAAATCGTGACGGAGAACTTGTACGCATCTGGAAGGAAGGAGGCAAAGAAGTATATGATCTTTTAAAAAACAGCCTTGGACTTCATAGAAACGTAAAGAATATTAAATATGCCATTAAAAATATCGTCCGCATCGTTAAGGCTTTAAAATACTATTCACATTTAGGTCAATCCTCATACGCGGAAGCCGATCTTCATGAGGGCATAGAAAATACCTTGGTGATCATGCAAAACCAAATCAAACAAGGGGTTGAAATAGAAAGACATTACTCGAATCTACCACCTGTTAAGTGCAACCTGGACGAACTCAACCAAGTTTGGACAAATTTAATCACAAATGCATTACACGCCATGAAAAAAACCCTTGCTCCCAAACTTCAGATTTTTTCTAGGAGAATCGGCGAGGATTATGTCATGATCGGTTTCGAGGACAATGGTTCAGGCGTTCCTACAAATATTCGTGATAAAATTTGGGATCCTTTTTTTACAACCAAAGACCAAGGTGAGGGCACTGGATTGGGTTTAGGTATCGTAAAAGGTATTATCGAAAAACATAAAGGTCGAATCGAAATGGAATCAGAACCTAACAAAACTAGATTCATGGTTTATTTACCGTTAGCTGGACCTGGCGATGTTCCGAATCTTCCCAAGGACGTGATACGAGAGATTCGAGGGTAAATTGAATTCGACAAGTCTGCTCTATAAACCGGGTATCCTAGAAAAATGGGGAAAATCTGTCCTTTATAAAATTGCCAGAAAAAGACCACAAAACAAGATTCAGTCGAAGGATTCTTTCCAAAAAATTTCGAATAAAATAATTTTACGAGGCACTTTCGTCTCTTTTTTTATCGGCTTTATCCCCTCCTTTTTATTTGTTTGGTTTAGTCACTATTTACCTAAATTTACTTCCCTTAATTCCAATGAGGCGAAAATTTCGATCTCCCTTACTGTCCTATCCATCGCCGTATTTACAATCATTGAATTTTACCTACTTTTTATGGTAGGACTTTACGAAGCATATTTGATGGCTGAATCAGCTAACTTAGAATTGACGGAGGAACCTGAGCTTATCACACCCGTTCCCGGTATGTTAGCACGAATCGCACTGGAAATTCCAGATCCGTCTCTGCGTTTGTTCGGCATAGATCCTTATAAAACCCTTAACAAACGCACAGTTCTCATCAAAACGATTTTGTATAAATTAAAAGTAATGGTCTCCAATTTATTTGCAAAAGTTTTACTGAAGGCAGTACTCGGAAGAACGGGACTAAGATTTTATATCGAATATGTTTCGGCGCCAATCACAGGATTTTGGGACGGTTACGTTACATATAAAATTCTGCATGAACTTAGAAAACGAATCATCTCCAGAAAAATTGCTGAGTTAATTTTGGATCATATAAAAGTTCAACATTCAGAAATTTCGGATATCGGAAAGATGACTTTGATTCGAGCAATCGCAAATTCTATCGTATTTACAAAAACATTTCATCCTAACTTCGAATACATACTCCTAAAATTGGCAAAAGAGTTCGATATCAAATTCGATATCGATGAAATGGATGATAAAGATAAATTTGAAGCATCCATTTTAAAATGCCCACTAGCGGAAGCAACATTGGCATTTTCAGTCTTCCAAATCACATCCTGTTTTGATGGTATTTTGAGCCGAGAGGAATTGGATTTATTTCCAAAATTGTTTCCTGCGCTCAACCAAGTCGATATCGAACAGACAGCAGAGCTCTCTCGCCTCATAGGTTCTGGTTATTTAAAAGAAGCTATCCAGCTCGCTCGTGAAATACTAAGTTAATTTTTATTTTCAAACGAGAATAGAAGTTTTGTCTAAGTAAATATAGGAGAAATTATGTCATCAGTCACCCTCAAGGGCTCACCCATAAACTTAGAAGGCAATATGCCGAAAGCAGGAGATAAAGCTCCCGACTTCAAAGTCACAAAACAAGACTTAAGCGAAATTTCATTAAAAGATATGTCAGGCCAAGTAAAAATTTTGGTATCTGTTCCAAGCCTCGATACAGCTGTTTGTGCCATCGAAACAAAGAAGTTTAATGAAAAAGTTGCAAAAGAAAGTGCAATAACAACCGTTATCATTTCTGGTGACCTCCCCTTTGCTATGAAAAGATTCTGTAGTACGGAAGGAATAGATTCTACAAATTTAGTAACAGGATCTCAGTTTAAGGATTTTAGTTTTTCAAAAAGCTACGGAGTACATATGTCTTCTGGACCTTTAGCTGGCCTTGCCGCTAGAGCGGTCTTTGTCGTAGACAAAAGTGATGTCGTTCGTTATGTGGAACTAGTTCCTGAAATAGCGAGTGAACCAAACTACGACACCATTCTTGCAGAAGCAAAAAAACTTACTTAAGTTAAAGGATTCAAAATGCAATCGAGTTCAAGCTCTTTTGCATTTTGGATGATCTCTTCTTTTAAAACATTATCAAATGTAAAAAAGACTCCTGTCCAACCTTCTCTCTTTAAAAAATTTAAGGTATACTTGACTGCTGAATCCATTCGGGTGGCGTCCATATGCCTAAATGGTTCATCCAATAATAACCATTTCACATTATCCTCTTTGGACATACGCAACGCATATTCTATGCGAAGCGAAAAATAAAATAGTTCTTTGGTGCCCGTCGACAAATGATCTACATCACGGAATTGATGGAATTTATCATAGACTTTCGGAACTTCACCAAAGTGATTCCAGTCAATATTTCGAATCTCATCCTCAGGAAGAATTTCATTCCATCTTTTTTTCAATGATTTAACGAGTGTCAATATTTGGTTTTCCGATCCTTCTCCCATTTCGGTAAAGATACCTGCCAAAGTTTCATAGGCTTTCATTGTAGCTTTAACTAGATTTAATTTTTTTTCTGCTTCTTCTTTCTCTTTTCGAGTATGATCACACTTTTCCAAAATATCTTTGATTTGGATACGACTTCCACCTAACTCACCAGAAAGAGCAGTATCTAGAGAAAAATATTTTTCTTTAAGTCTATCATAATCCTCCTTTTCAGTTTCAAATTGGAGTGTGATATTTCTAAGCAGGTTTTTATCTTCAGTAGTGAAATCAAAAGGAACCATTGACTTTTCAAAACTTTGGATCTGGTCTTTTAACGAGACTTTCAATTCAGATGCATCGACAAGTTGGTTTTCTTTAAGTGCAGCCTCAATTTGCAATCGTAGAGTCTGGAAGGATTGTTCCTCTGCTTTTGCTTCAGAAATTTTATTTTGTACTTCTTCTAAATTTTTAGCTCCAATTTCTGCGAGTGACGATTGGAATAAACTCTGTAATTCAGATAACTCATTTGTAGACTTTAAAATGTCTGATCCGAGGGAAGTTAGGCTTTGTTGGATTTCTTGCTCCTGTTTTTTTTCACGCTCTAAATCTTTCGCCAATACCGCATCTGTTTCTCTGTATTTTGATATCGCTGATTTGATCCCATCTCTTGTTTTTAATAAAGGACTTACCTTCCCTGAAGTTCGTAAGATCAATTCTTCAGCTAACGAGAGGATATCTTTTTCGATTCTGTTTTGATCTCTTGTAATTGTAATTTTACGGGAAAAATTCGTCAAAATTGTAATCCCACCAAAAAACAAAATACCGGTTAAAATATAATAAAAACCAGGGTATGATTTAAAAAAAGTAATGATACCGGTTAATAATCCAGATAATAACAGAAAACTTCCTAACAAAAGAAATTCCATTTTCCACTCAGTGAGGACAAGCTGTGGTGCGTTTTCTGAAATCAAGGAATCCAGTTTTTTCTCTATTTCAAAAACAATACCTTCCAAGGAGGCTGAAGTTTCTTTATCCGGGCTTAATTGGCCAATATTTCGCTGAACGGAAGTTAGTTTCTCTGAAGCCTCGATTTGTTTTTTTTGTAGTACTTTTTGATTCAACTGAAGACTTTTGATGTCGTCATTTAATTTTAAGATGGATTTATCCCTTCCTTCGGAAAACCATTTTCGCATCTCACCTACGGCTTCTTTTTTGGCTTCAAACGATAACAAACTTTGGAATAAATTCTTAGCTTTATGATGTCTGCTTTTTGCCGTTAATTGTTCTATTTGGCTTTTTAAAGAAGCCAAGTTTGCCTCTTTCTTTTTTAAACTATCTCCGATTTCATTTTTTTCTTTTTCTTTTTTCGGTAGATTGGACCATTTCGACAGCGTGTTCAATCTCTCTTCTTCGGCATTTTTCCATAATTTAAATTTTTCCTCATATTCTTCCGTCGCTATCTTTAAGTCTTTCCCTGATTTTACACTTTTTTTGGTCGAAGACCTATCGTTACAAATATTAGTTAGGTTCTTACTATCAAATCCGCTATCAAATAAAGATTTTTGAATGCTACTAATGAGTTCTTTGTTGTCCTTTGAATCATCATCGAGCCTAACTTTACCTTCGCGGATCGCATAAGAATTTAGAAATTTACTGGAAGATATTTCAAGAAGAGAGCTCTCTAACTCTGCTGATCGGGAATCTCCATAACGATCTCGCAATTTTTTACCAAAAGATGTACTGCCCGTGATCTTAATGATCGAAGATACCAAGGCATCAAATAATGTCGTTTTGCCAGTTTCATTCGGGCCAAAAAAAATTGTCACTTGCCCAATGGGAAAGGAAGTGTTTTTAAAAAAACCAAAAGATTCTAATTTTAATTTCATCTTTTAGAAACCTCTAACAGAAGTTTTAAACCAAGTTCTTTGGCTCGAGTCCATTCAGACGTTTCCATCGATGTCTTTTTGGAATCCATTAGAGTCACAAAATTTTGAATAAAGGCATTGTCCGAAAGATTTTCTTCAATCTGAACATCTGATTCATCCGGATCAAATTCAAGACGTCGAAATTTATGGCTCCATTCCGTTTTGAGTTCATCATGAAAAATTCTTTTTTGGACCATGGATTCCACTACCCCTGCCCAACGGATACGCACCCAATCATACTTGGAATAACTAGATAAATACATCTCCGCAGTTTTTTCTGGTTTCCCATCTAAACCTAGATTGATCACAATCTCAAAGTATTGTCCTGCCTTATCAAGTATAACATCCGTTCTGTTCACTTTCCCGTTTGATATATTTAACAAATAACCTTTTCTTTTTCCCAATTCTCCAGATCGCCAAACTCGAGAACTACCAGCATATGCAATTTCCATAGATCCAAATATCTGCGATCTCGAAGAGTGAATATGCCCGATTGCAACATAATCACATTCCAAATTTTGTAGCTGTGAAACATCTATATAGCCAACTTTTTCCTCTTCCTCCTCATCTTTTAATCCAGTAAAACTCATGCCAATCACCGTTGCGTGAGCAAGTCCGATTCTAACGGAACTTTGTTTTTTAGGAGGAATGGTCAAAAGCAAATCCGCATAAGTATCGCTATGTGGAATAGACAATAATTCTACTTCTTCATTCAAATATTGAATGGTATAAGGAAGTTTGTCTAAGCAGATGATTTGGTTTCCCCAATCAAAGATTTGAAAACCGGAGTCTTTTTGTTTTCGACGTAGAGATTCATGATTCCCAGGTAAAAAGTAAACCTTTCCGGAAAAGGTACTGACTTTCTGGATAAATTTATCTCTTAGAGCAACTAAATCAGCGTAGGTGTCGAATACATCACCACAAAATAATATAGCAGCACACTCAAGTGTTTCTGCCTTTTCTATGATCTCTTCTAAAACGCTGAAACCATATTCAGTTTCGTTAGTGGCCGAGAGATGGAGGTCTGAAAATTGGATTAGTTTCATAGGAATCATTAAGCCCCATTTTACAAGGGGCCTGGGACAAAAATAGGATCCAGAGCAAAAAAAAGCAAGTGATGGTTAAATTACCCGATCTTTTCTAAATCCTTCGATTTCAGTTTCTGAATATCCCAAAGATTTTAAAATTTCATCGCTATGTTCTCCATGTTCGGGAGGGTGCATTCGATAGGAAAAGGGAGTCTCCGAAAAGTGAAAGGGAGAACCAAATTGTAATATATCACCATATTTCGGATGTTTGGTTTCGAAAACCATCTTACGTTCTCTCCAATGAGCATCCTTCGAAACTTCTTCTAAAGAAAGGACTGGCGACAGACAGGCATCCTCATTCATAAAAATCGGTTCTAAGTCTACAAAAGTTTTTCCTAAAAAATAATCGGCAAGGATCGATTTTAGTTTTGGCAAATTCTCTTCTACCAATGGCATTTCTTTAGTTAAATTTTCTTTTCCAATCGCTCGTAGGAAAGTTTGGAAAAACATATCTTCTAACGCACCCAAGGCGACATATCTACCTTCTTTGGTTTGGTAGATATTGTAATTTGGTAATTTGCCGGATAGGATATCATTTCCAGGTTCAGGAGTTTTCTCGGAAGCAGAATAAATTCCACCATATAATGACAAAAATTGCAGAGAAGCATCAGTCATTGAGATATCTAATTTTTGACCCTTTCCTGTTTTTTCTCTGAAATATAAAGCTGCTAGAATCGCCGATAAAGCAGTCAATGTTCCTCCGCCGACGTCGGCTAACTGAAAACCAGCGGCCCTAGGTGGCTTTCCTGTTTGGTGGAGAACGCCTGATATAGCTAGATAATTTAAATCATGTCCTGCAAAATCTACATATTTTCCAGAAGTTCCATATCCTGAAATACCACAGTAAATGAGCCTAGGAAATTTTTCTTTGAGGACGTCATAACCTAATCCCATTTTATCCATCCCGTCTGGCCTAAATCCTTCCAAAAGAATATCAGCATCTTCTAATAGTTTAAATAGAATATCCTTTGAAGATGGGCGTTTTAGATTCAAGGTGATCGCTTTTTTGTTCCGATTCAACATCATAAAGAGGGCCGGATAACCGCCCGCACCTTTAAACATGGCTCTTGAACCGTCATAGGCCCTTGGATTTTCAATTTTGATTACTTCTGCTCCCATGTCGGCTAAGTGCTGCGAGCAAAGTGGACCGGGCAAAAGGAGTGATAGATCAATGACCTTCACACCAGCAAGAGGACCGGTATTTTTTTCTGTTGGAGAGTATGTCATAAAAAAACCTTTAACGATCTGGTTTAGAATTATAATTTCCGCGACCCCAGATTCAAAATGATCCCGAAGTCAGGTTTTTTAAGGATTTCAATCTAGGGATTTATGTCATATCAAAAATGGTCAAGCAGAGAGAGGAAGGACTGATTTTATTGAACATAACCTTGTTTTTTTAAGATCTCCATGGCATCCGTTTCGAGTTTTGTTTCTCTTGTATACTGATTCAAAATACCTCCTGTTTTCCAAACTTGGAATTGATTGATGAGGGAGATTTTTGGTTTTAGGAAGGGAGCTTCATACAATGGATTGCAATCGTTCATACAGCTGTTTGGTGCCAAATCAAACATACCAATCCCAACCGCCCGATTCGATACATCCACTCCATCTTCAAAAAAGTCAAATTTTGGAAAGGTAACATCTGGATATACTTCAAAGGAAAATTCGAAAGACTCCCCAGCTTTTAGATGTTTGGTGTTTAGGGACAAAGTCAAATTTCTCGAGCTATTTGAAATCAGCAAATTTGGATTTTGCTCAGGATTTTTTACGCGAATTTGACCTATATCAATTTGAACCCTGGCTTCCAAATTTTTAAAATCAGTTCCATTTTTAAGGAAACGAATTGTGTAAATGGGAATGGTAGGTTCTGTGTCTCTCAACTTTTGCCAAAGGAAAGAAATTTTGTCTTGGTTTTCTTTCGAAATGGGAAGTTCTTTTAATTCGTTTAAATCTGAAAAACGAATGGGATTGATTTGATAAGGGTCATGAACGGTATTATAAAAATAATAAATCTCTTTACCGACGACCCCTGCCCAAAATTTACCTGGCTCATGAAAGCGAAAGGATTTTTGTAATAAAAAATCAGCACCTAATCCTACACCTTGTGTGGATCTTGTCTCTCCATAATAAATCCGATTTTTATCTACTTCCCCATTCATTACTTTGGTCAAAGAAATGCCGTCTAACTTAGATTTATTTTCCAATAAAAACACATCGAGAACAAATGGATATAAATCAACAGACTGAGTGATAGAATTGTAAACTTTGGATGATTTTTGCTGTTTCTGTTTGACAAACAATGGAACATGGATATTTTCCAGAAACAAATCTTGGCCATGACCATAAAAAGTATTAGTGCCGGTAAATGGAGATATGGCGTGTTCTGGGCGCATAACTTCCCCGTGATCAGCAGTTATCAGAATCACCGTATTCTCCCAATGATCCGATTTTTTTAAGAAATCAAAAATATCTGCCAATTGATCATCAATATAGGCAACCTCTCCTATATAATCTCGTTTGCGCTCATCTAATATTTCATCTGTTTTGATTCTTGTCGTATAACCGACAGGAGGTGTATAAGGTTTATGGGGATCATTGAAATTTAAAAAAAGAAAGTATGGTTGTTGCTTTTGGATGAGTTCACCTAGCACTTCTTTGCTTTTTTTCGTAATTTTGGGTGTGTCTGTGGAGTACTCTGAATAATCATATATTTCGTCAAAACCAACATCGACACCTAAACCCTTTTTATCTGTTAAAAAAGGATTGTTGCCAATCATAATCGTGCGAATCCCATTTTGCGAAAGATACTTGGGCAAAGGATAAAGTTCTTTTTGGTAAAAAGCTGTAGCTTCCGATTTAGGCGTAGGATAATCCCAAAAGTTTACGGGACTTCGTGATGCATATTTCCCGGTAAAAAAAACCAATGTAGAAGGCCGAGTCCATGCTGCATTGACCAAGTGTTTCGTGAATACATGGGAAGTTTTTGCAAAATTATCTAATTCTGGAGTGACACCATATTTCCCGATGATGTCAGCTCGAAGAGAATCTATCACGATCCAAATCAAATTAACCGGTGGAGGCTTCGGTTTTTCAATGACAACGGTTTCCGGAGAACACTCGTATAACGAGAAAATGAAGATAAAAATAAATAGGAATTTATTTAAGTGGGTAATAAATCTCAAGACTCAACATCAAACATCTGCAATGCGGTAAGCCACACACCGACCAAAATGAATGCAATCCCTGTCCACTGAGTCCAATTTAATTTCTCTTTGAAAAAAACAGCAGATGCAATCAGAACAATGATAAAACCACTCGATGTGAATACTGGATAAGCAAGTGATAGCTTTAAACCTTTTCCCAATACAAATCTATACCCAAGGAGAGCCAATCCGAAAGAGGTTAAACCTAACATAAAATAGGGATTAAAAAGTGTGCCAAATAATCCATTCACATTTGCCTGAATCGGATTTTCTGCATCTTGTAACGAAGATGTTTTCATCAGGATATTTGCAAGTGCATTGAAGAATACCGCTATACAGAAGACTAGGATGATCTGGAGTTGCATGGGATACTGGCAATTTAGAATCTTTTGAGAGACGGTCAAATATAAAAATGAAAACAAAATCCTTTCTCTTTTTGGGTTTAAAGATAACTTACTATGATTCAGAAACTGAAGGACCTCCCCTACTTTTTTGCCATGCCAATGGTTACAGTGCTGGCTGTTATCAGTATTATTTTGAAAACCTCAAAGCTAAGTATCGGATTCTCGCCTTGGATTTTGTGGGCCATGGAAAAAGTGAAACGTCTTTGGATTTTAAAAATTGGTATTTTTTTAGAGATCAGATTTTAGCTCTTTTGGATACAGAAAACTTAGAACAGGTGACCCTGATAGGGCATTCCCTGGGTGGCGCCTCCAGTTTACTTGCTTCTGTAAAAGCCCCTAAGCGAATCCGAAAATTGATCGTTTGGGATCCCGTGCTTTTGGGGCTAAAAATGATCACACTTGCTAAATTGTTCGGCAATCCGCTGGCAAAAGGCAGTGCCAAAAGAAGGTCGAAATTTAATTCCTTAGAGCTTGTTAGACGGTCTTATAAAAATTTCCCTGCATTTTCTGGGTTTGATCCGGGCATCTATGAAAACTATTTACAATCCTGTTTCCGAAAAACTGGCAATGGGGAGGAAGTAGAACTTTGTTGTGACCCGAGAGTGGAAACAAAAATATTTTCCCACGCCCACTATCATGTTTTTTTAAATTTTTATCAGATAAAAACGGAAACACATGTTCTTATCCCAAAAAATTTTGAAGTATGTAGTCCGACTCTAGCAAAATTGATCACAAAAAAAAATAAAGCCTCTTCTGTTACAATTTGGGACGAGGCCTCTCATTTTTTTCCATTTGAAAAACCTGAACTCACCTTACATTGGTTGGCAGAGAAAATTTGATCAAATCTAATCTTCGCTAGCCCGAATAATCGCGATTATATCTTCTAAGTCGCTATCAGCGCTCTCATTCGGAACTTGGCAAGTTCCGGCATTCATATGCCCTCCTCCATTATAACTCAAACATAAATCTCCAATATTGGTTTTAGATGTTCGATTTAAAATGGATTTCCCAATCGCAAAGACTGTGTTTTGTTTTTTAACACCCCACATAACATGGATTGAAATATTAGAATCTGGGAACAAAGCATAGATCATAAATCGATTGGCGGCGTAAATGACTTCTTCTTGCCTTAAATCTAATACAACTAAATTTCCAAAATCCTGAGAGCATCTAAGGATTTGTTCTTTCGATGATTTTTCTTGTTCCTTAAATAATTTTACTCTTTCTTGGACATCTGGAAGTGCCAAGATGTAGTTGATGTCATGGTCTCGACAGGCATCAATCAAATTCATCATCAATTGATAATTAGATACCGCAAACTCTTTAAACCTACCTAATCCAGTTCGAGCATCCATCAAAAAATTCAGAAGCACCCATCCGGTCGGATTCAAAATTTCTGGTTTAGTAAATTGTGCTGAATCGCCTTTATCTACCGCATCCATCATATCCGCCCACCTAGCAGGAAATCGTTTAAATCCTCCATAATATTCAAATACAACTCTAGCTGCCGACGGAGCATTGGGATTGATGATGTGATTCGAGTGTTTTTCATTACGAAGAGTCTCACTTAGGTGATGGTCGAACGCCAGATGAATGCCCTTCACATAAGGTAGATTAGTCGTAATATCGCGATCAGTTACCTCAATGAGTCCGTCCTGCATATCCTTTGGATGCACAAACTTGATTTCATCAATTAAATCGATTTCTTTTAACAATACGGCACATATCAATCCGTCAAAATCGCTTCTCGTAACCAATCTATATTTTTTTTCTGCCATTCCCATTTATCCTAAACAAAGAAAAATCCGTAATCACAGATAACACATTTAAAAACTTAATCCAGTAGGATTTTTAGGGACATCAGAGAATCTGAATGATGTTCATTCGGGGAAAGAATCCTCGTTTGGACGCTTTATCGAAAACCTATGTCAAAATCTGGAACATCTTCTTGACCGAATTGAAAACATGGTTGGAATTTGGTTTACCTTGAAAAAATCAGAAGCCGAACTAAAAGATATCGTTTCGAAGGCCGTGGAATCAAATACCATATTGACACTCAAAACCTATCTTTTGAGCGATTATGGGGAATTGATATTAAACATCATCAATTCTACGATCCTTGCCCGTTACGATCGTATGGATCTGATGGAGATTTGTTATTCTTCTGCCAAGGAGCTGATGATAAACGCAACGAAAGCTAACCTAAAGCGCGTTATGTTTAAGGATATGAACTTAGATATCACGAATCCAACCGATTATGAAAAAGGAATGAATTCTTTTAAAAGTAACCTTCGCGAGGATAAAATCGGAACCTATCGACCTCTCTTTTCAAAGTACAATCTCCCAGTCATCGCAACTTTTTATTATTCAAAAGACGTTTTGAATATCAAGGTCAAAAATGAATTTCCATTACTTCCCATTGAAGAAGTGAGAATCAGAGACAAATTTAAAAAGGCGATCAGCTTTTCTAATTTGATCGACTTTTTTATGGAATATGGTGATAACACGGAAGGCGCTGGAATGGGAATCACGATGGTTGGCATTTTGTTAGATCAATCTGGCATCGACAAACATAGTTTTAGTTTATACTCGAGTGAAAAGTACCAAGAGACAGTAGCTAAAATCGAAATTCCGTTAAACAAAGATTATATATCCAAACGAGTTCAGTTCCAAAAAGAATTTGCGAATCAGAATTTATCGATCGAAGAATTTCGGAAAACGTTTTCCTACAACTATAAGTTTTTCAGAAGTTAGGTAAATTAAATTCCGCATTAAAATAAAGATAACTGATCCGTTTCTGGGTTTGCAAGAATAGAGTCGGAAGTGTATGTACCAAGTAGATACTGGATTTCCGATTGGTCCGTTACCCTTGGATTTAGCCAATCGTATAACTGATCTTCCTTGATCTGGACAGGTTGTCTACCTTGGTTTCCACCTGTGTTGTGAATTTCTTTCATTAGATCATTGCCTTCTTGTGTTAAAATCGTAAACCAAATATCATTCTCTGATTGGCCCCAAATTCCCGCAAAATTCATGTTCGATTCGGATTTGTTTTTGATTCGATATCGAACCTTTGTTCCGTTTTCAGATTTCCATTCTAAAAAATAAGACGCAGGTACGATACATCTCTGAGAATAGATTAGATTTCCCCAAAAACTCGAACCAAATAATTTTTCGATCCGCGTATTAAATATGACCTTGGGGGACCAATCTGGTTTCACTCCCCAGACTGCGTTTCGGAATGTTAACTCCTGTTTATCGCGAAGCAAAATGGGTGCTGTCGCACCAGGATGGATTTCGTGACCTGCCAATGTGTGAAACAAGGATTCAATTTTTTTAAGGTTCACTTCAGGAATCTCTTGAACAAGTCGAATCCACTTTTGAGTTCCATCCTTAAGAGTAATGAGAGTATAACCAAAGCGACCACACATAATAATATTACCTTTGTTATATGAATATTTCAACCAGATGAAATCAATTTATGATCTCGAAATTGTGGCAAATTTCTTTTTCTTAGGAAATTTATTTCGCCTTTCAATTGTTTTTTGAGTTTCCTTTTTTCACAAGGAATATAGAATACTCGCCTGGTATGAAACCTTTTTCCAATTTTTGGATTTTATTCCTATTTCTTTTTATATCCTGCCTCGGGGAAAAAAATCCGCTCAAACTTCCCATACAAAATGGAATTTTGGATTTGTCTTTGGAAGAAAAAGGAGAGGTCATACCTTTAGATGGTTTTTGGGATTTTTATTGGAACCAATCTTTTAAAACCTACGAATCCTCCACTAAACAAGAAATTCCAGTGCCGGGCTCCTGGCATCCCATTCACCCTTTGTCTGGCATTTGTGTCTATAAACTGAGAATTCTTGCAACAGAACCAAATGAGATTTACGGATTAAAAATCTATGAATTTCCACAAACATATCGCATCTACGTGAATGGGAAAATGATGCATCAGAATGGAGTTTTTTCGGAAGATATAAATGTAATCCAACGATCCCTGGTTAGACCGATTCTATTTTTTACTTTGGAAAAAAGTGAAAATACAATTATCATTGAAGCAGCAAACAACAGAGAAATCAGACCTGGGCCAAGAAAGTCGATGATATTCGGAAAATATCAGGACATCCTTTCAATTGAAACAAAACAGCTGTTCACTGATCTAGTTTCACTCGGGATACTGGGCATCATGTCACTTTATCACTTTGCGCTTTTCTTTCAGAGACGTAAAGAAAACGGAAGTCTGATTTTTGCGATTTTTTGTTTAATTATGTTTTTTAGAGTTTTGGTAACGGAAGAACACTACCTCCTAAAAATTTTTGAAAATTTTCCCGCAAACTTAGAATGGTATTTTGATGTAGGTTCCTTTTTGGTTTTATCACCAGTTCTTGGTTTTCTCTTTTATTTTAACTTCCCTCAATTTTTTAAGAAAAAATATTTACGATTGATTTTGGCTTTTTTCTTAATTTTCTCCGGCCTTTATTTTGTGACGGCAAATGAGTTCGTATTCAATCTTCTGTTAGTTGCTAGTTTTATTTCTGGTTTCTTTTATTTTTCTGTTCTATTAAGAGCAGTTTTTTCGAAAAGTCCAGGTGCAAAGATATTTTTAATAGGTTGGTTAGTATTTTTGATAACTTCAGCCTTTGATATGTTAGCCTATAGTCAAATATTTAGATCCAATTATATCAGTCATCTTGGATTTATCTTTTATATCTTTAGTCAGTCCTACTATCTCTCGATCCGCTTTAATAAAGCTTTACAATATTCAGAAGAACTTTCTGAATCATTGGAACAAAAAGTAAGCGAACGAACAAAGATGTTAAATGAATCTTTGCAGCTCATAACAGCGGATTTAGGCGTAGCAAAAAAATTGCAGGAGACACTGATCTTATCGCAAAAAAAAGATTTTGCTGGTTTTGATCTCGACTATCTATATATTCCCCAATCTGAAGTGGGCGGCGATTTTTTTGATTTTCGAGAATTATCACCTTACAAATATCGCCTCTTCTTGGCAGATGCGACTGGTCACGGTGTCCAAGCTGCAATGGTAACGATGATCATCAAAAGTGAATGTGATCGTCTCCTAACAATGGATATACCATTTGAAAAAATAATGTCAGAGATCAATAATGTTTTTATGAATAAATATCTTAGTTCCCGAATTCTTTTTACCGCCGTATTAGTAGAGTTTGATTTAGGTGAAAACAAAATCAAATTAGCTTCGGCGGGGCATCCAGCACAATGTCTGATTCGAAATAGTAGTTTGGAGTCGATTAAACCCAAAGGTCAGATCATCGGAATCCAATATACAAACTCTTATTCTTTTGTGGAAAGAGCTTTTGAAGTCGGTGATAAACTCTGTTTGTTTAGCGATGGAGCCTATGAAGATCTAAATCCGAGTCAGGAGATGTACGGGGAAGAGAGGTGGGAACAATCATTGAAAGAACATTCTCACCTATCGCCGAAAGAGATGCTTAAAAAAGTTTGGGACCAGAGACAGAGTTTCATCCAAAAAAATTCCTTTGATGATGATTGTACAGTATTTATCATCGAAAGGAGATAATTTCATTGATAAGTTTTTTTAGTATAATTATATTTCCTATTTAATTCAGGAGAACACAGTGAACGCTCGACTAAAAAAGCCTCTCATCATCCTACATTGGTTCTGGAGCATTTTATTTTTGCTTCTTTTTATGTATTTAGGTGTTAGTCTCATTTATAAACTTGGATTTAATTCCGTTCGAGTTAAAGGCGTAAAAGTAGATTTTAATCGAGAGTTTGACAATCAGCTCTTTAAAATTGACAGTGAGAATGCCTTCACACTTTCTTCCTCGAATTCAATTTCAATTGTAAAATACAAAAAAAGTATTTTTCCCCTTTGTTTGGTGTGTGGAAAATACGAACCGAATGGAACAGTTGTCAATATTGTTGAATATAAAAATGACGAATGGTTTTATTCGGAATATACCACGCCCTTTTATGAGGCATATGAAATCAAAACCAAAGAATTTATAGATTCTCCAGAAGAAGGAGATTTAAAATCTCATCCTACTTTTTTAACCAAACAACTTTCGTTTGCTGACAATCACAAAATCAATATAGAATATATTGTTAATCATTTTGATCCTTTGACGACCCTCAACGAAAGCTGTATGATTTTTAATTTTGCTTTTTTTATCCTTATCGGTGGATGGCTGTTATATGGAATATTCTACGCCCTTTTCATTCGCAAACGCACTTAAAATCTTAGGTACGCTAGTGAACTAAATGAAAATCCATCACCAGCCTTTAGGAAAAAACCGCAAATTTTACAATCCCAGCATAAACACTGTCAGGCAAAAAATTTCTTAAAAACAGAAGTGATTTAGCATCTGGTCCCACAGGATAACGAAGTTTTTTAGATCCGTCAGTTGCGGAAGCATAAATTGTTTTTGCAACTTTTTCAGGTAAAGTGGCGCCTGCTTCTGTTTTCTCATATTTTTTAAATGCCTTCTCACATAACGGCTTGTATTCGATAGGCGAGTTTGTTATTGTGCTATCATTGGATCTTTCGTAAAAATCAGTTTTGATAGCTCCTGGTTCAATTATTTTTACTCGAATTCCTAACGGTTCCAATTCAAACCGAAGTGATTCGGTAAATCCTTCCACTGCCCACTTTGTCCCATGATACAGACTATAATATGGAAAGACGATCCTTCCACCCATAGAAGCAACATTGATCAGCAATCCATTTTGATTCTTTCGAAAGTGTGGTAAAATTTCTCTAGTTACATTCATCAGTCCGAAAACATTTGTATCATACTGTTTTTTAATTTGCTCTTCTGTCGAACCTTCAAACGGACCAGTCAAGCCATAACCTGCGTTATTTACAATTACATCAATTTTCCCAAATTTTGATATAGTCGATGCCAAAGCTTCTTTGATAGAATTTGAGTCCGTAACATCTAATCTAGGAATGATGGTATTCTCTAACTTTGTGAGTATGGTTTCCTTCGCGGGTGTTCGCATAGAAGCCGCGACATTCCAACCTTTTTTCTGAAAATATATAGCAGTTTCTCTTCCTATACCAGTGGAACTCCCTGTAATAAGAACAGTTTTGGCGATTTGTGTTGACATATTAAACTCCTTAAATGACTATCAGTCATTTATTTGTGACTGATGGTCAGAAACAAGTTTTTTTCTGGAATCCTCCTTCCGTTTTTTTAATATGGGAGGTGTGAATAGAATCTCAGCGATTGAAAGAATTCCCCGCAAACGTGCCATTCAGGAAAAGGACAAATTGACAAAACGTTCTAACCTGATCCAGGCGGCAGCAAACCTTCTTTTACGCAAGGATCTCAATGATCTTTCCATGGATGATGTTGCAAAAAAAGCAAAAGTGGCAAAGGGAACACTTTATCTATATTTTCCTACAAAAGAAGATCTCGTTCTGCGTGTTCATATTCTAGATTACCAAGTCTGGTTCGAAGATCTTAACCAATCCTTAGACACTGTTGGAAATAAAGATTTTCTTTTTGCGGAATGGTTCATTCATTCAGTTGAAAAACACAATCGATTTATAAAGATACTCCCTATAGTTCCGACCATACTTGAAAAACATGCCAGTTTTGAGACAATCAAAGAATACAAACAAGAAATCTTAGCCCTACTAACAAAAATTATTCCAAAACTTACGATCAAGTTAGGTATTAATAGAGAAGAAGATACTTTTCTGTTTATGATGCAGTGTCATGCCATTGCGATCGGTTCTTGGTCACATGGATTCCCTTCAAATACAGTAAAACAGGTATTAGATGAAAAATCGTTGCAAGTATTCAAAATCAACTATATCCAATTTGTTAAATCAACAATCGAGATATTACTAAAAGGCTATAAGGAAACCAATTCGAAATGAAAGCGAAAAAAAGTAACAAAAAACTTCCAATCAAAAAAACCAAATCTTCAAAAACTAAATCAAAATCAAAAGAAAATAAACAAGTAACTCCACTGGATTCATATCCACATTTTGAGCCAAAAGCATCTAATAAAAGTTTAGAATTGGTTCACGAATATTCTATAGGTCACGAAATCGCGAATGCGGTGACTCATGGAATTGGAGGTGCGCTCAGCGTAGCTGGACTTACACTACTTGTTACCATGGCCGCCTTATTTGGGGATGTTTGGAGGATTGTTAGCTGCGCAATTTACGGATCGACTTTAGTTATCTTGTACATCGCATCAACTTTATACCATGCGATTCACAATGAAAAGGCTAAATTTGTTTTTAAAAATATAGATCATGCTTCAATATTTTTGTTAATCGCTGGAACTTATACTCCATTTACACTAGTTAGCTTGCGCGAAAAATCGCAATCAGGATGGACACTTTTTATCATCATTTGGGTACTGGCCCTTATAGGAGTGATTCAAAAAGCCTTGTTTCCACGAAATATGAAAAACCTAGGAGTTATTGTTTATATTTTGATGGGTTGGCTTTGTTTATTTGCCATAGGCGACATTCGAAATGCGATCGGTACGCATGGACTCTTATGGTTATTTGCTGGTGGCTTAAGTTATACGTTAGGCGTAATTTTCTATGCCTGGGACAAACTTCCGTTCAATCATGCGATCTGGCATCTTTTTGTATTAGCCGGAAGTCTATTCCATTTTTTTGCCATCTGGTTTTACGTTGTCCCGATGCCTAAATAAGGGTCGGGATACATATAAACTTTAATTTTTTAAAGAGGTATTAGTTTTAAGAGATCCTGAGTTGGAAAATTTTTATAATCAGGCCAGATACCAAACCAGACAAAATGGTAACATGCGAATATGCCAACCAACATACAGGTAATGATTAAAAAAATTGCGGTTTTGCGAAAACCAATCAAATTTCCCATTTCAATGGTGACTTTTAATACAAACTTCGTTAGTTTATCAATAATGGAAAATAAAAACAAGAATAACATGAGTACAATTATCATTCCGATAGCAGTAACAATCATTCGATGATGCATAGCTGCTAAGGAAAGAACTTTGGTATTGATAAAAGTGATGACTAAATCGACTGTCAAAATACATAAAATCCGAAAATACCAGTTTAAAATGATGTGGAAAAATTTTGGTTTTGATTGGCTCATGGGTGAATCAGCTTACATGAAAGATAATATTTCAACGAATTTTTTTATAGCCATCAAACAATATAAAGAGCTCCCTGAGTCGACTTCCTTACCCAAGGGACTGTTTGTAGTAAACTGGATAGGACCGAAATGGTTTCAGTTTCTCGCAAAACATGGACTAGGTTTATTCGGCTTTAAAAACTGGTTAGGAAAAGATTTTTCTGGGGAAAGTTATGCCATAAACGTCTTTAAGGATCCTGCAAGTCTCGAACAAACTCAAAAATATCCAATGAGAGTGACTCTTGCAAATTCGGCAATTGATGGCAAAAAGTGTGTTCAAGTTTCGTATCCAAATTCCACACATTTCCCTTGGCCTTATGTTGTTGATGAGTTTCGTGTCCTAAAACCCGGGATTTTATTAGGAGTAAGTTTCACAAAACGCCTTACTCTTTTTCCTATGCCCTTTTATTTAATTTCCAAAGAATAGATTGAAATATCGAACTAATGCAAATACAGTTGGTGGAATGAGGGCAATTTTCTGCAAAATTTTCGTTAAATTGTCTACATTCTATTTTTTACTTTTTGTTTTTAGTTTTTTCCCTCTCGCTGCCACGCCACTAACGATCGAACCAGAAAAAAAGATAAGTATCCCCGAAGGCTGGACATTTAGCACGGATCCAGGAAAAGAAACTGCCATCCAAGTTGGTAAAAGTCTGAGTTCACAAGGTTTTCCTCCACCGACAACAGGGACCTATCGGTTTCAGTTCATTTTTCCAAATGTTTCGGTTTCGCCTGCCCAAGGAATTTATTTAAACAGAATTCAGGAAGCAGATAAAATCTATTTAAACGGAATAAAAATAGGCGAAACAGGAGAATTTGAGCCTTTTGGCACTTATTCACCTAACTGGTATTACAAACGTCTCTACTACCTTCCAGATTCTCTCCTTAAAAGGGGAGAGATCAATATTATAGAAGTAAAGATTCATTATCAATCACCGACGTTTCCCGGTGGCATATTTCGTAGCATTCCTGAAATCGGAAGTTATGATGTATTAGCTGGTAACATCATTATCGAGGATGGAAGAGACTTATGTATTATGATGCTTTTTTTCGGAATCGGAGCTTATCAAATTTTTTCGATTTTGATTAGAAGGCAAAGGCGTGCCAATTTTTATTTGCTTTGTTCTAGTCTCTGTTTCGTTTTTTGGCGATTGCCACTGCTGAATGTAACACATATCTATTCAGGTCTCCAATTCGTTACTCTATTGAAATTATTTTTTGCATTCCAAACATTATTCCCGATTGCTTTATTACTCTTCAGCTATTCCTTGTTTCGCGATCCGATTCGTCTAAAAGAGTCTATACTTATTTTTATAGTCTCTACATTGGCTTTCATACAATTATTAGAAATAGAAATCTCTACGCGAATTTTACTTTTACGAATTTGGGAAGGTTTACTTCTATTTTTAGTCTTTTTTGTTTTAAGAAGTGTCTACCGGGCCTCAAAAGTTTACAAAAGTGAAGCCAAAATGTTGGGTGTTGGACTTTTGATCTTGTGTATATCAGGTTTGATTGATATCGTTATCGACTTAACGACCGGAAAAAATATCTACTTAACTCAATATGGCTTTTTAACTCTGATGATTTTGTCTGCAGTGACCATATCCTTTCGTAACGCAAAAAATGAACAGGAACTCTCAGAATTGACAAAAAATCTGGAAGCGAGAGTCCAAAGAAGAACAGAAGAACTCAAGAAAAAAAATCACAATCTACAGCAAGATTTATTTTTCGCCTCACAGCTGCAAGGCCATTTACTTCCGAAAGATTCTCCCAATGTGAATGGACTTAGGTTACATCCTACATACTTACCTATGGATCAAATTGGTGGAGATTTATATGATTGGATAGAATTAGATCAAAATTCACTGGTATTTTTCATAGCTGATGTTGCTGGTCATGGTGTTCCCGCAGCATTGGTCTCATCTATGGTAAAAGTTCAATTTCGCGAGATTGTCAAAGAAACTTCTAATCCTTCGGAAATTTTATCCCGAATGAATCGGTCTCTCATTCAACTCGTAAGTAAATACTTCATAACCGCATCATGCGCATTATTCGATATGACAAAAAAAGAAGTATCCATCTGCTCAGCAGGACATCCTAACCCTTTGATATACAATCCGATTCATCATTCTTTCCGATTTCTGAATTTACGAGGAAGTATATTAGGATGGAAAGAATCATTCACATATCATAATATGACTGAAAAATTTATCGAAGGTGATAGGTATATTTTTTATACGGATGGTGTAACCGAAGCGAGATCGAATGAAAAATTTTTCGGAGAAGCGAATCTCATGAGAATCATCAAGGAAAATCGAGAAAACAATATCCAACGCCTCTCGGAAAATATTCAAGTCGAAATCATGGACTATTCCGAAACCGAACTAAAAGATGATGTAACATACGTTATAATTGAAATTATTTAATTTCCTTTATTTCTACCTTAATTAAATTTTCCTCCATTCTATCTTTAAGGTGTACGCCTGTTATCCTCTGCAAAAAAGCCTCTTTTGCAAGGTAAATGAGCTTTTGTTTTGCTTTTTCAAAATTTAATCCGTCTGGACGCACATTCGAAATACAATTTCTCCGTTCATCTGTCGTTCCGGGAGTAGGATTATAGGTAATGTAAATGCCGATACTGTCTGTGGAACTCAGACCAGGTCTTTCTCCAATCAAAACAATACTCATTTTTGCGTGAATGGTTTCCGCCACTTGATCGCCAATTGCCACACGTCCGTTTTGAATACAAATAATCGGCGCTAACTTGATACCTTTCCAGTATTCGTCGTCCTTCAGTTCCATCAAAAAATCTACTGTATTTTTTGAAATCGCATAAGGAGAAAGCCCATCTACTACACAAAAAACTATATCATAACTCGAATTTGGTGATACTTCCGATTTAAGAAGACTAAGTGAGTCTTCGTTTAGTAGTCTACCTAAATCAGGTCGCAACAAGTATTCTTCTCTAGAACTTATCTTAGAATTTAATATAATAGTTGGCAACCAGGCAGACAAGGTATCCTGCATCTTTGTAAAATCACACTCTGCCCAAACGGCATCCTTAGCCTTCGCATGATCAAATCGAAATTTTAACATCTCCGAAGTCCCAATGGAGCCACCGGATCGCTTTAATCCAATTCTTGCTGCGGTAAATTTTTTATAACTTTCCCAAACACTATATTGTGAATCAGACGTCATACAGTTTTATTTCCAAAGTTTTGAAGCAGATGTAGCGACTTCTCATTTTTTACAGGTAGCATATTTTGGTCCAAAATGCCTAAATTAAGTAACCATTTCTCAAATTCCGGCGCTGGCTTTAAACCCAAAGTTTGTCGAAGATATAGAGCATCGTGGAAAGAGGTGCTTTGGTAGGATAACATTATGTCATCGGATCCTGGCACTCCCATGATAAAGTTACATCCTGCCACACCTAACAAAGTTAATAACATATCCATATCGTCAGAGTCCGCATCAGCATGGTTCGTATAGCAAATATCAACTCCCATAGGCAATCCTAGTAGTTTGCCACAGAAATGATCTTCGAGTCCCGCTCGAATTATCTGTTTGCCATTGTACAAATATTCAGGGCCAATAAATCCTACAACTGTATTCACAAGTAGAGGTGAAAACTCCCGGGCGACTGCGTAAGCTCGTACTTCTAACGTTTGTTGGTCAATTCCGAAATGTGCATTTGCAGACAAAGCACTTCCCTGTCCTGTTTCAAAGTACATAACATTATTTCCGAGAGTATATCGCTTAAGGGATAATGCTTGGTCCCGGGCTTCCTGTAGAATTGATAAATTGATACCAAAACTTTCATTTAATTTTTGAGTCCCACCTATTGACTGGAATACAATATCCAATGGTTCGCCTTGCCTCATAAGTTCCATCGACGAAGTCACATGAGTGAGAACACATGTTTGGGTTGGAATACTATATTTTTCACGAATGGAATCCATAAGACGTAGTAGTTTTGCCGAATTTGCTAAATTGTCTGTTGCTGGATTGATCCCTATGACGGCATCCCCCGCTCCGAGCAATAGACCATCTAAGATACTAGCAGCAATACCCGATGGATCATCAGTAGGATGGTTTGGCTGCAAACGAACGGAAAGTCTTCCCTTGTATCCGATGGTATTTCGAAATGATGTGATAACAGAACACTTGTTTGCTCCGAGAATGAGATCTTGAACGGACATAATTTTTGATACCGCGGCAACCATTTCAGGAGTGATTCCATATTTAATAGAAATTATATCTTCTTCCTGAGTCTCATTTGATAAAATCCATTCTCGGAACGATCCCACTGTTAGGTGTGCTATTTTATCGAAAGCCTGCTTATCAAACTTTTTCTGGATAAGTCTCGTGACTTCGTCTGATTCACTAGGAATAAGCTCAACGTTTAGAAATTCTTGCAAAGGCAAATCTGCCAGACAAATCTGAGCGGCGACTCTCTCCTCACTTGACTCAGCTGAAAGGCCAGCAAGTACGTCTCCAGAACGAAGCGGAGTCGCCTTTCCCAAAAGCGATTTCAGGTCATCAAACTGGATATGTTTATTTCCTAGCTTTGTTCGATACATGTGACAAATAGAAACATCGTTTTTAAAAAGAACAATAAAAAAAGATTGAGTGAGCTTATTTCCTATGAATTCTCTTCATTCACAATCCGAATGAAAACCTTAACTCTATATTTTTACCTGGCCTGTTTTTTGATTTTGCAAATTGGTCTCAGTGCAGAATCTGCTTCCCCGATCTTCTTGGATCAGAATATTAAGTTCTTAAATTTAGCGCCTCACATAACTTACTTGGAAGATCCCTCGATAACGGAAACTATCGATTCAGCAAGAGCAAAAATAGAGAATGGATTCGGTAAAACTACCACGGCAGAATCTATCGGATTTGGTTATTCTAAATCAGCCTATTGGATCGAATGGAAAATAAATATTAACTCTGAAAACCTTTCCCCTCTTTGGTTAGAATTGGTCTCTCTGATTGATTCTATTGATTTATTTATTTATAAAGATGGAACATTGGTATCCCAATTGCATACAGGAAGAAATGAAGAAGCTACAAAAAGATTTTTACTTCACAGAAACTTTATTTTTGAAATTCCTCTTGAAAAACCAGGAATTTACCAATGTGTTATGCGCTTCCAAAGCCAAGGCTCCTTATTATTGCCATTAAAAATATGGAATAAAGAATCGTATTTAGAAGAAGAAAGCCTCAAATCAACTTTGTTTGGTGCTTACTTCGGTGTTATGGGCGTTGTATTTTTTTATAACCTATTTTTATTTCTAAGTATTCGAGATAAAAGTTACTTATATTATATCCTATACATTTTCTTTTTAGCGTTGATACAATCGAGTATCTGGGGTTATACCCATGCGTATATATTTCCATTAAAACCAAATATTGCAGATTTAACTTTCCCAGTCGCGATCGGTCTTGTAAACAGCTTTGCATTATTATTTGCAAGGCAGTTTGTAGAATCAGAAACAAGAATGCCAAAGCTCAATAGGTATCTATTGTTCATTGCCACATTATCTGCGTTAACAGTCATACCTTCCTTTTTTGGTTTTTATCGTCTTGCCGTAACAGCAGGCCTGTTTTTTACACTAGTATCATCCTTAACTCTTGTATCTGTTTCGTTTTACGCTTGGTCAAAAGGTTATGACCAGGCAAGATTCTTTTTAGTAGGATCTTCCGTAGTGATTGTTGGAGCAATCATCGTTGGGCTAAGAAATTTCGGTATTTTGCCTTACCATTTTATTACTAATTATTCCCTACAGTTTGGTTCTGTATTAGAAGCAATTTTTCTGTCACTGTCACTTGCCGATCGAATCAATTTTATTCAAAAGGAAAAAGCAGAACTACAGGCAAAATCACTGGCCGAACAACTTTCACTTACAGACTCTTTTTCAAGATTTTTTCCTTCTCAAATCATTCCCCTTCTCAATAAAAAAGATGTTCGAGAAGTTATGTTAGGAGATGCCGTTGATAGTGAGGTAGCCGTATTATTCCTAGACATCCGAGGATTCACTTCCATTTCTGAAAAATTAACTCCGCGACTGACTTTCGATTTTTTGAATGCATTTATGAGATTTACAGCTCCTTCCATAGAACGTATGTCAGGATACATTGATAAATATATTGGTGATTCTATTATGGCATTTTTTCCGAGATCAGCCGATAACGCGTTAAGAGCGGCAAATGATATGTTAGCTGGACTTGCAGAGTTTAATAAAAGGCGACGGGAACTCGGAGAAGATGAAATTAAAATTGGCATCGGGATTCATTATGGGAAGGTATTGATAGGAACCATTGGCCAAGAGTCAAGAATGGACGGAACTTTGATTGGTGATACAGTCAATACAGCATCTCGTTTAGAAGGTAAAACCAAAGAATTTGGTAGATCCATACTTTTAAGTGAAGTTGCATATCAACAGCTAAACGAGGTTTACAAGAAAGAGTTGGATCTGATAGGCGAGATTGACATTCGTGGTAAAGAAGAAAAACTTTCCATTTATGGAAACAAAATTTAGTTATGGCTGAAGAGAAAATTTACCAAGTCCTCATCATCGAAGATGAGTATCCAGCAAGAATGCTGATGATTGATTATATCCTAAATTGCGCAGAACTGAAATTAGCAGGCATAGCCGAAGATGGTCAAAAAGCCTTGGAATTATTACATGAGAAAGACTTTGATTTAGTTTTCGTTGATATAAATCTTCCTGCTTTTAGCGGTTTAGATATTATAAAAAAAGTCAAAAAAGAGTCTACTTTTTTCATTCTGACAACGGCTTACAGTGAATATGCGGTAGATGCATTTGAATTAGATGCGCTAGACTATCTTCTAAAACCATTTTCCTTCGAAAGATTCAGAAAAGCTGTCGAAAAGGCGATTAAGTTTTTAAAGGAAAATCAATCCTCAAAAAACATTCTCAGTACAAATGGGCAACTGACCTTTCAATCTGATTTTGCTACGCATATCCTCTCGCTTAGCGACATACATTTTATTTCTGCGAATAATAAAACCTCAGTAATTCATACAGAAAACAAGGATTATGAAACACCAAAGTTATTAAAGGAACTAGAAGAAAAACTACCACCAAAACATTTTATGCGAATCCATAAGGGATATCTCGTGAACATGGATTGGATTGCGAGTTTACGGTATGACAAGGGTGGAGCCTACAACATACAGCTCAAAAACCAAGATGAGACCATTTTACCAGTCGGAAGGGTTTACGCGAACATCCTAAAAGAAAACCTCGGACTCCGGTAATAATTTTTTACTCCCTTATTCGTAGCGTTCATTCGGGAATCCGTAGTTAATCTGAGTTAACTGGAATTTGACATTGACACTATTTGAAAGAAAAGATTCCTCGAAACAGACTCGGAGATCCTTAGATGACAAAATTTTTTACTACAATTGGTTTCTTTTTTTTAATTCTCCTTTTTTGCAACTGTGCATCTTCTACGGTTGGAGTTGCTGCGAGCAACAAACCAATCCCGAATGTTCCCTACGAAACTATCAAATCTGTAGATAAAACTTTTACATGGTATTCAGTCGATATCATTCTAATTGGAGTATCAACCTCCACACCACCCACAGAAAAAATTTATAACGAAATGATGGAAGGGGAAACTGCTGACGCGATCGTCAACATTCGTTATTATAATGAGAAAGCGGTTTATGGACCGGTTATCAAACATACATTTGGAATTCGTGGGGACTTGATTCGTTATTCTGGAACTTTAAACACTCCAACAACTGGAAAAGGAAAAAAATAGGTTTCGCAACCATGAAAATTTTTTGCCGTCTAACACTTCCAATTTTTATTTTTGCGATGTTTGGTTGTATTGGCATGAAAGTTAGAAATGAAATATCTATCTTTGATTCAGCTACTTTGGTGCGCTCTGACAAGTATACAGTCTTAGGAAAGGGGACTGGACAAGACTCAGCTTTTTTTCTTCTAGGGATGATTCCAGTCACGAAAGCACCAAACGTCGAATTGGCCATGAGCCAAGCATTAGAAAAATTTCCTGAAGGTCGCACTCTCGTAAACATTCAGATTATAAGAGAAGATAGGCCGTATTTTCCGTTGGGTCTTGTATCTGTCGTAATTGTTACGGCGGATGTAGTTGGAGAGGCAAAAGAAGATGTTACTGATCCTAAACCTAAAGAGGGGAAGAAATGATTTTAGCCAAACAGTGTTTAGCTGTGATTCTCTTCGGATCTATTTTAACTTTTGTTTCATGTGCGCAAGGCGAAGAAACAGTAGAAGTAAATGATGCTCAAAGCCAAATTGCAGCCTCTGCAAAATTTGCAGCCGATAGATGTGGGACTCGAATCCCAGAACCCTTTCTTATTGTTATCAACAAACCTTTAAAAAGAAACTTAGATCTCTGCACGATATCCATCACAAGAACTGGCTGTCCCTTTTCGGGATATCCTTTACCTTGTTTGCTCATCTACAGTCAAAAAGATCCAGGCGATCTACCTTGGTATATAAACTTCAATGGCATCAGCAAAATTCAAATTAAATAAACTATTTTTATTCATTACTTTGTTCCTTCTTAGCTCTCCTATTTGGGCAGTAACTCTGAAGGTGAAACTCTTTAATGCTAAAACAGACAAAGGTGAAAAAAATCTATCCGTAATGATTTTTGAAACCAAAAAATTCTACCAAACGGATGTAGAAGGAAATGTGATCCTAGAATTTCCGGCTCCCGGAGAATATACTTTAAGACTTCTTCGAGAGACAGGTGCAGTGGATCTTAAAATAAATGTTTCCGGAGATGAAACCCGAACCGTTTATACAGATAAAAAAGCGCCACCTAAGGGAGGTATTACGGTTGAGGGCGAGAGAGAAAAAACTGTAGCTTCTCGAACAAAAGTCAGATATGAAGAAATCAAACGTATGCCTGGAACTTTTGGAGAAGCACTTCGAGCCTTAGAAACTTTACCAGGTGTAGTGCCGAATATCGGATTCGGTGGCGGTGCAAACGGGATCATTGTAAGAGGTGCAGACCCTCAATCAAATACTTTCTTATATGATGACCTACCTATTTTATATGCATACCACTTGGATGGATTAACATCTGTTATTCACAATGACTTAATTAAGTCCATTGATTTATATCGTGGAGCATTCCCAGCTAATTTTAACAATGCGACTGGTGGTGTTATCGAAATTGAGACCATTGATTCGGTACCAAAAACAAAAGGTGCATTCCAGGTTTCACTTTGGAACACCACGGCTTACGCAGCGACACCGTTTGCAAATGGAAAAGGTTACGTAGCAGTTGGCGGTAAATATGGCTATCTCGATCGCACCATTGGACAATCGGGACTTCTGCCAGATGGGATTCGTCTTCCAAGATATAACGACTCCCAGGTGAAATTTGTTTATAATTTTACACCAGAACACCAAATCTCTTTTTACAATCTTACTGCTCAGGACAATTTTGCAATAGCTGCTCCAAACAATGGAGCAAATGACCCTACAAAAGATCCGATCAGCTCTTTTGCCGGCGGAAGACTATCTATTGGGCAAAGTTTTAGAACCACGGCTCTCCGTTATAGCTGGAATCCAAGCGACAAATTTCAAAATCGATTCACACTTATCAATTATGATCCGATCGTTGAAAACAATTTGTCCCTTGGTTCTATTCAGGGCAAACAATACACTCGTTCTTTGTATGTAGGTTTACGACAAGATGCGACTTGGACCGCAACTTCGAACGTTAAGATAGACTTCGGTTCGGAGTATAGAAAATTATCTTTCAATGACTATGGAACAGAAATTCAAGTTCGCGATCCTACAAATCCCTCGCCAAATCCGTATAATACGACAAATCCAGACTTCCTTTCTCGACCACTCTCGGTTCGTGGCACGTCTGGATACTATAACGCTTATACTACGTTTAAATTTAAAGCTGGCAATTTTGCTTTCGAACCGGGCGTACGTTACGATCATTTAGAAGTTACAAAAAACGGAGCCCTTGGCCCCAGGGCAACTATCTCGTATACATTTCCTGAAGTCGCCAAAGGATTGACTATCTTTGGAAGCGGTGGTGACCTGGCACGTTTTCCACTTACTACAATTTTTAACAAAGAAACCGGAAACCCATACTTAGAATTTGAAAAGGCACGTAAATCGGGTGTCGGAGTTGATTTGAAAATCTCCCAGGCGTATGAGTTTAAATTTGAAGTTTTTAAAAATGAGTTCAAAGACACAATTGTCAATGACCCATATAATTCGATCCCAATAGGATTAAATCCGGATAAATCACAATGGCTTACGAATCCTCTCGTCTCGAATCGATCACTTAACTACTCGAATCGAGGCACGGGTTGGTCACATGGTTACGAAGTTTTGTTTCGAAAAAATTCCAAACAAGGATCGAGAGACTGGTTCGGTTGGCTATCTTATACTTGGTCGCAATCTTTTACAAATACCAATATACATAGAATCTACGAAGGGGATCGTTTTCAATACTCTGGTATGGAACGCCGAATCTTAGCTGAAACTTATAATAACTCCAAGGAACAATTGGCTACATGGGATAGAACACATGTCGTCAACGTTGTTTATGGATGGAGATATTCCGAAGAATATCAGCTAGGTGGCCGATGGAGTTATTTAACATCCGTTCCATATCAAAGAATTACTGGAGACGACGGTGGACAATTTTCCAATCCAGCAAATGGCGTTACGTATTGGAATTCTACTGTTTCAAATAATCCATTCACCTCCGAATATGGTAATACGAAACGTGGAGCCGACTATCATAGGTTAGACATACGATTAGATAAATTCGAAAACTACTCCTGGGGTTACTTAAACTGGTATTTAGAAATCGTTAACGTATATCTCAGAAAAAATACGAATGGTGAAAACTTTGACAGCTCGCGACCTTTTTCTGCAACAAACCCCGTCCCTAGCCAAACCTTTGGGACTCTCGAACTTCCAGATCGAACCATTATTCCCTTCTTCAACTTAGGAATGGAGGCGCATTTCTAATGAAAAAATCCTTTGTAATTCTATTTACTTTGATTCTCCTATTGCTTGTTAGTTGTGATAATAATGACGGCGATTTTCAAAAAAATTACCAATTGAACTTATTATTAGCGTATGTTAATACACCTTCCGATGCAAATGCGGCTTGTGTAACTTTATCAAAAAAGCAAGAAGAATGTATTGCCGCACCTGCTGTTGCCTTGGGAATAACGGTTCCTCTCTCCTCGGATTCTACACTTTCGAGTCTTTGCGTGAATACTCTAAATTCCAGTTCCTTCAATAACATGTCTGCAATCTCTCAAACCTGTGTCTTGAATTGCCAAATCACCGACTGGAATCAAAAAATCTCCTCAGGAGAATGTCGAGTTGCGACTGCCTCAAATTTAATACAATCAAGTCTAAATAATGCGGTAGTTACAAAATGCATCCGAAATTGTTTTGCCACTTCGAATGGACTCGTTAGCGATAGTGATTTACCCAAACTTTTTATTTTTAATTTTATTCAACAAGGAGATTGATATGCAGGAATTTGTAGAAATTGGTGAGGAAATCGTATTCTTAGCAATGACCATTGCTAGTGTGGTTGCGTTTGCTGTGTTTTTAGAAAGATTACTATACTTTAGAAAAACAATGGGTAAAATTAATGATGATTTTTTAACACAGGTTAGAAGCGCATTACACGAAAAACCCGAAATCACTTGGGAAGCACCTCTTACCCATCTATCATCTTATTGGCGATTTGTACACTTTGCGCTCAGACAAATTGGAATGGGTAGAAAAGGTCTAGATGAAAGTTTAGAAGGACAAATACTCTCAGAAAAACTTGAACTGGAAAAACGTCTTCCAATACTCAATACACTCGGAAACAATGCCCCTTTTATTGGTCTACTTGGTACCGTACTCGGCGTAATCAAAGCATTTTACGGACTCGGCACTTTAGGTGCTTCTGGTGCAGATGTTGTTATGCGATCAATCTCAACTGCATTACTTGCTACAGCCGCCGGATTAGGAGTGGCAATTCCAGTCGTAATGGCCAATAACTATTTTTCCAGAAAAGCAAAAGTAATTCTCCAAAATCTAGAAATTTTGAAACAAGAATTTCTTGCTTATCAAATGAACAAAACGAAGGTATAAATATGGCTCAATCCAGTTCGCAAGATGAAGAAATCGGAAGTATCAACATCACCCCTATGGTGGATGTGATTTTAGTGCTTCTTGTTATCTTTATGGTTACAGCTAACTTTCTTAAAAAGGAAAGTATCAATATCAATCTTCCGAAAGTCCAAGCTGCCGATCCTAACGTGGCTGAATCCGTTCAGGTCGCCATGACAAAATCAGGAGGCATTCTATTAGAAGGCAAGGACATACAAATCGCAGCATTGATAAAAAACTTAGAGCGTGATTCTAAAATCAAACCTAATATGCGCCTTACTCTCTCCGCAGACGAATCCCTACCTTATGGCAAAATTACAGAGCTAATGGGCATTATTCGTAAAGCGGGCGTTACGCGAATAGCACTTAGTGTAAAAAAATGAAAGCAGCTAAAAAATATTTTGCAAAGTTTACACATTCAGTAAGACAAAACAAAGAAAGATTATTTCATGTTTGTTTAGTTCTGAGTGTGCTCATCCATACAGGATCTTATGCAGCATATAAAATCAGTCAGATGAGACCTCAAGAAGAGATTACAGATTCTTCGGACTTTGAAGATGTGGACTTAAATTTTGAAGAAATACCGCCTGAATTGATTGGTGGAACATCTTCTCCAGCACCAGTCGAAAAAAGTGAGTGGGTAGAAGGCAGTAACAAGGACAAGGCGGACGAACCCGACAACTCGGATCTAAATCCGAATCAACTTTCTGGGAATGGAACCGATAAAGATGGGTACCTATTTTCCTGGAACGGTGACAAACCGCCTTCGCCAATATTAGACTTTGATTTAAAAGATTACTTTCCTCCTCAAGCAAGAGCAGCGAATATCCCAGAAAAAACTGTTATCATGCTCGTGCAAGTGAATGAAGATGGAAGTCTAGAATCGGCCAAAATAGTTTCTGGCAAGGCAGGATATGGATTTGATGAAGCCGCCATGAAAATTGTTAAGCGACTTCGATTTAGCCCTGGTTATGTGCAAGGACAACCCAAAAAAATGGCTCATAGAATGCCGATCAATTTTAATCTCGAGGATTAAAATTGTTACGTAAACGGTGGTGGCTATCTGTCGAAAGACTGATTTCGAGTCCTTACCCTGTCCTGAGTCTAACTGCTATTACAGTTTTTGCCTCGTTTTTTTTACTTCTTGGACTCCCTCTTTATAAATCTTTATCCAATCAAAATTCAATTCCGAAAGGACCATCCTTTTCACCAGATTCTGAATATATTCTTGGCGATTTGGAAAAAAGTCCCAACGGCACTTACGATTTTAAATCCGCGAACCAAATGGAATGGCCTTCCTTATCAACTTGGGTTGACAGCGATGCACTCATCAGAATCGCAAAATCCCCTGTTGTTTGGATACGCGTCAATGGAGTTGAACAATCGTTAACGGATCAAGAATTTCTTTTGCTTGATCACTCAGGAGCTGTCTTCGAAGTTTATCATGATAATGGACGATTGTTGTTTAAGTTTGGAAAGGCAGAGAATTTACCGAAACTATTAGATGCGGATTATTCCTGGATTCCGCTTGGAACGGAACGTACGCAATATTACTATATTCGGGTATTACATAGGAAAGGTCATCTATTTACGATTAATCCAGCACAATATCAAGTTGGGAACCAAACTCTCATTCTAGATAAATTTGCAAAATCAAATCTTCTCTCGCTTTATTTATATTCTTTTTTTGTAATCATCGGTCTGGTCTGTTTTTTAGTCTATTTAACTCAGTTCCAGAAAAAATATTTTACACTTCTGGATTTTTCGATCTTCACGTTTACGATTGGACTTCTTGGAATAACAACTAACGGATACATTCGATATTTATCTATCGACCGTTATAGTATATACCTTATTTCCACTATTTGTTCTAACATTGTCTATATACCCATGCATTCTGGTTTAAAAAGAATCTTCGGTGCGGGCAAATATAATATTCTGAATATACTCATAATATTAAATTTCGTGTTCGGTATTTTCAGTATTGCGCTGGGATTTACGATTAATGATTCACCGATTGTAATGAATATTTTTTTGCATCTTAGAATCTTTTATATCGTATTTGCAATCGTTAATTTTTTAGGCCCCATCGTCGTAGCATACTTTGCTTGGAAACGAGGCAGTGAAATTGGTTTAGGGCATCTTATAGGTTTTTCTCTCACACTTGTTTTGGTATTAATAGAAATATACGTTTCAATCCAAGACCAAACTTCGTTTAGCGGAGTGGCATATTGGGGAGTACTTTTCGGCGTATTTGCACAAGGGCTCGCTCTCGAAAAAATCTTCTTTGCAAATCGAACTAAAATAAAAGAATTTGAGGCTTCTCTTTTGATCGCGGAAAAGTCTCTTCGAGAAGTCCAACTCAAAACTCTTCAAACAAAGTTAAATCCACATTATCTCTTTAATTCTCTAAACACAATTCACGCCCTTCAGCAAACGAAATCCGAATTAGTTGGTGATGCCATTTTACGATTAGCAAATAATTATAGATTTCTTTCTGATCGGACCGAATTAGATTTAATTCCCTTCGAAGAAGAATGGGAATTTGTAGAGGACTTTTTACATCTTCAAAAATTAAGATTTTTTGATACAGTTAAGATCCATTTAAACAAGGAAGGAAATTTTCAGAATGTAAAAATTCCACCTCTTACGTTGCAACCTATCGTCGAAAATTCATTCAAACACGGATTTCGAAATTCTAGTTCTGCAAATTGGATGATTGACATTTCAGCGAAATTCGATTCGAAAGGAACTTTGACACTTAAAATTTCTGATTCGGGCGCAGGTATTTCGGAAGAAAAATTACAGGACGAAGCTGCAATCTGGGGTAGATCGCTCGGAAATATCAAAGCCAGATTGTCGCACCACTATAAATATTCAAAAGTAACAATCGCAAAAAATAATCCCTCTGGCATTATAACAACTATTATACTTGAATAATAGCATTAAGGAGAAATATTTCTGAGCTCGTTTGCTAAAGTCACTGCTGAAATTCCTCCAGGGTAAATTGCTATTTGATTTAAATTTCCATCGAGCAAATAGATAAAATTGGAATGATCGATCGTGTAGGAATCTCGGTCCTTCACCTTTTTCCTAAGTATATGAAATATTTTTTCCAGTTCGACTAAACTTTGATTAGATGGAGAAAGTGCGATCAAACGATTTGCTGGGAATTGTTTTACATAATTTGCTAATAGAGATGGTGAGTCTCGCTCAGCATCTAAAGTAACAAAGATAAATCGATAATCATTGGATTTTGGTCCAAGGATCAATGCCGTTCTTCCGAACGTGTTTAGGGCTAAAGGACACATATCCGGGCAATGGGAAAAACCAAAGTAAATAAGTGATTTACCTTTTCTCCAAAACCTCGCATCTAATTGGGAGCCATCGGGCTTCGTAAATTTAAGAGCCTCTATTTCTGATTTATCGTTAGGTGACGTAAAGGGCGAACAGGAAAACAAACCGAGAAAGAATAAAATAAAAAAGATAGGCCGACATTTTTTCATACGGCTACAATCCAACCCATCCCTCCATTTTCAGCCATATGCGTTTGGTGTGGATGGAACATATAACGTCCCTTTTTCGGAAGTGTGAATTCTATAATGGCACGTTCAGTAGGTCCTAAGGTTAATACATCGGAATGAGCGTCTGGTTTAGTGCTACCTAGATTGCGAATGATATCAAAAGTCTGAGCATGCAAATGAAAAGTAAAAACAGGTTCTCTTTCCAATAGATTTTGGATATAAAAACGAACACGTTGGCCGACTGGAACTTTCATCGGATAACGATCATAAATGCCAGAAACACCATTCCATGTATAAAAATCATTTTTTCCCTGATTTTTAGTATCCCAACCTGAAAAAGTTAGTACAAACTCATGTGCAGGCAAACGAGGTTTAGGTGGATCAACAATTAAAGATCCAAATAAACCTTTACCCGTATGAAGGGTAAGAGGGGGAACATGGCAATGGTAAGGGTGAATACCAATCGGACCTGCTGTGATCTTATATATTTTTTCTGAAAAAGCAGGGATCGGCTCCCACCCATCTTCATTCGGATCGTGAGTCCCATGAAAATGGAGCGAATGTGGATCAGGACTAGAATTTTTTACAAAAATTGTCAGTTCATCACCTAATTTAGCGCGCAAAATGGGACCTGGAACCATTCCGTCAAATGTCCACGCTGAAAAACTGACACCATGCGAGATATCCACGTTCAAAGGAAAAATATTTAAACGGAATTCTTTTTTTCTTTCATTCGAATAAATGAAGTTAGGAGGAAAATAAAAACGCTCTGTATAATCAGTATTAATATGGAATGGAGGATGCGCCATACTTCCGTATTGGTTTGTTGCTCTTAAACTTCCATTGGCTCCTAAATTTACTGCATATGAATTTAATTGTGTCGAGTCACTTACGGGAGTTGTGCATATTTCTCCCATTTGTGAAGTAGAAATTGTCGTACGTGTATAGGAGCCGAAGATGGCTCCAAAAAATCCTGTTGCGCCAAATCCAAGAGTTGTTAAAAAACTCTTGCGATCCATAAATTACACTTGAGAGAGAATGCTCAAAAACCAAACAAGTAGGAGCACTCCAAAACCACCGCCTACGGCGATATAACGAAACTTTTTATCCATGGTAGCTTCCTTTGAGATTAGATAAATTCCGCCACCAAACATCGGAACAAGTAAAATCAAAAAAGACCAGAAATAAGATTTTCCAGGAGTTAAATCTCTTTTTTGAGACAAATCAAACAAGGCGATGGGAGCCCAAACGGATGTTAAGACAAAAGGTAAATAATAAGCATAAGATCCTAAGAAATAAGTCCATGCTCCTGCTGATGTGATTGATGTTTCCATATATTCTCCTATTCTCCGTTATGCTGTTGGTGCAGATACTCGTGTGATCGCATATACTGCTAAAATTAAAATGGAAAGAAAAAAACCGATTCCACCAAATACGATAGAATTTGTGATCCGTCGCGGTATGATACTATCTTTCGAATACAATGCTACTAATGCACCCAAAAATGGGAAAAGTAGCAAAATCCAATGCAATGTCCCAAAGTGTTGCGATTGATTTCGTTTTAAAAGGTCCAAGATGGCAAGTCCTGTCCAAGAAGCAAATATGGTAAACGGAAGTAAATAACCGATTAGATGGAAAAACCAAGTTTTGATTGTGGCTGGATAATGAACACGCAAACCGCTTGTGTATAAACTCGCTTCCTTTTTGTACTTTGTCATTTCTGATTCAGAAATTTTTGGCAATTGTGCCAACGAAATGAGATTTTGATTCGATTCAAAGACATCATGTGCTGGTAAGATTTTTTTGCCTTCTTCGGCAGACATAGACAATTGTTTCGGCGGCATTGGTTGATTTTTATAATCGGCCAAAATAAAATCACCTAAACTGGCTTGAACAAATAACGCAAGTAAACCGATCGTAGATGAAAGATCGCCGACCCAAGGATAACGAATTTTCCCACAACCTAACATAGTTTCAAGTAATGGGGGACTCGATACATGGTAGTCATTATCGGCAAAACAATTTCCTACTCCTACAGGACCGCTGAGAGCTAAATCTCCTCTTCCGGATGAAAATACTGTATTGTTTTTAACAATATTTTGATTCGAAATCCAAATATTTTCATCTATATTCAAGGTAACAAGAATTCCATAATTATTATGATTGAAGACTAGATTTTGTTCTATTATATTCTCTAGTCCACCTAAGATCGCGATTCCATTCCCAATTGATGGAATCTCCAATTTTTTAGAAGGAGCTTCTAAATTATTATTGTTATAAACTAAATTCTTTTTCACAACAATACTCTTTTGCGGAGGTAAAAGTTCTCGATCTAAAGTATTTGGGCCAATGCCTAGCTGATTATTCCGCCAAACGGACGATAGAATATACAAATTCCCGCTTGCATTTGTACCAGAATAACCCAGAGCATTATTTTCTGAAATTACATCATTGATAATCGCATTACAAGGATTACATTGTCCAATATAAAATCCAGAATCTGGTGAACCAGAGCCGTATGAATGTTCGATCAGTCCATCAACGGAATCGAATGCATAAATTCCATAATCTCCATTATTATAAGCTGTAATATAGGAACCTCGATATCCTTTCACACCAGTCCAATAAACTCCATTCAAAGTCGCATTTCTCGTTGTTAGATTTTCTACCGCGACACCGTCTGCCCCAACGACCATAATTCCGTTTCCTCGAAGAAATTCTCCATCAATAATGGTCTCGCTTCTATCTTCACCGCGGATCACAAGAGAGGGAGTTGTCACCACAACCTCTTCCTTATAAACTCCCTTTGAAATCAAAATCAAATCGCCCGGAGAAGCTGCATCGACTGCGTTTTGGATCGTCGGATATTGGTTAGGCACTTTTCTAGTTACGCCAGACCATTTTTTGGAAATTTTAGATTTAGAAAGAGAAGTCTGAGAAGTATACGTTGCGTTTCCAATTACGGCAACACCCGTCATCCCCACCTTACCATCTGGAGACGAATGAAAAGAGCAGTAATAAGGGAATACTCCTTCTTCAGGAAAAAAGACGTCGGTTTGTGCACCACGAAACATAGCACTCTGACCATAAGTTTTTTCGGTTGTCCAGGATTTATCCACTCCAATCGCATTATGAGGGTTATTTCCTTCATTCACGAAACGAATCTTTCCGCCTTTAAAAGTTTTGATGACTGGCGGATGAAAGGCATTGTCCATCATAGTGACGTGGACGAATGCTTTGCTGCTAGGATCTTCACCACTACAGTTGGTTAGAATAAAAAGAATTGTAGCACAAAGGAAAAAGAAATTACGGCTGGATTTCATATTGTACCTGATAGGAGAATAATCTTTGCATTTCTTAGAATTTTAAATCAAGGGAATAAAATGTCAAGCGCGTTCATTTCTTGATTTCTCTTGAGGATATCCAAGCTAACAATACTTTGTTTAAGTTTTGTTTGACTTTCGATTTTTCTTTTTTTGAGGAAGTAGATACCAGCCACAAGCCTTGGTAAACCATGCCAATCATCATATGTGATTCTTCCAAACTTGGCAGAGAAGCGATATACTTTTGTTCCGCCATCCTTTCCAAAAATATTTGTAATGGCTTAATGATATATTTTTCATCCAGTTCAAAGATTTCATTCGTACTCAGAACGCTATAACAATCTCTTATCCAAATTTGGACGAATTCTGGATCTTCTGCACGTTCCCAAATGTTTACGATACTGGCTTTGAATTCTTGCCATTCAAGGGATTCAAATTCTAAAGAGGCCTCCATATTAAGCAATTTACAAACTTCATGGAAAATTTCTTTTTTGTTTTTAAAATGATGGTAGAGTGCCCCTTTCGTTAAATTTAGCTCTGCAATCACGTCTTCAATCGATGTTTGATGGAAACCCTTCCTACCAAATAGTTTTCTAGCAACCCTCAGAATCTCGCGTTTTGTCTCTTCCCCTTGCAAGACCTTTAAATTTTGGATTTCTTTCCCAATCTCGGCCTTTGGTCTTTTTTTAATCATTATCAAAGGTTTCCCAGAAATCCCAATCGAGACAAGATTATTTCTCCAGCCTTCGAAAAAAAACATACATACGGTTGGTATGTATGTTGACAAATTTTTTGACTCCATTTCCAGTGTTCCCATATGAACCAGAATTATGACCGACTCCCCTTACTCGATTTTTTACGTGGGTTTGCTCTTCTTGGCATTCTCATTTCTAATATACCTATATTTTCTGCCCCGTTTTACTCTGAATCCGCCTTCGTTGACTTAAGTGCCAACATTACAAAGGGAATTTATACTTTTCTCGTGACGGGAAAATTTTTTGTCTTATTTTCTTTTGTATTTGGTTACGGCTTTTCAATCCTTTTAAAAAGCACCGAAAAAAAAGGGGGGAACATTCGAAGAATCTATCATAGAAGACTATTGGGATTATTAGTCATTGGAATGATACATGCTGTATTTTTGTTTGAAGGCGATATACTAGTCACCTATTCTATATTAGGTGTTTTTTTGTATCTTATACGTGATTCGGAATCGAGCTGGAAAAAATGGATTTTCGGATTTTGGTTCCTTTCTTTGGTGTGTTATACGTTGATTGGATTTGCTGCCTATTATGGTTTTTCTGAAAAGGGAGAACTTGCAAAAAAACTCACCGACCAAGCAATTATAAATCACTTGGGTAGTTTTAGTATGAATACTAATCAGCAGTTAATAGATTTACAGTTCAGCTATCCTTTCATTCTTCTTTTCAATTTTCCTACCGCTGCTTTTCTTTTTATTATTGGACTTTGGGCAGGGAAAAAAGAAATTTTATCATCTCCCGAAAGAATCTGGAATTTATTCCAAGGTAAAAAAAGATATCTTTTTATAATCGGATTGATATCAAACGCTGGTTACGTGATCAGTACTTTTCACGTAAATTCCTTTTATCTGGGAGTTTTGCCTTCTGGTTTGTTGGCGTTTGGAGGAATTTCATTTGGTATTTTATATTTACTTCTCATCATTCGCTATATATTTTTGACAGACTTACAAAATACAGCAATGGTTAGATGGATTTCCAATGCTGGTTCGATCTCCTTATCGAACTACATACTACAATCCATCTTGTGTAGTTTTATATTTGATGGATGGGGATTAGGATACTATTCTGCCTTACATCCACTCTCGGTTCTTCTTTTAACAATTCCCATCTACTTTATAAATTTAAGTTTTTCGACCTTAATCAAAAAATACAATTTACCAGGCCCTTTGGAGTGGATACTTAGAACGTGGACTTATTCTTAAGTCCACGATTTCTGTTACTTCATACTTATATTGGACCAAATTCTCGTGGGAATAAGCTTCATGATAAATCCAGCGATTGCCCAAGGAAACCATGGTACAGTCGCCGTCATAGTTTTACTTTCGATTCTATTAAAAATTTTTTTCGCGCCTTTTTCCACAGAAATTACAAAGGGTCGTGACGCCATCGTATTGTTAATCGGAGTGTCAATAAAACCAGGATGTAAAACGGTTACATCTATTTTATATTTTTTTACCTCTCCTCTTAGCGCTTCCATATAAGTAGAAAGCCCGGCTTTGGAAGCTGAATAACTAGCAGAACCGGCAAGACCACGAAAGGAAGCAACTGAAGAAATGGCCACGATCTGTCCCTGTTTCTGTTGTTTCAAGAATGGCAGGACCGCCTCCACGCCAGCAAATGCACCTATCAAATTTGTTTCTATTACCTTACGATCGGCCTCAAAACTTCTGCTTCCATAGGAGGCAGTTGTTGCGATTCCTGCATTTAATATAATAATGTTTAGTCCACCTAATTCTTGTATCAATTTTGGAATTACTTTAAAATTTTCTTCATAATTGGAAACGTCCAAAGACTCATATAAGATTTTTCCTGTGGCACCAGCCGATTTAAGTTCTTCTACGATAAGTTTAAGATTTTCTTTTCTTCTCGCTGTTAATGCTACGTTTGCACCAGTTAGTGCGTATAATTTTGCCAACTCTTTTCCAATTCCCGAGCTCGCACCTGTAATGATTATATTTTTTACCATTTGGACAATTTAGATGAACCTTCTAAATGTATCTATCAGATTTAATATTCAGTAAAAAGATTTATCTTCGAATTAGCCGACTTGCTGTTTCAAAAATTCCAGGATTAAAATCTTTGTTGATGATATAAATAATCCTTTGAGAAATCGCTGCTTGAGAACCTAAATCGATCAAGGGTCGCCTTCTGTCCATACGAATTTGCGATAAATCTAAATTATCAATCATGTACTAATGAGTCTTTTTAAAAACAGGTTTTTGGAACCTAATCTTTGCAATATGGGCAAACTCTGAAATCTATAAACCTGAGTATGCAGGTCTCCATGGCTGATTGGATGTTAGTGAAGCAGATTCGCTCGCGAGTGACAAAATTGTTATGTCCTCATCCTGAGTTACGTTCATCAATTGGTGTTGCTGGATAAACAACTGCTTTTCAATTTCCTCGATAATTCGTTCCTTGTCTGTTTCTCCTGTATATTTATCTCTAACGGCCATTAACTTAGTAAAAGTAGACCTTGTGCTGGGAAAATTATTATTTGGTCCAATTCCATAAAAAGGTCTATGATGGTTTAAAACCAAAGTCCTCACCTCGGTAGAGATATCCAATCGGACATAGCCAATGTCCGCCAGATAACTCACCATCCTGACTGCAAAATATTCGCTAAGATAATGTGAGAGTTCATCACGAATCAGATGATTTTAAAAACTCGAGTATATGAAAGAAACCTGAATCAAATTCAAGGTGGTGCTTAAAGTCCGTTAAAATCTCTTGGATCGAGTATTGGATAAAAATTGCTTGCGAAGGAGAAAATGCCTCTTTTCTTTGTTGATCTAAAAAATCAAAAGTCTATTTGGCGAATTTCCTCATTTTTGCGAGATCTAGTTTTTGATTGTAACCAGGATCTTGCTTTTGAGATCGGACATCAGCCTTATTTTGGTTTAATTCGCTGACAACCACAAAAGCACCATGAAGTTCAAATGTAAGCAACCGTTCATAATCTTCTTTCGTTAAATGTTTTTTCTACTCGAATAACAGATTACCTGCGGAATCGTATAAATCTATCGGAACACAATCGTTCTTTTTTATAGCATTTAAAGTTTCACCAACAAACGTAAATTTAGCGAGATGCTCCGGTGAAACGCATTTTTTTGGATCATAAAAAATTTATCACTATCTTTTTATATAGAAAATTCTCAAATCTACACTCACTCCCTTGCTACTTTATCAGACGAAAAATAGCATTTTAAATCCGTTTCCATTTATTTGACAAATTTCATTCATCACCTGAATGCCAACAGTATTCGTTATCAGTCTAACTCCGAATTAGAAATTTCGAACTCGACTTGACACATTCGTTCACTCTGGAAATTTTAGGATCGAATCAACTGAATATTTCTAATTGGAATTTCCGAAATGAAGACGGAACTTAAGAAAAAAAAATTCAAATCAATTTTTATCTCGGATTTACACCTTGGAACTTCTCACTGTAAGGCTGCTTACCTTCTTGAGTTGTTTAAGAAGGTAAAATTTGAAAACTTATTTTTGATAGGTGATATTGTCGATCTTTGGGCCCTCAATTCCCACTGGTATTGGGATAAAAACCACGGAAAAGTTTTAGAGAAAATTTTGAAATATAGCCGCAAAAAAAAAGTGAACTATATATTAGGAAATCATGATATGTTATTTCGTAACCTACTCATGAAGAATGCATTTCAGTTCGGAGAAATTCCTCTTTCGGATTATTTTATTTATGAAACTGTTACCGGTAAACGATTACTACTGATCCACGGAGATCAATTTGATGGATTTATGAGAAATTTAGGATGGTTGTATCACTTAGGCGATAAAACATATGACTTAGTTGTTTATTTCAATACCCTACTCAATAAACTTCGAAAGCTTTTTGGAAAAGAATACTGGTCACTTTCCGGTTACTTAAAATCAAAGGTGAAAACTGTCCTTGCCAATGTTACGAAATTTGAATCCGTCCTGATTGAATATGCAAATGACCATAACGTAGATGGAGTGATTTGTGGCCATACCCATACGCCAAGTATGACTCAAATCGACAAAACTATATATATGAATGACGGCGATTGGGTCGATAGCTGCACATTCATTGGTGAAACGAAGGAAGGCACGTTTTTACTGTTAGATTATAAACTTCGTGAAATTTCCAGAATCGAAACATAGCTTTTTTCCAAAAACTACTCTTCTTTTAGGATATTTCGTGCGATCTAAATCAGATTTTAAGGTAATCCTCATCTTCTTCTTACGCAAATCATACCTTCGATTGTCTGATTTTGTAAAAAAATATCTGGTTTTTGGAAGTGGTAGTCTTTAATATAGCCAATGAAGGGGACCTACCAGCATTGAAATCAACTACATTCACTTTCAAGGACAAAGAAGGCTTAGATATTTTTGTATACAAATGGACACCTGACGATGGCAAGGTGAAGGCTTGTATTCAAATTGCACATGGAATGGCAGAACACGCTGCACGGTATGAAAGATTTGCTCAGGGCTTGACCGCCGCAGGCTTTGTTGTATACGCAAATGATCATAGAGGTCACGGTAAGACGGCAGGTTCTCTTGAAAAGGCCGGTATTTACGGCGAAAAAGATGGTTTTCGCCTCGTAGTTGAAAATATGTACCAGCTTACAGGCATTATCAAAAAAGAAAATCCGAACGCACCCGTCTTCCTGTTCGGACATAGCATGGGCTCCTTCCTCAGCCAAGGATATCTATCCCTTTATGGAAACGAATTAAAAGGATCTATCCTCTCTGGTTCTGCTGGACCTGGTGGAGCGCTCGTTAGCATCGGTCACTTTATAGCGACCATTATCTCGCTCATCAGTGGTCGAAATGCAAAAAGTAAGTTATTAGACTCGATGAGTTTTGGGGCTTTTAATAATGCATTTAAACCGAATCGTACCGCTTTTGATTGGTTGAGCCGAGATAACGTAGAAGTAGACAAGTATATTAACGACCCGTGGTGCGGTTTTATATGCACAGCAGGTTTTTTTGCTGATCTCACTGCTGGTTTACTTTGGATTCATAATTCTGCAACCATGAAACAGATTCCAAAATCTTTGCCAGTTTATTTCGTCGCCGGAGCGAAAGATCCTGTTGGAGCAGAAACCAAAAGTATCTCAGATCTTATCTCCATTTACAAGAAAAATGGTTTAACGGACGTTACCCAAAAATTTTATCATGAGGCACGCCATGAAATCTTAAACGAAACGAACCGAGAAGAAGTTACGAAGGATATCATCAGCTGGTTGGAAGCACATAACAAATAAGCTTTGAATCATCTCAGGCTTGGCATTCTTAAACGGATGTCAGGCAGTTATCAATTTTGTATGCCTTAACTTTAATCGACGATTCTACCAGCTACCAGAACTCCCTCCTCCCCCGAAACTGCCGCCGCCGCCACTAAATCCGCCGCTGCTGGAAGACCAGCCTCCACGACTACCACCCGAGGAGGAAATAAAACCGCCCGATCTACTATCCATCATCTTTCGACCGCTAGGCGTAACTAGTAGAAATAACTTAGTCAGACCTATGCCAAAAACATAAATAAGAAAAATACTGACACCAATGTCGACACCATTAAAGGCAATTGGAAAAATGCTCCAGAAGGGAAATAAGAAAAAATAAATAAACCACCCAATATATGGTGTGAATAAAGCTACATAAGAAAATATACTTAAAATTGAAAAAACAAACAAAGAAGCAAAAAGCCTCATGGACCAAGGAAGGTTTTGTCCACCATCCATACTTCCAAAAAAAGACAAGGGACCTAAATAACTATAATCCTTAGGTATCGGAGCAGTATAAGTACCTCCGATTCCGCCCATGATCGCATCGATTCCCTTCGCGATGCCTTCTTCAAAATTTCCTGATTTAAAGCTGGGGGTGATTTCATTGCTGATGATTCGTTTACACAAAACATCTGTCAATACACCTTCCAGTCCATATCCGACCTCGATTCGAAGTTTCTTATCTGCCTTTGCAATCGTGAGTAGTACGCCGTTGTCTTTTCCTTTTTGCCCGAGCTTGTTTTTTTCAGCGACTTCAAGCGAATATTCTTCAATCGGAATACCGTTCAAGGATTCAATGATGAGAACTGCAATTTGATTCGATGTTTCTTTCTCATACGATTCTAGTTTCGCTTCTAAATTTGTTCGAAAGGAAAGTGACAGAGTGGATGTTTCATCTGTTACGCGAGACTTTAACACAGGTAAGTCTCTAGAAAGCAACTCGGAACTAAATACCTGTAGGGAAATGAGTAGGATTGAGAATATTTTACGATTTTGCATAGGCATTTTGAATGTATCCTATGCAAAAATGAAGGATTGACAAATCTTTTTTAGATCGAAGTATTAAAATCAGTCCTATTTCGTGTGGCTCTTTTCCAATTTATCCATATAACTTGTCCGGAAGCTATTATAGATGTCCAAGAACGTTTCTCGTTTATACAATGCAAAGGAGATATGAATCACTGTATGTAATGCCAAACAGAGTAATAATCCCTCAAAAATCCCTAGTCTATATACCAGAAGTCCACATACTGTAGCTAAACTAATCGCATATTTTCCGTGATGGTCATAAACAGACTTCAATCCATAAATCATTTTACATCCAGTAAAAACCATAATGATACCGAGTGTGTATTGTGGGAGATAGGAGAGAAGATTTGGAAACAGGATCATTATTAATATTACAGCCGCACAAAAAAGATTCGAAAGTTTTGTGACTGCTCCAGCAAATGCATTCGTGCTACTTTTAGCCAAACCGTCTAGATTTGTCATACCACCAAACAGCGAGGATCCTAAGTTTGCGATCCAAATCGCAAGTAAACTATTGTTCGTATGACAATGCCTCTTCAAAGGATCAATTTTTTCTATAGCCGCATTACTCATTACTTGCTCGATCACGTCAATCGTTCCTAACATAAAAGCAAAGCCGACCATTTTTAAAATGCCAGTGAACGCATCGGTGTGAAAAAACTGAGGGTGAGGTAAAGGAATACGAAAATAGAAAGGAACGGGCTCAATCACTAACTTGGGCAAGGTTAGCGTAAACATACTTGCTACACCGATAGCCATGATTGTAAAATAAGAAATTCCAGGCGATACCTTACTATACTTTTTAAATAAATAGAGAAACAAAAGAAATGAGATGATAGAGAATGCTAGCAGTTCGATGCGCTCAGAGTCTAACCAAATATCACCGCTGTTCACGGTTGTATAAAGATAGGGAAAAAACTTTAAAGCAATTTTTAATCCAATTCCAGCTAGCAAACCTTCAACTAAGTAAAGAGGAACGATGAGCAGAATGTGTCGTTGTAAATTAAATTTCCAAACGAAAATCTGCATTAGAGCTGTTAACAAAATTAAAAAAGGCATATTTTCATGACCAAATTCTGCCACTCCAAATGCCAATGCAGGTGCAAGTCCCGCAGCAATACCTGGTGTTCCTACAAAATTTCCTGGCCGAAAGAGCGATGTCACATAACCGACAATACATGCAAAGACGACTGTTATCAATCCGATTAATATCGGATAGTCGGACATAATACAAATTCCAGCACTTAAAGGGATAGCCATACATCCGGTAATAAAGCCTGCAGATGCATCTCGACGAAGGTATTTAAGCTGATCTTTCAGCCGAAGCGAAATTGAATTCATGATATCAAACCCAGATTATTGCGATCCCCTATGGGATCATTCTGAAATCATCGAATCAAGCAATATATTTCTATAATAGAATGATTCGAGATAAAAAAGAAGAGTTAGAACCAAATGCTCAAAGATTCAGAAATTTGTTTAATGAATACTCAAATTTTGATTTGGAATTTTTCCTATACTCGATTTCGTCAAGATCACATTTTATTGATGTTATATTTAAGTCTACCTATGTTGTCCTTTTTATTCACAAAAGTATGATTTTGCATTTTTTTATCTCGTTTTTAGTGAAGGAAAATATGAGCGCTATTAGAAAAACAAAGTCAGTCGATTCGCAATAATCTTAAATATCGAATCGGTTTTGAATTACTGAATTGTTATTACCCTTGACCGCACATATCCCTTTTTATCATCATGAGCAAAAGGAATTTCAACCAATGGACTTTCACGCGATCCTCAGCAATGTTCTCAATCCACCTGTACTTTTTTTCTTCCTCGGAATGGGTGCGATTCTATTTAAATCCGATCTCAGAATACCAGATGGGACTGCCAAGTTTTTATCGTTATATTTACTTTTCGCAATCGGATTCAAAGGAGGACATGAATTATTTAACGCACCTTTTGAAGAAGAACATTTATTAACTCTCATTGCCTGCTTTTTCATGGCAACTTTTGTTCCGATTTATGTTTACTTTCTTTTGAGAATAAAACTAGATAATCACAATGCGGCAGCATTGGCAGGATCCTTCGGATCAATTAGTGCCGTAACTTTCGTAACAGCCGGTGCTTATCTAAGTAACATTGGAAAGGAATACCAAGGATTTATTGTGGCAGGTATGGCTCTCATGGAATCACCAGCTATCATTATCGCGGTGATTATGGATCGGATGGGTCAAAACAATGTCGAAACTAAGGGACCATTAGTCTGGAAAAACCTAATCCATGAAGGTTTTTTTAGTTCCTCCGTTTATATTTTGATAGGTGCACTGATTGTGGGTTTTCTCTCGGGGGAATCAGGATGGAAAAGTACGAAACCTTTTTCGGAAGATATTTTTAAGGGATTTCTTACTTTCTTCTTACTGGACAAAGGTATACACGCAGCCGAAAGATTTTCAGAAATAAAAAAAGTTGGGTTCTTTCTAATTGCTACTTCATTAGCTATTATGTTAATCAATGTGTTTCTTGGTGTTGCATTGGCCAAGTTGATAGGCATGCAAATAGGTGATGCCCTAATGTTTGTAATATTATGCGCAAGTGCGTCTTACATTGCAGTTCCTGCTGCCATGAAAGATACGATTCCAGAAGCGAATCCGAGCATTTATCTTACAGTTGCACTTTCGATCGTTTTTCCGATAAACGTTATTATTGGAATTCCACTTTATTACTTCATTTTAGAAAAAGTTCTATAAAGTAAAAATGATCAGCTAACACATGAAATGCATCTTATCGTTAAAGTCTTATATTGCTATCTTTCTATTCATTGGAATTGGAGGCGGCTCGCTTTTCGCTCAAGATAACAAAGAAACTGACCAAAAATATAAATCCCCGATGGTAGAAAAGGGAATTGAGTCAGATTACACAAAACACATGTTTATTGACCCAGAATTAGCATCGAAAGTAAACAAGTCGAGCCAAATGTGGATCAATGACATCATACGTATGGGGATCTATCTTCGTCCGCGTCAAGAATTCCGAAATAATTTGGATTTTAATGGGTCTAGTTCTGGATACACAGATAGAACTCTACAGACTTCGTCTTTATATCTGCTGATAGATCCGAATCCATATGTTACTGGAAAAATCACACTCCAAGATGCAAGAGTTTGGGGAGGAGATTCCCCTGCTTCAACCGGAGATATCCGTGCAGTTTTTTTTGCGAATACCCCAAATATCAGTTCCGCTGGACAAACCACATCTACATCCTTAAATTCAACTGGTATTCGAGAAGCATTTGTTATGCTAAAAAAGTTACCCTTAGATTTAAAGGCCCAAATCGGAAGACAAATTTGGACCTACGGGGACCAAAGGATGATTGGTGGAGCCAATTGGACCATTAATGGACTATCATTTGATGGCGTAAGAATCATGTTCGACCGACCAGACTTTAAAATTCATTTATTTGCAGCTAGACCTTACTGGACCCAAAGTGGTGTCAATGGTGTCGTGTCAGCTAACGACCCAAAGTCGAATTCAAATGCCAAAGGCTCCGATACTACTTTATTCGGAAACTACAATTCATTCAAAATTTTCGATGCTGTCGTTTTAGATTTATATTCGATGGGAATTGTTCGAAAATGGATTCCAAATACTAACAATGCATTTACTGGTTTGCCGAATCCTTCTGTCGATGACCCCCTCGCGCAAACGCGTGCGAAACAAAATGAAGAAATTTATACAGCGGGATTTCGACTCACGAATCGAATTGCAAATAATTTTTTACCAAAGGGCAATGTATGGGATTGGACAATCGAGAGCGCATGGCAGGCAGGTTATACAGGGAGAAGGATCAATGAAAAAATCTTCGGAAACCCCATCCCTTCGCCCTACCAAAACTTATCGACAGAGAGGGAAAGATACACAGGCCAATTCCATGTGTTTCAGACAGGTTACACCTGGTTCGAAAAACTAAGATTAGGTGCACAAATCATGTATGCGTCAGGCGATAAAAATCGATCTGATTCAAGTTCTTCCACCTTTCAAACTTTAGCCACTCCTCGATTCGGCGTAATTCCTTATTTTAATAGTGTAGCTGGCATTTCTGAAAACATAAATTACAAAAACCTCATATCGAAAAGTATTTCTGTCACTTACACCACTTCTGATTGGGGCACTTTTCAGCTGAGTTACTTTCAAAACGACAAAGCACAAAAACAGGACGCCTGGTATGCGATTAATGGTATAAACAACTCTGTGGCCACCATTGGAGAGACTAATAGTTCTCCTGTCTCTAATGCTAAGGGAAGCACAGAAAATTATGCTGACAATGCATATGCCCAGCCATATTCCCTAGGAAAAAACATCTACAATGAGATCAATCTCACTTGGATGGGTTTGATCAATGATAATGTCTCGATCTGGTTAGGTGTCGGATATTTGCGGGCAGGAGATTCTGTTGTAAATTACAGAAATAGTGTATTGGTTTATAATTCTTCCTCCAATGGATATAGTCTCAATTCGGATTATTTTTTAGGTAAAAATAAAGTGGCTAGAGACGCTTCCATGGCTTATATCCAAGTAAACGCAGCTTTTTAAAAAATCTATGGATTTTTTCCAGGAAGTATCAGTATGTGTAAAGAGAGATAAGGCTCAGACTTCCCTTGGATACCCAGACGAAACACAGACGAGTTAGAAACAGCCTCTCCCGCGAGGAAATTCGAAATGTATCTCTTCTGATTTTAAAAGAAGAGGGAATTGATGCTCTTTCCATGCGCCATATCGCCAATCGATTGGGATGCAGTGTTGCTAGTCCGTATTCATACTACGAAAGTCAAATTGATCTTGTAAAAGATTTGATCAAACACGGAGAGGATGAACTCCTAGGAATGCTAAAAAGTGCCATCGCAGAACACGAAGGTGGCACCACCTTTGAAAAATTAGCTGCCATTGCAAGATCCTACTTCAAATTCGCAAGCACCAACCGAGAATTACATAAGATTATGTTTGTTACAGACTACGGAAGTTTACATCGAAAAGCTTTTCCTCAGTTGCCTAAAAGTTATAGATTCTTTTTGGAAACACTCCGAGAAGGTTTTGAAACTGGCGAAATCAGCTATCCGATTAAAGAATACACTGCAATTGCGAGGCTAATGTGGAGTTGGATGTATGGCCTTCTTGTTTTAGATATGACAGGAATGCTACGAAAAAGAAGGGGTTCTGATAACCCGATAGAAGAAGGTATCTCCTACTTTAAAGCTCTATTTTCAGCACCACCTCACGGGTCCTAAACGATCATACTCATTCATCGGTTGCAAAAAGAAACGTTACAATTTTAAATCAAATTTAGAACTGGTAAAAAATGTCAATGAACAGGTTTTTTTTCCTTCTGATTTTGATTTTCCTTTTCCAATGCAAGGTGGACAATCCTTTGAATGCGGAAAAAAAATCCAATAATGAAGAGATTCTTTCGCTTACCTTTATTTTGGCTGGCTTTGATCTGCAAGAAGAAGCAAGGAATAAAATCGGCTTATTGTCTCAGGTTGTTCCTGGAAGCGAAAATGATACCCGAGAACAAATTGTTTTAGGAGAAAAAATCTTCCGAGACACTTCGCTATCCTTAAACTCGGTACAATCTTGCTCCACATGTCATTTGTTAAATGGCAGAAATGTAGGAACAGATGGTCAGGCGACTTCTCTTGGTACGTTCGGACAATCTGGAAAAAGAAATACTCCAAGTATTTTTAATGTTGGTTATTTAAAAACAATATTCTGGGACGGAAGGAAGTCTACGTTATCAGAGCAGGCACTACTTCCCTTTGTTGATGCCTCCGAAATGGCTCTAGGGTCCACGTCAGATCTATTGGATAGGTTGAATGCAAAGACAGAGTATGCTTCCCTTTTTTCCGCGGCATTTCCCAAAAACCCTACTATACAGCTAACAAATGTGAATGATGCAATTACAGCTTTTGAAAGAAGTCTTGTATCTAAAACTCGATTTGATGATTTTATTGGGGGAAATCCATTTGCCATCACCTTGCAAGAAAAAGAAGGTCTTCGCCTCTTTTTAAATCTGAATTGTATCAATTGTCACGACGGTCCCATGTTAGGTGGCAAGAAATTTGTAAAACTTGATTCTAAATATAATTATAACAAAAACGATTTGGGTAGATTTGAGTTCACAGGTGTCGAAGCTGATAAATATTTTTTTCGCACTCCTTCTCTTCGCAATGTTGAGATAACTCCTCCCTATTTTCACGATGGGAGTGTCCGAACACTGGAAGAAGCGATAAGAAGGATGAATGAGTATGAGGCTCCACGTACGATCACAGAAGCAGAAATAGCAAGTCTCGCCACATTTCTCAAGTCCCTCTCTGACAAATCAAAAGTTAATTTTTAAATCCACTTGACTAAGTTACCGTAGGTTGGACCTTGGCTTTATCCTTCAGGGAGGAAACAGGTGAGACTCCTGTGCTGACCCGCAACTGTAATGCCGCATGAAGCTTGTTTGACGAGCCGATTCGGAGAGCCAGATCTTCCCCGCAAAGAAATCCTCGAGGTTTGGGTTCTTTGCACACTTATCCTTACATCTCATGTAAGGATAAAGGGGCCCCGAAGGAGATCGGGGCAACCGAATGGATAAAGTTTTCACAAAAGCGGCATTTCTATCTACGAATAGGTTAGGTGTATTTTCCGCTTCCAGTTTCTACTTTTCAATTCTCGTTTCCCTAAATTAAAAATTTAGGAGATTCTTTATGAACACTCAAATCAAAATATGGATCACAATACTCTTATCAGTTTTGGTCATCCAATGCAACCAATCTGGAAAAGTAGATGAGTCAAAGGCAAATGAGAACCTATTCATAGGCCTTCTCGCTGGAAATACCGCTGGTCAAAATTTCGTCCAAAATCAGTTAGCGGAAATTCGTGGTGTGTGGAAAGACGGCTTTTGTAGTGGCGGAAGTTGTACTGGATTCACGACAACACTCTCGATCGCGCAAGATCCTTCTGGTTTTGGAATCTGGACAACAGGCTCAGGCTATTTTCGTATATTAGAATCATCGAATACGAATCGATATCTCATTTACCAATACCTTCCAACAGCTACCTTTGGAAATGCAAACAAATATACACGTATTTTATGGACTGCACCGCAAACGACAGACTGTGAAAATGGAGCTAGTAAGTGTTTTTATTATTGCACGGTGTTAAATTCTAGTTTTACAGGATTTAATACTATCGACGAAGCCAGAAGTTCTACTTTGGACCCTACTAAATATAACACCAACGATTTGAAACGTTCGGGCTGTGGTGGATTCGGTTGGAGCAAAGCTACCTTTGTTTCGAACAATCCAGCTAATTGGTAAGAATTTATATAATGGACTGCTATGCGATTTTAAAAAATAAAATCGCATAGTTTTGAAGAGGAAAAATGTTACCTAAAAATTCTCTATTGATAATCATCATTCTATTCTGTTTCACTTTGTTTTGTTTTCCGACAAAAAATAAGTCTGAAAATGAAAGTGTATTAGGATTGCTCGTTATCCTCCAATCTCAAACAGCTAGACCAGATACAAGCTGTCCTGTAAAAACACTGCCTTCTACGATTCTGATTGCCAATACGATCACATCATCGAGTTCGAGTGTCAGTGGTTTTGCGGATCCGAACAAGTCAATCAATGGTATCTGCGGGGGAGGAGAATCTTCTGGATCTTTGGATGTCTATTCTCTTAACCTAACGGGTACTGGTGCGATCTTAAAACTCTCCTGGGGCGGAAAATCTGTCCAAAATGGAACGGGGATTGATTTTATTGTCTATGAAAATGCCTTTAAAGTAAGTGAAACAAGCGACCGTTATCTGATGGATCCGATGGTTGTAGAAGTTTCTATCGACGATTCGGTTTACTGTGGGTTTACGCTTACGTATGATTCGACTTCATCGACCTTGAACAAAATTACCTCTTGGGGGGGATTTGCTGGTCTTAGACCAGTACTCTATAATATGGGATCGAATGCGCTCACTCTCGAAGATCTTTTCACGTCGACTGGAAATGGATTTTTAAAAGGTGGAGGCGATGGTTTTGATCTGGAAGATTTAACAACGAGTGGCACTTGCACAACTACAATCAGAAATAATATCCGTTCTGCGGGATTCAAATTTTTAAGATTAACTTCGGCTACTGCGGTAACCAACCCAGCGACTGGTAATCCTTATACATACCCTCATTCATTTGATAACGGACCAGATATTGATGGTGTTGTAGCAAAAAATGTCCAATAAGGATTAATCGAATATTTCTGCGAGGAGAACCGTGATATTATCATTGCCTCCCATTTCATTTGCCAAATCTATCAGCTTATCTACCGTATCTTGACCTGAGGTTGAACTTAAAATAGTTTGAATGTCTTTTGAAGAAACCAGTCCATGTAACCCATCTGAACAAACGACAATTTTATCCAAGGGCTTAATTTTAAAGCGGAAGTCTACCGGTTTCACTACCGTACCAGGACCTAATGCTTGTGAAACGACATTTCTCTGCGGGTGACTCTCTGCTTCTTTAGGTGTGATTTTTCCCATCCGAACTAAATTCGAGACGAAAGTTTGGTCTTCACTCATTTGGTTCAATTCTTGATTGCGGAAAAGATAGAGACGACTATCACCAACTTGCGCACCATATGCACTTTTACCGTAGAAATAGCAACACGTAGCAACCGCCCCCATTTTGGCAAGGTCTGGATTTGAAAGGGCAAGATTGTGTAAAAATACATTCGCTTTTTCTAATGCTACAACAGGAAGGCGAATCGGCTTTTCTCGTTTCAATTCATCCCAGTTGTCAATGATATATCTTGAAATAGATTCACTTGCGAGTTGACCACCAGCGGCTCCACCCATTCCATCGATGGCAGTTATAAAAATCCCGTCCCCGCGTAACGAAAGTTTTGTCCAGGTCACTAAATCTACACTCGTGGCACTCTCAGAATTTTTTTTATGGATTATCGCATAATTATCTTCATTTTTAGAACGTTTTTTACCTACATCTGATTTTCTAAAAATGGAAACTTTCATACGTTATACGGCAGTCCAACCACCATCAACTGGCAAGGCGACTCCCGTTATAAAAGAAGCCGAATCACTTAGGAGCCAAATACAAGACAAAGCGATCTCCGCGGGAGTTGCCATTCTACCGATGGGATGCATACCCTCTATAGCCTTTTTTGTTTCCTCTGGTTTTCCAAATGCGTTCAAAATAATATCGCTCATGTCTGTATCAATGACACCAGGGCAAATTGCATTTACCCTAATTTTTTTGTGTGCATATTCCAATGCCACACTCTTCGTTAGACCGACAATCGCATGTTTAGTGGCCGAATAAACAGCATTTCCTTTATAGCCAACAAGACTCGTCGCCGAACCTACATTTACAATGGCACCACCAGAAGTTTTCATACATTTCACTTCTTCTTTTAAACAATGCCAAGTTCCCTCTACGTTCGTGCGAATGACAGACGTGGCCATATCATCCGGATATTTTTCAATCATAGCGATCGTACCAAGAAGACCTGCGTTGTTCACGGCAAGATCTAACTTTCCATATTTGGCAATGATTTCCGCAAAAAGATTTTGGATATCCTTCGGGTTTGAGATATCACATTTGATAAAACTTGAATTTGGAGATTTATTTTTAATAGGGACTAGTACTTTTTGACCTTGTTCTTCTCGCCTTCCAGAAAGAATAACGGTAGCGCCACGACTTGCCAATTCCCCTGCAATTTCTAATCCTAAACCAGATGTGCTACCCGTAACAAGTGCTATTTTGCCTTCAAATTCTTTCATTCATTTCCTCGGTTTTAGGTTTTCCCCGCGCGGAGCAGATTTCACTTTTTTTGTATATGCCTTTGTTAAATCTTCTGTTCGAGTGAACAATAAGTTTAGATCGGAATATTTTCCATAATTTAGTTCCTCAGCCAAACTTAGATTATATCTCAATTCATTGATGCATGCGGTTAAAATTTCTAAAGATTTTAACTTTTCTCTTCTATATGGAGATTTTCTAGCCCTTGCTGCTGCATTTACGGCCTTAACCGAATATTTCCGTAAACTTGCAGCTAGAACTTCTTGCTCTTTTGCTGGTAAATCATTCGCAATTGTATAGACATTCTTTAATAATTTAAGTGTGGCGAGCCAGAGTGGGAATCGTTTATAAACATCCCCAAATTTTCTCATCTCTTCGGATGTATTTTTGATATCTAAATCTTTGGCAGCAATCAAATCTAAAAATTCTTTTGGAATCGGAACCACACTTCTTTGATTGTAATTGAAAAATAAAACTGAGATACGAACTCGTGCTACCGATATTTGACCATTTTCTTTTGTTAAATGAAAGAAAAGTTCGAATGATTTTTCTCTTAAATTTTCAATGGTGACTCTTGCTTCTACGAGATCACCAAACAAAAGTTCAGATTCGTAAGTTACGGTCGCATTGGTAAAAATGATACTTCGACCGTAGATATCTAAAACAGAAAAACCTAAATATTGAAAAAATTGTAAATGTGCTTCTAAAACTAAATCCAGAACGGTCGCAAAGGAAACATGCAATTCACCCCAAAGATCAGTTTTCCTAATCGGGATTTCTGTCTTAAAATGATATCTACTCGGTAATGGAAGCTCTACCTTTGCCATGTTAGTTCACCGAATATCTTTTTTTGAAACTTTCTGGTACTGGCATGGTTTTCTTTTCTTTGTAATCGAAGAAAATTAAAACTGTTTTCGCAACCGATGCGATTTCTCCATTTTCCTTTTTAACAACTGTGATCAAATCAAAGGATTTGTTTCCAAAATTGGTAGGTGTTAATTGGAATGTCAATACCTCACCGGCTTTTACTTCGCTTTTGAACTCTACTTCCATTTTTGGAACAATAATATTGGAACCAGCAAAGTTCCATTTAGAATCGCCATTTGAGGCCAAAAAAATATCAAACGCTTCATTGACTAACAGCACCATGTTTTCATATGTCACATGACTCACAAATGCACCACTCGCCGTAATTGCACTTCTCGCATCAGCATGGCGAACGGGAAATTTTGTCTCAAAAGCGTGATTTGAAGGAATGGGTATGCCTGTCTCAGCCATAATTCTCCGATAGAAACATCTAATCGATGTTCTTCCTCATCAATATCGGTATTCGAGATTACGTTCTTTAAATTTCAAAAACAAGCTAGACAAAGCCGACAATGTACCCTAAATAGTACTACTTCAAAGAGCGGAGAAAACATGGTAGAAAGAAAAAATCAGCGTGTTGTGATCACAGGCATTGGTGTCATTTTACCCGGGGCCTTGACCGTTTCCGATTTTTGGAATCATCTTGTAAAAGGAGAATCTCAAATCGACTTTTTGACAAGATTTCCTACAGACGACATCCGCGTAAAAACTGGCGCCGAACTAAGTAATTTTAACTACAAAGATCATCTACTCGATTTAGAGCCGGGCCATGCTAAAAATTATAACCGTGAAACGCTTGCTATTATGTCTGCTTTGAGCGATGCACAAAAAGATGCAGGTCTCGGCAGACATTCTGTTTCACCGGATAGAGTTGGATTTATTGATTCTTCCTCACGGGCATCGCTTGCTTGGTGGGAACATGCTTGGAATTTATACAATGACTCTAAGGATGATTCTCATTTCAATAAATATGCTGTATTGACATCGATGGCATCAAATCCTACCAACCTAACAGCTATCTACGCGAATATCCAAGGATTTGTAACGACTATAACGGCTGCTTGTGTAGGCGGACACCACGCGGCCGCATTGTGTTTCCAGGCGATTCGTAAAAACAGAGCGGACGTAATGTACGCTGGCGGCCATGAATTTCCGTTATTGAAACCTTTGATCAAAATGTACTCGGATCCTACTAGTTGTGTCATGTCTTCAGAATCCGTTAATCCTAAAAATGCGATGAGACCTTACGATAAAACTAGAGAAGGTTTTATTTTAGGCGAAGGAGCAATGTGTCTATGTTTAGAATCTTATGACCATGCAGTCAAACGTGGTGCTCGGATTTACGCTGAAATTACAGGAACCCTAAGTTACAATGAAGCTAGTCATGCTATGCGCATGGATATGACAGGTTCAAAGGCGGCCAAAGGTATGAGCGATTTACTTCGTATCAGCAAGCGTTCGCTAGATGAGATAGATTATTTTTGTGGCCATGGAACTGCCACATATAACAACGATTTAGCAGAAAGCCGTGCATTAAATTTGTTGTACAATGGAACCCCAAAAAGCAAATGGTCACCTCTTGGCTCTATCAAACCCATTTATGGACACACTTTTGGTGCAGCTGGGATCATCAATTTAGCTGCCTCGGCGCTCATGATTCACCACCAAACCCTTGCACCCACGATCAATCTCAAAGAACCAGAACCCGAATGCGACCATGATCATGTTGCAGAAGGATCAAGAAAAACAAAGGTGAAAAACATAGTTTCACTCGCCTTCGCAATCGGTAGCCAATCCTCCTTCGTAAGCGTAGCAGATCCAAGCTGAAACAGAAATGTTAAATCGACCAAAGATTTTTGAAGATCCAGACCAAATGATAAGGGAGATGATTCCTCTCGGGGCGTATATTCACCTCGCGGCTACAATGTCTCGTCCCAATGCTTTGATTTACGCGATCGCAAGACAATTTTTTGACAAAAATCCACAGTTTACTATCAGTGTTGCAGGCATTCACTCGAGTGCCCATTCTCTTACGATGTCCGGGGTGATCAAAAAAGCTATCATTGGATTTGCTGGTGATAATTATCCACGACCACAACCTAACGCACTTTACTCAAATATCCTAAAAGGAGAACCTTTCGAAGTAGAACTTTGGTCACTTTTAACTCTCGTTCAGCGGCTGCAAGCTGGAGCTATGAGATTGCCTGGTTTTATCACAAATTCCCTTAAGGGTTCTGACATGATCACGGACAAAATCGACAAATCCGTGTTTGTTTATCCTGCGCCAGATTCGACAGAAGCTGATCCCAAAAAACTTACATTTTTATCTCCATTAAATCCAGAATACACATTGATACATGCCATTCTTGCCGATGAAGACGGAAATTTAGTACTTACGAACCCGTCAGGGGAAGGTGTATGGGGTGCGATGGCAGCTACAAAAGGGGTGATTGCCAGTTGCGAACGAATTGTACCCAGAGGTAGTATACCTCCTGAGCTAATTTCCATTCCTGGTACAAAAATTATTGCCATATCCGAAGCAAAATATGGAGCTCACCCTCAATCCCTCCGCATTTTTCCGCTTCCACATTTGGAAATCTACAAAGACCTTTCTACGTATTTGGATGACTATGAGTTTCAAGTAGATGCGAACCAAGCCGCAGCCGGGGAAGAAAAACAACGGAAACGATGGATGGAGGAATGGGTTTTTGGCCCAAAAAGCCATGAAGACTATCTCCGTTATGTGGGAAGCCAACGCCTCCGCAAATTAACAAAACTTCCAGATCCTCTCCCGATGTTGCCAGACCAAGATCCTGAATCCGTAAACGACTCAGAACAAATGATCATACTGGCGGCACGAGCCATCATTGAACATGTGAAACGAAGAGGATATACTACCCTACTTGCAGGCATTGGAGCAGCACATATCGCGTGTTGGACGGCGGCAAGACTGCTTGCAAAAGAAGGAATTCTTGTCCACGTGATGACAGAGTTAGGTTTTTATTCCATGACTCCTTCCATGGGCGATGTTTTTTTGTTTAGCCAATTGCACGCAAACGGTTCCAAAGGTCTTTCCGATATCACACAAATTTTAGGAATGCTCGTCCCGGATAAATGCTTGGGAGTCATGGGCGCCGCGGAGATCGACTGGTTCGGAAATGTAAATTCAATCGCTACTTCCAAAGGTAAATTTATTGTGGGATCAGGTGGTGCCAATGATATTGCTTCTACAGCAGATTGTATCATCGTCGCAAAAGCAATCCGCCAAAGGTTCGTGAGAAAGGTTCATTTTGTCACCTCAAATGGCGATCGGGTAAAAGAGGCAGTATGCCAATTTGGTAGATTTCGTCGGGACAAAATGGAGCATCTTTTTGAATTTACCAACTGGATTGCACCTCCATCTGACCCAGAAATGGAAGCGGAGGAAGCAGTTTTAAAATTTACCAGCTGGTTTGCACCTGACGAGGTTCCGCCAAAGGATGAACCCAAACCGACAGCCGAAGAACTTACCATTCTCAGGTCCCTCGACCCAGAACGTATTTATATAGAACAGTTTATGGTTTACAGAAGCCTTCCAGGAGATTGATATGAGTAGCATGGGCATTGAAAATTTGAAGTATATGGGCGTTGAGTTTAAGGGCGTTGGACATTACCTTCCCGAAAGGATCGTTTATAACGACGAGATTAGATCCCGCCTAAAATACCCAGAAATGCACCCAGCTGAAAAGGCTGTCATTGGTAATATTGGGGTAACTGAACGCCATAGAGTAAATGAAACTGAAACAGTGCCTTATATGGCCATGAAGGCCGCCAATGATGCATTAGCTGATGCCAAAATGAAACCCGAAGATATCGACTTATACATCTTAGCCAACTGGACTGATCGATACTATTTGCCTGATTTAGCTCCGCAAGCTTCAAAATTAACAGGAACGAAAAATGCTCTTGCTTTCGATATCTCTACTGCTTGTACAGGTTTTGTCCATGGCGTCCAAATGGCAGCTTGTTATTTACAATCAGGAAGATGGAAAAATGCGCTTGTGGTAGGATCTGAAAGATTTAGTGTCCGAACCAGAATGGGCGGCTACGGAGAATTTACAGCAGGGGATGCAGCCGCAGGAGTTGTCTTATCACATACCGGAAGTAAGACGACTGGGCTCATCGATTCTTTTTTAGTCGATGAAGCCGATCTTGCTGATATCATTGTAACTGGACCACCACCAAATAGTTACGTAAAAAGTTATCCAGAATTGGTTACCAATGCTGCGGATCTTACCCTGAAGGCGTTTGACATGTTAATGGAAAAACATGGTTTAAAAGAGAGTGATGTGGACTGGGTCGTACCTCATCCTGGAACTGATATTGTTGTCCAGGATGTTTTAAATAGAATTAAATTTCCTCGTGAAAAAGTATTAGGAAATTTTGATCGAGTAGGAAATGCTTCTGCTGCTTCCATTCCCATTGTAATATCAGAATATTACAAAAAAGGAATCATCAAAAAAGGACAGTTGTTGTTAACTCCTGCTGTCGGAGGAGGCTTCTACTGGGGTGGCCTCCTTTTCCGTTTTTAGTTTATAAAGAGAGATAAAGTATGATTTCATTTTCTGGCTACCATATCCGTAAGCGGATGAATGCTGAAGGTTCCCCTTCTCAAGTTTATTTAGGAGTGTCAAATGATGACGGCAAAGAAGTTGTCATCAAGTTTGTTGCGATTTCTGACCCGTTACATCCTGCGATCGTAAATCTCCGAAACGAATTTGAAATACTAACCTACTTAAATGGTTTCGGACTAGGAATCAAACCTTTTGAATTTAGAAGATTGCCCGATGGTCATGCACTCGTTATCGATTATTTGCAAGGTTTATTTTTGCCTGACATTGTTGAAAACAAAGACGAACGCCAAATGCCATTAAATATGTTTTATGATGTCGCCATTAGTTTATCAGAGGATCTTGCGGAACTTCACAGACATAAGGTGATGCATAAGGATATCAAACCAGATAACATCATCTATTTTCCTGAAAAATCAAAGGCGAAACTGATCGACTTTGGAATTTCGACAAGACTCTCCAAGGAAGAAAGCGGATTCTATGCACCTAACCAACTAGAAGGTTCCGTCCAATACATATCACCGGAACAAACAGGAAGGATGAATCGTTCTGTGGATTATAGAACAGATTTCTATTCCTTAGGTGTTTTGTTTTATGAACTTTCGACGGGCCAATTGCCGTTCAAAGGTTCAGATCTCATGGAGATCATCCACTCTCACATCGCTAAACCCCCTCGCAATCCAGCTGAGATAAATTCGAAATTACCTTCTTCCCTAAACGCAATTGTTCTCAAACTTTTAGAAAAAAATGCAGAGAATAGATACCAAACATCTTATGGTTTAAAACATGACTTAGAAAAGTCGTTTAAGTTATTTAAAGAAGGGAAGTTGACCGACTTATTCCCGTTAGGCGCAAGAGACTTTTCTGAAGAATTTAGAATTCCTCAAAAACTTTACGGAAGAGAAGAAGAATTAAAACAACTTCTAGCTTCTTTTCATAAAGTTGGCAATGAAGGGACAACAGAAGTTGTACTTATAGGTGGGTATTCAGGCGTCGGAAAGTCTTCTCTCGTCCGCGAAGTCCAAAAGCCGATCACCGCATTACGCGGATATTTCCTTTCAGGAAAATATGACCAATACAATCGCAGCGAACCATTTAGTGCTATCTTACAAGTATTATCCTCTTTAGTCAGGATGATTTTGACAGAACCACCTGAGTCAATTTCCAGATGGAGAGAACGAATCCTTTCTGCACTCGGTAGCAATGGTAAAGTTATAACGGATATCCTCCCTGATCTTGTACATATCATCGGTGAACAGAAATCCGTTGCAGAAATGGGCGCCAGCGAAAATGCGAACAGGTTTTATGCGGTCTTCTTGGAATTTATCCGAGTGTTTGCTGATCGTGAACACCCACTCGCTATTTTCTTAGACGATATGCAATGGGCTGATTCAGCATCTTTACAACTACTCCGAACATTGCTTGATGATCGAAATAGCGGATCATTGTTTATCATGCTTGCATATCGCGACAATGAAACAGATGCCAACCATCCATTCACTCTTCTTATAGAAGACATAAAAAAAGAAAGTGGGTCTTTGCCTTCGATCATTCTAAAACCTCTTTCGAACGAAAATATTGGCGAATTATTAAGCGACTCTCTCTACACTCCAGCCAGTAAGGTACAGCCGTTAGCTGATCTTCTCGGATCGAAAACGGGGGGAAACCCATTTTTTATCACCGAGTTACTCAAACAACTGATCCGCAAGGAACTCATCCGTTTTGACGGAAGTGCAGGTTCCGAAGGACAAGGTGCTTGGATCTGGGATCTTTCTAAAATCAAAGATGCTGCTATTTCTGATAATGTTGTCGAGTTATTATTGCAACGAATGCGATCTCTTCCAAAGGAAAGCCAAGATTTACTAAGGACAGCATCGAGCATAGGAAATACCTTCGATCTTTATACGCTTTCCCAGATCACAAATTATAGTTATAAAGAGATCATCAAACTTATTGATGATACTGTTCGCGAAGAATTGTTCATTCCAGTTGGTGAAGAATACCGAAGAATCGATTCCCTAACCAACGAAAACTCCGAAGAAAACAAAAATACTGCCCTTTCGATAAGACTTAGATTCCAACATGACCGCGTCCAACAGGCTGGGTATGAATTGCTTTCGGCTGAGGAAAGACCGAAATTGCATTTAGCTATCGCAAAAGTTCTACTCTCTTCTACACCAAAAGAACTCATTGAAGAACGCATTTTTGATATCGTTAGCCATTGCAATGAAGGTGTTCAATCTACATCAAACCCAGAAGAACTGAAACAGTTCCTAGAATTAAATCGCATCGCCGCCAAACGGGCAAGAAGTGCTGCCGCATACTCGCCATGTTTGGATTATTTGAAAACGGCAGAAAAATTACTCCGACAGATAAATCCAGAAGAAACAAAAGTTTGGAACGAGCATTACCAGTTGTCCTATGACCTCTATCGTGGGTTAGCCGAAGCTGAATACTTAAATGGTAATTTTGAGGCCTCAGAAAAACTCATTGCAAACATTCTAAAACATGCCAAAACACCGTTAGAAAAAGCAGAAACTTACAAAATATTGATCATTCAATATTCCCTTAAAGCTGCTTATAAAGAGTCGGTGGATGCTGGTTTTGATGCACTTCGCTTACTCGGGATCAATATCTCCAAAGAAAATGTTGATGAAGCAATCGGGAAGGAAGTGGCACGCATCAAAGAACTTTCCGAGGGCAAAGCAACGGAAACACTTATTGATGCTCCTCTCATGGTAAATCCAGAAATGGAGGCCGCTGTAACTTTGTTAACCGACCTAATGAGTCCATGTTGGAATTCTTATCCAAACATGTTCCCGCTTTTGGTTTTTAGAACTGTAAACTTATATCTAGAACATGGATTAAATCCCGTCTCGTATGGTTATTCTTGTTATGGTATCATTCTTGGTAGTGGGTTTGGTCAGTTTAAAGATGGAGATGATTACGGAACATTGGCATACCGAATTGCTGAAAAATTCCAATCGAAATCAGATCTCACAAAAGCCGCCAACGTTCTCGGAAACTTCACGAGTCCATGGGTAAGGCACGTAAAATTTTCAGAAGAGATCAATCGAAAAGGGCTAGAGGCATCACTTGAATCAGGCGAATTTCAACACGGTTCCCTAGGTGCAATGAATACGCCAGTCTGTCTTTTTTTCCAAGGGAAACATTTATCTGAATTTGCCAATGATATCAACAGACTTGTGTTATTCGGAAGAAAAGTAAAAAGTATTCTCGCGACCGATACCGTGATTGCTTTTGATTTGATAGTCAATAATTTGCGAGGATTGACACCAAGTGCGTTGGAGTTTAGAAATGCTTCATTAACAGAGGCGGAATATCTGAAAACTTGTGAGGAGCACAAGGGTCTATATTCTATCACATTTTATAATATTCTTAAAGCTCAAGCTCTTTATATTTACGAAGAGCCTGAAGAAGCGCTGAAACTATTAGAAGAAGCGAATAAGAATATCGTGTTTTTGTTTGGACTTGTGAGCAACGCAGAATTGAACTTTTTTGTCTCTTTGTGTTTATCTGCTCTATATAAAATCAGACCGACAAAAGAACGAAAAGAAATTATCGCACGCATTAAAACGAACCAAAAACAGATGAAAATCTGGGCTCAAAATAGCCCTGAAAACTTTTATCACAAATTCTTGTTAATCGAAGCAGAGATTGCCAGGTTAGAGTATAAAAACTGGAAAGCAGCTAAACTTTATGACCAAGCAGTTTCGGAAGCCAGAGCTGGTGAATTTGTCCAAATGGAAGCCATAATTTCAGAAGTTGCAGCTCGCTTTTGGTTATCAAAAAAGAATGATCGGAATGTTGCGGAATACTTTACTGATGCGTACAAATTGTACGAGCAGTGGGGTGCAACTCGAAAGTGTTCCGAATTAAAAGAAAGATATTCAGATTACATCATTGAAAATCGTCAGTTTACTGGAGCGAAAAATTTCTCGCTCACAATTTCTGCCACCACAACAGATATGTATTCTGGCCAGTCCTTGGATCTGCAGTCTGTTGTTAAAAGTTCAGTTGCCATTTCAGGGGAAATACAATTCGAAAGTCTTTTATCAAAACTCATGCAAATCATGATGGAAAACGCCGGTGCAGAAAAGGGAGTACTACTTCTAAGAGACGGCGACGGTTTGTTTGTCGAAGCAGAACATTCTGTAGGTCGAGGTGAAATGCGAACCATGATTCACGAACCTCTAGAAACTTATACGAATCTTCCAAGATCCGTGATTTACTTTGCGGAACGGACAAGGGAGATCTTAGTATTAAACTGCGCAACCAAAGATACACGATTCGCCATCGACAAATATGTCCAAGAAAACGACATCAAATCCGTGTTTTGTGTTCCTATTTTAAAACAAGGAGCATTGTCTGGAATCCTCTACCTTGAAAATAATTTATCAGAAGGAGCTTTTACTCCTGATAGATTGCAGACCATTGGTCTTCTCAGTTCACAGGCCGCGATCTCCCTCGACAACGCCCTACTCTACCAAAGTTTGGAAGAAAAGGTGCGCGATCGAACTCAAGAATTAGCGCATGCTAACGAAGAATTGGCGGAGAAAAACAAACACATCACAGAATCAATCACATATTCGCTGAATATCCAACAGGCGATGTTACCGTCGGTAGACTCACTTAAGTCATCTTTCCGAGACCAATTTGTTTTATTTATGCCTAAAGATATCGTTTCTGGAGATTTTTTCTGGCACACGACAAAACAAGAGTCCGTGCTTTTTGCGGTTGCAGACTGTACGGGTCACGGTGTTCCTGGGGCATTGATGTCGATGATCGGTATTAACTCACTAAATGCGATTGTAAACGAAAAAGGGATCACCGATCCAGGTAAAATTTTAGAAGAATTGAATATTCGCGTACGAACTGTTCTTCGACAAGCTGATAGCGATGCGAATTCTATGGATGGAATGGACATTTGCCTCGTTCGGTATACTGGAAATACCCTACAATTTGCAGGAGCCAAACGGCCACTTTATGTTTATGGACCTGAAGGATACCGGGAATACAAAGGCGACAAGGCATCAATCGGTGGTAGACAGAAAGAAGCGCTCCGCACATTTACCACTCACGAGATATCGTATACGCCAGGTAAAACGGTTGCATATCTATCCACCGATGGATATACTGATCAATCAAATACAGAAAGGACTAGAGTTTCTACTAAGAATTTCCTAAGAATCGCGGAAGAAAACCTTTCGAAATCAGGGGAAAACCAAAAAGAAGCATTTTTATCCTTCTTGAGAAGCCATATGGGCACAGAAGAACAGAGAGATGACATTACAATCGCTGGGATCATGGTATGATCTTGGCTAAGCTAAATACAACAGGGAGCAAAGACTAAATTATATGCCGAAAATGGATATTTTAACCTACGATCAGTACAAAACGATGGAGGAGCATCGCCTCCTCATACATTTCAAAGGTGCCTTATACCAGGACATCCTCACCGAACTCGGAAGTATCATCCAAACTTCTATGAAAGGTGAAACAAAATTAAAAAAGATTTTTGCTGTATTTGTTGAACTTGCCCAGAATATTCTTCATTATTCTCTTGAAAGGATAGTGAACCCGGACGAATCTACATCTGGAGTAGGAATGATTGTAGTCACAGAAAGACCAGAAGGGTATTATGTCAGCTCTGGAAATTATATCGCCAGGTCTAAGATAGAAGGAATGGAAGAGAAAATTAAATTTATAAATGATCTCTCACCTGAAGATAAAAAATCATACTATACGAAGCAGTTGCGCTCCGATCGACCAGATGATAGCAAAGGTGCAGGTGTTGGACTTATCGATATCGCTCGAAAGTCGGATGCACCTTTGGAGTATTCGATCGAAAATGTGCCAGAGGATAAGACCTTCTTCACATTAACCGCTTTTTTCAAGAAGGAAGATTAATCAATGGAAACGATTCGCATCGCAAGTACTAAAAATTCACCAGAAGTCACTCTCGATTTTGAGAACGGACTGGCAGAGGTTGCAGGAGAATCTTATCCTGAGAATGCAGTTAGTTTTTTTAAGCCAGTTTTTGAGTGGTTAAACCATACGATTTCACAAAAGAAACCGTTTAAGTTTTTGTTTAAACTCGATTATTTTAATACCTCCTCCTCTAAATGTATCATTGATATTTTAGACCTTCTTCAAATTTACCATTCCAACGGTGGCAAAATAAATGTGGAATGGTACTACAGACAAGATGATGAAGACATGAAAGACACTGGGGAAGAATTTTTAGAGGATGTTGACCTTCCTCATGAACTGATCGCCTACAAATAATGAGCGGTGTTTTCGAAGAAGAACATGAAGCCTGGAGCCAACTCCAAGAGGCGTTAACACAACCTGATTTAAAACCAGCCGAGTTGAAAATGTTAGCGGACTCGCTCGCTCTTCGTTTTGGAAATCTACTGAAACAAACCGAAAAGCTAACAAAAGTAGGTGATTCTGCGCAAAATCGTCTGATGCGCATCCAAAATGAACTTCAAAGTTCTAATCACAAACTTGAAAAGTCGATTCGAAATTTGCATTTGCTTTCTGAACTCGGAAAAGTAATCACATCTTCGTTAGACGCCAAAAAAATCTTACAAGAACTATATAACCAACTAAAAGATGAAATGGACCTAGATATCATTTCTGTAGGAAGTTATGATGCGGAATCGGATAGTGTTAAGTTTAAATTTAGTTTGAACCAAGGGAGTTACGTTCCATCAATTTTTTTAGAGAACTTAAATGACGATAATTATTCCTCCATTTGTATCAGAGGAAACAAAGAAGTAATTCTAGACGATATCACCTTAGAATCTCCAGAACGAATCTCTGGTCTTCGAAAACAATGGGGAGAAGACATCCGTTCCATCGTTTATATACCACTAAAAGTGGAAGACAGAGTTGTCGGGGTTTTCACAATCCAAAGCACAAATGCGAATGCATATAATTACCAACAACTTAACATCATACGTTCCCTTGCAAGTTACCTTGGGATTGGTCTCGATAACGCGGACGCATATAGAAGCCTTTCAAAAAGAAATAAAGATCTAAAATCATCATTAGAAAAAGTTAGATCTCTTAACGAAAACCTAGCCGTTGAAAGACAAAAATCCGAAAATCTTTTATTGAATATTTTACCTGGTCCCATCGCCGAACGCCTAAAGGCTGGTGAAGAAATTATTGCAGATTCCTTCGAAGATGCATCCGTTCTATTTGCAGATATTGCTGGTTTTACAGTTTTAAGCTCAAAAATGAATGATGCCTCGAAACTTGTTTCGATATTAAATGATATTTTTCGAGATTTTGACAATATCACCCAAGATCTTGGTTTAGAAAAAATCAAAACAATCGGAGATTGTTATATGTTAGCTGGAGGGATTCCCAATCCAGCACCTGACCACTTAGAAAGAATGGCAGAAGCATCTTTACGATTTTGTGAAGTTTTTGAAAAGATTAAAACCAATTGGGGTTATGATATCAATGTCAGGATTGGGATTCATTCTGGTGAAGTAGTTGCTGGTGTCATTGGAAAGTATAAATTCGTATATGACCTTTGGGGCGATACGGTGAATATTGCCTCCCGGATGGAGTCGCATGGACAAGTTGGTCGCGTGCATGTGAGCAAACAGGTCTATTCTCGCCTCCAAGAAAAATACAATCTCGAAGCCCGAGGAGAAATCGAAGTAAAAGGAAAGGGAAAAATGGAGACCTGGTTTTTAAACGATAAAAAAAACTAAGCGCCTAACTACGAATCCCTTTCAAGATCATATCGATCAGTTCCATTATTTGATTTTCTAATTTCTGATTTTCTTCACGAGAGTTTGCTCTTTTGAGGTTTTTTTCGTTTAAGACCGCAAATCCATGAACCGAACTCCAGACAGACATCGACATACTCTCCGTGTTTATGTGCGGATTAAAATCGCCCTTTTTTTGACCGTATTCGACAATATAATAAAGCCCTAAATATGCCTCTTTGCCGGCAGTTTGTAAGTCAATGGGTATCGGACCTTCTAGGTTTACCTCGCCACCAAACATAAGTTCCGTTCTTCTTGGATGTTTCCACATCAGTTTGATATAGTTTTCGCCTGCCTTCCTTAACTTTAGGAACGAATCTTCGCTTTGATCCCAGGCTTCCTGCAATGTATCTCGGAGATCTAAAAAACCACGTGTCGTCAAAGCATATAAAAGATCAATCCTCCTTGGGAAATGTCGATACGGAGCGGTATGACTCACACCAATCCTGGAAGCAACATCGCGCAAACTTAGATTGTGTATGCCTTGTTCTTCTAAAAGGTCGCCGGCGATTTTTATGACTAAATTGCGTAAATCACCGTGGTGATACGAGGAAGAGCTGTCCGATTTTTTTAGACTTTTCGACTTTTTGGCTACTTTTACGTGCTGTTTTTTTTTCATAAAATGTTTACAGTGTATATTTTTAATGTAGACAATGTATACAAATAAATATACACTGACCACATTGAGGATAACAATAAAATTCGCTTTCGTCAAGAGAATTCATTTTTGATAGCTGAATATTCGTGATCCAACCGCTAGGAGAATATATGAAAATTTTTGAAAGGCCTCACTTAGCCGATCCCCGTGCACCGCTTTATTGGAATGCCATTTCGATGTTGGTCTGTTTGTTTGTGTTAATCCCACTTATCATTTTCGATGAGCGACTGGTGACTGGAAGCGCAGTTTGGATCAAACCACTTAAGTTCACTCTGTCGATCGGGATCTATTCCTTAACTTTTATTTGGATTTTGCAGTTTTTCCCGAAAACCGAATCTATCTATCTAAAAATTTCTTGGATTCTTACTATCACGAGCTGGATCGAAATACTTGCGATTTTTGGTCAGGCAGCACGAGGAGAACAAAGCCATTTTAACATCACAACTCCGTTAAACGGCCTTATTTTTTCTTTAATGGGGATTAGCATTGGAATCTTCTGGCTAGCTCATCTGACTCTCAGTTTTTTTCTTTTGAAACAGAGGGATCTTTCTCCTTTTTTAAAAGAAGGTCTACTGTGGGGACTTCTCATCTCAGCATATGGAATGATTATTGGTTTTTTTATGACTACCCCGAGGCCAGAACAAATTGAGATGATGAAGCAGGGGATTCTAAAAGTGATCGGTGGTCATACGTTTGGAGCAGAAGACGGGGGAGCGGGAATACGTTTCTTTGGTTGGAGCACGGTCGCTGGCGATATGAGAGTGGCGCATTTTTTCGGTATGCACGCAATCCAATTTTTTACAATACTCATCATGATGGTCCTTGGCTTTGATGCTAAAAAATCTGACAGGTATTTATCTAATACGCCTCTACGATTTTTGGGGACTGGAATTCTAGGTATCACCATAACCATGACCATACAATCATTATTCGAAGAATCTATCTTTCATACGAGTGCTAAATTTGGATATATTTATATTGCTTTTTTATTCGTCTTTATGACAGGATGTATACTTTTAACAAAGAACATGAAATTTATTTTAATTAAGGAAGGTAAATAAAATGACTGCATCTCAGCTCTTTCAAATTGCAAATCCCATCGCAATGATCGGATGGATTTTTTTAGTATTTTTTCCAAACTGGAAACATACCAAAACAGTAACAGTCGTATTGTTATCTAGTCTATTGTTTGCAGGCTTGTATATTGTATCTCTATCGATCTCTTTTGGTAAAACTGGTGGGAATTTTAATTCACTTGAAGGTGTACGCCAACTATTTACCAACGATTTTGCTTTATTAGCAGGATGGATTCATTATTTAGCGTTTGATTTATTCGTAGGTACTTGGGAAGTCGAAGACTCCAAAAAAAATGGCATCTCAAGATTTTTAATTTTACCTTGTTTGTTTATGACTTTTATGTTTGGGCCAACAGGTTTGATAGCCTACATGTTTTTAAAACTCATTCTGAAAAAACCGATCTTATCCTCCGTAAACGTCTAACAAGGATAAAATACGTTCCATACGTCCTTGATTTTCAATGTCTCCTTCTAACTGGGCGATTTCAAGTGCTTCGAAAGCAAGATCTCGTCCAGTTTTATGTTCATCATTAGCTGAATTTGCATTCGCTCCTGCTTCCAATAGGAGAGCCAAAACTGATGAATGCCCAAATTTACAGGCTTCGTGTAACGCAGTATTCAAAGAAAGATCGGTCTGTTCTATATTGATTCCAGCTATTATCAGTTTTTTCGCCAGGGATGGTTCACCAAACATGGCACACCAGTGCAGAGCTGTCATCTGATTCTCGGATCGGTGGTTTAAATCAATCCCATTTTGAATCAGGGCATCAAGTAATGTGATTTTTTCCTGAAGGTGCATGATGTTGTTTTGGCAAATTTTGAATATCGCATTTTCACCGATTTTATCCAGATAATTCGGATCTGCACCATATTCAAGTAAGGTGATAGCACATTTTGAGGATTCTGAAAGCGCCGCTTCATGTAATAAGGAAAAGTGAAGTGGATTGGTATCCTCATTTTCTTTAATAAAATTTGGAGAGAAACCAGATTCTAGAAGAGCTTTCAAACTTTCTGCATCATCACGAGCAATGATAGAAGAAGGATCCTTGGGAATGACCATACGATTGGCGAGTTCTTCCAACAATTGTTCGAATTCTTTCGGATATCTTTTCTTTAATATTTGAAAATAACTCTCGTCCTTCGTCGGAGATTTTTTGATTTTTCGTTTTAGAACGGACCAAAAAAAATCACCTACGTTTACTTGGTTTGCAATTAGAAAGACGATCGCTTCGTTTAATTTCTTTTCTGAGGTTGCAATTTCGAATTCTACATTTTCTTCGAAAAATCGTAGGATATAAGGTGACTCCTGCTCATCAGACTTCCAAACATCTACCAGCAGTATAAACAATTTTTCTTTTTCGATCGCATCCAAGCGATTGAAGCTATCTTGCACATAAATGATGTTACCCGAAAGTAGTAACACCTTTGATGTTAAAAAATTGGATAAAAAATCAGGAAGAAAAAAATCCGAAGTTACATCTGATGAGAATTTTACAGAGAAAATTTTATGCGCGATAAATGAACCGTAAAAGTATGTATTTTGATCATCTGGAATGGCAAAATAGAGTTTTCCGTTTACGAATTTGGAATCAGACTCATCAACAACGAGAGAAAATCTATAACCAACATTAGTTTTAAAATGATCAGAAACAAAAATTTCGCGAAGTGGATTTATCGGATCCGTTGGTCGAATATCAAACTGAAGGCCTTTGAATTTTTTTGGATCAAAATTCCCTGTGATAGAAACAAATTGTTTCGGAGATATTAAATTCTTCTCTTCTGGAGTTAAAAACAGAATTTTACTTTCAAACCAATAAACATCAATCTTCTGAAAAAAACTCCCGTGAAACTGACCCCGAAGTGGAGTGCTCGGAATTTGTTTGTCAAAATTTAAATCAAAAAGGATCAAATTTGAATGGTGGTCACCTTCCTGAATTTCAGCTGAAGTTTCCGTCTGCGGACTGACAAAAGAGAAGGGAGTGAGAGCCTTACATCGAATACATCGAAATTTCCCATGTTTTCCAGCTACTTTAGATTCTGAAATCTCGTGGTCAGCAAAACAGTGCTTACAAGTTAAAACTACTTTCATGGGAAAGGTATCTCAGAATATAAGAATTGCTTTTTAGATTCTATCAATCTAAAATTATCGGAGTCTTGCCTGGAAGGGGAAAAGTTTTGGTTAGAAGAAAATACCTTATTGTGGGGGGAGCCGGAGAAGCTGGCCAAAGTGCGATTGAATACTTAAAATCAAGCGAGAAGGATTGTCACATAATTGCCACAACATCCAACCAATCAATAATTCCCGGAGCGGATACCGTTCTTGAAAATATAAAGGCAGATCCGCAGATGAGCCAGCGAATTCAAGAGGAGTTGGAACGAGAACAGATTGAACCAAATTTCGAAGCCATGATTTATACCCCTGCTCTCGGTGAAGTGGGTTATCCCGTGATTGAATCGAAATCCGAAGCGATTGAAGCCGCACTTGAAATATCTTACTACCCTATGCTAAAATTAGAAAAAAAATTTTCGCCCAAAATTAGCATTGGTTACTCCGCCTTCTACTGGTTACCTCATACCTTGGCATTTTACGGAACAATGGGTCATGTAAAAAAGAAAATGGATGAATGGGCAATAGAGAATCCAAATAAAAGGAGGATCATTCGAGCAGGAACTTTTTACTCAAAAAGTGTTCGTGGTATTTCACTCGTATTACAAAGAACGATGAAGTTAACCCGGAACCCCGACTTACTCAAGTTAAAAGAGAAATATACAAATTCTAATCAAAAATTTCAAGACTTCTTTCTTGATTATGCTTGGAAACACGAACGAGATTTTTTTTCCTCCCCTGAATTCAAATTGCCGTACCGAGCAACGACGAGATCAGACCTTAGCCGAGGATTGAAAAATGCTCTAACAAGCGATAAACCAATTGCTACTGTTCTTGGTGATTGGGATTGGTATGAAAATGCTCTCCCACAATTACCTAATTGGTTTTAGATATAGATCTATTGATTTTAAAAAAGACTCATCCGAATGGCCCGTCTCAATCTTGATCCAAAGTGCAATGAATACGGTAGCCTCTATATTCTTTGGGTGAGTGGACACACTCCAGGGAACCCTCGCATTTTTAGTTCAGACAACTACTGGACCAACATTAGTAACTGGTGATACTTGTCACACGGTTTGGGGGTGGGAACAAAATGTCCTACCTAGGAAATTTACATCTTCTTAAGAATTAAATTGCAAACATTTATATCGGCGAAGGGAATTGATTTTAAAATTTCCAAACCTTAAAGTTCATCTCGGTCACCAAAGTCTCAAATGAAAGTAACCAAAGAAATAAAATCTTAGTTACTTTCGAAAAGATCTTCGCCTAATCTGCCTTTGGTTTAAAGAGATGTGAAAAACTGTTCCAGTGTGCATAACCTAGAAATGAGTTCGCGATCACAAGCAAAATGGCTATGGGTAGACCATCGGCGGCAAGAAAAATATGTACGAATGCGATATTGATGATCACCGGTGAGATCACGATCAGTGCAAGGGGGACAAACATTCCAGAAATTAGTGAAATTCCGACAACTAACTCAGTGACCTTTACCAATGGGGTTAGATAAATTGACGCATTCATTCCATCTTCGAATATTTTCATGTTCCCTGTTTGTGGTGGCGGTGTGATCCAGTTAAAAAAATAGGCTAATGAACCAAATATAAACAAAGCTCCCATCAAACTTCTAACGAAGATTACAGCTATTTTCATAAAAACCTCTTTTGATAATTCGATCCTATCTGATATTTTCAGCAAGAGAAATAGAAATAAGTTTTTAAAATTTCACACCTACTACAGTTTTTTGCATTTATCCTAAAAATAGTTACATTCTTATTCTGACCATTTAGCAATATAAACTTTATCGGAGAGCCGACTATAAACCACCTAACATCAATGATTAACAAAAGATTCAATTATTTTCAATTTTAATCTCTTGGAATAAAGATTTGCTCATATATTCTAAATGTATTTGCCTGAATCTCACGAGATGATTATTTACCATTGCTGGAGTTTCAGATTAAATTCGTTAGTTGGTTATTGAGAAAAAAAAAATGGTTTAGAACATTCGTGACGTAAAAAGTTTTTGCCGCCTTAAAAAGCGGCATTTTGGGAATGGCCAAGAAACAAAGAAACTAACGCAAGTTGTACGGGTCTACTGTTGGACGCAGATGAGTTTACGCGTAGCATCACAGCGAGTTTCCGATGACGCAATTGAATTCGCTGCGTTACGCGTCCATGTTTGTCCGTAAAAATATACGGCTCCTGCCGTAGGACAGGTTTGGTATGTAAAGCCATGACAGTTATGACGATAGACAGTGGCAGCGTCGACACAGGTTCCTCCTGGTGTTGAAGCTTGGGTCGCCGGTACCATCGCATCTGTAAAGCCTGTCCAGAACACATCTCCCGCATTGGAGGAAAAGTCATTGCTGAGAGCCGTTGGACTAAAGGAAGCGCTACCATTGGCAATAAAAAGTCGATTCCCTTCGTCGCGACAGTTGTTCGCCCCTGACTCACAACGGTAATAATAGAGACCTGCCGTCAATACCCAGTTTGTTCCCACTAATCTGTCATTCGTAACATTGCCCGAACTATTACTCGCTATAAGAGCCTTATAAGTACCCGATGGGGCATGACCTGGACGATTCGAATTGCAATTACTATCTGCACCAAGCACTCCCGCTGCCGTCATCTCTCCGTTATATGACGCGGAAGTCACGAAGATCGCTTTGCCCGCAGGTTCATTGTCTAAATTGTTTACACTAGCGTTGGAAGGATTTGGAGCGCCCGCATAATTCGTGTCAGCATTTGCTACTTTCGTAAGATTGATCGTAAAGGCTTGCGTTCCATCCGCAAAAGTATCATCAAGCCCAGTGATCGTAAAAGTCCGTTTGTTTGTATCATTGACACATCCGGAATTGGAAGCATTGGCATCCAAAACACGACTTCCAATTGGAAAGGTAATGCTAGAAGCAGAGAGATTGGCATCGCTACATTCGTCTCCATTGTTAGCACAAGCGATATTTACAGTGATAGCGGCATCTGCATTGTTGGCACCCAAACAGACGCTGATCGTTGCGGCATTGGAAGTACCTTCCTGTGTGCTTCCAGAAACATTTACGTAAAAATATGCTTCGTTGTCCGTAGTTGCTGCTTCAATATCGGATGTATTGTAAGTGAGGCCACCAGTTGCGGCGGCAGTTGTCACAGTCCAGTTTTGAGAACCATCTACGATTGTATCGTCTACGTGGGTCAAAACAATTTGGTTGGCTCCCCCAGAGGTAAGTGTGTTGTAATTGGACGAAGTAATCGTCACATTCGCAGGAACGGTTCCTTCGGTTGTGTCTGTACTTGAAAGACCCACAGTTGCATCCGAAGCCGGCGCTGATTTTGCGATCAGCCAAATGTTCGTACTTGCTGATGGTTCCGCTCCAGAAAGTCGACTTCCCGAAGTTCCGAACGGGCTTCCCGAAAAATTACATGGCTGGATGAGATGGGAGTTGTCATTATCGCAAGATCGAATCACCATCACTGGTTCAGCAACGGTGGTATTATAAGTCGTATCCGTAGAACTTGCCGTAAGAGTCACATTATAATCCGCATTGCCGCCATCAGCACCGTCTGCAGCCCCTCTTGCTTCAAATGTTTGGTAGACATTCCAATTGCTAGTCGTAAACACCATGTTTGGTGACACAATTACACACTTGGCACCACAATTAGAGGAAAAATTGATAGTTACATCCGCCGTCGGTCTGGTTCGAAGTTTTAATTTAAAATTAGCATAAGTAGATACCATCTGGTTTGCTTCGTCCGTGGCAAATCCAGTGATATTCCCACCTGTCGAATTTGTGGTTTGTGTGACCGAATTCCATTTTTCGATCGAATACCCAGGAACACTTAAGTCTTTGTTGTAAACAACTACATCTCTCGGATCGATTCCATTATAATCTGTATCGGAGCTTGAAGTGAGGTTAGTTCGTACAAAGTAAGTTTTCGTTCCATCAATTTCTAAATCGTCTACGGAAGTCACAGTTACCACCTGCTCCGTGTTCCAGTTGCCTGTTGTAAAAGTAAGTGTGGTCGGACTCATAGTCCCTTCTCGGTTATTTGCATTGACGGAGTCTGCAGTTTCGCTCATGGGGATGGAAACATTTGCCGTTGGAGCAGTTCTCAATACAACGCGAAATGTTCCATTTGTGGCTGTCGCCCCTGCCCCAGGCTCTTCCATAATGCGGGAAATATTAGATACTCGAACCCCAGGTCCTTCGTCATCTTCCATAGCAACCGTTATGTTACAAACATCTTTGTCTGTGTAAAATCCAGTTACGACGGTACCAAGGCCATCTTTCTGGATCATTTTACCCAAATCAATTTTGAAAGACTCTTCCACAGGATTTCGGATGCCATCATTCACTCGCGTGAAAGTGATACACTGCCTGTTGGCAACTCCACTGGCTGTAAATGAAAACACAGTAGGAAGAGGATTGCCATTTACCCCTGCTGGGAAAGATCGTAATTTTGTCATCCTGCCAGTATATGACGTGTTAGTCGTAACTGGTATCTCCACGGTCCCAGTGAATGCAGTTCCAAGATAGATACAAGTTTCATAAGACCTATATCCCCAGGCTGTACCGCCGTCTGTATCTGTTTCCGTCAGATTGTTATCAGTCGAGGTGCTATAAGTTGCATTTACATCGCCGTCCTCGAGAATTGAAACAACCCTTGTCGACACTGTAACGTCGGACGTGCAAACTTCGCCAGTAGATGCAGAGGATGAACTTGAGGCAGCTTCTCCTCCCGCGACGGCATTCAGAAATCGATCATACCGTTCGCTAATACCAAAGAGAACATTATCATCCGTTGATGTCTCCCCATTGCAGTTACTTAACACGACGAAAATAGTAAGGAGAAAAAGGGATTTTGCGAAGTGGAGTTTTGACATAATGGTTCCTACGAAATGACTTATATTCAATAAACTACTCTCTCGTTAAGAATTGGCAAACATTTTCTGAAAGTGTCTCCGATCGCATATTTTTGAATTGTTACAGAAAGCCAATTTTTTACGTTAAAACCCTAGGGTATAGGTCTAAGCGGGAAGGTCGAATTGACGCAATTGTAATAATCGCTTTTAAAAAATAAATTTCCGTAAAAATTTTATTTTCGTTACGAGGTCTTCCTAGCAACCTTGCATAAGCGCTTTTCCTAAAAAAATGAAACCATTTATATATCATACTATTCTAATATTACTTCTCCCGTTCATTTCTTGTAAAACAACAGAACCGAACCCTATTACATCATCAAAAGCATTCCAAAAATTTTGTGGTTGTGTAACACCCGTTGAACCAGAAAAAAAAGTAGAAAATGTTGCTCTTGGGAGCTTACCTGTTGGATCTTTAGATGAAATAGGGACACCTTCCTATATGGAAAAGCTCTACCAAGGGATTCGGAATGACTTTGAACAATCGGGAACTACTTTCGAACAGGTAGCCGACGGACTTCACGCTAAAGGTGTTGAACTCAAACGAATTGAAGATCCAGACAAAAAACTCCGCGAACTTTTAATCGTGATCGATGGAGACGTTGCCTTCCCGTCGGGTAAATCCACTCTCACACCTAAAGCAAAGGAACTGATCTCTAAAATCGCCGACGCATTAGATGCTTACCCTGAAACAAACTGTAGAATTGGTGGTCACACAGACAGTATTGGTGCCTTCCAAATGAACTTAAAATTAAGTAAAGAAAGGTCTTTCGCAGTGAAGGCAGAGTTAAAACAAAAACATAGCATTGCAGAAGAACGCTTCAAAGAAGTGGACGGGTATGCAGACTTAAGGAAGGTCGTCGACACTATGTTAGCTGAAAAAAGAAATCGTCGAACAGAGATCTATGTGGGAACTGTTCGCATTGTGTATTAGGAAGTAAATATTTTGAAAGTTTTCATCCAAATTCTGATTTTTATTGCCTTTAGTTTTTTTATAGATCTTTTTGCTGAGACGACGACCACTAATCCTCAGGATCCGACACATCATACCGAAAACAAAGATGTCAAAGATACAAAACATAACGCAACGCATACTAATAACACATCGTCCACAAATCCATCCGACCATAAAAACGATCCACTTCACAGCCAAGGTCCACTAAACCCTGAACCTCAGCAACAACCTGAAAAAAAGACACTTGCCGATCATCCGCAAAACCAAGAACCGATGATGAAATTCAATGGTGTATATGAACACCGACTAATGTTTCGTACTGGTTGGGGAATTGGCAAACTATCACCTGCTATCCTAAATGAAACAGGACCTGCCTGGATGATAAATTCCTTTTTCAGACAGACATCAGAACCAGGGGCACCTCTTGCGATTCCTTATAAAGGTACCGACGATTTAAACGTCAATGCACAGTTCTGGGACATTCGGTATGGCTATAAAAACAAATTTGAAATCCAATTAGCTGAAGATACCACTCTCGGTGTGTACAGCAGAGAATTGCCTGCGTCAAATAACTTCTTTTCACCAAGATCTGGCAACTATTGGGGAAGTGCTTTTGAAGGGAACAGACTTTTACGATTCGAGGGAGTAAACCATCATCTTCGTTTTTCATATACCCATCCCATTACTAAAATTTTTATGATTGGGCCCTCGCTTAATTTCCATCGTTATTCGGAACGAAACAACATCACTTACGGATCTTATACGACAAGTCGTCCTGAAGCACCCGTTCCAAACAAAACAACTTGGTCTGTTGGTGGCGATGCTAACGCAGAATATTCGATGAAAGGCATACTTCCTGGAATCTTTATGAAACTTCAACTACGCGATTGGTGGGAAGTGAGAGCAAGGTATGAGCTTTTAGACCGCAAAGGTGACTTCTCTGTACTCGGCTCCCAAATCATCCAAGAGATTTTTAACGATGGAAGTGGCAACATAACTGGTGTTGTACCTGCTTACGGCGGACAGGCTCGAGACAAGGGTTCTATCATCAATATTGAATCTTCCTTCCGCTATTGTAGATTTACCCTAGATGTTGGCCTTATCCGCCAAGATATCAAAAGGACATACCCACTTTATGTTGGAGATACAGTAGGTAATGTTACGCGAACGGATTATTCGGCAAGAAGTATCGGCATCGGGGTTTCGGAAATGTCAAATTCCGCTAAACACCAAGTGACCGAGTTTTATATCATGCCTGGTGTCTCGTTTTTTTATGACAGCGATGGCATTTATTAAATAGAGATTTTAAGAGCCTATTTGCTAGGTAAATTAGCGATTAACAATGGATATTCGATGGCTATATGAAAAAAGCCAATGGCAAAATATAGTTTTCTAAACTCAATAGGAAAGAGCAAAAATAAAACTAGTGCTGCAAGTATAAAAAATGGGATTGGGGATATCTTCCATATCTTGTTCTTCTTTTCCTTTCTCCATTTGGAAAAACCAATATCCACATCAATTTTTAATAATTTGGGTATTAAATAAATCCAAAGAAAATAGTGAAATATTTGTTGGTAGGCGAAATAACCAAGGAAAGTAGTTCCAGGAATCCATTCGAATTCCGAATGAACGACTTGCCTGAAAATTTCTTGTTCTAATTCCATAGGCAAGGAAATCTCTGAAAGTGTCAGCCCTCTAATCGAAAAAAGAAAAAATAATAAAGAAGGTAAAAGGAATGAAACCAAAAAAGCAGGTATAACAAAACGCCTATTTTTTGTTAGCTGATATATAACAATCCAAGGCAATATATTATGAAGATGAACCAGTAAAAAATAATTTATCGTTGGCCTTGTCCAAACAAAAAAAAAGTAGAGGGACATACCAAAACCTGCGATAAGTAAAAAACCATTCCCACGGAGAATAACAAATTTCCAGACCACGAATCCAAAAATCCAAATCCCAAACAACGTCAAAAAGAGATTCGAAAACAATATCCATTTTCCAACGCCTAACAGATTCAATACAATTGGAACCAAGGAGAGAAGGGAAAAACCTAAAGCCGAAAATAATGCCGACTTTCTGTAAAATCGAAAATTTTCATTCTGAATTTTGATTTCCTTCCATATCTTAACTTCTGCGAATATATGCCAAACACCAAATAATGCCAATGAGCAGAAAGCTGCATGATAGGGAAAAAAGAAACAAATCGGAGACAGAAAAAAAAATATAGAATAATATTTGATAGGAAAAATATCTATTGCCATTTTTTATTTTTTAGATTTACTCATCGTGAATTATATTCTTCTAGAAGAAAGGATTTTTTGATATGAACAAAATTAAGACATTCCAGATTAAGTTTCCTCTTTTCGGCTTGTTACTTTTCCTGGCCGTACTTCCGAGTTTTCTTAAATCCGATGAAGCTCCTGATTATTTCTTCGTTTTATCAGAAAAACTAAAGGCTAGCGCCAGTTCGGTTTTAGTTGAACCTGGGAAAAGCAAAACCTATTATTCTGCCGAAAAAGCTATGGATAAAAGAACGGATACCTTTTGGTGCGAAGGAAAACCAGAGGACGGTGTTGGCGAATCCATTACACTTTCATGGAAACCCGCACTCATCGATGGAATTTTAGTTGGGCACGGAGTTCTTTTGAATCGTAAATTCTATGATCTGAACAATCGAATCAAAGAATACGAAGCTACTTTTTCCTATTCCAATGGCAGAACAAAAACCGTTAAAGGATCCTTCGGAGGCTTTAGCTGCCAAAATAAGTGCGATTCCTTACGATTGTCTGGTGACGAATTAATTCAATGCGAAGAAGAGAATAAGAATGTTTGTACATTTGAATATAATGGCGAAGGTTATGTCGGAGGAGAACTCATAAGTGGAGCTTACGGATGTTCAACGGGAGTTACCATCAAAATACTCAGCGTTTTCCCCGGCAAAAAATTTAAGGACACATGCATTTCCGAAATAGTTTTACAGGTTCCTGATCCTAAATGGGGCGAAGAAAAAATAGCTTCCGTAGCTAAAGATAAGGCATCTTGCAAATAATACTTGCTATCTTTTGTTTACTCTCGTTTTTTTCGGATATTTTTCCAATTTCCTTAAAAAAGGAAATCGTGATCTTAGAAGTTGGGGAATTAGGAAAGGTAAGCGTTTTCGTAAAATTCAATATGGAGGGAAAGGTTGCAACCAAATTCGGAATGGCCTTTCCTGAAACGGATTCCTTTGAGCTTAAAAACTTCAGAGCGAAATGGAACCAAAAATCTATAAAAGTTTCAAAGAAGTGGGCAGGCAAAAATCAGGAATTTAGAATTGGTTCTTTGCATCTGCCCGCCATATTTAAATTTTCAGTTCCCGCTTCAAATGGCGATCGCCACTCCCTGATCACTAATTACGAGTACACTGGCCAAAATTTATTAGGTACTAAATCACCTCCAGGATATTATGTAGAATATATTCTCCAAACAGGTGCTACGTGGGACAATCAAATCGACGAAGTATTATTTTTAATTCGCGGAAAAGGATTTTCCTGTAAAGATGTTTATGTTTTGGAAGACTCTTTTCAAGGTAATTGCAATGGGAAAGGAGAATACGAAGTGCTACTCGAAAATATTGAACCTAAAAAAGATTTTCGATACATCCTCCAAGCCTCACATGCGCTAGAGACGTCTCGGCCTTAGAAAATTTTCATTTGATTTACTATTTATACTCTTTATAAATAAATAAAAGAGCATGTCGGACGAGAATCATCAAAATCGAATCGCTATCATTGGCGCGGGGATCTCAGGAATCACTCTTGCTAAAAATTTATCAGACTTTGGTCAAGTGACAGTATTTGAAAAATCAAGAGGTGTTGGCGGTCGTATGTCTACTCGTTATGTGGAGGTATTTTCATTTGATCATGGCAACCAACATTTTACCGCTCGGACAAAGGAATTCCAGGACTTTCTAAAACCATTTTTAGAAACAGGAGTAGTCGCCGAATGGAGCGGAAAGGTGATCACTCTGGAGTTGGGAAAAAAAATGACAAAACGTCTTTGGTTTGAACCACATTTTGTAGCAGCACCGACTATGAACGGTCTTTGCAAAAAACTTTCCGAGCAACTAACAATCATCCTGAACAAAGAAATAGTTCCCATTCATCAAAAAAAGGAAGATGGTTGGCATTTGTATTCAAAGGAAGGGGAATTTTTAGGAGTCTTTGATTGGGTAATTTCAACTGCGCCCTCCGAACAAACCAAAAACTTGATGGGAGCCTATTTGCAAAATGAAACATCAGTGTCATTATCAAAAATGAATGCGTGTTATGCTCTAATGATTGGATTTAAAAAAAAATGGAATCATAATTGGATAGCTGCAAAAGTGCTTAACAATACCCTTGATTGGATTTCCATCAATTCTACTAAACCAGGTCGAAATAAAGATGTTACAGCTATCGTTTGTCACTCTACGAAAGATTGGGCGAATGCTCACGTAGACGATGATATTAAGGAAGTAGAAAAATTTCTGATCAATGAATTTGAAGCATTAACAGGTATTTCGTGTTCGGAAGCCGATTCTATTTCCACTCATCGTTGGCGTTATGCAACTTCAGAAACAATACAAGATTTTGGATTTTTTTTGGACGAAAAAAATGGTCTCGCCGCAACAGGAGATTGGGCTAGTGCATCTCAAATCGAAGAAGTCTGGAGGAGTGCAACAAATTTGGCAAATCAAATCCGATTTACATCGAAGGAAAATTTAAAAGGTTTCAAAACCTAACTCTCCTTCGATGCAAATATATCAATGAGAAACGGCTCTGGGCAGTTTTTTCGCTTGTGCGATCCAACCTGTCACGCGTTTTAAATTCGGGAAAATACGTACCAATTTCTTTTTTTCGTTCAATGCGATGATCGCATCAAAAAGATTTTTGGGAACTCTTTTCGACAACTCTACAACTGAGTCAACGCCTACTGCTTCCAGAAGGTCTGCATATTCAGAGCCGATACCCTTGATGCGAAACAAATCAACATGATTGACCCATTCTAAAATCAGTTTTGCACTAATTCCACTGTCCTTCGCAATTTGTTTTCTGCCTTCTGATGTACCACCTTTTTTAAGTAAGTCGTTTGTGGAACGGATACCTGCATCTTTTAAAGTTTGTGCATATTTAGGTCCGATTCCTTCAACATAATCTAATTTTGCCATACAAAATTTCCTTTGTCCTTGCGAGAAATATTACATGTGAGTTTAAACAAAGGCTTTAAATAAATCAATCTCTATTTAGAAAAGAAGGAAGAAACATCTTACTAACTTAAATTCTTTTTGAAAGTCTAAAATATTCTTTCCGACTAACGAAACAATTTTGGCAATATCCAACTTTACTTTTTGCTAAAATCATAAAATATAGCATCAAAGACAGATGGAACTTGAAATGAAACTGTATACCAAACGTTAAAAAAGTGACTTATTTAAGCTGAGAGTTCTTCTAAAATACGATCCAGGGCTAAACAAAGATCCTTCCACGCTTCTACTCCACCAATTTCATTTTCTCTTATCTCGGCAGAAGCGTACGTGCATACATGTGTCATCAATGTTGAGTTTCCATCGCTAGTGAAAGTCCTCGACTCTCGGTTTGCTTCTGGATTTTCAGGTGCGTTCGAATCAAACTTGCTCATATCGAAAGCGTAGTTTTCCGAGTTGGAAATTTTTTCTGAAGGAATTACTTCTAAAAACGTTCCGTAAACTCCCATCTCGGTTCCGCTTTGATCGCGAAACAAGTATAAATATTTTCCTCCCGTCTTTACGTCATTTTCACATTTGGCAAGTGTCCAACCTTCGGGACCAGTCAACCAACGTTTCATCAATTCTGGTTTCGTAAAACAATCATACACCAATTGTCTCGGAGCTGAAAAATGCCTAGTTGCTACTGCTTCGGTTTCGCCTCGTAATTCCACTCTAAATTCATTTTTGGCTGCTGGCATTTTTTATTCCCCTTCTGATGGAATCGATGTAAAAATAAAGAATATGGAATCACGTAAAAATATACAATACCCTTTTCCAAATAGAAAACAGAAAAGATCTTTTCGAATTGGATCCATTCATTGCATTAAAACCATGATTCCTAAGTTTCATATAATAATATCCTTGCTCAAATTTTATGGACTGATTCAAATTAGTTTTGGTGCAATTTGATCTCATCGATAAGAATTTTTCGATTGGTATAACTTTCGCCTAATTCATGTTTAACAGGAAAGATAATCTCATGGCTCTTAGACTTTTATTAATTCTGATAGTATTAAATTGTGCATCACCTAATATTTCATCCGTAAAACTACCGATTGAGGCGAAAGTTGTTGGGCAAGGGGGCTTATTCCTCCGAGAAGATTGTTCCCAAAAATTTGCCAAAATCACTTTGATTCCCCAATTTGAAAAAGTCACTCTGATTGCAGAAGGTCCATATGACTTGATTAGCGGTATCTCAGATCGTTGGTATAAAGCCACGTATAACGGGAAGGAAGGCTGTCTCTATGGTGGATATTTGAATAAAAATTACCAGACCGTTCCATCTGCGGCCATGCTGAAACTTGACCAAGTGATTCAGGCGTACAAAGAAAAAAATCATAACAAGGCCCTAACCCTTGCAGATGAGGCACTCAAAATTGCACCTGAATATGGAGAAGCATTTACTTGGAGAGCCCGTATCCAATACAAATTATCTCACTACGAACAGTGTATATCTGACTATTCGAATGCGCTTCGCTATACGACAAATAGTATCGTATATAATAATAGAGGAATATGTAAAACAGCTCTAAGAGACTTCGTCGGTGGGAAAAAAGACTTAGAGTCATCCCTAAAACTCGGTGGAGATGCAGATGCAACCACACTTTCGAATATGTGCTACGTATTGGGTGTACTCTCAGAAAATAAAGCAATTGACTATTGTAATCGAGCCATTGAACTTTCACCTAACAACCCGTATGCATATTATGAGAGATCCCAATTGAGACGAAAATTAGGATTAGTCCAAGCCGCAGATTCAGACCTTGACACATATACGAAGTTGAAAAAAACAGGAGAATGGGAATATTAACCACATCGGAACTTCGTAAGCGGTGGAAACATTCGTGAGTTTCTGGTCTTTCTATACCGTTACTATTTTCATTTATCTTTTTTTAAATAAATGTTTTACAAAATAAATAGAAAAAACTAGAATATTCTGATGTTGAGTGCTATCATCGCATCCCTTCATTATATTGGTCTTGCCGTTAGCTTTTGGTCGATCGCTGAACGCGCCCGAAACTTGTATCTCCTTAAAAAGAATCAAAATGATACCCTGATTCGAGACAAGGTATTTTTCTACGATAATTTTTGGGGATTAGCAGCTCTTCTTATCATCTCGTCTGGTATACTTCGTGCTTTTTTTGGGTATGAAAAAGGTACGGAATACTATTTAAGCAATTTTGTTTTTTACACAAAAATTGGAATGGTCGTAGCCATTTTATTAATGGAATTATACCCGATGATCCATTTCATCAAATGGCGAGTTCATATTGCGAAACAAAACACAGTGAAATATAGTGCCCTCCAACTCGAAAGGTTCTTTGTCATCTCGTGCCTGCAAACTATTTTACTTATCATCATTATTCTTCTGGCTAGTTTGATGGCACGAGGTTTCGGAATGTTGTAGATTCAGAAAGGACTCTAACATCAGATAATTTCCGTTAGCTACTCTCCTTTGTGAATTCTGTCGCATTTATTTTCGATCATCTATCTCGTTTCTACTGTAAGGATATTTTGCTCTTTATTTCTGAAATTCGGCAGGCATAATACCAAATGTAGTATTGAAACAAAAATTGCACCAGGCAATAGATTTATCGCTACTAGATAGCGAAAGTTTTGTGATAAAACTATCTCTGTGCCACAAAAATAAACAGAACCAGTAGGTTTTGCAATTAGATACAACAACAACATGGATGAATGTAAAGAGGTTAAAGTTACATGTAAGATATATTCTGCGGAACTTAAACCTCCAAAGCGAATCCGAGCTTCTTTCTCTTCCCACATGTCAATGACCTGAACGATCAAATCAATCAAAGCAGCCAAAAGTAAAACTGCATACAACCACCCTTTTATTTCGAAGAGAAATAATCCGATTAATACAAAAGGAAAAATTGAAGCTCGAATCGAATGCAATTGGTGTTCATAAAAAGTTTCGCTATATTTATAAAGTTTATATTTCCAAAGATGTAGAACGATTCCGTCAAAAGATGCCAACGCAGAAAATAAAATGAGAAAAATTAAGCACATAGTTTCTAAATCCATCAAATACTCTATTTGTGCATATGTGCACATTAATACATATATTTTTAGAATAAATTCTACGTCAAAGGAAAATAGGAAAAAAGCTGGACTTACAGAAAATCCATCGAATTCTGAAAGCCGATGGCCACAAGACCCAAATCCAATTCCGAAAAACGAAGAGATTTAGCGATTGATGGTTTAAACGAGGTTTTGGATTCAAAGTTTCTCACGGCATTGGCCGAACCGAGCCGGATCGATGTTTTAAAACAGGTGATCCGACTTGGTAAAGCAGACATATCCGAACTCTCGGAAGGTTTGAACTTAGATAGGTCTGTGATCTCGAGGCATTTAGGGATTTTAAAGGATGCCGGTATTCTAATTCGGGACAAACAAGGAAAACATGTTTACTATCAATTGGACCCGAGCCAAGCGATTCAAAAATTCAAAACGATATTAAAACATTTAGAGGAAATGATTGCGATTTGTTGCCCCCCACTCTGAAGGCGCCGTATCTAGTGCGAAGTGCCGAGGTTTGGAAATCGCCTTCACTTAACACTGCGTAATGTGGGGTGTCTTGCCTTTGTTACTACTCATGCTCTCCTCGCCGATCGTTCGAACCCCTCAATACTATTTGAATTTTCAAGTTGCGGATAAAATGAAAAATCTAAAATTCCAAAATTGATTTGTATAAGAAGCCTATTCGCAAGAGGACAGAACGGGTGCGTAGCCAAGGATGGCGGAGCGCGCCATTCGAGCAGGAGTGCGAGACAGGCGCGAGTGATGTCCTCTTGCGAATAGGCTAACTTCTTTTATTTCAAGGAATTTTAGATTTTGAGTGGGTGGGT